>SKEY01000853.1_pt1 | contig 45136 bp, 73 predicted proteins | sample 4843871 | NCBI WGS metagenome assembly SKEY01 (sample SAMN11008797, study PRJNA524170) | human gut metagenome | biome: Human fecal sample; material: Feces; isolation source: fecal sample from pouch patient p36 | host: Homo sapiens | place: Israel: Tel-Aviv | collected 2016-12-04
CTACTGTCTTTGTCTTCGCTTCTTCGTCCTGGTAAAAATATTCGAATGCATGTCCGTAGATGCAGCACTTCTTCGCCAGCTCATATTCCTGATCTGAGATATCGTTATCCCGGTCAAATTCAAGGATCGCATCTTTTATTTTTTCGTCTGGGTGCGATTTTTTAACCGGAATCCCATAAGCGTATCCCAAAAAGGTCTCTGTGATATACCTTGGGAAATTCACTGCCAGCCGGTTATCCGGCTTCCATGACTCCTTTTCCGGAAGACGGAATACATCGTGGAAACCTTTGTATAGATTCTCAAGGTATCTGTACCTTGGTATTCGCTCTTCGTGCTTTCTGATGTATTCGTCTATCAATGCCATATTGATTTCTTTATCAGCGGAACATAAAAGCGGTTCCGGCAATCTGTATGGTCTTTTCCCATTCATTTTATATTCCTCCTCTAAAGGTCTTTAACTTTATTTTGCCTTTGCTTATTTTCTCAGCGATTCCAGTAGTTGCATCCGGCGCATCATCGTGTGCGTTTTTACCTTCTCTTTGATACTTATTCATGTCTTTATAATAATCTGGCCATCTATCACGCCAATTCTTTGGGAAGTAAATGTGATCCATCACCCAAGTGGCGTTAGATAAAATCCTTGCTTTCTTGTTCTGTGACTGGTGGAACCACTTAATCGATGTTTTATTTGTTTGGAATTGTTGCTGCAAAATACTTTCTACGGCTCTCGCAAATCCTTTCCCTCCATTATTCGACTCAATATCAGCAATGTTTACTTTATGATCAAATAGCATTTTTGCTACTTTTCCTTCTGTGTGCTCCATAGCCTCCTGAGTATAGATTATATCGAGCACATAAGCTTCCATGTTGTACACCCCATAAGTAATGCTGCATAGGTAGTCACTTCCCTCATCAGCTGTATCGGTGTAATTTTTAATCTCCGTAAAGAGTTGATTCCCGCCAATATCCCGCGGTATATCTTCGTAAGTTTTAAATTTTGTGTATAGCCGTCCTTTTAAGTCAATCGGCTCTTGATTGTAGTTAGCGCTGGCAATATCTTCTCCCATCGCGCTTGTTTTATCTTTGTAAGACTCGTAGCTGAGGATCTCCTGGCAGAGCATTAAGTGTCTAGCAGGATCCAGTAGAGCCTTGTCCTTTATATGCCGGTATTTTTTATTGCTGTTTTGACACCATTCCAGCACTCTCCCTGCCAAGTCTTCGCTGTGCCATCTCGTCATGATTACGATAATTTTCCCACCCTCTTCCAAACGTGACAACATCGTATCTGTAAACCATGACCAATGGTTTTCCAATACCGTTGCATTGTTTGCTTCCAGTGCTGACTTGATAAGGTCATCTATAATCATCAAATTACATCCAAATCCTGTAGCTGTTCCGGTAGGCGATGTCGCAAGATAGTTGTTATAGCCACCTTCGAGGCTCCATAGATTCATGGCACCATCTCCGTACTTTATTTCTACTCCCGGGAATACGTCCGAAAACACTGGTTTACTTTCATCAGCTTTTTTCTCTTGTATGCTATTTCTCACATTTTTCGAAAACATAGTAGACAGTGTTTCGTTGTAGGAACCAGTCATGATCTTATATGTTGGGTCATTCCCTAGACACCATTCCACAAGATTTCCTGCGGTTCTGCTTTTTCCGTGTCTCGGAGGGATATTTACAATACACACCTCTTCATCAGATTCCACAAATTCCTGAAGCCCATTACAAAGATTTACTAAAAACGTTCTATCGCTTTTATAAAAATCCGGTGCTTTTAATTGACAATAAAAAAAGAACTCACGTTTTGCAAGTTCTATCAAAGCCCCTTGTTTAATTCGTTCTTCCCTATCCATCGCCGACCAACTTCTTCAATTCTTCTGTCGTCAGATCTGCAAATGGATTTTTGGCTTCCACCTGTCCTTCGACGTTTATCTTATCATTCCACATACCCAAATGCCTGCCAAGAAGCTCGAGCGCCTTTACCTTGTCGCAGGGCTTCTGTTCCAATCCATCGCGCCCCTTTTTAATCGTTCCGAGGGCTCGCTGCTGTTCCTCAGTAAGGTTATCTGTAAGCTCCAATTCTACGGTCCGATACAGAATCGGTTCTCCGTCTTCTCCTACGAGCGGAATAATATTTCCATCTACTTCTGCTGTAGCCTGTTTCTCAACTACTTTCGCGTAGTCTGAAGCCTTGGAAAAAGCAATGGCAGCCAGTTCATTTAAAACTCGATCCTGCGTGATCTCCGTCCGCTTCTGCCGCTCTTCCATTCTTTCGGTAATATATTCTGCAACCTTAGCATTTCTTAGCAACTTACTTCCATTTACTGCTGCTGACTCTTCTTTCTTTACGCTTGGATATGCAACGCGGTAAGCCCGTGTGGCATTTAAATCAATCAGGTATTCATCTGCAAATATTTTCTGTTTTTCTGTCATAGGACTCACCACCTTTAAAACATAATAAAAGCACCTATCTCTGGATGCTAAGAATTTAGGACTACTGCTGAAAGAATTAATAACGCCAACAAAACCAAAATAACCAAATACACAATCAAAATTTATAAGAAAAAAAGGAGGAAACTTTGCAGTAGTCCACAACGGGTATAGCAGGATTCGAACCTGCGACACATCGGTTAACAGCCGATCGCTCTACCAACTGAGCTATACACCCGTAGGATGCCTTTTATTGACACCCTTTACCCTATCCGCACTCGGGTACGCTGATTACACTAAATATAGATTGCTGAATCTATATTTGTTTGTTTTGCAGATCTGCGGATATCTGCGTTTTGTGATATCACTCGTAGCACTTCCACGGCATTCCGGATTTTTAATATTTACCATGATATGCTACTAAACCGTGCGCGTGGTTCGAACCCGCTTGTCCCAACTGACCACGGCATAAAAACACCGCCAGACAAGAAAGGGGAGAAGTCCGGCGGCGTTCTGAATGTTTGGAAAGATTGTTTTAGAACAATATATAATCGTTCTAGAATAATTATAGCATAAGTAAAATATAAATGCTATAAATCTTTAAGCTGCCCGCTTATAATCTGCGATACTCGCGCCTGGGTATATCCAATTTCATCTGCGACTTTTTGCTGGGTTTTCCCCTCAAGATAGTGCAACTCAAATATCTCTTTAATCTCCGGATCATCAATCCCATTTATGTAGTCTTCGACTTCTTCTTGCTCTTTCAGGATCCGCAGCCTGTCCGCTTCTTTTCGCCTAATCTGCTGTCTTACATTCTCTTCTTCGTAAGGGTCATACATTTGTACAGATGTTCTCACTTCGGTGTACGGAAAATCTGCGCTGGATCCCGTTACCTTCCCCATGACAACAGTCGATTCCCGTTCACAGAGTTCTTGTATCTGGTTCTCAATCCGGATAAGTCTATCTTTGTTTGGCTTATACTTTTTCAGTGTTTTCTTGTCCAACTCAATCGCCTCCCGGAATCCGCTCTTTTATGTTGTATTTCTCTGCTATGTAGTCCAGAGTGTCCTTATTCGCCCTCTCACCGCCTTTAAAGTCGCAGGCAAAGGCTTTATGCCCCTTTTGCTTTAAAGCCGTCTCACAGGGCTTCCTCGTTGCCATAGTGTACGCTTCAATCTTTCGGATAACTCCTGCTGTCTCCTTTCTACGTTTCATAGCATCTCTTGTCATTCCTGTACCACCTCAATTTCCTCTCCGGTCAACTCTTCCAACTTCTTCCGCATTTCTTCCACGGTCATTTTCTTTAGTTTTTTTCGCTCCCAGATGAGTTCGAGGTTGTCATCATGCATAATATGTTTGAAGTTTCTTTCATTTTTAATCTTATACACTCTGATGATGCTAAGTTGGCTTTCTGCATATCCTTGTGTTAAGTCATTCTCGTAGGCTTCGAGTCTATGGCTCCCCTCTTCTCCAATTAGCATATTTCCAACCACCATTCTCTTTCCATAGTCCTTGCGTCTGTATTCCACCACCATTCCGTCTTTTAGATCTGACTTTGTAAATTCTTTCTGCATGTAATCACTCCATTCTAAGATTTTATAATTGTAATTTTTTGCAATATCTAAAGATGACCATTCTCCATCACCGTAATAACACGTTCCTTCGTTGTGCATATCGTAATTTGTATTTTTCAAATAGCTTTCTCCGTTACGCCACTTCATCCTTTGTCCGTGCATCTGCCTGCAGAAATCTTTTGCTTCTTCTTCGGTCTTGCAATTCACCGCAATCTTATTGTCTTTATTTTTAAATTCATCCCAGTTAAATTTTTTCATCATCCTACCTCACTATCTTTCGCACAATCCAATCCAAAAACACCACAAATAACAGTATCGGGAATCCCGCAGCCATCAGGTAATCCGCACCTTCTAGTTTTACATCCTCTTCCAATCCTGTCTTTAAAGTAATCACGGTTCCCAGTCCCAATATGTAGTAAAGGGTCAAGAATGCGATTGTAATTAAAATGTCCATGTTATACCTCCTTGTACGGTTCTATCTGTTCTTTCGGCATCCACGCTGTCACGACATCGTACATAATTTCCTTATTTGTTCCAAATTCTTTGTCGCAAGCATTGACCGAACCTCCCTCATCGTAAAATCTCCACATGCCCACTCTATCTATGTATCCGTCATACACATTGTATTCTTCCGGATAGTATGTCTTTTCTTCTTTCGGAACCCAGGCCGAATCGTAGTCCGCAATCCATTCGGATGAGTGTACAGTAACTTTTACCATTTTCCCGACTTCCGGCAATTTCTCGCTTACCGGAATCCAACCGTCATTTTTCTTCCCATCTTCATATCCTTGCATATAAAATTTTCTTCGGCTGCATTCTCTGCACTTCGGAACATCGCCCATATGAGAACGGATAATGTCTTTTGCCCAACCAACACTTACATAATCATCACACATTCCGAATGATTCAAACTCTATCGCATGATCTTCAATCTCTTCCAAGATCTTCTCTAGTACGTTCATTCCACATTCTCCTTACCCACATACTTCTCCACAATATCTACTGCACAGGTCAAGCCATAAAGATAGCTTTCCAGCTCTTCTGCTGTTTTGCTTAATCCATGTCTTTTCCTTTCTTCTTTCAGCGTTTCGTAGGCATCATTTTTCATGTTTTCGATTTCTTCCACGATCTTCTCTAATGCGTTCATCGCTCCACCTCCAACAATCCTGCTTTTATAAATACACCTTCCAATAACTCGCTCATTTTATTAGTATCAATGGTAATCGGCTCGCGTGGAAACTCTTCTTGATTTCCGCAGCACGCATACAATTTCGCAATTAAAATATCATACTTTTTCATCGATCCACCTCCAACAGCTCTGGATTATCAAAAATGTTTCCTGCCACTTCCGTCTGGTAACTCCAATAGTTATCAAAATCAACAGTTAATCCATCCCCATTCATAACAAATCTTGCGGCGTCTTCTTCCCATTCACATGTAAAATAACCTTCTTCGTCTGGAAGTTCTACAATATCATTCTCCCAGATTTTCTTGTCGTTCTTGTCGGTCAGTCCTGTGTACTGGCAGAGGGTGTTTATATCAATCTCACAAAAATCAATGCCAACTACATTCCATTTGTCGCATGCTGTGCCTTCATACGGTTTAACGATTATCCCGCCAATAAAATAATGTTTCGGTTCTGGCATTCCATCATCAAATAAATATCCTTCAACCCACCATTCCTCTTTCGGAAGTTCTTTCCAGCTTTTTCTCTTTGCTTTAAAAAGGATTTCTCTATTCATCTTCTTTTCCTCCGTTCTGTCGCATCTGCTCTATGTAAATGTTTGTGGCGCATCTTACAATCTCCGGTTTTAATCCATCGTAATCAGTGCCTTTATAAAAATTCTTGTCGCACGATCTTTTAATCATATACAGGATATCTTCAAATGTTCGTTCTTCCACTTTCCCTCTCCACTTCATTGTCGTATTTCATACACTTTCCATCCTTGTACGCTACGCATCGCTCTTTAATACACGGATTTAATACTGGTCTAACAAAATCGCCGTTGCCAATAAGCATTGCTTTTACCTCTTCTTTTCCCGTTAAATCAGGGCAAAATAAAATCATTCTTTCACTCTCCTGTTCCAAACTTCAATTGCTGTTCTTTCTAAAGCGTAACTACGTGTAGCAATTCCGCATTCTCGGCAATGTACATACGCAAAAATCACTTCTTTTCCTCTCCGTGTTTTCCTCATCCATTAATCTTTTTCCCCTATCGCTTCGCCAACTCCCGAACCAGTTCATCATTCCCTTTTTTCGTAAGGCCTTCATTACATGTGCAATCCGGATATACACATCGGAAACAATCCGGATATTTACAGAGCGGCTTTGAAATTTTCGTTCGATTCATTTCCAGTTTTCTCTTTGTCTCCAGCAGATCCGGTACCTTGACCTGTCTTCTGCTGCCCGCTTCCGCAAACCAGATCAGTCCCGATCTCTCCAGATACGCCCGAAAACAAATCTCATTTTTCTCAATCTGGAACATAACTTTCATGTACACCCACACCTCATGCACATCCATCCCGTCAAATAAAAGTTCCTGTATCCTGGATGCGTATTTCTCGTAACCTTCCACTACTCGATCACTTCCATTTCTCTTATTGAGACTTCATAAGCTGTTCTCTCGCTGTCGCCTTTTACATAAATCCTGCTCTGTATCATTCCCATGGCTCTCACTTTTATTCCGACTGGAAGCCCTGCTGCCAGCCTTGCGTTCGAATACCAGCAAATTGCCGGGAGATAATCACTTTTTCTGTGTTTCCTGTTTACTGCAATTAAAATATCCGTGATTTCTTTTCCGAGTGGTGTCTCTCGATAGAGCGGCTGTTTACAGATATATCCAATCAGATCAATTCTGTTTTGATCCGCTTCACCAGCTTCGCTGATTCCTTTTACAAATACATACAATTTCAAATGATTTCTTTCTCCCTCCTACATTATCCCGAATCTCCTGCACTATCTGTTCCGGCACCTGAATCGGTATGACATCCATGTTTCCACTTGTCCGCATGACTTCTATAGTTGATTTATAGATCTTTCTTCTGTCTGGTGAAGTCAATAAATACTCTGGTGTTTCCATAATTTTTCCTGTGATCTTTACTGTGTTGTTTTCCATCTTTTTCTCCTATATTGCATATTCCGCTGATGCCCGTCATGGTATTACTCCATTTCCAGCCCGCTCAGCGCTTTCAAGATTCTTCCATCCATGTTATCTTCATTTGCCGGTGTTTTTACAGTCAATAACATTCCAGTCTCATTTACCCACAGGACGAAATATCCCATTCCCATGGGTCCTGTCGGAAAGTCTTCATACTCACCTGTTTCGGATAGGCTTACCATTTCCAGAATTTGATCTGGTATGTAACTCATCTCTTTTGTCTCTACATTCTGTAACACTGCCATTCCCCTGTATTTGATTTCTGTATCCTCATACCGGTCTCTGGCTGATAACCATTTCTTGTATTCCCACTCATCCCTTACTTTTAGTTCATACTGCTTTTCTCCCTTTTCATAAGCTCTGTATACTTCGCCTTCTTCCGGAAGATCCCCTACAAGTTCAATGACTGCTGCCTTATTCTTGCTTGTAAAGTCCTTCTCATATACAAATAATATCCAATAGGCTCCCTGTATGAAGTACATTTCCTCTTTCTTTCCTACAGTGAGTCCTGCACCTTTCCATGCATCCTTCAATATTCTCTTAAATACGCTCGTCTTAATAAACATGATGCTCCTTTCCTCTCCCAGAGTTATCTGGGAGATAATGTGATGGCTTACGACAGGTTTTGTGACGTACCTGCTGTTGTATCTTCACGGCACTTGGCCGGAGATGCTATAAAAATTGGAATCCTGGATGTCCTTCTTTCTGCTTTTCATTTTGCGGTTCTTTCATCAACTCCTGCTGATCCAGATAATTCTTCTTGCTGATCTTCATCCAGTCTTTCCTTGTGTGTGACTTCTCATATTCCCTCTGTGCGATCTCGCAAAGCAGTTCTCTTGTCTTTCTGCAATTATGTACAGCTTCTTTTCCGCTTTTATGGTGCGGTTCACACAAATACACTTTCAATCCCTCGGCTTCCGATAGAATTCTCATCCCGGATCCAAACAATACATGGTGTTCCTCGGTATACTGCTTCCGATAGTCTCCATACAGATTGGCACAGAGATAGCACACGCCCTTTTCTGTGTTCAAAATGCTTTTCGGATGGCTGATTCTCTTTTTCTTCTTTTTCGGCTTAGGAAACGCCATATCACTATAATCAATACTCATAAAGTAATCACTTTCTTTTTCCAGTTGTCCCATCCGCCTTTTGGCCAGGCAAATTCTTTCTTCAGAAGCTGGATGATTTTATCCGGATCCCCGGATTTTAAGATGTCTTCTATGACTTCCCCTTCCTGGACCACTTCTTCTGTGATCTCATGTACCTGCTTTTCTTCTTCCGGAAGATTCATAACCGGAGCATCCGGCATCAGTTCCGGATAATCTTCCACTTCCATCTGTCCCGGAATCTGTTCTTCTGTTTCTTTTGGCTCTTCCAAAGTTTCCTGTGCTTTTGCAGGTTCTGCCTTTTTCTTTAACGGTTCCGTCTTTAAGACTTCCCTCTCTTTCTTTTCTCTCAGCGGCATCTGATAAACTCTTTCATAGGCGTCTGAATCAGAAGTCTTCCTGCCTTCCGGATAAAAGGTCTGTTCAAATGTTTTGGCCAACTCCAGATAGCTGATCTCTTCCGGTTCTCCCCTGCCGTTGTATGGCATGATCCGAATCTGAAATTCACTGAATAGTGCATTTGCAAATTGCATCCGAAACATTCGGAATTTTGTTGGAGCTACAATTCCCATGATCTCCTTGTTGATCACACTTTCCTCTTTTGGCTCGTCTTCCCATATCCATTTATGCATTTTCTCAAAGCAGTCTTTTCCTTCTCCTTTGAAAAATTCATACACTAACGTTTCCGTCCAGCTTCCATGGTGTTCTTCTGGTGCGATGTCGCACAGGCTCATCTGCGGCGAATAACGATCTTCTGTTTCCCGGATGACTTCTTTTACCTCCCGGATTTCCCGAACCGTGGCATCTCTTGGTACCACTTCCCGCACTTCTTCCGGCAGTGCCAACATTTCAGACAGCTTGCTGCTGCCATATCCCCGGTATTTCTCCTGAATTTCCGGGCTGTTCCCGTCAATACTGTATGTATCGTTGATCTGCATAAACCGGATGGCCCACGTCCTGCTGATATTGAAGGTTTCTTTTGCAAACTCAAAAACATCCGCATACCCCTTTTCTTTATAAAACTCTGCATCTCTAGTCTTTTTTAAGAGATACCCAACTTTAATGTATCCCTCTGCGATATGTTCCAGTTCTTTCCGTAATGCAATTTCTACCCCCTGCAGTGTACTGATTGTCTGTAATTCTTCCATCTATCCAGCTTTCCTTTCTGTACGTTTCAACTTCTTTCTTTTGAATAACTCAACAAATTCTTTGACTTCCTCTGTCATGTCTCCGTTATATTTTGCCCGACACTGGATCATAACCCCATTGTTTACCTCCATGGTGTAAAACGGCGTCTCCGGATCCTGCTTCTTTCGCAGGAACAGAATCGTTGTCTCTCCTTTTGCCACCCGGTCAATATACGTGGCGACGCAGTGATGCATGGCATTTCCCTCCTGTCGGATTTCATGGATCCGTTTCGGAAGCCTCAATAAAAATTGTTCTGTTTCCATTTCCAGATAACTGTCCCTCTTTCTGTATTGCTCGTACTTTTTGTCTTTTTTATTGTCCAAATCCTCTTTGGCTTTTATTTCTCGTTCTCTGCTCTCTTCAATCAACTCTTCATGACGCTGCTCTAAATTCTTCGGGAATAAGATCCACGGCTCTCTCATGTTGTATCCCAACTCCTCTGCCATCTTCAGATAATCGTGATAGTCCACGGCTCCTCTCTTGTCTTCTCCTAACACTTCTTTGATGTACCGTTCCATCTTGTGAATGGTGGTATACCGGATGTATCTAGTGAATTTTCTCTGAAGCCTTGCAAAAAACTGAATCTGCCGCCATGTTGGATGTAATCCCTTCTCCTGCATTTCATAAGTGGTGTTATATTCCCTTACACTTGGATTCTTTCCAGCCAACAGCTGGTAATATTCCCCGCTGAGCCCTAATATCTTTTTGCAGGACCGTTCTTTCTTCTTTAAGTATCCTGTGTTGTACCCCTGCATTTTTTCTTTGACAATTCTGTAAAACCCACACTTTACCAGCTGCTCGATTCCAGGCATATACTGGTATCCCTCCAGATATTGATCCAAATACATTTTTTCCCGATATTTTCCATGTTTCACAAAACGTTCCATTGCGGAATACTGAAACGGCGTTCCTTTTAAGATCTGTTTGAGATTCCGGTTATAAAGGATCGCTTCATGCTCTACCACTTTATAATATCTCCATCCGTCTCTGTAACACCACCGAACCCAGTCTGTCTGCTTATACTGTTCATATTCAAATTCATGAATCTTTTTTAAATTCCGGTCATATGTGATCCGGATCGTCTCCCAGTATCCGCCTTCTTCCCTCTGTCCATTCCTGAATTTCCGATAGCACTCAAAATATCGGTATACATATCCCTCTTTTGTTTTCTGCAGGAGTCCTGCATATCCTCTTGCGTGAACATTTCCGCCTTTCTTTCGGCTTCGGTAGGTAATGGGATGCCTGCAGTATGGACATTCGCCCGCGGCTCCATAGTGTGGATTCCTGATTTTTACTTCTCTTTCACAATGTGTGCAATACCCTTTTGTTACCTTTCTTCCGGCATCGTAAAACAAATACTGGGGAAGGACTTCCAGGTCTACAAACTCATCAAAATCTTTCGGCAGTTCCGGCACCAGTGCCATCGCGGAATCAATTTCATCAATCTCTTTTCTGTCTTTACTATAGCTTTGCCATCTTGCGATTGCTGCACGTGGCTCTTCCTTCCCGTTGTGACAAAATTCTGTGATCCGTTTTCGGTCCTCTTCTCGTATCCATACTTTATGATCACTGTACCAGTATCCTTTTTGTATCTCTCCCCACCCCTCCATGTAACTTAAGTTATCTATTTTTGCAGTTCTCCACTTCTCACACAGATTGTCGTAAGTGTAGTACTTGTTTTCTTCCAAAAGGAATACCCGGTATTTCGGATACGTTATATCATCCCGAATCATATCTCTTGTAAATATGGCAATCTCCAGAACAGTTCCTGTCCTCTTTGCTCGATAAAACCAATAATATGTTGCACTCCACACAGGTACTTTTCCGCATCTTAGTACCTTGTGCCCTTGATCTTCCCCGACTATCTTTCGCATCGTTTCCGTTACTTTTAACTCTGGAAGTTTTAATAACTCTCCTCGTCTCATTTTTCCGCCTCCAGATAGTATTCTTCTGCCATGGCAAATACTTCCAGATCCGGCATTGCCACCATTTGTGCCCCTCTTCTTTCTTTGACTCTTTTTTCCGCTTCTTTCCGGATATTCTGCAGACATTCTTTGAGTGTCCGGTTCTTTCTTCTTACTCCTCTGGCCAGAATTTCTTTTTCAAAACATCTCATAGACAGATACGACACGATCTCTCCTGCCGGCATCCCGTCTGTTTCCTTCTTTAACTCAACCTGCAGCTTTCCGATAGCCGCATTTACTGAATCTACCAGTTCTTCCGACAGATGCTGCTCATATACTTCCCGGATTCCATCTGGAATCCCGTTTTCCTCTGCCAGCACTTTTAAATGCTCCAGATCCTGCTCCTCCAAAAGTCCTTTTGCACATGCATTCAATTCTTCTACGGAATCAAAATTCCCAAATACATCAAACATGCTGTTTTTCCTCCAGTAATCCCTCTAATTTTTCCACGTAATCGTGATGTTTACTAAATCTGACAGCTATTTCATGCCGCTCTGACAACGTCTGATACTGCTGCCACAATTCCTGGTTCTTCACCTCTTTCCCGGACGGTTTTCTCCATTCCGCCCGCTTCCACTGCTCCGGCTTCCCATTTTCGATCATGTTCTTGATAAAAATACAGTCCGTATACAGGGTCACATTGCACGGCGCATTTAGTATTTTCAAGGATTTCACGATTCCAAGCAGCACCAGACGATAATAGGTCGTCTCCTGTTCTTCCCCGCAAATTCCTTTGACTGCCGGTCCTTTGCTTGTCTGACATTCCATTGCGGCCGCCCATCTTCCATCTTTGATACATGGACCTGTCAGACTTGTCCTTATGTAAATATTTACCTCTTTCATATCAAATTCTCCTGTTCAAACGGATCAGGATGTATCTTCGGTATTTGTATCCTGTTACCGGATTTATTCCCTCATGGTACGTCTCTTTGTCAAGATAATAGCCTTTCGGCGGTTTCGGCTCGTCACTCCATGTTTTTCTTTTGTAAACCTTTTCTTCTGCCACTGGAATCTTTAAATTCTTGCTGCAGGAGTACCGGCTTTCTTTCATCTTGTTCTCCTCATCCGGGGTTTTACTTAAATACTCGGCCAGCTTCCGGAAGCCTCCCTCGTCATACAGCAGATCGATGTGGACGCCTCCCTTTTCCCATGCTTTGCGCATGATCAGATCTGCATCCGGAATCCGGTTGATGACCAGGTGGTGATGGACGCCGCCCCGGCTTCCAATCTCGGTATGCAACATCCATTTCAACTCTGCTCCTCGTTTTCTGTATTGTCTTCTTACCTTATCTCTCCACCGTTCAAAATCCTTGGCAGCCTCTTTCATGTCCTTTGGCCGGTTCTCCAATTTATACGTCAATGTCACCCAGTAGTCATTCTCCTGGAAATTCAGCTTCATCTTTCTCCAACACTTTCGTTCTTTATTCCACTGATTCGTCTTTCTGATCTGCTCCGGTGTGGCTTTCTTCTTTTTCATTCTCGGCATTCCCGGAGCACCATATCTCCCGTTGTGATATTCCATCACTTCTCTGATGTCTCCCAGGTCATAACTCTTTTGTTTATACATCCTGTTTTGCTCCTAAGTTTAATATGCTTATCAAGTTTAAAACGGGAGCTTTTCGCTCTCATTTTCTTTGACATTTTGCCAATACAGGTGTACAATATAAATGAATTTTTATTTTGTTTGTATTGACAAAATGTCCGGTGCATCTGTTTGCGGCAGGTGCACTATTTTTTTACGCTTTTTTCTATGTACCTACAGATAAGTTCTAATCCTGCTGTCATAAGGATCATCCCGATCCATAAGGATCCGGTTCCCATCAGCATGATCGCACAGATTCCCAATGCTGCTTCCAGGATCCGCAGTAATTCTTCTGCATACCGAAGCTGTCTTCTCTTTCGGAAACTCATACGATGATGTACTCTCCCCCGATCTCTTCTGCTACCTGTTTCGCTTCCTGGTACGTCCCATACTCGCTCCGGATCTTTCCGGATTGCCAGCGAATGATCCATATCTGTTTCCTCTCCTTCTCTTCATTCAAATCCAAGTTCTTTGATCCTTTCTTCGATTAGCTTCAACTCTGCAACAGCTTCTTCCTCTTCCGGAAACTGCCTCAGTTCCTCTCTTCTGCTGACAAGCCTGCTGTACTCAATGACTTGTCCTGCCGTCATGTTCAAGATTCTCTGGTCCATTGATCGCTCCTTTGATTTTTACTGATTTTCTTCCTTGATACTCCAACTCCCTGCAGTAATTGTTTAAGCAGGCAATCGCATGCTGTTTCTGCTGTTCGGAATAACCATTCACTCTTTCCGTGGATTCCAGCGTCTGGATGAATTTCTCAATCTGATTGATTGTCAGCCTTTTCATAGCTTGTCCTCCCTTCTACCGCCTAAGCGGTTTTTCTTCTTTCGAATCCTATATTTTTCATTGTTTCATCTAATTTTTTCTCCAAGATTTGAGAAAGTTCTTCTCGTTTTAAATCCTCTTGATTTACCCACGATCCATTGATTTTTATCATGCTTACTACTTCGATTCCTTTCATTTCACCACCCCTCTACTATGTATGAATTATTGGTTGTCTGTGTTACAATCCATATGTGCTGCCATCGCAACCTCCGTGGCGGGATTGCTTTCTTTTTGCTTAACATCGGAAGAAACGGATGCGCTCACTGCATTCCAGAGAAAAACAGCGGATAACCATTAAGAGCTGCTTCTTTTAAATGAGGTAGCTCTTTTTCAGGCATCTCCTCTTCAAGAAATTCTGCAAATGCTTCAGGAGTTTTTTTGACTTCGATTAAACCGAATACCATATCGGAAAACTCTTTCTCTCTAGTAATGGATTTCAATATATCGAATTTTTTATCTTTCTATCCTTATTTTCTTTGCCAAGGCCTATAAACTCATCGATATACTTTTCGATATGTTCCACTTCTCGAATTTCTTCGCGCAACTCTTCTGGTTGTTCAAGAATTCTTTTCGTAGCATTTATGATCAAATTCTCCGTATTTACCTTCTGAATTTTGATGCCATCTTCACACTTTTTGATGCGATACAACAAGCGATCCCATTTTCGTCTTGAAACCCACATCTTTCTCACCTCTTTCTTGTTGAATCTTTATTGTCATTTGTTTCCTTATCTCCTATAATTTGCTTACAGGCATCTGCCAATGCCGAGTAAATGGGAAAGGAGAATAGACATGAAGCTTAATAGTCTCAAAAGCGAATTTTTGAAATACATGGTAAAGTCTTACGCAAAAGATCATAAGCGTATATTTACATTTGAATCTTTCAAGTCTCTTTATCCAGAACTTGATGACGATTTTATTTCTGATGCTTTGTTTGCACTGGATGAAGATGGGTTTGTCCACGTGTTTAAAGCTGACGATGTCGCTTACGAAACCACTTTACTTCCAAATGCCATCTGTTCCGTTGAAGAAGATACACTTTTAAGAAAAGGCTACTCTTTTATCAAAGAGATACGATCATGGATTTAATCAACCAATAACCAATCGTCTCTTATCAATTCATCTGCTGATGGTTGCCATCCGTATTTTGATGGATTACTTCCATCAGCATTCATTACAATACAATTTCCTCGCCCATTTGTTGGCTTGATTTTCGCCCCACCTTCAAACTCTGGCAATGTTATGTATTTTCTTTCTTCTAATGCCTGTTTCACTGCTTCCTGTATGTTCATCTTCCTCGCCTCGCTTCCTACTCCAAAAAATAATCCACTGATACACCGAAGTAATCAGCTACCTTTTTCAGCTTATCCACACTTGGAGACGATTCTCCCCACTTCTTAATTGTTCCGTTTCCAAAGCCCAGAGTTTTCTCAAGACAACTGATTGAGATGTTGTTCTTCTCTGCCAGCTTTAAAATTTTTTTAAGTATCATAATTCCCTCCTTTTGTTTTCCATCTTGTAGACAACTGCATATATCTGTTACAATGTCCTTGTTACACTTAGATAATTTTCTAAAGGTCATAAATGGCTGGAAAGGAGTTGCCGAGGAGTAACAATCTTAAGGATACCTCCGCAAAAGGAGGTGAGACTTAAGGGAATTAATCCAAATAATTCTAGAATGTATTGTGTGCATTTTTGAAATTGTTAGATTTCTAGAAGACCACGATATGTAATAGTCTCTCCCCGTGATTATCATCCAACGATAGTTACGGGGAATCCTTTTTTCCGTACATACATGCAGTTGTCTACAAGATGGAAATCTTTACCTTCACATCTGTTGTCTTTTACCCTTTTGTCTCCTATACTGTTAATACAGGCATCTGCCAATGCCGAGCATTATGAAAGGAGATAACGTAAATGGATCATATTTTTGACATCTCTCAATTACGAGAATTATTAAACGAATCCAGCCGAGAAATTCAGGAAAACATAAGTTCTTCCACTATTGATTTTGGTACAAAATCCCTTCTTGATTCTATTGCTCAACAAAATCATTATGTTCTGTCTGGAATTATCGAGTATCTTGAGAACAAGTAATTTTTTCTCCTTCATCGCACTCTTCCACAACTACTTTTATCTGTGTAGGAGTGCGATAAAGAATATCTCTTGCTTGATCTATAAGCCTTTCTGCTTTTTCTAAATTATTTAATACTTCATTTTTCCCTTCCACTTTAATGCGCATGCTCTTTACCACACTTTCTTTCATTTTGTTTTCTCCTCTGCAAAATTCATTATTTTTGCCTTAAGAATTTCGTCACTATACGTGACAATTCTAGTCGAAAAAAATTTCTTGCACGCTTTTTTTATAAAATGCTGCTAATTTTATTTTTATTGCATCTCTTGGTACCCTTTTTCCATTTTCATACATTGATATAGCTGAAACACTTGTTCCTGCAGCATTTGCAACTTCTTCTCTCGCCTTATCTCCGCGTAACTCTAAAAGTCGCTTTCCAATTTCCTTTGCACTTGGCATTTTTTTATCACTCCTTTCTTCTTTGTGCTCTCATAATACCATTTGTCATATTCTGTGTCAACACTTTTTGTGACATTTTTATTTACTTTCATCACGTTTCGTGTTAATATTGTTTCATCGGAGGTGACAGTTAATGGGAAAATTTCAAAATATTTTAAAGTCTTTGCGCGCCACAAAGGGACTGACACAAGATGAACTTTCCAAACAATTAAATATTTCGCGAAGTACTATAGGAATGTATGAAAAAGGTGCTAGGGAACCCGATTTTGAAACTCTCGAGTTAATTGCGGATTATTTCAATGTAGATACCGACTATCTTTTGGGACGAACTACAAAAACTACTTATATCCCTTCTCCCGCTTTACGTAAGGGAGTATCCATCAATGTTCTTGGCCGTGTTGCTGCGGGTATTCCCATTGATGCCATTGAAGAAGTGATTGATACGGAAGAAATTACAGAAGAAATGGCAAAGACCGGCGAATTCTTTGGGCTGAAAATAAAAGGTAACAGCATGGAACCAAGGATCTATGAAAACGATGTTGTCATTGTTCGCCAGCAAAATGATGCAGAATCCGGTGATGTTGTTATTGCCACAATCAATGGTGATGAAGCCACCTGTAAAAGACTTCGTAAATACAGAGATGGAATTGAATTGATTTCAAATAATCCAAGCTATGAACCGATGTTCTTCTCTAATGAAGAGATCCTCAGTAAGCCAGTTCGTATCATTGGCAAGGTTGTAGAATTGAGAGGAAAATTTTAAGATATAATCGCTACAGCGTTTATATAGAATGAAGCGGTGTTAAGGTACGGGAGAAAAGAGGAGAAAATATTATGGAATTACATGAAGAAAATGAAGTGCTAAATTGGATTGATACTTTTTCGGTTCCTGTTATTCCACGCACTAAAAGATTTTGGATGATAAGAACAAAAAAAGGGTATTTTTATAATGAGTTTATTTCGAAGCGCTTTGTTGCATTAGCTTGGAATAATATTACTCAAAACACTGACTTTTCCGAATCTTCCAGAGATTCTTTAAAAGATGATATCTTAATGGAGTTCAATGAAATACAACGTCCCTCTACAGTGATTAATAAATGTATTTCTTTTATTAATGAAATACATACTGATGATATCCTAGTTATTCCAAGTGCACGCAGTAGCTATATTACTTTTGCTCTTGCAGGTGATTATTTTGAAGACGAAACCAAAACTGTAGAATTGGAAAAAAATATCATATTTCGAATCGAAAACCACGATGTCGATATAAACGATGTGTCATGTCCTTACAAAAAGAGAAGACATATTACTTTACTTCGAACTGTAAAAAATGAAGAATTAAACTATTCTTTATGTAGAGCTATTTCAAACTATCACGGAATTTCAAGCTTAGACAGCTACGCCAAACAAATATTAAATACTTTGTACAACTATTACATGCTTGAAAATGATATTTCAGTAGTATTTAGTGTCCGAAAACAAACGCCTATTGGGCCTCGTTCTATTAATAGCCTTCTCTATGGAGCAACGGAATTTTTATCATCAATAGTTCCTGAAAAGAATATATCGACTCAAGTAACACTAAACTCTCCGGGAGACATTATATTTTTATTAGATCAAGTCAAAGAATTCTTGACAAATAACTGGACTGTCATACTCGGAATTTTAATATTACTAGGTGGCGGTAGCGCTTTTTCATTTAAACTGCCAGGGATTATAGAAATTATAAAATCTATTTTATCAGCTAAAGATGATTACAGATTAAAACATGCCGAAGCAGACGAAAAAGAATTGCAAGTACTTGAAAAGAAACTCGAATTGTACAATAAAATTAAAGCCTCTGGAATCAATCCAGAAGCCTTACGTGGACCAGTTGATGCTTTAGCATCAGGATGTGTTGCTCTTGAAGTCGAGCCTATTGCTTTAGATGATGAAGCTGCAGCCACTCTTTCAGAGGAAGCCTCCATGCAAGAATCTCCTGATACAGAGGATGAGTAAAAATAACTGCTACAACAATCCCAACTATCCAAACAATAACTAGACTATTAGAATCAGATAGATATGCTTCTATACATGTATGTGATATAATTTTGAAAAAGCTGCTCAATATAAAAAGAAAACATAAAATAAAAATTAAACTATTTACTACATAAATAATATGTTTTTTCATATCAAGCCCTCCTTTTTTCTTAATTATATTCAAATATATTGTATACATCAATAGACAAATTGTAAATTTTTCTCCCCCTGCTCCACAGCAGGCAATTACATGATAGGTGTAACTGTTTCGTCGATTATACATAATACAAAATACTGGGAGAATTCAAATTAAATCAAGAAAGGATGTGATATCATGCCATTATTAAAAACAACTACACATACAATCGATGACATCTATGCTCTTCCAGATGGGCAACGAGCGGAGCTGATTGACGGACAAATTTATAACATGGCGCCGCCATCCCCATTGCATCAGGAATTAGTTGCTTTATTTACAACTGAGTTGCAAAACTATATCAGTAAAAAGCACGGTAATTGTAAAGTTTATCCTGCTCCATTTGCTGTTTTTATTAAAGATGATGATTCCAATTATGTAGAGCCTGATATCAGCATTGTCTGCAATTCCAACAAAATTTCACACCGTGGCTGTGAAGGAGCACCCGACTTTATCATCGAAATCGTTTCACCAAGCAGCCGTAAAATGGATTATTCTACAAAAAATGCACTTTATGCCGATGCAGGTGTTCGGGAGTATTGGATTGTGGATCCTGCCAGAGAACGCACAACGGTATACCGATATGAGGAAGATGTCGCGCCGGTGATCATTCCTTTTCATGATACACTCAAATTGAAAATATATGAAGATTTTGAAATTTGTATTGATGATTTATTAAAATAAAAACTGCAACAAAATACCGCCCCAGTGCTACCAACACTGAGACGGTCCACATACCCGAAGATATGCAATCTGAAGCCAAGAATATTGTATCATCTTCGGAGCAGCTACACAATCCAGAACATTCGTTCATGTGCTGGCTGTTATTTTTGTACCTATTTTTGCATAAAACTAAACAAGGAGATGATATAAAATGAGCGCAAGATATGCCTATGGTTACGTCCGCGTATCCACAGATAAACAGGAAGAGCTTTCTCCAGATTCTCAGGAGAAGCTGTTACGGGAATATGCTGCGAAAAACAACATTATTATTTTAAAGGTTTTCTTTGAGCTTGGAATATCCGGCAGAAAAGCAGACAAGCGCCCAGAGTTTCAAAAAATGATTGGACTTGCAAAATCTACCGATCATCCAGTCGATGTGATTCTGGTCTGGAAATTCAGCAGATTCGCAAGGAATCAAGAAGAATCTATTGTGTACAAATCTCTGCTGCGAAAACAAAGCAACGTTGATGTTGTAAGTATATCAGAGCCCTTAATAGATGGTCCATTCGGTTCTTTGATCGAACGAATCATTGAATGGATGGACGAATACTACTCTATCCGGCTTTCTGGTGAAGTCCTGCGAGGAATGAAAGAGAAAGCTACAAAGAAAGGATATCAGATGTCTCCACCTCTGGGATATCATGCTGTCGGAAACGGAGAACCTTATAAAATCGATCCGGATGAAATGAAGATCGTAGAATTTATCTGTGATGAATTTGACTACCATAACTCGGATGTTACGAAGATAACGCGAAAACTAAATGATATGGGAGTACGTACAAGGCGAGGGAATCCATTTGAGTCCCGTAGTGTGGAAAGAATCTTAAGAAATCCATTTTATTACGGGCTTGTCGTTTGGAATGGTATTTCGTTTGCTGGATCGCATGAGGTCCATTACTCAAAAGAACGCTTCGAAACCCGCATGAAAAAGATACAGACCACATACCGACCACTGAAACGCCGGGATGTGTCCTCGTGTAAGCATTGGCTATCAGGGCTTTTAAAATGCGGGTACTGTGGAGCTTCTCTTTCCTACAATGGTGCAAACAGGCACTCGCCTGGTTTCCAGTGCTATAAGTACAGCAAAGGAATACATACCGAATCCTGTTCTATCTCAGAGAAAAAAGTGGTTGCTGCACTGGAAGAATATTTTGAAAAGCTTCTTTCCGGTATGGATTTTGAGTACTCCTACCACTCTGCTGAGACTGGTGAGAAGATATCAGAACGTGAATCACTCGTATCCGAACTTGATAAGATTTCCAACAGGGAAAAACGAATCCGTCTTGCTTATGAGAATGAAGTAGATACTTTGGAAGAATATAAACGGAACAAAGAGCGCCTGCAAAAAGACAGGGAAGACATTTTGGAACAGCTGAAAAATCTCGACAAAAATAATGAAGACACGAAAACAAAATCTGACGTACTCAAGAACGTACAAACCGTATACGATGTGATTAAAAATGATGCGATAGACTATGATACGAAAGGCATTTTTATGAGAAGTTTGGTAGAGGATATCGTTTATGATAAGAAAAACGGAAAACTGATCTTCCATCTTTACATATCGTGAGCCCTCTGTTTATAAGGGTTTGCGGATATGTTATAGGTTACTGCAATCAGGGCCACCAAATAGCAATAACCTATAATATTTTTACATATTATAAATATACACGAAAATGATACAATATTCAGGACGGCAGATCCATCCGTCCAACACTCATATACGCAGCCCGTAAAAAGGTGTGCATCATTTCGGTTGTCAGGATCACCCCTTCTGGCAACCGGAACTTAAAAGTATTTCCTGGTATCTCCATAAATTCCTGATATAATAAAAACGTATCGTAAGATTCGTAGATCTGATATTCCATACTTGTTCCCCCTCTTGTATTGACTACATATATTATAGCACAGAGGGGTTTGAATTGAATTTATTAAAAATACATTTTGATAGAAAATAATATTATTCCCCTCAAATAGCTAATCTCCGAGGGGATTTTTATTAGATGGTTTTGACCGGATTCCGATACAATGGCGCCATCAGTCTCACATACCACGGTCCGTTTGGGCTCCACTTGTAAGTTGGCATATCATGTCCATAATTCGCTTTATAGATCTCCTGTAAAATCTTCATTTCGTCTGGATGCTCCAAAGGTGTTACAACTCCATCATGCATCCAATAAACACATCCTTTTCCCTCTACCGTAAACATACACTGCATAGTCTCTTCTCCTTCCTGATCTCCTGTATTCTGATTATTTCCCTGTCCACTTCCTGCGGATGCTTTGCTGTCGATCGCCTTTGCAATCAGTTCTGCAACTCCCTTTGCTCCTAAGCTCCGATATCTGCCTACATCATCTGTTCCGGTGCAAAATAGTGTCTCTACGATCATACCGGGCATATTGGATGCATTCAGATCATGATAGCCGGAACTATATTTAACACCGCGGTTAACAAATCCTTTTTCTTCAAAATTCTTGCAGATGTTACTTGCAATCATGTTCATAGTCGGATTGGATGCATCATATAACCACACCTCTACGCCTCCTGCTTCCGGAGATTCAGCAGCGTTCATGTGCAGGGTACCGTAGATATCACATCCCGCACTATTTGCCTTATTTGTGCCGTCTGCCAGCTCGCCGGACACATTGGATGCGTTGGAATTACAATCAATCACAGTATGACCGACCGCCTGCAGCATTGGTGCAAGCTCATTGTAGATCTTCCGCACTTCTGCCTGCTCATCGATCAGACCGATTGCACCCTTGCAATTCGGAGAGTGGCCTCCTCTTAAACCAATTTTCATTTCTTCTCTTCCTCCTGTTCTTCTGTTTCAAATGCTTTTTCCAGTTCCTCCGCTGTTGTTCTTCCAAATTCGTTCTGTTCGCTCATGTTCTCACCTCCTTGTGCGATGTCGCACAATAAAAGAGAGCCTGTTTCCAAGCTCTCTTAAATTATCTACTTATATTCAATTTACTCATTAGCGCTTCCTGAAGCACCTGCGAATAATTCACTCCTGCTCTCGTCGCAGCTTCGTTCAACCATTCGGGTATTGTCAGTGTTTTCTTTACCGCCCGATTATTATGCATTTTTGCGTATTCAATGGTATCGCATGCGATATAATTCACAAATTCTCCATCTTTTAATTCAATTTCTGCAGTAGTAGATGATTTTGGTATTTCGTTCTGTGCTACTTCTTCATCATAAAGATAAAATGCAAGCACATCCTCCGCCATTACAATTGCATCCTGCAGATCATCTCCGCAAGTATAGCACCCATCTAAATCTGGAAAAAACACCGAATATTTCCCATCTTCCTCTGGTGTAAACACTGCTGGATATACGTATTTTGCCATTCTGTTGACCTCCTTATATTATCTCATCAAAGGATTGGGCTTATTTCAGCCCAACATCCTTTAGTATTCTGTCCGCTGTTCCGGTCGGGATTTCCTTACTTTTATGTCTTGGGATTCGCACATCCTTTCCGGTTAAATCGCTGTGCCACTTATCATGCTCTTTACCATGTTCCACGAAAAAACAGCCATTCTTCTTGAGTATTTTAACAAGTTCTGATGTTTTCATTATTTCCTCCTTTCATGGTATTATTATAGCACGTGTTAGCACGTGTGTCAACAGTTTTTGCACATATTTATACGTGTTTTATTCTTTCTTCCCGATCTGCTTAATTGTCTGATTCACATATGTACTCAGACCAGCCACTAAAATCCCCTGTACGATTGCTGTAAATACCGCCATCGCAATCTCCTGTCCTGTACTGATTGGACAAGATGCGAATACCCACACTGCACATAATGCAATGCCAATGCCACCCAGAATGAGCGGGATATACTTATCCTTTACCATCTGAGATTGTTTTAAGCCCATTCCGATAAAATACAATACAACTGCCACTACGATCAACTCTGGCTTTACATAATTCATGATCTGTTCCATCATTCCTCGCTTTTCCTTTCCAAATCCTCAATTCTATGATTTGCTACTTTCACTTTTTCCTCTAAAATATATGTTCTTTCTACAATAGAGTTGTGCTTCTCTACCTTCTTTTCCAACTGCTCTATCCGGTATTTTACAAGTTGCGTCCCTCCGAAACTTCCAACAAAAGTACCGAGCAAAGATATAATTGCTACTACAACTGTATCTGTCATTTTTCTACTCCCTATTTCACGATTACCTCTCCGAGGCACTCACATGTAACTGCGCCTGTATAATCTGTCGTTGATATTGTTATACTTCCGTCTCTAAAATTTGCATTTCCATATCCTACGATAGCTTGGGACACATGCAACAACGCAACAAGTCTTTGTCCAAAATCACATTTGAGCGGAGAACTTGCCATAATTAGATTATCCCTGGCGTTTTTAAATCCGTTTGGGCTCGTATTAGTCAATTGCACCTGGTAGCGCTTGTGCCCGGTTTTACGATATTTTAAAGTCCAACCATTTTCTGTGTATGTTTCCCATTCTCTGATCAACGCCACATTATCGTTTACCGAACCTATATATTTGTTTAATTCCACTCCCATATTCGCGCTTAATGGAGCTATCTCGGATTTTGTAGTTAAATTATCCACAATATCTTTTTTCTCTACAAAGGATGATAGTGCACTCTTTATTTCATTGATTGCATACACTAAATTTTCTTTCGATGTTGTTGCGAGATTTCCTAAGTTTCCAATGCTTTTCTTAACATTCTTTAACTGTTCATTCAGATTTCCAATGTATTTGCTGTAAAAATGCTGCAATCCTGTCCAACTTAAATATTTCATTTAACCACCCCACTTTACATGGTAAACAACGAATCTATCTCTTCGTTTGTAATACTTTCCACGTTTGCATCCGAGCCTGCCGGACCCTGTGGTCCCATTGGTCCAATGTCCCCTTTCTCACCCTTTAATCCCTGAGGTCCTCGTGGTCCCGTTTCTCCCTTTTCGCCTTTTGCTCCTTCAGGTCCTTGAATCCCCTGTTCACCTTTTGCTCCTGCCGGTCCTGCTGGTCCAGCAGCCCCCTGCAATCCCTGAGGTCCCTGTGGACCTGTCATACCGGTGGCTCCTGATAAGTCTGTGATGTATGTGTAAGATGACGCACCTTTAACATATAACTTGGCGTTGTCAGCATCCTCTACATTTCCTGTGTCAATCATGACAAACTGCCCAGTCTTTACTCCATCTGTCGCAAACCCTTTGTTCATCGCATCAACGGAAGCAAATGTCTTAGCGATTTTAAACGCTTCCCCAGCCGGACCTTGTGGCCCCTGCAATCCCTGAGGCCCTCGTGCACCCGCAGCTCCTGCCGGTCCTGCTGGTCCCTGTGCTCCAGCTGCGCCGGTTTCTCCTCTGTCTCCTTTATCTCCCTTAAATTCTCCGCTTTTAATTGCTTCATCCAGCGATTTTCCATTATACGTAACATCAGTAGAAACTACTTTGTCAGTTTTCTTTCGAAATGCACCATTTGCCCATTCCTGCATTTTCTCTTTAAATGTTCCAAGTCCTGTTAAATCTAAAAATTTTGCCATGTTCTTCTCTCTCCTTTTCTTTAAAACAATCCATTGATCTCATCTTCTGTAATTACTTCATTTCCTGCTCCTGCTTCCAGTTCCCCGATTTTCTGCTCTACAGTTTTTCCTTCCGCAAGCTGCACGCTTTCCGCCATGCACAGCGGATAATTTCCATTATTCTTTGTGGATAAGGTGTTGACGATTACAACACCACCTTCAATGCTCTGTGCCATCTTTCAAACCTCCTTATTTTACTGTGACTGCTGTAGACCCCAGTCCTGCGTTTACAGACATCCATACGTCATAGCTCTGCTTATATCCGGATGCGTTGGTAAACTCCAATGTCTGCGCTTTTGTAAATCCGCCGTCAAATCCACCGACATTAAAAGTCGGAGTTCCAAATGATGTAGGGATTGCATACACGATCTTCTCACCTGCTCCGGCATTTACTGTAAAACTGCGTCCTCTGCCGCCTGCAAGCGCAGAACCCTCTAACGCAAGGATATCCGCATTTGCGAGTGATGCTTTGTTAGTCTTGCCCCAGTATACTTTTGGCTGGAATGTGATTGTCACGGTTCTGGATACAGACGCATCTCTTTCATCTGTAACAGTAAGAACGATATTCGTATTTGCTTTCACTGTCTTTCCTGTGTATGATTTCTTACGGATGCTCTTATCCAGATTTTCGGCAGCTTCGCTTGCAAACTGGATTTTCTGGGTCTTAGGTTCTTTATTTAAAGTCCATGTTACATCAGATGCAGTTACTGTCGCGCCGATTTCATTGCTGCTGTTTGTAGCTGTCAGGCTGTTAATTGCAATCTTGGTATATGCCAGATCGTCAATCTTCTGCTTGTACTCATCTGTAAAATCATTGGCAGATAACCCTTTTCCCTCCTCTTTTCTTACGTATCTTGCATCGTTTTTCTGTACCAGGTGTGCAAGTCCATCCTGATCCAGGTACTTCTTTTCTGCAGCGAGCACTGCTGCTTTTGCTACTTTCTTTCTTGGCATTTTCACTCTGCTCCTTTCATAATCTCGTCAATCTCCGGATTGGTGATCGACTCTATCTCCACAGTCCCTCCGCCGTTTGGCAGATTTACGGAACTGATTGGATCATTACCCGACAAAAGCTGCAGTTGATTCCCCTCTAACTGCAGCCCGTCTCCTTTCTGCTTTAATTGCTCCACGATCTGTTCCAGTACATGTTTATCCGCTGGAGCCTCATAATCTTCTGGCTTTTTTCGTGCTTTTACACTTAACCGAATTTCAAATATGGTCTTTCCTTCTCCCGGAATAGTCTTATATACATATGCCTGGATTGTTCCACTTCTTTTCAGTAATTCATTTGGAATATCGACTGTGATGTCACCGTCTTCCACTTTCCCAAGTACCACCAATGCACCATTCGTACATTTGTCAGTGAAATGTACTTGTATTTGTTCTTCTACTTCCATTCCGCAGATCTGTAAAACCTGTCCGTAGTCCCATTGTGTAAGTTTTCCATCGATATCTACCCGCTTGGAGCATCCATCAAATACTGCAATAATCATTTTTTATGCGCCTCCTCCAAGCGAATCGATATCCGAATTCGGAATATCCTCTATTCCTGTTACTTCTCCAGAAGCACCCCGTGGAATTTCGAAATCAAATACCGCCTCAGTTTCTGTACCCGAATTTTCAACAGACGCCTCTGTTCCGGCCTCCCCAGTCGTAGTAGTTCCGATCCGTATTGTTGCTGCCTTTCCTGCCGGTCCTTCCGGACCCTGAATACGTCCTACATTTTTCCACTGGCCAGATACGTTGTCCCATACATGTAGATTTCCATCCACCAGATAGGATTCACCCACATTTCCTGTTGGATGTTCTCTGTTCAATTCCTCTTCTGTTTTATAGGAGCCCAGTATAGTAACACCCGTTCCATCTTTCCCAGGCTCCCCCTGAATCCCCTTTTCGCCTCTTGGACCAGGATCTCCTTTCTCTCCTTTAGCCCCTGTTGCACCGGATAAATCTACCATGTACTCATATCCAGTTGCGCCCTTTCTATAAACCTTGGCATTATCTGCATCATCCGGGTTACCGGTACTTATCATCACAATCGCATTTTCCGGAAGACCATCGGTTTCAAATCCTGCATTCATCTGTCCTACAGAGGCATAAATTTTTCGCACGTTTAAAGCAACGCTTCCACTTTCTATGGTCCCTGACTGCAGAGAATCAATTTCCATCGTTGTAATTTCAATCGGATCATACTTCTCCAAACGATTCAGTATATCTACAAGCGCCTGATATTCATTGGTTGACTGTATTTCGGATGCAGCCACTAAGTTTTCTCTGACCTCCATCTTCACTTTGAATGATGTGACAGCATTGCTACCATCAATCAAATGTAGCTGGCATTCCGTATTTCCCACTTCTGCAACCATTTGCGGCGTCAAACTGAACAGGACGCAATAATTGCTTATCACGGTTCCTTCTGTGTAAGTTTCTGATCCGCTTGGTTTCTTACAATAAATCCTGGCCTTACTGATTGTCTTTGCCATTCCGGAAATCATACAGCGCAGAAGTCTGCCCGAATCGTACTGTACTGCATAGATTGTTTGCATAATTCCCGGGTTTCTCACGTCAATGTATAAAGTTGTCGTTGTTTCCATATCACACCTTCTTTCTTATCCTGGTATCCACCTGACGAGGTAAACGTCTCCCGGCAACACACCTCCACCGCTTTTGTATCGCAGCACACAGTCCCACGGATAGTTATAGTATCCGGTTGTCCAAATTTCCTTTCCTGTCTGATCACCAGTCTGGCCGCCGGTTGTTCCGCCAAATTCATTTTGGCTGGCCTGCACAACCTGTCCATTCCCAATTCCCATTGCAGTATGGTTTACGATGTTCAGAAGGATATCCCCTCTTTGTACACCGGATCCTGTTGCCAGATTTATCTGCCCTGTCACATCCGTAAAACCGCAATTTAAAAATATTTCCCGCATATTACCGGTGTAGGTTGCCCCATTGCTTTTTACCGGAACCCCGGCATTTTCCCACGCCTGAATCAATAACGAGGAGCAATCGTAATCCGGTCCCCAGCGGTTTGTCTGATCATATCCATGACTGTTATCATTTGCGATTTGAATCGCCCAGTTTACCGCAGCTTCTATTTTTTCAGATCCTCCTGCATATTGACTCAGGTAGTTGTACCAATATCTTGCCTGCTGCCGCCTCTCGGCTTCCACTTCTACGCCTGCACGTTCAAAGTTTTTCAAAAATGCAGATGCCAGATATTCCGGTGATTCTCCGCTGGCCTTAAACTGATTGAATGACAGCGGATATGCATCGGTTGCAATCCACTGGCCAAAAGAAACTGTAACAGAATCTATCCATGTAAGCTGACCGTTTGGATCCGTAATCCCATACCCGTTCGCACCGGCCCAGTTTGTATAATTCGTTGCCGGTGTCCACTGTACCAGTCCAAAGCCTCCACTATAGTTTCCCTCCTGCAGGCTTTGCCAGATTCCGGGATTGATGTTCGATTCACTTTGCATGTTGCCGCATATCCCAGCAATGGCATTCAGCGACCATCCTTTTTGTTCAAAAAAACTTAGTACTTCTCTTGCATTTCCCTGCATCTGCTCTGTGGTCAGATAAAAGTTTCCTATCGTCCATGACATCAGAAATCACCTTCTTTCGTGATTCCGCCCACAAGAAATCCTTTTTCAAACCTTAGATTTGTCCCATTCGAAAAAACTGCAGTTCCAGTCTTTCCATAAACTCCCGGTCCAACGTTTTCCGCATCTAACAGAACTGCATCCTTCGTGATCCTTAGTAAGATTTTGCCGTTTCCATCGGTGAATAACACTGCATTTCCAACATACGTCATACAAAGAACGCCCTCATCGTTTTTGTTTGAAAATAATATTGTTCCATCCTTTATCGTTACACGCCGATTATCGTTCAAAGAATCGCAGATATATTTCCCTTCTGCGTAAATTCCATCTTTATCCAGTCGGACTATTTCTTTCCCACTTGCATCCAGCACCCTTGCAACGCCACTATTATTGTCAAGTCCTCCAATTTCCAGTGTTCCACCTCTGATTCGATCAGCCAGCATTGTTCCTGCTGTGATAAAATCAGCAAAGAATCCCTGTCCTGTTCCAAAGGTGGACCAGTCCCAGTCTCTTCCATCTGCAGTTCTTTTGCTGGCAATCTCGAACCCCATTGTACCAAGGCACATTGCCCCAAACGTTTCCGACTCCGGATTCAAATCTTCAAATAAAACAGCGCGTACTTTCTGTTTTTGTGCGATGTCGGACTGTGCCCGAAACTGTGCTTTCACTCCGTTTATGATGCCGTTTACCTGTGCTCCTATCACAGTGCCATCCGGCCGGATTGCACTTTCTATCCGATTTGACATACTTGATACATCTGTAATGAAATTATATTGAAAGTCTCCCAACACAACAGATGCAACCTCTTCATTGATGCAATCCCATTCCAGTTCTATGACACGTGCATCTGTTACAATATCCAGTTTGCTGTGACGACAATGTACCGTGTCTCCGATAGAAACTTCTTCCAGTTCCCGGATATCCGCGTACAATTCCGTATCATGCAGCATAACCATATCAGCGGATATCGTAACCTTCGGCTTGTCAATTCCAGCTTCAAACTGTTCCTCGCATTTTTCTTTTAACGCATTGTTCAGTTCTTCCTGTGTATTGCAGATCACGATTCCGTTCTCTTCATCATCTTCCGCAGCATCGGCCTTCATCTTCACATCTTCAAATGTGATCACTCCGTATTTTATTGTTGGATATTTATCAAGCAGTGGTGAGTCCACCCATGGTTCATTCCCCTCTATCATGTATCCGTTATATGCCTTTGGTACAATCCTTGTAATGACCTCGCTGGTATCAGTCTCTTCCCGCAGCCCGTTTTCCGCAATGTTTTTCCCGTATAAAACCTGCACCCCATGATCGATTCCAACTCGGTCATTGACGGTGATCATATAATTATCAAAAAGAACCTCACCGCCCCATCTGTTCAGGAAGGAGTTCTCCTCTTCTCCGCAGATTGCTTCGATCAGGTTCTTTGTCTGGTAATATGCTGTTGATATTATTTTGATATTAGATTTTCCACTGTACTTTTTATTTGGTGCGGTCATGATGTCCAGTGCCTGCTGCCCGTTTTTTTCCGTTGGACGTATATCCAACAGAAAACAATCATCAATGGCGTCCATAAAAACCGGTTCCAGTTCTGCACTCACGCCAGCATCTGATTTTGCTTTCTTTTTGATCCGAAATAACTGTGTTCCATTGAATGACTCCAGTTTTACGACTGCGTCCTCTTCTATCCACTTCCAACGTCCCTCTTCATCGATCGGGTGCTGAATCTCCGCTTTCCAACTTCCGTTTAGTATTGCTTTTACAGAAGCGCTCTCCGGAAGTAATGGCATATCACCGTTATGTTCATAATCCGTATTTCCTGGTTTATAAAGTTCTATCCTTATAAGCACCTCCAGTTCGGAATCACTTTCAGATCAAATCCTCTTGAGATATACACGGTATTCTCTCCCGGTAAAAGATGTAGTTCTGCATAATCTCCATACACAGATGTGTTCATCAATTTTCCATCTTTTCTGTATGCCATCAGCCTGTCTGTATCAATCACCAGATTCTGGCCAACATTCGCTTTCATTTGACTTCCGTTTACCTGCAGGATGCACTCACCTTCACCTGTGATCAAATAGACTGGTCTTGATCTGTCATATGGATTGTAAAACACCTCTTCCGGTGTATATTCTGCTTTTCCATCTGTTCGATATCGGTATCCCTCACACGTAAATTCTACATCAAACTCTCCGACCTCTTTTACTTGCCGTTCTGCCGCATTGATCTTAGTATGTTTTACATGATAGAAGTACTCCAGTTCATCGCTTAAAATCAGTTCTGTATCATCTTTTCTCATGAGCCATCTTCTCGCAGTCCGAAATCGCTCCTGCCACCTTTGAGGATTTTCTGCAAATGTAAATGGAACTGTGATTGTAATGTCGCTCACAGTTCCATCTTCTTTGAATATGCTCCCATCTCTTCCCGGTATGTTCAATTCCGTATAGTTATACTCTGCCGAAGGGATAGACGGTCTTTCTCGTACAAGTATTCCTATTTCTGTATTTGTATGGCCGTTTCTGATAATTTCATACATTTACCGTCTCCCCTTTCCTCTTTTTGCGTGATGTACTTGAGATGTAAATCCTTTTTTGGCTGTTTCTACAATATAAGAATCAAGCTTTTGATTTCCAATTTGCACACCGACATTATTGTTCAAAACAATGTTAGTCTGTGTAGCACTTGCCAGAGCTGGAGTTCCTCCGTACATACTCTCACTCATCGTCTTGGCAACTCTTTTTACCGCATTGGAAACCTTGTACACATTCTCATTGATTCCTTTTACCATTCCATCGATAAAATCCGGCATCCATGTTTCATAATCTCTCAAAGGACCTTCATCCGGTCTTGAAAAATGTAAGAAAGATCGAATCTTATCTCCGATCCCTTTTACTGCATCCACAATCCCACGAACTCCAGATAATATTCCTTCTTTCAATCCATTGATAAAATCTGCTCCCCATTCCCAGGCATTATCAATCCACCCGGAAATCGTGGATCCAATTTTTTCGAAAATATCACTTACAATTTTCGGAAGTTCCCGGATTGCATTTTTAATTCCATCTCGTAATGCTTCAAACCCACTGATCGCAGTTTCTTTTACCAGAGATACCAATGTGGATACCACATTTTTAATTTCATTCCAAATATTTGATGTAATCTCCTTGATGGAATCCCAAATATTCGCAACTGCATTTTTGATATTATTTAAAATATTCTCCAGATCCGATTTTAATTTTTCAAAATCTCCAGTCACCAGATCAATCATCAATAGTACTGGTGCAAGTGTAGCGTTTTTGATGAATTCCCATGCATTTTGTGCAAGTTGCTTAATTCCGTTCCAGATCCCATTTAAATTCTCTTTTAATTTCGTAAAAGAATCTGTAATGGTTGTTACGATTGTTCTTATCGTTGGATTGGCAAGCAATGACGATAACATCTCATTCCATGCATTGGGAATCGTTTCTGTAAAAAATTCTACAATTCCATCCCATGCTGCAAAAAATCCATCCCTGATTGCCTTTAAAATTCTGTTCGCGCCTTCTCGAAACCATTCGCATTTATTATACAAAGTAACCAGCGCCGCTATAATTGCTGTAATAACCGCAATTACAGGATGTGCCGTTATCATTCCAAGTAGTCCGGTCACCGCTGTTTTAATTCCGCCGACCAACTTTGTCGCAACTCCTCCGATTCCAGACAACTTCGACAGTGCTCCTGCCACCGCAGATATCCCGAGTGATATCTGGCCGATTACCATCAGTAGTGGTCCTAATGCTGCAACCAGAATTCCGACTACTACAATCACCTGTTGCACGCCTTCCGGTAGTGCTGAAAATTTATTGACAAGTGCGGTAATAAGTTCTGCTACCTTCTGGACAATTGGTGCCAGTGTATCTCCGATCTGAATCGCTGCGGTTTCCAGAGATCCTTTTAATTCCTCGATTGCTCTTGATCCATCACTCATCTGAGAATTTGCCAGCCTTTGTGCTGCCTCCTGATCATTTGCCGCATCGATATATTTTTGAAGCCCCTCAGTCCCGCTATCCATCATCACAGTAGCAGCACGCATTGCATCGGATCCGAAGATTGTCGATAACGCCGCATCTCTGGATGCCGAATCCAAACCGCCAAGTTTATCCTGCAGCTCCTCAGCAATTTCTGAAGCTCCAAGAAGAGTCCCGCTGGAATCTCTTGTCTGTATTCCAAGCTGTTCAATCATTGTTGCAGCGCTGTCTGTTGGTGCCGCCAGCCTCTGGAGCATGGTTTTTAAAGATGTTCCGGCATCGCTCCCCTCGATTCCGGCATCTGCAAAACGAGCCAAAACCGCTGTTGTTTCCTGTATAGACCATCCTGCGTTTTTTGCTCCTGCAGAACACTGTGCCAGTGCCTGTGTGAGAGGTTCTACATCCGTAGAAGATGCAGCTGCTGCCCCGGCCAAAGCGTTTGCCGCTTCTGCAGACTCATTCGCAGACAGACCAAACGCTCCCATTGCCTGTACAACAACATTTGCCGCCTCTCCAAGATCCATCCCGGAAGATGCCGCAAGGTCCATTGTAGTTTTTAATGCCCCTGCTTTAATATCGGCTTCTGTCAAACCACCTTTTGCCAGTTCTGTAATCGCATTTCCTGCATCAGTTGCAGAAAAGACTGTATCCTGTCCTGTCTGGATTGCAAGCTGTCTTAGATCTTCCATTTCAGACATGGGCTTATCAAGTGCTCCCGCCGCCTGACTCATTGCATCGTTGAAATTATTTGCCATAACAGTGGATGCCGCCCCTACACCAGTCAGTGCCCCCGTTACCGGCAGCAAGGATTGTCCCACTCCTTTGACCTTATTTCCAAACTCTCCTGATACCGCAGATACTTTTGCAAGATTCGCACTTGCACTTCCTGTAGTCTCTTTTAGTGATTTCAGTTTCTGTTCTGTCTCAACAATCTCTCTTTGAAGAGAATCGAATCCTTCTGGACTGATCGGCTGTCCAAATTCATCATCTACTTGCTTTTTCTGTGCTTTCAATTCTTTCAGTCTATCAGACGATTGGTCGACCTCTGTCTGTAGTTTTTTGTACTCTTCCGTATCAATCTGACCACTCTCTTCCATAGACTTCATGCTCTTTTTGAGCTTGTCCATTTTTTCGTTGGTCTTTACAATCTCCTCTTGAATCGGAGTATACGCCTCTTTCCAAGCATCATAATTTCCGGCGGTTTTTGCTGCCTGTTCGCTTGCCTGTTTTAAAGTTTCCAGCCTGTTTTTCGTTTCACTGATCGACTGCTGCAGCAACTTCTGCTTCTGATTCAGCAATTCCGTATTCGTGGGATCCAGCTTCAGCAATTTATTGACATCTTTTAATGACTGTTCTACACCGTATAGTTTTTTGTCAACACCGGACAGTGCCTTTTCCAACTTGGAAGTATCACCGCCAATCTCTATGGTAATTCCTTTTATTCTGCTCCCTGCCCTTACATCCCCCCTTTACAGTGCATCAATATCCGCCTGTGTTGCAATTTTCGGATAATCATACTCATCATTCTTCATTTCGATAAACATATCGTTGATCATTCCAATGCTTAACAGGTCTAAATCAGAAATAGAAATACCGCATTGTGCACATCGAAGCATAAACAATGCGGTATTGACCTCACGATCTATTTCCCTCTCTTTTTTTTTGGAACTGACATCTGTTTATTTTCTGATTTCCACATTTCCATGATTTCCGGCAGAATCTCATAGATATCAAATGTCTCGAACTGATCCAACCACTCGTTGATATCGTCCGGCTGGTCAGGATCGCCATGTTTATGCATCAGAAATGCAATGTTTTCAAACATTTCCAGTGATTCGATCGGGATTCCGCTTTCAAACTTACTTTCATCAAATTCTGTACCTTCTTTTGCGCATTTTTTCTGCATCTCGTCTTTGAGTTTTTCCTGGATCTTGATCTGCTTTTCAATTTTCTGCATATCTACAAAAATATCTCTCCCAAATTTCAGTCGATAAATCCGGGGGATTGCGGCAGAACTTTTGAATTTATATTCTGTTCCATTGATTGTGATCGTCTTTCTCATCCTGTTCTCCTTTTATGCTGAAACTTCCTGATCTGGAATGTACACCTTATCAAACCATTTTTCGTATAAATTATCTGCTGTATCTGCTGTTGTCTTTGCCCGAACTGCCATTTTCTTAGCTGTTCCAAGTTGTACAGCGGATGCAGAAACTGTGACAGTGTCAGTTGTAGGTTCAATCGCGTCCTCTGTTGTGCTGGATTCTGTCGTAGGACGTGTAGAGGTGCAGCAATAGAACCAGAACCGTGTTCCCCTCACATCGCCGTCAATTTCAAATCCCAGCGCAAACCGTTTTACTTTTGCAGTCGCTTCCTCCAGCATGACTTTGTTCTTGTCAATGTATTCGCTCAAAATCTTTTCCCGGAACTCATCCGTGATCAGCGCCATTTCCCAGTCTCCCTCATATCCGCTATTGGAAGAAGAAACATAATACTTGATTCCATCCGCATAAAACGGTGTCAGTTCTCCCTGTGCTTCCAGTGAAAGCGATACGGATCCAGGTACCGCAAACGGTGTATCAAATGTAATTTCTCCCGTGTCACTTTCCTGCAAAAGCGCAACATGCGCATTATGGATATTGAATTTGACTTTATCCTTTTTTGTTGCCTGTCTTTCTTTCCTTACTTAGCCCTCCACTTCATATAATACTTCATACATATTTTCTGATTTAATATACTGTTCACTTTTCTGCCAGAAGAGATCTGCTGCATCAAGTGCCGCTTCTACACGTTCTTCCAGTTCAAAGTCCTTTTCATCTGTGTACAGTTCAATATCAACTTTGTTTGATTTAAAATATACCTTCCCATCTGCGGAAAAATTTCTCGTTTCCGGAATCAACCAGCAAATAAAAGGAGGATTCACCGCCTCACGTTCTTCGAAATGATGATACCGATATTCAATTTCCAGTGCATCCAGAATTGCTTCTATCCTCTCCTTTGTCATAAATAGCGTTCTATCCTTTCCTGTAGAATTTCCTTTGCGTGCTTTTCTGCAATTTTGATATGCGGGATTCCGTTCACTCTTCCACCATTCCTCTTTGCGTGTCCTTTTTCCAGCAAATGTGTAATCCGGTATTCCGGCTTTTTGGAATATACCACCATATCATAGCGGTGCCTTCCACTCAAATTTTTGTCTCGTTTATAGCTCCAGTGCTTTGCATATTCACCGGTATCTCCTTCCGGTGATATGGAACGTAATTCCGCAGCTGTCTGCTTCGCCGTCTCTTTCACTGCTTTTTCCACTGCTTCCTGCACATCCTCACGATACGCATCTAACTCCTGCATGACTTCGATTGCTAACTGATCAATATTAATTTTCGGCATTGTTTCTCACATCCTCATAAGTCGTTACTACTCTTTCCAGAGAAAGCAGTAAACAAGGTGGCGCTGCATCATATTTATTCTGGATCTGTATGATCTTGTACTGCTTTTCTCCGATTATGCAGATGTCCATCGTAGAAATGTCTTCTACCGGCAAAATTGCAACTACTTCGTCAATCTGATTGGATAATACCTTTGCCTCATAAAACCGTTTGATTCCAACTGTACGAAATCCGAATCGAATTCCAGCTTGCCTGGTCTCTACAATCTTCCGGCCTTTTACGCTGCATATATCCAGTGATCCATCGTTAAATGTGGTAAACTTTGTATCCTTACGTCTCGGCATTGCATCCACCCGCTTTTCTTCGGAAACTGCGCATCTGCAGTGATATGATTTCTGATTTATAATTTTGAATAAACTCATCTACCTGACCGGCTCTTGCATACATGCAGTAATTTAAGAGCAGCTCTTTTTCTTGTGTTTCGCTTTCAAAATCACAAAATCCTATTTTGCCCTCAAGGTACGCTTTTCCTCTCTCTACGATACCAGAGAGCTTTTTACACTCCCTGATATCCATATCCCATGTAATATCCAGAAAATTCTTCACATCTTCTAACAGATCGCTCATGATTATGCCTCATTCTTTGTTACAGTCACCTGATATGTCTTGGTTGTCTTTCCATCTGTCACTTTTGCTTTTACTACATTTCCTGCGCCGGAAGCCCATGTAACTCTGCTGCCGTTTGCAATCGGTTTATCATTGTAGGTCAATTCCAGTTCTGCAGTGCTGTCTGCGATTACCGCCTGCACCGTGTTTGATGCGTCTGTTGTTGTCAAAGTATATGTCAATGTTCCTTCTGCGAACTCCGGTGTCAGTGTATGTCCCCCTACCTTGAAATCTGCAAGATTTGCATTTTCCACATTTTCTACACTTGGAACAACTTCCACTTCATAATGTGCTGGCTGCAGATCACTGATATCCAAAAGCATGAAGGCATTATCATCTACTGCAAATCCATGACCATACATTTTGATCAGGTAAACCCTCTCATCTTCCAGGAATCTGTAATCATCTGAATACAAGATTCTTCCGTTATTTTCGATTCCAGATCCCATGAAGTAAAGCTTTGCCATACCAAATACAGCCTTTCCGACTCCTACCGCCGGAGACTGGATCACATCGATCGGGAATGGCAGTGTACTTACATATCCACCGCCCGGCGCCGGTCTCTGTGTTGCCGACAGGACTTTACTGAAATAATCTGACGGATTTACCACCAGAATCAGTGTGTCTACGGTTCTTGCCTGTCCTTTTTCATTGATTGCCAGAACAGATGCCAATTTTCCAAGCTGCACATCATTAAACTTTGTAACCTTTACTGCTTTTTTATCTGGATATACTCCACCCTTGATCGTAACAGAGTCTCCCACCTGTTTTGTCATACCGATTGGCATGTCTTTTCCAGTTCCATTGATGATACCGTCTTCCAATCCATTTGCAAGCGCTTCATACAGAACCTGTCTCACATAAGCATCCAACCATTCCGGCCCCAGATCCAACATTGCTTTACACACCGGAAGAAATGCTGACAGTTTGCTCAGTGTCACATCTACCTCTTTAAATCCGGATGTCAGCTCCTGGATGATCTCTGCGCAAAGTTTTCCCCATGCTGCTTTCTGATATCCATTCGTATTCATCATCATTCGTGTCAACCCTGTTACGGATGTAAACTGGATTTTGGACAACAGCGGATGATCTGTTTTCAAATCTTCGAATACTTTGTCAATTACGGTATATGGCATTACCACATCCAGATTTTCTACTGCCTGTTTCGGATTCGGTGCTTTCATGGCTTCTGCCAGTTTCTGATAATATTCTTTTTCTTTGGATGTCAGCTGTCTTACGCCGCGCTCAGACAGAATTCTCTGATCTGCTTCTTCTACGATTCCCCGTGCCTGTTCTATGACACTTTCCTGAATCTTATCGCACAGCTCCACAAACGCTGCCTGGAACTGCTCTGCATCTCCGGCTGTGATTGCCTCATTCATCTTCTGTACGATTGCTGTTTTTTCCATTTCTAATACATCTAAATTTTTCCTTAAATCATGCCTCCTCTAAAAAGATTTAATACATTGTTTTTTCTTGGTTTCTTGTCTTCCTGTGGTTTCTGCATTGCTGCAATCTGCTGCCGGAAGCTCTCCTGACTATTTAACTGTCTTTGCATATCGGACAGCTTCTCCAGAATCTCTTCTGTATTGACCGGTTCTGCTGTCTTTCCCATGATCTCATCAATGAGTCCATATTCCAGCGCCTTTTCCGGAGTGAGGTAAGTCTCATTTTCCATTAACTCAATCAACTCACTTTCCTCAATCTTCGCCCTTTCCAGAAAAACTTGCCGGTTTGCTTCCATCATGTCATCCAGATCATCGGCATATTTTCTCAGTTGTGTTGCATTGCCCGAGCAATACATCCACATATTGTGTATCAGTGCCGTTGTACCTAAACACATTTTTCTTGTGTCACACGCCTGTAGAATCAAAAACGCAACACTGTGTGCTACGCCATCCACAATCCCGACTTTCTGGTTTTGTTTTTGCTTCAGTAAATTGTAAATAGCAACGCCCTCTTTTACGGATCCACCATTTGAGTTGATATGCAGCTCAATTGTCTGTCCTTCTGGAATTTCACTCAGTTTCTCTGCAAAATATTTCGCAGAAGTCTCCGAGTCCTTATATTCCCATGCGTTCCAGTCAAATTCTCCATATTCTGTCACATCATCATAAATGTACAGAAGTGTTTTGTTCTCTGCCTGAACAGGCTGCATTCTCCAGTTTGTTATGTTTTTCCTTGTCTCACCCCTTTCACTCTGTGGTTTCTATATCCAATCCTGCAAGCAGGTCTTGAATCTTACTATAATTTTTCGTCATAAAGTGCTGGTTTGCCCAGTCTTCTTCAATTCTCGGTTTTCCGAGCACTTCTAAAATATCATTGATCGTAAATGCTCCGCTTGAGATCAGCTTGTCTACTGGAGTTGCAATATCAAAAATATCAATATGCTTGACTGCCAGAGTCTCTATCTTTACATAATTTCCAGCTTTAAATCCTGTGTATCCATTTCTCTTTCGGTTGATCTCCTGCTGCAGCATCTTAATGAGCGGATCTATCACAAAGGTCAGAAGTTCATCAATCGCTTTCCCTGTATCCTGTACATCTCCTTTGGCCAGACTCGGTGGGAAAGAAAATGCTCTTGCTGTAAATTCAAAGATGTCATCAGCTAGAGACTTGATATCTCGTGTTGACTCTGTAGAATACGTCTTTCCGCTTTCTGAAATATCCTGATATTCGTATCCGTCAAACAATGGCAACACCGCACTGTCGCTTTCAAAGAAGTTCTTAAAATGCGTGCTCATCAACTCCTGGAATGTTTCATCGAAATTCTCACTTTCCTGTGCAATTGCTCCAATATTCAGGATTCCTTTTTTTCCTCTTGATTTTTTATAGGCATCCTGCGCATATATCAGTAATTTTGAATACGTTTCATACATCCCATTTGTGAGATTCCTCATATTTTCTGAGTTTAATTCGAAAAACATTACTTCCGACATTTCCCGTGTTTCAGACAATTCGTAACCGTCAAATGTGATCCCGCTGAATCTGTACTCCTTCAATGCCAGCACCTCTTTGCTGTAACTGTCTGCCACATAAATGTGATTGTTTACTTCTACTACAAGGCATTCATTGTTCCGGTACAGCTTGCCAATCAGCTTATTCATGAATGACGTTGCATTCTGGTTCTGATTTGGTTCGTAATTCCAAAGATAATACTCCTGCCCTTTTACTTCTTTCTTCTTGATATACGTTTTAAATTCGCATTTGCTGATGGCATTTGCAATTTTATTGACACAAGTCCAGAAAGCCAGCTCTCTCAGATATACTTCGTACATAGCACTCTGTACATCTTTATCTTTCATAATGTCATCCACTGTGATCCTTGTGGTACTGCTGCCTCCAAGTTTTTTGATCAACCAGTCTTTAATACTTAATTTCCTACGTTCACCCCCTTAATAACTGTAAACCTGTATTTTCGGTGTTGGTTTTGCCCGTTTCTGCGGCAGCACGTTTTCCACAGTCATCGCCGCTACAAATGCCATAAATGGGTCTGTTTTTCTGCTTTTTCCTTCTATTTTTCCATATACATAATTTCCCATATCGGCATCATCCTCTTTTCCTGGTTTTCTTCCATGTCTGATTAGTTTTGCATTATTGGTGGCCCACCTTAATTCTGGAGCATCTCCCCACCGCAACCATTGATTTACAAAGCAGCTATCAATCAGAGGTGCCACTTTCATAATGTCTGATGGCCGGATCAGCTTCAGATTCTTATTCACTTTCATATCAAATCCTATTTCCTGCAGATATTTTCCGATCAATGCAAAACGGAAATCATCCAAGGCTAAAGCTTTGATATTGTATGTGCGTTTTGCTTCCTGTATATAATTTGTAAGCAATGACGGATGTATTTCCACGTCATCTACAAGCGTCAGTCTTCCGGAATCCGCCCATTCTTTCCATGGAGCCTTGATCCTCGGAATATCTTTCGAATTTAGGCACATCCATGAATGGCTGATATCAAACCGTTCATCTCCATCTCGGAAATGAAGATCTACGGAAGCCCAATCTGTTAATTTTGTATAGTCAATTCCACATACACAGCTCCATCTTTCCAGATCCGGCAGTAAGATGTTGGTCGCTTTGATATTGTCCCACTCCGTTACACTCATTTCTTCCGCATTTTCCGGAATATTCATTCGTTTTGTCATAAATGCCGGAAGTCTTCTCGGATTTTTCTTCCATTCCCTATATTCTTTCCTGATCTCTTCCATAAGACTTGGCAGATATGGCAACGATGGATTTGCCATTGGCCAGTTTTCTTCCTGATCCACATCTTCCTTTTTATTCAGTTTACAGATAAATGGTAATAACCCATTATCCGGTTCGCCGCCCCGTAAGATCTGTTCGGAAGTTTCCAGCAGATCATCCAGCGGTCCTTCCCGCACATCACCATTTGTCGTGTAGTAAGAACGTCTTGGATGTTTCTTCTTACCAAGTCCTGTCGTAAAGACGTTTATATTCTTATAGTCTTCATATTGATGGATCTCATTAAAAATACAGATTCCAGAACGAAGACCGTCTTTTCCTTTCGGACTGTTTGTTCTTCCCTTCATAATAGACTTTGTTTTCAAGCATAAAACCTGTTCTTTCGTCCATCGGAAGAATTTCTTTAATTTCTTTATCACAGACGGTCGTTCAAATGCGTTTATCACGTCATGGACTGGACGCATTGCCTGGTCCTCATTATTGGCGCAGATATCTACATCGTACTCTCTGATTCCATTATGCGGGGACATTAAACACACTGATTCGAGCGCAATTGTACCATCTTTTCCCGCTCCTCTCCCCAACATACAGAATAAATCCGGCCATCTTGGAAGCCCGGATTCTCTCCAATATGTGCAATCATGAAGTCCGATCACAAACTTCTGCCAGGGAAATATTTCTTCAAACGGGAAGTATTTTGACATCCCGATATATTTTTCCAGCTGATCACAATCTATATAAATATCTTCATGCTCAAAACACCATTTTACATGCGCAACAAGCAACTCCTGCTCTTCGCATGCTGCATAGATTTTTTTCTCAACTATATCAATCCATTCCTGAATATATGGATGTATGTTACAGCTCATCTTCATCATCTCCCGAATCATCGCCAACCGGCTTAATTCCTAGACTGTCCAGTATTTTAAGCATTTGAGCATTGACCTTAATTCGCTGATCTATCGAGTCATTTTTCTTTTGTCCTTTTTGCCCTCCGCCATTATTATATTCAACGATAGCACCTCTCTTTTTGATATCTGCGATCAGTTCATTCTCCAGGTCCCAGAAGTCCATATATTTATCGACCAAGTCGATGTAATATTTTCCGGTGGTTCCATTCCGGGCCAGCTGATCAAGAAGGTCCTCTTTAATTTCCACTCGCAATAATTCTTTTCTTGTTTTTCTCGCCCTTATACCACCCCCTCCGTCACGCGCGCACGAGAAATCTCTTTTGTCGGGAGCACCCACCGGTCTCTACGTGGCAAATTAAAACCCGATTTTTTTCGACCGGGGGTATCCTGACAATTTGATTCTTCTTTACCATTTTTCCTCTGTCAGCGGTTCTTTTTTCTTTTGCTTTCGATATCCATGAACCTCTTCATGACAATCATGACACAGACTGATCAGGTTTCTCCGTTTCTCACCTCTGAAGCTGTACCAGATTTCCAATGCTTTATCTGGATGCTTCTTTACATAATTCACATGATGAACCGTCGTTGCCTTTGTATACTTTCCACGTTTCTTACATAACTGACATTCATATTTATCAAGCTTTAACACCTGTTCTCTCAATGCTTTCCACTTGCCCCATGTATAGAATCTGTGGATATTTTCTCTTATGCATTTCTTTACAAATGCAATCTCATGTTCTGTCATATTCTCACCTCAATTGCAGGAGAAGGAATCGAACCTTCGACCTTCAGCTAAGGAGACTGACGAGCTTCCACTGCTCTATCCTGCTATATTTGTGCGATGTCGCACAGTGTAGGCTTTTGCCCAGAGCCTTTTATCGTCTTTGCTCAGGACGCAGAAAAGCATCCGGCTTTCGCCAGATGCTCTCTGCTATTTTCCATTATTCACTTCTTCTACAAATTGCTTCATCAGCTTTGTAAGCTGTGTTCCCATCGCAACACCAGATTCTTTGCAGGCTTCCTTGAACTCTTCTGCTACTTTCTTGTTAATCTTATATGTTTTTGGAACTAACCCTGCTTTCTCATCCCACTTATCTTGTGGTCTCTGTTTCCTTTCTTCATTACCGAGCATGCTCATCCCTCACTTTCTTTATGAGGCAATAAACCAGCTTTGCTATTCCTATAGCAATGAAGAATATTCCTAACTTCCACAACATCCTTTACACAAATGAGCTTTCATGTTATATTTATTTTGAAGAAGGGCTTTCGCCCCTCTTAGCTAATTAAATAGCTTGTCGAGAATCATTAAAAGGATTCCAACGAATAAGTCCAGAATCGCACTGACCGCCAATGTCTTTATATCGATTTTGGACTTTTTCTTTTGTTTCTTTTTGCTCATTTGTATCTCACCTCCTTACAACTATATAATACCACATACGTATACGTATGTCAACACTTTTCTCAGAGGTTTTTAATCCGGACAACGGGAATCGAACCCGTGACACACAGCTTATAAGGCTTCTGCTCTAACCGACTGAGCTATGTCCGATCAACATTTATACAAAAAACGCCCTGCATTTTCATGCAAGACGCCCTTTTGTAATTTGTGTGTGGTTTTACTGGTTGTCTTTAGGAGGAAAACTAAAAACACCTTAGCCGTCCAGCTTGTTCCTTTCGGCTTTATACCATATTAGCATTTTAAAACCGTCGTTTCCGTCGTTTTCTCAAATTTTTCTAAATATCTGTTATGTTTGCATCGGCAACTGTCCTCTGTATATGCTTTCCTTTTCTTTGGGAATACTTCATTCATCCTATGTGAGACCTGTACCCAACTTAGATCATCAATATAATAAAATCTGAGAATCATCCGGATTTCACTTTTTTTTATTTGTCCTATATATTCCTCTACCTGTATCTGTTTCTCCAGAAGATCCGTCTCCAACATCTGCAGCTTTGCAATGCGCTTTTCAAGCAAAAACTCACGTTTTTCATATTCTCTTTGTGGGAAGCCTGTTATTTTCACTGTTCGCAATGGTTTGTTGCCTTTCTTTCCACATGCAACAGAATCTTGCACAGTAATCTTGTTCAGTTGCTCTATTTTCTTTTTATCCTCTGCAATCCTACGTCTCAGATCTTTTATCTCTTCTTTCATGTCTGCATACTCAATCAGTATCTTCTTGTCCACTGGCAACACTCCCTTTCGTATCTACTCCCCATTTTCTCAAGCAATCCTCCACCGTGTGCTTCTTGTATGCTTGACTCTGCATCCACTTTTTTGCTCCTTCCGATGGTTCATGTTCTGCCATTCCTGCATAGTGATCTTTCTGATCCTGCTTCATTTCTTTCTTGCCACACCTGTGCTTTAAGGTTGTTCCTCTCATGCCGTCACCTCGATCTGCTCCCCGGTCAATTCTTCCAACTTCTGTTTCATTTCTTCCACTGTCATTTTCTTTGTTTCGGTGCGTTCCCAGATGAGTTCGAGGTTGTCATCATGCATGATACTGCTAATTTTTCTCATGCATTTAATCTTATATACTCTAACTATTTCCAAATCGCTTACCACATTTTTAAGTTTTCGTTATAGTCTCCCAAATCCACATATCCATCTTCACCAGTCAAAAAGCCGCCTATAACAAGTCTTTTCCCGAAACAGTTATCATTATATTCGACTACCATTCCGTCTTTTAAATCTGACTTTGTAAATTTTTTCTGCATGTAATCACTCCATTCTAGGATTTTATAATTGTACTTTTCTGCAAAATCACGAGACGAATATTCTCCGCTTCCGTAATAACACGTTCCTTCGCGGTGCACATTATAATTTGTATTTTTCAAATAACTTTCTCCGTTACACCACTTCATTCCATGTTCGTGCATCTGCTTGCAGAAATCTTTTGCTTCTTCTTCGGTCTTGCAATTCACCGCAATCTTATTGTCTTTATTTTTAAATTCATCCCAATTAAATTTTTTCATATTTTCTTACCTCACTATCTTCCGCACAATCCAATCTAAAAAAATCACAAACAACAGTATCGGGAATCCCGCAGCCATCAGGTAATCCGCACCTTCTAGCTCTACATCCTCTTCCAATCCTGTCTTTAAAGTAATCACAGTTCCAAGCCCCAATATGTAGTAAAGGGTCAAGAATGCGATTGTAATTAACATGTCCATGCTATTCCTCCGTGTTTTCCTCATCCATTAATCTTTTTCCCCTATCGCTTCGCCAACTCCCGAACCAGTTCATCATTTCCTTTTTTCGTAAGGCCTTCATTACATGTGCAATCCGGATATACACAGCGGAAACAATCCGGATATTTACAGAGCGGCTTTGAAATTTTCGTTCGATTCATTTCCAGTTTTCTCTTGGTCTCCAGCAGATCCGGTATCTGGACCTGTCTTCTGCTGCCCGCTTCCGCAAACCAGATCAGTCCCGATCTCTCCAGATACGCCCGAAAACAAATCTCATTTTTCTCAATCTGGAAC
>SKEY01000854.1_pt1 | contig 45116 bp, 58 predicted proteins | sample 4843871 | NCBI WGS metagenome assembly SKEY01 (sample SAMN11008797, study PRJNA524170) | human gut metagenome | biome: Human fecal sample; material: Feces; isolation source: fecal sample from pouch patient p36 | host: Homo sapiens | place: Israel: Tel-Aviv | collected 2016-12-04
GGCGGACCATGTATTGAAGGTTATACTTACTAATATTAAATGTTTGACTGATTTTAGGCCATGTCCCACCAGATTGTCGTAAGCGATAGATTTCAATTTTATCTTCATAACTTAATTTCATAGAAAAACACCCCAAAAGTTAGATTTGTTGTCTAACTTTTGGGGTGCAGGTCATATCGCAGTCCTTTTTCTTTGTAGCCAAGCTTCCTAATTACCATAACAAAGTCACTTTAATCAAAAATTAAGCACTTTAAAATAGAGATTATTAAGCATTTCTAGCCATATTAAAAATTAGCACAAGACTTAACTGCCCCTTTTTTGCCCCTTAAACACAAAAAAAGAGCCTATTTGAAATAGATAGGCTCTTAAATTGTTAAGTATGGATTTTTTTATCAGCAATGGCGTCTGTTAGTGTTTGCGAAAAATTCAAACCTAAATCACGCCCCAAAGTATCTGCCCAACGTGGGATAGTTAGGGTTTTCTTTATAGGTTCTTAACTACCTAAATACTCGGCAACATCAACCACTACCATAGAAATAAAAGACTTGCTAGGGTTATAAACTAACTCTATATCCTTATCATCACGGAAAGGGTTATTATCAACCAAAGATAAAGTATTAATAGCGGTAGGTACAGGAATATCACGCCCATTTTCGATATAATCCGCTAAGTTAATCCCTAGCCATTCACTAGCCATTGCCATAGCGTCCGCCATATCCTCACCTTGAGTTGCTGAATGCTCAAAATCTGGGAAAGTGACAAAGTAAGGGGTGCTTGCTCCGTCTGTATCATCATAATAAAATAAAGCTGGATAAGTGACAAGCATGTTAATACCTCCAATACAAAGACAAGCGGAAGACTGCCTTTATAACAGCCCTGCTTGCTTCTTAATACCCCTTTCGGTATATTTATTAATTTCATCGTCGGGAATGGTTATAGGTCGCTCGCCAGCTTTTTCAAGTTTAACGCGTGACCCCTTACCACCTTTGGTCTTCGTCCAACCATTGGCAGTAAGTAGCTTAACCATTTCTTTTTGGTGTCATAGGCATAGCGCTTTTACCTCCTGACAAGATTATTACATCATACGTGTCACACGTGTTCAAGTATTTATTGTTTTTCTTCCGCCCAAATTTGAGCAAAAGAACGGGCGTGCTTAAAGGTACACCCATAAAGTATTTTTTCAAAATAAAAAAGCACTCTAGGGGATAGCCTAGAATGCTTTAATATCAAGGGTTTACAACCTCTCAATCAGTAAGCTGATTATTTTTTCAAGTTCTCTTCCTATAATATAACACTATAAAATATACCATATTTTAAACACATTTTACCTCTATGTACCTCTAAAATCATTTATTTGAAATAAGTAGGTGAAACATAAAGGGTAACAAAAAAGATAACAAATTTTATGAGTTCAGCAGGCAAGAAAAAGGCACCTTAACGGGTGCTTTTAATTTTTATAAATATCTTTTCTATGTCCTACTTCGATAGCGAGGATAACCAAATCATCATCTATAATATCACAAATAACCCTGTAATTCCCTATTCTGTAACGCCATAGACCTTTGAATTGCCCTGTTAATGCTTTTCCCATTTGTCTGGGATTCTCTACACCGTCAAGGTGCTTTTTCATGTCTTTAGCAAGCATAAGCCTTACATGCTTATCCATTTTCTTAAGCTGTTTCTTGACCTTATCGCTAACAACTAGTCTATAAGTCATTTTCAAACTCCTCAATAATGTCATCAATAGAGTGAGTAACAGGGTTCTTTTTAAATTCATTTAATGCTTTAATACCTGTTTCATAATCTAGTTGGTCTTCAATTTGTTCAGCTAAAGCCGTTTTAAACAACTCTGATAGTGTTTTTCCTGTATGAATAGAATAACTTTTAAAAAGCTCTTCTTCATTTTTATTTAGTCTAAGTGATACGATTGACATAATATGTACCTCTCTTTCTGTATTACATTGTACAACATTTATATAAAGCAGTCAAATCAAAAGCACATAGCTATAAATCTTATCAAAAGTTAATAATTACGTGTTACACGTATTCAAGCATTTGTTGTCTTTTCTTCTGCTCAAATTTGAGCAAAAGTACAGGCGTACCTGAAAGCGCACCCCTTACTTTTAGATATTTTTGTCGTAAAGTAAGGGCGTAGTTATGACTACTCCCTTAAATACTTTCTCCCAAAATTGGAAAAAAGTAAACACAAGGGTAGTTACTACTACACTTGTTTATGTTAAAATAAGGGTATGTAAAAGGGCTTTTGCTCTCTTTGCTATTTAGCGATTATTGTTTCCGTGTTGGGTATTTTGGAGTGATTTTCGCTTTTTCTTTTGAGCTGTTACTCATTTTTGAGTAAAAGTATACTTACAAAATAACGTCCATTTTTGGGCGTTACTTTTTTTGCTTCACAAAATTGTTAAGCAGTCCCTTAAACCAGGGTAGTGGTTTTATCTTCATCATTTACATGCTTACCCTGCATACCTACACCCCAAAAATAAAAAAAGCTACTAGCCAAAAATGACCAATAGCCAACCCGCTCAAATTTGAGCAGGTTAAAATCTGTAATATCGGGTGTAAAACCTTCCACACCCACTTAAATTTTATTGATAATACTATTTTTTACGATTTTTAAAGAAGTTAGCCCAGAACGGATTTTCTTTATCGAAAATTTCCACTTCTTCAGCGGTCATATTGTGGGGATAATCAGCAAATAAATTGTATATCTTCTTTTTATCGAAACTAAACTGGTGAACACCTACTTGGTCAGTAACCTCTACCCACCAAACTTTATCATTGGGATTCTTTTTATAAAATTCATACTTCATAATAACTTCTATCTTTCTCCAATTATACAAAAATATTGTTTTGAATACAAAATATAACAATTAGAAGCCTTTCAACCAAAGACTATCACCTTTTTCAACGTACTTCCGAAAACGTCTGTAATGCTTTAAATAAGTGTTTATCCTCATGTATTTAGGACGTTCAGGAAAGCCGTCAAACATGTACCCACCACGTTTAGGGGTGAAATACGGGTCTATTTTTCTTGCTTCTTTTAAGGCTAGCTCCCAATAATACTGACAATCCGTTTTACTACGGTTTAACGTCTGTTTATGGATACCTTGGCACATTCTACAATAATACGCTATTTCTCGCTTATAAAACACTCTACAACGTTTCTGACACCTTGGGCAAAGGAAAAAATAGCGGTATCCCCCTTTTGTTCCTGCTATCTTATCAAGTTCTAAGCGCTGACTTTCAAACTCTATAAATAGCGCTTCTAAGTTTATGTCAAGCCTCTCACCGTCTAATCTTGCTACTGCTTTGGTTAATCCTTTTAGCTTCATAGGCTTTGTAATAGCTTCTATCGCCAATCTCTTAACTGTAACCACCTTTGCCCCCTTATATACGTAAAAACCCAACTAAATTGCTTAAATACATATTTTTAACTAAATCACTTATTATGTTATACTACCCTTGTAGAAGTGGTCTAACGCCCATGAAACGGTTTTCTGTGGAGGCGGTGGGTCACTTCTACCTTTTTATTTTTTTGATATTAAAGCTGTAAAATGGTAAAATAGAACCACAATAAACAGCCACTTTAGGTTAACTAAGTGTGTTGTTTTTATCTTCTGGTTAAAAAGGTGTCCCATTTTTGGGGCACCCTTTTTGTTATCTAGAAAACACCAATAATTCACCACCACGGTAACTCTCGGCGAACTCAATAACACCACGTTCTAATTTTCGATAAAACTCACTTTCAGAATAACCCAACTCCATATAAATCTCACAATCTGTTCTAATTTGCCATTTACAATACTTCTCAATCAAAACTTGTCTTACAAGCGGGTCAATAACACGATTAATAGCCTTCATAATAGCTTCCATTTCATTCCAAGCCGATACACGTCTGGTTACTAGGGCTTCTGTTTGACTGCTACCACTGTTATAACTCCTAACTGTTTTAGGTTCTAATGTATAAGTAGGGGTAAGTTTAGGTGTATATTCTTCCCCAGCTATACGAGAAAAACGGCGATATTGTTTTAGAACTTTATAAGCGTTGTTCTTGGTGCTCTGTTTATCGATTTCTTTTAGAAAGTCCATAGGGGCGACTCCTTTTTGGTTTAATAATTGTTATAAGCTGTTAAATACTCATCTAAATACTTATTATTAGCGTCCATAACCGCTTTATCTACAATTAAATCCGCTTCTGTTCCTCTTGTATAATCTAATTGCGTAATATAGTGAATCGCCTCTTTTGCTTGGTCTTCCCAATCATTTAAAATCTCTTCTTTTAATTTCGGGAAAGGAAACACTCGAAGATCTGCTTGATAAATTTGTTTTAACTTTTTAATTGCAAGCGGTTTGCCTTGGTATTTACTCAAATAATGGGTTAAATCCTCTTCTGTTAGCTTGAAATCTTCTAACAACGTGAGTTCAGCTAAATCATCGGCGGTTACTTGCGCTTCTGTTGTAAGTTTAGCTTTTTCCTTTGCTACCACTTCGTTAAGCATTTCAAGTAAATCACTTTGTCTCCAAGCATCTACATTTTCATACTGTAAGCGTTTATTATCAACAGTTTCTTTATAACCTCTTTCGCCAGTATAACCCATTTTAAGATATTTTGTTTGCAAGGCTACAAGTTCAAGATAGTCTTTTTTTCGCGCTCGCTTACTTTCAGCATATTCTACAATTGTTTCATTAATTTTTTTCAAACTTCTTACTCCTTTTCTGTTTTAAAAATAAAAAGAGGACAACTCAAAAAGCTATTACAAGCTTGATGAATTGTCCTCTGTTGTTCAGATAGACACTATTTTTTAGTTGTCGTAACGGTTAAGTGTGTAAACTTTCCGCCTTGATAACTCAATGTAATTGTACCAAAATCTGGTGTTTTCTCTGTTGTCATTATACCATTTTTTGAATATAAAATATACCCTTGTTTTATTAATGCCAATAAATCACTATTTGTTTCCATAACTTCCCTTTCTACTCTCTCTAAGTAGTTTAAGATATTCTGCTTTACTTCGTTTTTTAAGCTCTTTAGGATAGTATTTTAACTCATTGTCATCAAGCATAGCATGCAAGTTATCTAAACAATTCCAAACACCAAAGCATAGGATTTCAAAGTGTTCTTGTTCTCCCTCTGGTAGCTTATTTTTATATCCTTGTATCATTTCTAAAATTGCTTTCTCTTCCTCAATCCAATTTTGTAACTCTTTGGCTGTTAATGGTCTGATTTCGTTTTGTGATTTTACATTATTCATGTTTCTTCTCCTTGTATTACTCTAGGTATTAATAATTTGTTATTAGATAAAACCTTGAAATTATAGTATTTCCGATAAATTCTTATAAATTTGTTACCCTTTTTGTTACCAAACGTCTAAAAATCAACGCTTTTTGCTTTCCAAAAATGGAAAAAAGTCTTATTTCAAGTTTCGGATACTATAACGCTTATCTTTGATACTAAATGCTTTAAAGCTGTTTCCCTCTAAACCTTTCAAGATACGACTTGCGTTGCGTTCGTTATAGACTTTACGCAACTCCGAACCGCTTAAATTAGTGTTGATAATCGTATTTTCTCGGTTGTTCAGAATATCAAATAAAAAATCTTGCTCCCAATCACTTTTAGGGTTTAGTGTTGCATTCTTCGCCCCTAGGTCATCAAGAATGAGATAGTCAACTTCAGTCAATAGCTTAACCGCTTCTGCCTCTGTTAATTTGGCACCTCTGCCATAATTCCACCCTTCTTTGATTTCCTTAATGATTTCTGTAAGGCTGATAAACAACACGCTCTTAGGCTCATTTTTTGCCCTGTATCCCTCGTTTATTACTTTGGCAATAGAAATACTTAAGTGGCTCTTTCCGATACCTGTACCGCCCGTTATAAGCGTATTTCCCACCATGCCATTTATGTACTTCTCTGCCTGCTGTTTAGCAAAAGCTAAAAGCTGACGTTCTTCTGGTGTATTTGCTATGAAATTGTCAAAGGTAGCCGTTTTAAGCTCTTTAGGGATTGTACTATCACGTTCTAAGACGTTGTAAGTATTTACATACAATTCTTTATTTTTGAGCTTTTCAAGTTCGCTTTGGCTCTTTTGAGCTATTCCCTCTTTAGCACATTCGGGACAATAAGGGGCGGGCTTTCTTGGTTCGTCTTCGCCTGCTATTACAACAGTCCTGTTAAGCTGTTGTAAGTGTACATTATGGACGGGACAAACCGCTTCAAGCTCTATAACATGCTTTAAATTCTCAAATGGGTCTTTCTTCATGTTTTTACCTCACTTTCTAAAATGGCAAATCTGGGATAGTGCTTTCTATATCGCTCTTAGGTTCTTTCTTGGATTCATGGAACTTCCTATCCTCTTCTTCGGCTTGTACAAGCGTTGTAATGCCGTTTTGTTTCCAATTCCTTAGAATAGAATTCACATAACCAAAGGAACGCTTAGCATTGTTAGAAGCTTTATCAATAGCACGCTTCAATAACTCTGGTTCAAAGTTATCTAGTTTGATATAGTCCGCTAACTGTTCAGCTTGATTAGGGGATAAGACACCAATTTCTTGTTGGTAGTAAGAATAAATTTCAGAAAAATCAGCAGTAGCATTACTCTTATTCTGATTCTTACTCTTATTCTTACTCTTATGTTCTATCTCTTTCTCTATATCTATCTCTGTCTTACAAGTGGTTAACGGTTCGCTTACAACGTTAGCTAGTTGGCTTACATTGTAAGAATTATCATTTTTTAATTTTTGACGTTTCCTGTATTCCCGCATATACTGCGCTTGATTCGTCTCTTGTTCTAACATTGCTTTAGCTTGCAATAGTTCAGCATTTCCCTCGGTATCAATTTGAATTAGTCCACATTTAGTAAAATATGCCATAGTCATATTTATATCATCTTCTGAAACGTCTAACTTAATAGCTAATTCTTCTACCAAACTCTCAAGAAAACCGTCATAGTATAAAATACAATCACTTTCTAAACTCTCTAACATAAGTCGGATATAAATAACAGTCATAGCATACCCGCCATTCATGTTTTTTAATCGCTTGATAAAAACATTGTCAAAAAACTTTTTATCAACTTTCAACCAAAAATATATTTTAGTCTTTCCCAATTATTGCTCCTTTCTAGCGTACGGTTAAAAAATTAATCACGTCTGACACTCTAAAATATTGTTTCTTGCTACTCTCAAAGGGCGGTTGGTAAACTTTAAGCCCCAACTTAACCCAATTTGTGAGTGTAGCGCCTGTTATATCTAATTCTTCTTTCAACTTCTTTCCGCTTATTAAACCTGTTTGCGTCTGTAATTGTCTTTCTAGCTCTAACTTCTTTTCAGCTACTACGTCTATACGGTCTAATAAACCTTGTTCAAACTCGGGTGAAAATGTCCCCATATCACACCCCTTCTAAAAGCTCTTTAATAAGCTTTGTATAGATAGCTGGGTCAGCATTCATTAGAACATTTAAGCGTTTTTGTTCGTCTTGTAATTGATTGTAGAAAGATTTAGCGCCGTCCAATAATTCAGCTTTATCTTCTGGGATAAAATAGCCACGATTGAAACCATGTCTAACACCAACAATAGGAATACCATACCTTGTGATTAGTTGGCTGATAATCTTCTGTACCGTTCTTTCCTCTAGTTTTAAGGTTAGGGCTATTTCTGCCCCTGTGATTGGATTTCCTGCCCCCACTTTGATTTGCCTTAACACGCGCTTATAATTCACTGGTAAGCTCATAAAAGCACCTCCATATCGTTTTCTAATATCTCCACTTTGTCACCTAGCTGGATAAGTTGTTCTTGAATTGCAATATCATTGGCTTTCAACGTTTTAACAACGTCTATAGTTTTTTCTAGCGTATCAGCGATGATAATAAGATTATTTGAAAGTTGTTCCATGGTTAAAGCTGTTACTTCCTCGAAAGAAAGACTTGATAGGTTATGACGTGTTTTCTCTAAATCCGTTTTAATGTCTTGAATACTGATAATATTATCTGTCATAGCAATATTTCTCCTTTATCTAGCTTGGCAATCTGATTTTTAACCCATGCTTCCCTATCTTCTCGCTGTTCCAAGTGTTTGAATTCTTCTAATTCGGTAAACGTTACACGTTTACTGATAAGGTCAGCTATTTTATTTAATTCTTTATCTGTCATGGTCTGTCTCCTAATCTGAAAACGAATAGCAACCTAAGAAAATTACTCTATCGGCTGGTATATTATGCTTACATGAATAACATTCAGCACTTAACTCCCCTGTCAGCTTCTTAAAATAGTCCTCGTTGTGGTCTGTACTCTTTTCAATGTCATCTAATGTTACAGACACCTCAAATAATGCATAATCCTTTAAACCGTAAATATAGGCAAATGCTCTTGCTAACATAGGACTTTCAGCAAGATAAACAACATTATCAGCACCAACATGTAAGCCATTTTCTTTAATACTAGCTAGGTTGGTAAATTGTGAATAGTGATATAATTTCATGTCATGCCTCCTTAATTGTAATAACGTCCTCTAAGTTGGATATAAGCCCCATATCGTTCTTTAACATGGTTGTCAGGTATTTGTTCCTTAACCTCTTTTGGAGCTTCTACAGGCTTGATTTTGGCTATTTCAATGCCAATTAGGATAAGTAAAACCATGATGACTAACTGCCCCCAAATTGGTAAATTGATTTCTTGGTATATCATGATTTTATCTCCTTTAGCTCTTTTTCATTGTCACACTCTAATAGTGCAAAAGCCACTTCGTTTAACACCTTATAAAGTCTTTGGTTTTGCTCATAAGTAGTTGATAAAAACTTCTTAGCTACCCAATCGAATGTCGTTCTATCCTTACCCCAAGCAAACTCTAACCCCTCGATAACATGGTTAGTCATTTCTAATCTATTCATGATGTCGGTTAAGTCGCTTCCAAGTTCTTTTAAGGTATCTGCTGTTAAATAAATTTTTTGATTTTCTTGTTCCATTTTTATTTCTCCTTGTCGCCTTTTAATGTTTTTTCTTGTATACTTCCTTGTTAGTTTTAAGAGTTTCCGCTCTCCGTATGGACACAAACGCCCGAATTTGTTATAATTCAAGCATAAAAAACTTTGCTAAAACCCTTTTAATAATAGCTTGCCTGCTTTATTAATTTTGTTTTAGTTTTATTTCCTGAAAGGCTTGCTAGCGACCAAACTGTTAAGCCTTTTTTGTTGCTCTCACGTATCTTTTTAGGTACGTGTTTTTTAGTAGTCTTCTACTAGCCATTCCATAGCTTTTTGATAAATGCTAGGCTTGACTTCGCCACCGTTGCATAACTTACGGTATGTAACTGGTACTACACCAATTTCAACACTTGCCTGTTTTGCAGTAAGTTGCTTGTCCGCTTGTTTGCGTCTGATAGCTTTTGCTTGTTGCGAGGTGATAAGCATTTTTTAACTCCTTTCTAAATATCCGTTCGGATAACTTAAATACATTTTATATCCTTTTGGATTATTTATCAACGAAAAAGTAACCAAAAATATATTTTTGGTTACTTTTTCTTTATAAAATGTTATAATCTCACTAAGAGGAAATAAGTATGAACAATAGAATAAAAGAACTAAGAAAAAAGAAAAAGCTGACCCAAGAAGAGTTAGCAGAAAAAATAAATGTTACAAAATTGACTATTTCACGTTGGGAAAGAGGAGAACGTGTTCCAAAATCAGATAAAGCCCAACAGTTAGCAAACTATTTTGGTGTTAGTGTTGCTTACCTTTTAGGCTATAGTGAATTCAATGAAACCTTAAAAGAAGCTGTACAAGAAGGAAACAAAAACAAAGGTGCTATCTCAAAAGAAACGGGGCGAAAGTTACTAGACAATCTTTCTGAAATTCTCCCGGGCGATAATTTGAATACTAAAAAAGAGTTTACCTCTACCGATTGGCGTAACTTACTAAAAGAAAAAATCGACAAATTAGACGAAAACGACCTAACATTGTTAGACCTTCTGTTAGCCCGTTTTTTAAAAAAATAGCTTAATTCCAGTATTAAAAATACTAAAAAACACTAAATTCAAATCTATATAGAAAATCCACTATTTTCCAATATTTTTCTGGTATGGAGTACCGTTTTGTTACGCCATATACTAGGATTTTCCAGTATTTCTAACCCGCTATCCCGACATTCTTACATGTAAAACCTAAAACCTTTTTAATAATAGCTTGCCTGCTGATGGAAAGGTTTATACATGAATATCAAAGAAGTTAAAAAGAAAAACGGAACTATTGTCTATCGTGCTAACGTTTACCTTGGAACAGATAGACTAACAGGAAAGAAAGCACGTAAAAACATTACTGCTTCTACCAAAAAAGGCGTTAAAACAAAAGCCCGTGAGGCGGTTAACGAATTTATCAATAACGGTTATACAACCAAAACCAAGACTACCATAAAGACCTACAAAGAGCTTGCTTCTCTCTGGTGGGATAGTTACAAGAATACAGTTAAACCAAACACCCAACAATCTACTAAGGGGCTGTTAAAAGTGCATATTTTGCCTGTATTCGGCGATTATAAGCTTGATAAGCTAACAACACCTATTATTCAGCAACAAGTAAACAAATGGGCTGATAGGGCAAACAAGGGCGTTAAAGGAGCATACGCAAACTACAACCTACTTCACAATGTCAATAGCCGAATACTTCAATATGGCGTCGCTATGCAACTAATACAACACAATCCTGCTAGGGACGTTATTGTTCCACGTAAAAAACAAAAAGAAAAAACTAAAATTAAGTTTTTAGATAGACAAGAATTGAAACAGTTCTTAAATTATCTAAATACGCTAGACCAATCAGACTATGAAAGCCTATTTGACTTTGTTTTATATACGTTCTTACTTGCTACTGGTTTACGTATCAGCGAAGCTTTAGCCCTTGAATGGTCTGATATTGACTTAGAAAGTGGTGTAGTCAGCGTTAATAAAACACTTAACCGATATCAAGAAGTAAATCCCCCTAAATCTAAGGCGGGTTATAGGGATATCTCAATTGATAAGGCAACTATACTCATGCTTAAGCAATATAAAAACCGGCAACAAGTCCAATCATGGCAACTTGGGCGGTCTGAAAAAGTTGTCTTCTCTGTTTTTACAGAAAAATACGCTTATGCTTGCAATCTAAGAAGAAGACTAGATAAACACTTTAAAAACGCTGGTGTAACTAATGTATCTTTCCATGGTTTACGCCATACACACGCTACTATCATGCTTTACGCTGGTATTCAGCCAAAAGACTTACAACACCGCCTAGGTCATAGTGATATCTCAATGACACTTAATACATATGTTCACGCAACTAAAGAAGGAGCTCAAAAATCAGCTTCAATATTTGAAAATGCTATTAATAGTTTATAAGGGTATGACACTTTAGGGTCACCCTTTTACTATACAAAAAAATTGCAAAGGGTAACAAAAAGGGTAACAAAATCAAAAAAAGCACCCTAGGGGACAGCCTAGAATGCTTTCATATCAAGGGTTTTAAGCCTTATAATCTTATATCAGATTATTTACCCAAGAAGTATTCGTCAGTAACGTTCAATTTTTCGTCAAATTCGAATACAAGTGGTGGGAAGTTAGGGATTTCAACATCCATAATTTCGTCATCTGACAATTGTTTGATGTGTTTTACAAGAGCGCGGATTGAGTTACCGTGAGCACCTACAAAGACGTTCTTACCATCTTTAAGAGCTGGAGCGATTTTATCTTCCCAGAATGGAAGGGCACGTTCCAAAGTAACTTTCAAGTTTTCTGCATCTGGAACAACTTTGTCATCAAGGTTAGCGTAACGACGATCAGTGTGTGCTGAGTATTGATCGTCTTTAGCCATAGCTGGTGGCAATACATCGTATGAACGACGCCAGATGTGAACTTGTTCGTCACCCCATTTTTCAGCAGCTTCAGCTTTGTTTTGACCAGTCAAACCACCGTAGTGACGTTCGTTCAAGCGCCATGATTTTTCAACTGGAACCCAAAGTTGGTCAGAAGCTTCAAGAGCAAGGTTAGTTGTTTTGATAGCACGTTTAAGAACTGAAGTGAAAGCAACATCGAATTCGATTCCTGCTTCTTTGATCAATTTACCTGCTTCAGTAGCTTGTTTAGTACCTTCTTCTGTAAGGTCAACATCAGCCCAACCAGTGAAAAGGTTAGCTTTGTTCCATTCAGATTGCCCGTGACGTGCAAACACTAATTTTACCATTAGATAAAGTCTCCTTTAAAATAGTCCAAAGGCTATAAATACACAGCAAAAAATAGATCTTAACCCTTATCATTAAACTATTTTTGGCTCAGCATTTTAACCAATTATTATTACGACAAAAGTCGTTTACTCTTACTATTCTACCCAAAAAGCTCTAAAAAAGCTAGTATAATTGCTAATTTTCTGTAAAAGAGTCTGCCTTTACCAACCGTTTACTCTCATTTTTTTCAAAATAAAAAAATGGAATGACCAGCAATCGATTCTTAAAAAGAGTGATTCAATTGCGGTCACACCACCCCACTTTCTAACGAAAATGGTAGCTTTCTATATGATTAAGGCTATTATAGTTCAAAAAATTTTCTATGTCAATTTCATTGTTCGCATGGCATTTAAGGTCGCAAGTACTGTCACACCAACGTCGGCAAAGATAGCTAGCCACATATTAGCTAAGCCTAGACTAGCGAGTATCAAGACTAAAACTTTGATACCGATTGAGATAATAATGTTTTCTCTAGCGATAGTGATTGTCTGGCGTGCAATCTTGATAGCCTGCGCAATTTTTGACAAATGGTCATTCATAACCACGACATCTGCTGCTTCAATGGCTACGTCACTACCAAGTCCGCCCATGGCGATACCAACATCAGCTCTAGCTAGTACAGGAGCATCATTAATGCCATCACCAACAAATCCAACTATGGCACGAGGAGATTTTTTCGCCAAATAGCCTTCCAGTTCACTGACCTTATCGGCTGGCAATAGCTCCGCTTTGTAATCTGTCATAGACAAGTCACTAGCAATTTTTTCAGCAACTTCGTGGCGGTCTCCCGTTAACATGACAAGATTTTTCACACCAGCTTTTCTAAGTTGCTCTAGAGCTTCTTTGGTGTCAGATTTAACACAATCTGAAATAACGATATGTCCAGCATAAGCACCATCAATAGCCACATGAACAATCGTTCCGACTTTATGGCAAGATTTCCATTTAACTCCTAAGTTATCCATAAAGTTAGTATTTCCGACAACCACATCATGTCCATTTACCTTAGCACTGATACCGTAACCAGACTTTTCAGTCACATCTGTAATCGAACAATCATCTGCTTCTTTTTCATAAGCTTCACGAAGTGATTGAGCAATTGGGTGACTTGAAAAACGTTCTACGTGACTAGCTAAGTGTAGTAGTTGCTCTTTCTTAATATTATCTGAATGAAGCGTTGTTACCTCAAAAACACCTTCTGTCAAAGTCCCTGTTTTATCAAAAAGCAACGTTTCAAGCGACGCTAAACTTTCAAGATAATTTGACCCTTTAATGAGAACACCAGCTTTTGAGCTTGCTCCCAAACCGCCAAAAAAGCTAAGCGGAATAGAAATGACCAAAGCACATGGACAAGAAATAACAAGGAAAGTAAGCGCACGGCTCAACCACTCTGGAAAATCCCCTACAAAATCACCTGAAAATACTGGTGGTAAGAAAGCTAAAATCAAAGCAGCAATAACTACCGTTGGCGTGTAAACTTCTGCAAACTTAGTCATAAAACGTTCGCTCTTTGATTTATTAGCTGTTGAATTTTCAAGCAAATCTAAAATCTTACTCAAAGTAGAATCTTCAACACGATGCAAAACTTTAACACGAATAACACCTGTCATGTTAATCATCCCTGAGAGAACTTGGTCTCCAACCTGAATACTTTGCGGTAAACTTTCTCCTGTCAAAGCTGCTGTGTCAACCGAAGACTCACCAGAAACCAAGATACCATCAATCGCAACCTTCTCCCCAGGGTGAATCACAATCACCTGACCTTCTTGTAAGTTTTTCGGATCCACATCAACTGTTTGACCCCCTTCTTCCAAATGAACAAGGTCAGGTCGCAAATCTAGCAGTTCTGAAATTGATTTTTCACTGCTGCCTTCAGCAATATGCTCAAAAAATTCACCAACTTGGTAGAAAATCATTACAAATACAGCTTCGGAAAATTCAGCCTCGCCAGTCATAAAACTAAGAGCAAATGCTCCAAGTGTCGCTAGTGACATCAAAAATTGTTCACTAAAGACTTTCCCTTGACTTATTTTTACCAAAGCTTTTTTCAAAACATCATAACCAGCTATTAAAAATGGAATGGCATATAAAAAAGCTTGAGCTACTAAGCCTAGATGGTTCAAGCGAACCACAAGGAACACGACAAGAAAAACTAGCGCTGCTAGCAAAATGCGAGCGAGCTTCTTTTTATGTTTATGTGACATGATTAATCCTCCTGATAATGCTCTACAACAGACTCCAAAACTTGGCTAATATGCTTATCAGCAAGAGAATAAATCTGATTTTTCCCTTCACGTCGAACAGAAACAATCTTGAGATTTTTTAGCATAGTCAACTGATGTGAAATCGCTGATGGCGTCATCTCTAGAATTTCTGCTAATTCACTAGATTTTAACTCTCCCTTACTTAAACAAGAAATAATTTGTAAGCGCGTCGTGTTTCCCAAAGCCTTAAAAAAGCTGGATACATCCATTAGAAAATCACCTTTTAGCAATTTTTGTGATTCATTAGTCTCAATCATCTTAATTATCTCCAATATCTTTTATAAAACAATTGAACAATTACTCAAATGTTCTACTATAATCACTATATCACTTTCGCAAAAACTATGCAAGCATGAACTAACTTTGTTTAATTCGAGAGGTATCTTTCATTTTATAAGTCTATTAACAAGGGAAAAAACAAAAAAAGCATCCTAAAACAAGCAAAATATTTCTATTTTTTATAAAATTATCAAAAATGTTCGGAAAAAGACTTGCTTTCAGGTTACTGAAATAGTAAAATGTTTCTTGTAATATCAGAAAATTCACTATTGTGTGATAATAGATTTTTGGAGGACTTTATGGTTTCAACTGCAACTAAAATTGGAGCTTTCGATTTTGACAACTGCTTGATGAACGCTGCTGGCGTTTATTGTATGACTCGAGAAGAATTAGCTGAAATTGAAGCTTCTGCTGCAGGCTCTTTCGTCACAAAAACTGGGACATTGGCTGCGCGTCCAGGAAATCCCGAACCACGTTACGCTGATACAGCTCTTGGTTCAATCAATTCTATGGGACTGCCAAACAATGGTTTCCAATATTATCTTGACTACGTTACTGAACTCCAAAACACACCAAATAGTAAAAATCATTTCTTGTCACTTGTTGGTATGTCTGAAGAAGAAACACATACTATCTTAAAAACAGTTCAAGAGTCTGACTACCAAGGACTTGTAGAGCTAAACCTTTCTTGTCCAAATGTCCCAGGTAAGCCACAAATCGCTTATGATTTTAAAACAACTGAACAAATTTTAAAAGATATCTTCACATACTTCACAAAACCTCTTGGAGTTAAATTGCCTCCATATTTTGACATTGCGCACTTTGACCGTGCAGCAGCTATCTTCAATCAATTTCCACTAACTTTCGTTAACTGCATCAACTCAGTTGGAAATGGTTTGGTGGTTGACGATGAAACTGTTGTTATCAAACCTAAAAATGGTTTTGGTGGCATCGGTGGCGATTATGTAAAACCAACTGCTCTTGCCAATGTCCATGCCTTTTACAAACGCCTAAATCCTTCTATCCAAATCATCGGAACTGGTGGAGTCAAATCAGGTCGTGACACTTTTGAACACATCTTGTGTGGTGCAAGTATGGTTCAACTAGGAACAATCCTTCACCAAGAAGGCCCTGCTGCTTTTGCACGTATCACAAAAGAACTTAAAGCTATCATGGAAGAAAAAGGGTATGAAACCCTAGAAGACTTCCGTGGCAAATTGAAATATATCAACTAATAAAAAATAAAAAGAGCAAGGACATGTTGTCCTCACTCTTTTTAGGATTTGCCACCTCCTACAGTTGACATAGAAGCTCTTCTCATAAGAGAAAGAGTTCCTAAAAGATTAATTATTACGCATTAAGTTCAAAATTGGTTTTTTGATCAGTAGCAACAAAGCACCAATACCAAGACACACAAGTCCTAAGATACCGAAGAATGCTACTTCTGTGTCTTTAGTAAAGTATGGTGTAATCAAAGCATTCACTGCTTGTGAAGTTGAATCTGCCAAGAACCAAAGTGCAACCATTTGTGATTGGAATGCAAGTGGTGCAAGTCTAGTTGAAACAGATAGACCTACTGGAGAAACTAACAACTCACCAGCCATTTGAACAGCAAACATTACTACCAACCAGATAAAGCTTACACGGTTGTTGGTTCCGTACAACATGCCTGGTAAAGTCATGATCATGTATGACACACCAGTTAACAACAATCCTAATCCAAATTTTGTAACCGCTGATGGTTGACGTTCACCCATTTTGTTCCAAATCCAAACAAATAATGGAGTCAAGATAACGATGAACAATGGATTAAGCAATTGATACCATGAAGGGTCAATATAAATGTTAATACCAAAGATTGTTGGATGCAAGTTTGTACGAGTTTCACCCCAAACAGCAATAACTGTCGCACTTTGCTCTTCAACTAACCAGAAAACGATAGAAGACAAGAACAATGGAAGGTAAGCCAACAATTGCTTACGTTCTGTGCTTGAAACCTTTTTAGATGCGAACATCAAGATAAAGTAGATAAATGGGATGAAGATACCAGCCATTGATAGAATATTGATGACGTTATCAACGAATTTAGCTGGGCTTGCTTGATAAAGTAATGTTCCAGCAACAGCTAAGATAACAAAACCAATAACTGATTTGATTGCTAACCCTTTTTTCTCTGCTGTCGTTAATGGATTAGAAGGTTTATTTCCAATTTCTGGGAATTGCTTCATTCGTCCATACCAATAAACAAATAGAGCAAATACCATACCAATAGCGGCAAGAGAGAAACCTAAGTGATAGTTGATACTTTGTCCAACTGTTCCTACTACAATAGGAGCAAGTAATGAACCAATATTGATACCGATGACAAAGATATTGAAACCTGTGTCACGACGAGGATCGTCTGGTCCATACAAGTGACCAACCATATTTGAAATGTTTGGTTTTAACATCCCTGTTCCCAAGATAATCAAGAATAGTGAGATGAAAAGAGACGTCAAGCCAAACGGAAGAGCTAAAACAATGTGCCCTAGGGTAATAAGAATACCACCGATAAAGATTGTTTGAGATGCGCCAAGGACACGGTCTGCAAACCATCCACCAATAATACCTGAAAGGTATACAAGAGCTCCATAGATACTTACAATAGCCATTGCTTGTGGCTTAGGAAGTCCTAACCCTGCGTTAGCTGAAGTAACAGATGCGTACAAATAGTAAATTAAGATCGCACGCATTCCATAATACGAGAATCGTTCCCAAAGTTCTGTTTGGAATAAAGTAAACAAAGCCTTAGGCTGTCCAAAAAATGTTTTTTCTTTATTTTTTTCCATACAATCCATTATATAGATTTTTTTTAATTTGAGCAATAGAAATTTTATTTAAAATATTAAGTAAATTCTTGAAAATAGATATCATCACAGCAAATTCCTCTCAAAATCAATATCTTTTTCAAATGACTTACTCAAAAAAATAGCGCCATAAAGGCGCTATTTTTTGACTTTTAAAGAGATTTAGTCAAAATGACACAGCCTCGCTATTTATAAAATTGTAATAAATATACGCATTTCAATAATCTGGAAATAAATTTTTGAAAATGACTGCCAAAAATATGCCAACTTTAAGTGACTTAGTTTCCTTTGCAAGTTAGATTTCCTACTTTAGACAATTTTTAATTATTAATGCAAGTACTCACTGCTGACTTAGCCATAATCGGCTAAGAAATCAACTCTCACCCCAAGTTTCTTATTCTTTACCAATTATCCCAAAAATCACTGTCGTCTTCGTCTGGGCTTGTTTTATCGTCTTTTTCTGCTTGATCTTGAGTGATGATATTTCCGTTTTCATCAACTTTTGGTTTCATGGCAAGTCCCACCATAATCAACATCACTGCCTTAACAAGTGAAAAAGCACCTAAAAAAATAACAACTAACAAAAGTGTTTTATCCATGATTCAACTCTTTCTTTACATTTATCACACGTAAATTTACGATACTTCTATGTTCGATTATAACATAAAAGCACGGATTACTTTGATTTATTACTGTAAAACTTTTCCTCTTTATAAGAAAAAAAGAGCCTTACCAGGCTCAACAACAGTTGATATGACAAGGTTCTTTTCTATGTAATTATTTTACAGCGTCTTTAAGTGCTTTACCAGCTTTGAATGCAGGTACTTTTGAAGCTGCAATTTCAATTTCTTCACCAGTTTGTGGGTTACGACCTTTACGAGCTGCGCGTTCGCGAACTTCAAAGTTACCAAAACCGATTAATTGAACTTTTTCGCCTTCAGAAAGGAAGCTTTCGATTGCTGAGAATACTGCATCTACAGCTACTGCTGAATCTTTTTTAGTAAGCTCAGTTGCTTCTGCAACTTTAGCGATTAAATCTTGTTTGTTAGCCATTTAACAAATCCTCCAATTAATTTCTAAGCGTTAACACTTTAACAAAGTCTATGATACCCAAAAAAAGGCTTAAGGTCAAGTATTAAACGTTTAATTAGCCGTTTTTCTTGTAAATATCAAAGTTAAATCGATCGCCTACAAGATCAATTGTTGTCGCTTTCAAAAAGATGCCAGCATCGTTTTTTATGTTCTGAATATTGATATTAATAACAGACTCTTTTGGCAAAACTTCCACAAAATTTGGAAGGTCAACACTTGATTTTAAGTACTTCAAAACTTCTGATTCTGGCAATGTTAGTGTTCCAACTGAAAATGAAGTGATTTTTAGCTGAATAGCTCCCGATTCTAAGCGACTTGGTTGGAAATAAATGTAAAGTGGTACTTCATAACCTAAAAAAGTATAAGTTCCTTCAAACAAAATTGCTGATGAAGTTGCGTAAACATTGTAAGATGAATTTTTCGTTTGGTAATCTTTCAAATATGAGGCAACTGTGTTATTCAATTGCTCACGTGTTGTTGAAACTGTTCCAACTTTGACACTTTTAGCTTTTTTTGAAGTAATCGTTTGTGCTGCTGGTTCTCTGACTTGGATTAAGCGGCTAGCAATCACTCCCACAAAAGCCACATTAATAGCTAAAATGAGAAGGCACGCCCACTTCCACCAGTTAGTCTTTGTTCCATTCGTTTTTAGTTTCATTGATTTTCTCCATTGTTACGTCTGACATGATTTGATAGCCAATATTATTCGGGTGGAAATGGTCACCGCTGAACAGTGCATCGTTGATAACCGTTGTTTGGTCACCAGATGTTGACACAATTCCTTCTTGACCATCAATTCCTTTATAAAGTTGAGCATTGATTGGAACGAAGTAAACATGACGGTACTCTTTTGTCACACTCTCAGTAGCGTCATTCCAATCATTGATGATTTCTTGCATCTCCGTCATTTCAGGGAAATTCAAGTAAAACGGATTATAAATCCCCAAAATATAAATTGGCAAATCTTCATTTTCTGAGCGAGCTAGCTCAATAATCTGACGTAAACGTTCTTGATATGATTTGGCAGGCTTTTTAAAGGTCGCCACAGATAATTTCGTCAAATGCTTGCGAATGACAGCCATGACATCATTTCCCCCAACGGTTAGGGTCATCATATCCGCTTTAGCTAAGGAATTTTGGATATCTTGCTTATCTTTCATTCGTGTCAAAATCTGGTTACTGGTGTTTCCTGAAACCCCGTAATTATCATGTGAGACTTGATAATGATAAGTATCTGTTAAACTTTGGGATAGAATTGGGACAAAACCACCTTGATTAGTTGTATCGCCAACACCTTCGGTCAAGGAATCACCGATAGCCACATAACGAAATGACTTTGTTTTCTGAGCTAAAAAATCCTTTTTGGTTAATTCTTGATCTGATTTTGGAATCAAAATATTAAAAACGGCGATAAACAGAAGAAGGCTTGCTAAAAAGAAAGCAAACCCAGTTAAAAAATTCTTTTTCTTATTCATAGCGTACCATAACCGCAAAAGCATCTTCACCAGTGTGCGTTTGAATGATTGAACCAGTTTCTAAAACAGCAATTGGAGCACCCAAAACTTGCAACTTTTCTTTAAAGCCATTTGCCATATCAGTCGTTCCACAGTATGAAATACCGATTTCAGCGACTTTTTTTCCAGATGTTTGTGCATGCTCAATAAAGCTATCAAGCCATTTGTTAAATGTTTTAACACCACGACCTTTGATAACTGTGTTCAATTCGCAATCAATCATTTCCATAACCACTCGAATGTTAAGTAGTGAGCTGAGAAGACCTGTAACGCGTCCAATACGTCCACCCTTAACCAAATTTTCAAGAGTTGAAACACCAATATAAAGTTCTGATTTTTGGCGAACTTCTTCAACTTTTGCAATAACTTCTTCCAAACTTGCACCTTCCTGAGCTAATTTGGCAGCTTGCACCACTTGGAATTTTTGACATTGGTCAGTAAATGTTGAATCGATAACCGTTACGTCCGCTCCAGCAAGGTTAGCCCCTTGACGAGCTGCTTCAACAGTTCCCGAAAGTGTATGCGTGATGTGAATTGAAACAATGTGCTCAGCACCATTTTTCATCAAGTTTTCGTAAACTTCTGCAAACACACCAACTGGGGGTTGACTTGTCTTAGGCAATTCTTTGCTATTGCGCATCAAATTGAGGAATTTTCCTTCCTCTTTCATGTCGTTATCAGAATAAACAACACCATCAATCATAACTGACAATGGCACAACTGTAATATCATATTTTTCAACTAATTCTGGTTCAATCGTTAAGGATGAATCTGTAACAACTTTAATTTTACTCATTTTTTATCCTATCATACTTTCAAAACTTTATATCAAAATTTTATCCTTACAACTATTATACCAAATTTTTAGCAGTTGGGGGGACATTTTATCAGGATGATGTCTAGAAGACAAAAAAAGAAGCCCTGAGGCTCCTAATTTATTTCTTAAGCAATTCACGCGCTTGTTCACGTGCCATTTCCGTGATATCACTACCAGCAAGCATTTTAGCAATTTCTTCAACACGCTCTTCTTCACTTAACAAACGTACAGTTGAAACTGTTGTGTTTTCATCGCTACGTTTTTCAATAAAGAATTGATAATCCGCAATCGCAATCACTTGTGGTAAGTGTGAAATCGCCAAAACTTGCCCATGGCTGCCGATTTTATAAATTTTTTGAGCAATAGCTTGCGCTACACGTCCAGAAACACCTGTATCAACCTCGTCAAAGACGATACTTGTCTTGTCTTCTTTACGTGAAAAGGCAGATTTTATAGCCAACATCAAACGTGAAATTTCACCACCAGAAGCTACTTTAACCAAAGGTTTGAAACCTTCACCAGGGTTAGTTGAAATATAAAATTCAATAGCTTCATTTCCATCACGATTGAATTTTCCCTTGCTAAATTGCACTTGAAAATCAGCCTTTTCCATGTACAAATCAGCCAGTTCTTGCTTGATTTCAGCTTCCAAATTTTTAGCTAATTGATGACGTTCTTGACTGAGATTCTCAGCAGCAACAATCAATTCTTTTTCCAAGCGTTTGAGATCTTTTTCCATATCATCAGATGACTCATCATTGCCAGTCAAAAGATTGTATTCTTTGGTAATATTTTCGTAATAATCTAAAACATCATCAACACTGCCACCGTATTTACGGGTAATGCTGTGAATTACTTCTAAACGAGCTTCAATTTGTTGAAGACTACCAGCATCAAAATCAAGCTCATCAATAACATCACTTAATTGCTTAGTCACTTCTTCTAGAATGTAATAAGCTTCAGAAACATTTGATGACATGTCTTTATAATCTGCATCAAATTCTTCCAAAGTCATCAAGTCGTTCATAGCTGAGCGGATATTTGACAAACTTGAAAACTCTTCATCATCGAGCATGACATAAGCATTAGTTAATGTGTCTGCGATATGTTTGTGATTTAACAACTTATCACGTTTTTGGTTTAGAGCTTGGTCTTCACCTGATTTTAGGGCAGCTGCTTCAATCTCTGCAATTTGAAATTCCAGCATTTCGATACGTGCTTTGTGTTCTTGCTCATTTTTTTGTTTGGTTAAAACACGTTTACGCAAGCGGCGATAATGTTCAAAAAGGTCTTGGTAGTGTTTCTTGACCGAAGCAAATTGGCTATCCCCAAATTCATCCAGCATACGAATGTGCATATTTGGTTTCATCAATTCTTCTTGGTCATGTTGCCCATGGATATCAACCAAATATTGACCAACAGCACGAAGCGTTGTCAGGTTAACCATTTGTCCATTAATCCTACCAATCGAACGACCGTTTTGCAAAATTTCACGACGGATAATTAATTCTTCCGTAACCTCAATGCCATTTTCCTCCAAAATTTGCGTGAGTGCAGCATTTTCACCAACTGAAAAGAGGCCTTCAATTTCAGCTTTATTTGCCCCGTGACGGATGACATCAAGACTCGCACGCGCACCAAGCATGAGATTCATGGCGTCGATAATAATAGACTTCCCTGCACCGGTTTCACCCGTCAAAACGGTCATGCCATTTTCAAAAGTCAATGAGATTTCCTCAATGATGGCAAAATTTTTAATGGAAATTTCTAAAAGCATAGAACGACCTTTCTTATTTGTGGTCAGTCATCCATTTACGAACTTCTTGGCGAATGGCTGCAGCATCTTCTGCTGTTTTTGCGACCACTAACAAACTATCATCATCAGCAATAACACTAAAAAGACTATCCTTGAAATCTTCCAACAAGAAACGTTTAATTAAGCGGCTGTTTCCTGGAATGACATCAAGATTAATCATGTTTTCAAGACCTTCAGTTTCTTCTGAAACAGCAAGGACAGTGCTTTTAATTGGAACAGATACTTGTCCAACTTTTTTAGTTTTATCTTTTGAAAGACCGTAAATGTATGGCCCATCAACTGACGGCACTTTGATGATACCAATCTCATTCATGTCGCGAGAAATGGTAGCCTGTGTTAAAGTAAGTCCTTCAGCCTCAAGCAATTTAAGTAAATCATGCTGCGTTTCAACAGCATTTTCAGCAACAATCTTTTTAATTAATTCTAAACGTTCACTCTTTTTCATCTTTAAATTCCTTATGTGCTTTTTCAACAATTTCTGGAATCATAGCAACTACTAAATTTTTCGCATCAGCTGATTTTTGCAAATGTGCCAAAAATTCAATATTACCATGTCCACCTTGGATAGGTGAGAAATCAATCCCTTTAACTGTAAATCCGAAATCGACAGCAAAACTTGTCACAGTTTCCAAAACTTTTTGGTGCACAGCGTTATCACGAATGATTCCATTTTTTCCAATTTGGTCACGTCCAGCTTCAAATTGCGGTTTAATAAGAGCTACCACTTGACCATCCTCAGCCAAAATATTATGAAGTGCTGGTAAAATCAAATTCAGCGAAATAAAGCTGACATCGATACTAGCGAAAGTTGGTTGCCCTTCGGTAAAATCAGCTAATTCAGCATAGCGGAAATTATATTGTTCCATGCTACGCACACGCTCGTCTTGACGTAGTTTCCAAACCAATTGGTTGGTTCCCACATCAACAGCATAAACCAATTTAGCACCATTTTGTAGCATCACATCAGTGAAGCCACCTGTTGAAGCACCAATATCAATCGTTGTTTGACCATCAACAGAAATCTCAAAAACTTGCAAAGCTTTTTCAAGTTTTAGTCCACCTCGACTAACATATTTTAGCTTTTCACCTTTTAGTTTTAATTCTGTTGCCTCATCAATTTTTTCACCTGGTTTGTCGTAGCGCTCACCATTAATAACATTAACTACTAAACCAGCCATTACTCCACGTTTTGCCTGCTCACGTGTCTCAAAAAGCCCTTGTTTATAGGCTAGTACATCAACTCTTTCCTTAGGCATTAAGTCGTAACCTTTCTATCATTTCTGTGATTTTTTCTGCATGTAAGTCATGAGTGGCTGAGAGGTTTTTGAAAATCGCTAATGCTTGGTCAAGCGATTGATTCAAAATCTCATAAGACTTATCTAAACCAAGTAAGCTTGGGTAAGTCGCTTTGTCAGCTAGTAAATCTTTTTTCGGAGTTTTTCCAATTTCTTCAAAACTTGCTGTCACATCTAAAATATCATCGCGAACTTGGAAAGCAAGCCCAATCAAGCTTCCTGCTTTGCGCAGCTCCTCAAGTTCTTCAGCAGCTACACCCGCTACAATACCAGCCGCCACAACAGGGAAGGTTAATAATTTTCCTGTCTTATTAGCGTGAATCAACTGCAATTCTGAAAGGTTGAGTTTGCGTTCTTCCCCTTTCATATCAAGCATTTGACCACCGACCATACCATAGGTTCCTGAAGCATGTGATAATTCTGTAATCAAACAAATTTTGATATCAGCTGTTAGCGCAGCATTTGCCACCAAATCAAATGGGTCTAAAAAGAGACTATCTCCTGCCAAAATCGCTGTTGCTTCATCAAATTTCTTGTGGTTTGTTAAATGTCTACGTCGGTAATCATCATCGTCCATGGCTGGTAAATCGTCATGAATCAAACTACCTGTGTGAATCATTTCAAGAGCGGCAGCCACATCATAATGAGCATCTGTCAAAGAAATTCCAAAACCTTCTAGCAATTCTAGAAAAATCAATGGACGGATACGTTTGCCCCCAGCATCAACAGAATACAAGATTGACTCAATCAAATCTGGTGATACTAAGTCTTTTTGTTCGTAATATCGATGAATGGCTTGACCAATTTTACTTACTTTATCCATTAGACATCCATTTCTGTTTCAGTTCCGTCAGCTTGCATTACTTTAACAAGTGTTTTTTCAGCTGAATCTAGTGTTTTTTGCAATTCTTTCGAAAGAAGCATTCCTTTTTGAAATTCAGCAATAGCGTCTTCAAGAACTACATCACCGTTTTCAAGTTTTGTTACAATAGCTTCTAAATCTTGTAAATTTTCTTCAAATGTTTTTTTACTTGGCATCTTTTACCTCCACTTCAAGTTGACCATCTTTTAATTGAACTGTCAATTGATCTCTTGGTTTTACATCAGTCACACTTGAGATGATTTTATCATCTTTTTGAAGCATCGCATAACCCCTAGCAATAATTCGGCTAGTATCAAGAGACAATAAGGCATCTTGTGCCTTTTTAAATCGAGCTAACTTACTATCGTATTGACTAGTCATATTTGATAACAATAAACGTCTTAAACTTTGCAAATTGTCTTTATAATGCTTAATCTGACTATCAAAATCAAAAGCAAGTAAACGTTGGTGTAATAACTCTTGACGTTGTTTAGCTTGGCTAAATCGAGTTTGCATGGTATTTGTCAAGGACATAGTCAAGCGATCCAGTTTTTGAACATAGCCATCATATAAACGCTCTGGCTGCCTAAATATCACTGAATTAGCTAATTTATCAAGGCGTTCTTGACTTTGCTTAATGCGACGCAATGTCGCTTGATAGATACGATTATCACGTTCAGCAATCCAAGAAATGATATCAGCCTTAGTCACAGGTGTCGCAAGCTCAGCAGCCGCTGTCGGAGTCGCTGCACGACGGTCGGCAACATAATCTGCCAAGGTCGTGTCCGTCTCGTGTCCCACACTCGAAATGACCGGCAAACGAGATTCAAAAATCGCTTGAACAACAATTTCTTCGTTAAAAGCCCACAAGTCCTCGATAGAACCACCACCACGACCAATAATCAAAAGATCTAAGTCATCACGTTCGTTCGCTTTAGCGATATTAGCAGCCACTTCCTGACTAGCTCCTTCTCCTTGAACCTTTGTCGGAAAAAGCAAAATTTCAACCCCAGGAAAACGACGAGAGACTGTCGTGATAATATCTCGAATAACCGCTCCACTTGGACTGGTTACCACACCGATTTTCTTCACAAATTGAGGCAGTTGACGCTTATGACGCTCATCAAAATAACCTGCTTCTGCTAATTTCTTCTTCAATTGTTCAAATTGCAGCGCTAAAGCACCAATACCGTCTGGCTCTGCCTTTTCAATAATAATAGAATATGAGCCGCTTGGTTCATAAAGTTGGACACGTCCCACAACATTGATTTTCATGCCTTCTTCAAGCTCAAAACCAAGTTTTTTAAAAGTTCCTGCCCACATTGTCGCTTGAATCACAGCATTTTCGTCTTTTAAAGAAAAATATTGATGCGTTGGGCGACGACGAAAATTGGAAACCTGACCTGTCAAATAAATTCGCTCCAAATATGGATCACGATCAAACTTCAATTTAAGGTATTTAGTTAAGGTCGAAACACTTAAATAATCTGACATGACAGGCTCCTTTCCATAGCATTTTTGACTTCATAAAAATTTTGCATATCATTTACTATTATAGCAGAAAAAAACTGTCCAGTGGACAGTTTTTTCATGAGCCTAAAAATTCAAAAGCAAGTCTGTTGAAAATCGAATTTTTTTCTAATTCTAGAACCTCTAACTAATGCACACTAACGATAACTCCTTCTGGCATGTTCTCAAAAAGCCACTTGGCATCTTCTTTTGATAACCTAACATTCCCGTCAGTACACGCCTTTCCGAGTTTCTTCGTCTCTCCTTTCAAGACCTTTCCTTTCCAATCCGTCGGAAGACTTTGAAATTGATAATCCCCATGGTCTTTAAAGGATACCCAGTAGCAGACACCTCTGTTCAAGCTATCATCGTAAGAAAACTCACCACGTTCTACCTCGATAGCAAATTTCCCCGTTGGTGTTGGCGTATCTTTTGCCCCAGTCGATACTTTGGTTTTAAAAATGACATCATTTTTAGAATAAACAATCATTTTCTGCTGTGAAATTGACACCAAAATACTCAAATGATCATATTTTGACAAGTCAGGATAAATTTTCTTCTGGGTTTTCTTCATGCTTTTTTCAAAAGCATACTCATCAAGTTTAGCCTCAGATTCTCGATGAGTAACGATTAGTTGCCGACAAAGACCGTAGCCAACCACTAGGTTAGCAAAAGTCAAAAGTAAGATAAGAACCTTTTTTGAAAACTTCTTTTGCATTTTCCCTTTTCCTAAACTCAACCTCTACCAGTTTAAACACTGGTAGAAGCCCCTTCTCCTTTTAATCTATTAAGACGTAACGTCTTAAACTACCATAGCTAAGATAAGAAATCCACTGATGACCATCCGCATACAAAGCCTTGTCATAGCGAACTTGATAGCCAACATCTAGTTTGAATTCTGTTGCTACCGATACTTTCGGTTGACTCTTAACTTCTTTTGAGCTCGTAAAGGTATAACTCCCGCTTTGTGGCATCACTGGTACCTTAGGTGCTTCAACTGTTGTTTTAACACCACTAACACCTTTCAATGAACCATCTGCTTGCTCATAATAAAGGTGAATATTGTACTCACCATAATTATTTTTATGGTCACTAACATTAACCCTTTTCTTATAACTACCATCTGCTTGTTTAGTTGCGGTGTACCAAATAATGTCATCTTGTCCTCCCTGCGTTGACCAGACAGGTACCTTAACTGCTTTTAGTGAACCAGGATTAGACACATTAGTTACCAAAACATCAAAACCTGCTTCAGACTGATTGCTAATGTGTAAATCGCCCGACAATCTTGCTTCAGGAAGCGTCACTTGAGTTCCTGCAACACCTTGCAGCTGACCATTTGATTCTACATAATAAAGGTGAATATTATAGATGCCTCGTTCATTACGATGGTCTGATAGTTTGACATTTACCTTATAAGTACCATCACTTTGTTTGACACCATCGTACCAAATGATATCGTCTTGGTCATTCTTAACAGTCCAGATAGGAACCTTAACTTCAGATACACCATTGGCATCTGAAACATTCGAAATAACCACATCAAAATCTCTGTTAACATGATTATTAACTGAAATATCTCCTGTTGATTTTTGACTTGTCAGAGTTGCAATCGGAATATAGCGACGAATGCCACCATAACTGACATAAGAAAGCCATTGATGATTATCAGCCTCTAAAACTTGGTCGTAGTAATCTAATTTATAACCCTTTTCAAACACAAATTCTATCGGTGCTGACATACGAGCTTCATTTTTTACTTCTACTGTATTTTGAAATACGTAAGAACCTTGAGCAGGAAGCGTTTGGGCTCCTGTTGCTTTTTCTGGTAAAGTTACTTGCTTAGCCACTACCCTTGGAAGGTGTCCGTCACTTTCTTGATAATACAAATGAGCATTGTAGGTCCCTGTTTCACCTTTATGCTCCACTATATTCACACGAACTTTATAATCACCATTACCTTGTCTAGTGGCGTCGTACCAAATAATATCATCTTGATCGTCCTTAACAGTCCAAACAGGAACTTTAACACTTGTAATCCCCTTAGGATCTAAAACATCTGTCACTAGGATATCAAAACCTTGACTTGTCACATTTTGAAAATTAAGTGAGCTAGATAATTTTTGAACAACTTCAGCTGTTAATTTAGAAATAGCAGCATAACGGCGTTGATCTGAATAAGAATTATAAGAAATCCATTGATAACCGTCTCGTATTAAGACTTGGTCATAAAAGACACGGTCACCAGCGTTAGTATAAAAAGCAACTGGAGCTGAGGCACTCGGTTCATTTTTTACTTCTGTCTTTTGAGAATAAGTGTAATAACCTTGGCTTGGCAAATTACTTTGAGCAGTAACAGACACTTTTGATTCTCTAACAAATGACTCCTGATTGGCTTTTGCTTCACCTACTAAATCAGCCGCATCAACAGTGACAGTTTCAGGAAAGTCCGCTGACTGATTAATTTCTTCGCTAACAACTGTCTTTTGTTCTGGCTGATTTTCTTTTGTAGATACTTGATCATCCTTTAAAGCTAGGTCTTGTTCAGCATTCACTGTTTCTTCTTTGTCACCGATATCAGGCACTTCACTAGGCTGATTGATTTTAGAAACAAGTTATCCCTCACTTGTTTCCTGCTTAGTGTTTTCGTTAGTTACTACCTGATTATCACTTGATTGAGTGACTTGTTCTTGTAACATGGCATCTGCTGACACCATACCCTCAGCTGCTACAACCTGTCCTCCCATAAACAGCACACTTGCAATCAAAACGGATGCAACTCCAATGTTATATTTACGAATTGAAAAGCATTGTGCTCTTTGATTAAAGTTACCTTTTTTCATAATATCTTTCCCCTTCGATAAAATAAACGTTTCCCAAAAACTTGCTTATAACCAGTTTTTATTACAAAAAGATTACACTATTTTTCTAAAAAAATATTTTGGATAATTTTAGAAAAAAAGCTAATATAGCGTGATAAATAACCTTTTTAATAACTATTTTTTATCTTAGAATCGGCCAATTCTGCCAATATTATAAAGTAGTTTTTTACATAAGTCAATACGAAGATGTAATGTTTGTAATATTTTTGAAATATTTTATTTTGTAAGTATTTTGGAGAACAAAAAAGTACACTTTTTATAACAAAAAGTGTACTTTGCTATTTTATTCTGATAATTTTTTCATGACTTTTGGAAGAACTGCGCTGATTGTCGTTGGTAAAACAACATAAGCTTCTTTGCTAAGTTGCTCAGCGATTGCTGAGTGCAAATACGTTGCTACTGCAACACTCTCAAAGAGATTATCCCTAAACTGAGCCACAAAACCAGCAATCATTCCACAAAGGGTATCGCCCATGCCACCAGTTGCCTGATAAGGACCACCAACGGTTAATTCTCCAACTTGACTAGCTTGTAAGATTTTGGTGTGATGACTTTTAGCCACTAAAATCGTCTCTTTTGGAAAATGAGCTAGAGCAGCTTGGGTCTTTTCAAGACTTTGGTCAGCAATTGCCAAACCGGACAAACGTTCCCACTCTTTTTGGTGTGGTGTTAAAATAATGTGTCCTGCCTGACAAAAAACTGGCGTGGCTTTGGCAAGAAGATTTAAGGCAGAACCATCAACAAGCAAAATCTGATTTTCAGAAACTTTAGAAAGCACTTCTTCAAACACGCGTTTAGCTTTGCTATTTTCCCCTAAACCAGGACCAATCAAAACTACATCTGCCTTGGCAAGATTTTCCGCTAAAAATTCTTCGTCCTCACAATCAAAAGCCATAGCTTCTGGTAAATGAGCGTGAAGCGCTGCAATATTCTCACGCTCCGTCGCTACTGTCACTAAACCAGCACCGCTTTTAACCGTAGCTAAAGCACTCATGATGATAGCCCCGCCATAAGGATAAAAACCACCAATCAAGAGCACGCGCCCATAAGTCCCTTTATGAGAATCCACTTGACGTCTAACAACAATCTTGCGAGCTAATCGTTCATCAATAATCATGCTTTCACACTTCTAAGGGCTGATTGATAAGTTTGCTCCATCAACATCGTAATAGTCATTGGTCCAACACCACCAGGAACTGGTGTGATGAGACTAGCTAGCGGTTCAACTTCATCAACCTTAACATCCCCAATTAATTTGCCATTTTCATCACGGTTCATACCAACATCAATGACTACAGCATCTTCTTTGACGAATTCCTTAGTCACAAAATGTCCTTGACCGATTGCCACAATCAAGACATCAGCTTGTTTTGTTACACGCGCCAAGTCACGAGTACGTGAATGCGCTAGTGTCACTGTTGCATTTTTATCAAGCAAGAGCTGCGCCATTGGTTTTCCGACAATATTTGAACGACCGATAATAACTGCCGTTTTTCCTTCCAAATCAACTTCGTAAGCACTCAATAATTCCATGATTCCAGCTGGTGTACATGGCACCATGACAGGACGTCCATTCCAAAGATGTCCTGTGTTGATAGGGTGAAAACCATCCACATCTTTTTTAGGATCAATTGCCAAAATTACACGTTTATCATTAATGTGTGCGGGAAGTGGCAATTGCACCAAAATACCATGAAAACGATCATCGTTGTTATATTGCTCAATGACTTGAATCAATTCTTCCTCACTAGTTGATTCTGATAAACGAACGGTTTCACTCAAAAAACCTGCTTTCTTAGCAGAGCGCTCTTTATTACGCACATAAACCTGACTAGCGGGATCATCACCAACCAAAATCACCACCAAACCAGGAACAATACCAGCTTCAGCTTTTAATTTTTCAACCTTCTCAACTAATTCATTTTGCATTTTATCCGCTAAAGCTTTTCCATCTATAAGTTTTGCCATGAAATTCTCCTGAAAATATATTTCTTTTATTATACCAGAAAGCGACTTCATAATAAAATATTTTTTGATAAATTATCAGAAAATTCTATAAAAATATAATAAAAAAATACCTGCACAAATGAGCAAGTATTTCTTTTATTATTTCACTTTTGCATTTTTATGTTGGCTATCTTTTACGGGACACGAACAATTGCAATCACCACAAGAGCCTTTACCCTTGATGAAACTTCGTAAGCCCATAAAGACAGCAAATACAATTAGCAATGCAATAATAATAGTTGCCATAAACATTATTCTCCAACTTTTTCTAGATTATCTAATGTAATCACTTCTTCTTTTTCTTGAGCTGGTTTTCTCACGATAAAGTAGATAATCACAATTAATAGAACAAAAGCTACAATTGTCCAGAAGTTAATACCTTTACCATAGAAAGCAACAAGTCCAAGTTGATAAATAATCAGACTAACAACATAAGCGAGACCTGTTTGGAAACCAATAGCTCCAAGCATCCACTTAGCATCACCCATTTCACGTTTGATGGCTCCCATTGCGGCAAAACATGGTGCACAAAGAAGGTTGAAAATCAAGAATGAGTAACCTGCAAGAGCTGAGTATTCCAATTGCAATGTGTGATACAAGCCGCTAGTAGTACTATCATTATACAAGACACCAAATGTTCCAACAACAGCCTCTTTAGCACCCAAACCTGTGACAGCTGCCACAGTTGCTTTCCAGTTACCAAATCCAAGTGGTGTGAAAATCCAAGCCACCAAATTACCAAGTGTTGCAAGGATTGATTTATTTGTAGGAACAGCATGTAGCGTAAAGCTATAATTTGACATAAACCAAATAATAACTGTCAAGCTAAAGATAACCGTACCTGCACGTTTTACAAAGCTAAGAGCCTTACCAAAAGCATAGCGAAATACACTCATAACTTTTGGCATGTGATAAGCTGGCAATTCCATGATAAATGGGCTCACATAACTTCCAAATAATTTTGTTTTCTTAAGAGCAATACCAGATAAAATAATGGTAAAGAAACCAATAAAGTACGCTGACGGTGCCACATAAGCATTACTTGGGAAGAAAGCACCTGCAATCAAAGCAATAATTGCCAATTTAGCTGAACATGGCATGAAGGTTGCTGTCATGATTGTGATACGACGGTCACGTTCATTTTCAATGGTACGACTAGCCATAATTGCTGGAACACCACAACCTGTTGCAATCAACATTGGGATAAATGATTTACCAGACAAACCAAAGCGACGGAAAATACGGTCCATTACGAAAGCAACACGGCTCATATAACCAATGTCTTCCAAAATGCCCAAACAGATAAAGAGGACAAAGATTTGTGGCAAGAAACCAAGCACAGTTCCGACACCAGCTACAATACCATCAATGATAAGTGATTCTAGCCATCCTGAAACATGAAGAGAATCAAGACCAGATTGAACCCAGCCAGGAACCAATTCACCAAATAGAACATCATTAACCCAGTCAGTTCCCATTGTACCAACAGTTTGAATTGAAAGATAGTAAACCAAGAACATCACGACAGCAAAAATTGGTAGGGCCAAGATTCGATTGGTAACAATTCGGTCAATTTTATCTGAGACTGTCATTTTGAAATTGCTATCTTGGTTTTGAGCCATTTTAGCCACACGTTCGATAAATTCGTAACGTTCATTAATAACGATTGATTCAGAATCCTCAGTAAAAATTTCCTCAGTAATCTTAATGACTTGGTTGATTTCACCTTTTTGGAAATCTGACAAATGAAGCTCTTCTTGAACCAAACTATCACGTTCAAACAATTTGATAGCGTAAAAACGCGCTGAACCTTCTGGAACAACACCTCCTAAAATATCGATAATTTGTTTAACAGCTGCTTCGAATTGGTCACTGTAAGTTGGGTATTGAATAAAATCAACACTTTCTTTTGTCGTATTAGCTGCTTTTTTAACGGCTTTATCGACACCAGTATTTTTAACCGCACTAGTTGAAACAACTGGAACGCCTAATTGATAAGAAAGTTTATCAATGTTAATTGTTTTTCCTTGAGCTTTAAGAGCATCACTCATGTTAAGAGCAACAGTCACTGGGATACCTGTTTCAATTAATTGAGTTGTCAAGTAAAGGTTACGTTCCAAGTTTGTTGCATCAACAACATTAAGAATGCTGTCAGCATCATTACTTAATAAATAATCACGCGCAACTTTTTCTTCAGGCGTGTAAGGTGACATTGAATAAATCCCTGGTAAATCTTGGACTTTCCAGTCTGCGTGTTTCTTAACTGTTCCACTTTTACGCCCAACAGTAACACCAGGCCAGTTCCCAACACGTTGACTTGTTCCTGTCAATAAGTTAAAAAGACTTGTTTTACCACTATTCGGATTACCGATTAAGGCTATCTCTGTCATTTTTCTTCCTCGCTATCTACTTTAACGACACTAATCATTTGCGCTTCAGACTTACGAAGTGTCAATTCGTAACCCCGTAAGCTAATTTCAATTGGGTCTCCTAAAGGAGCAACTTTACGTAAGTAAACTTTTGTGTGACGAGTCAGGCCCATGTCCATAAGGCGACGTTTGGCTTCATTCATTGCATAAATACCGTCAATATAAGCGTACTCACCCACTTTTAATTCTGAAAGAGGAAGAGATAAAAGAGCACCTTCTTCTTCTGTGACATCAATTTGACTTAAAATCGATTGATCAAAAGCCAAACGACTTGATTTAAGCATAACAATCGCACTAGTTGGTGTTTTAGAAACGACTTTAAGTGAGGCTCCAACTTTTAGCCCTAAGTCTGACAAGTGTCTAACACTCTCATCAGGTAAATCAATACTGACAATTGTGTAAGGAATACCAACTTTAGCATTCTGCAAAATCAAAATTCTTGACCTCCCCAAATTTTTTTGATAAAATATTTAAATTTCCGTCCGAATCATTATATCATAAACATAGACGAAAAAAACCATAAAAATTAATTTTTTCTTTATTTATGCATTGATTATAACGATTCTAAATAAAATCATTACTTATTTAGAATCGTTATAATATAGCTGTTTTCACAGCTCTTTCATAGACTAAAGCACTCTTAAAAATAACTAAAACATAAAAATTAAGTGTACTTAATGTATAGAAATAAATCATTTACAGTTAATGTTTTGCTCATTTTTAAGTATCTTTAACTTTCTTTTTTATAATAAAAACCTCAGCCAAGTTTGTAACTCAACTGGGGTTATTTTTTTATCTTACAAAACTTTACTCAAGAAATCTTTTGTACGTGCTTCTTTAGTATTTTCGAAAACATCTTCTGGTGAACCTTGTTCAACAATCACGCCACCGTCCATGAAGATGACACGATTAGCAACTTCACGCGCAAATCCCATTTCATGCGTTACAATTGCCATTGTCATACCAGATTTCGCCAAATCTTGCATAACACCAAGAACTTCACCAACCATTTCTGGGTCAAGCGCTGATGTTGGTTCGTCAAAAAGAAGAACATCTGGATCCATGGCAAGACCACGCGCAATAGCAATACGTTGTTGTTGACCACCTGATAGACTTGTTGGATAGGCATCGGCTTTATCACGAAGCCCAACTTTATCTAGCAAATCATAAGCTTTAGCTTGCGCTTCTTCTTTAGGAACACCTTTTGTCTTAATTGGTGACAAAGTGATGTTATCAAGCACTGTCATATTGGGGAAAAGGTTGAATTGTTGGAAAACCATTCCCATCTTTTCACGCATTTTGAAAATGTCATTTTTCTTATCAGTAATATCGACACCTTCAAAGGTAATCACACCCTTAGTAGGTGTTTCAAGCAAGTTCATTGTACGAAGGAAAGTTGATTTCCCAGATCCTGAAGGTCCGATGATAACAACAACTTCACCTGCTTTAATATCAAGATTAATGCCTTTAAGCACTTCATTTTTTCCGAAGTATTTGTGAAGGCCTTTAATTGAAATAAGAGTTTCTGTCATTAGTTGCTACCTCCATTTCCCATACGATTTTCAAGTTTTTTAAGCAAGAATGACAAGACTGTAGTCACCATGAGGTAATAGAATGCAGCAAACAACAATGGCGTAATTGGTAAATATGTAGCAGTTACGACTGATTGTGCACCATTCCACAATTCCATAACACCGATTGTTTGAAGAAGTGAACTATCTTTGATAATCGTAATAAATTCATTACCAAGAGCTGGTAAGATATTTTTAAGAGCTTGCGGTAAAATAACATAACGCATTGCATTTACTGGGCGAATTCCAAGTGAATATGCCGCTTCAAGTTGCCCTTTTGGCACTGCTTCGATACCAGCACGAACAATTTCAGAAATATAAGCTCCGCTATTTAGCGAAATGATAATAATACCTGGAAGCAAACGTGAGAAGTCTAGGTCCAAAACACCAAAACCTACGATAGGTGCATTACTAAAATGCATCCAAGCAAAGGCAATCATGATTTGCACGACCATCGGAGTTCCACGAAAGACCCAAACATAAAAACTAGCAATCCAATTTAAAATTTTAATATTTGTACGTTTAACTAAAGCAACCAAGATACCAATGATTGTCCCGAAAAAGACAACACAAGCTGAAATCATGATGGTTACAAGGACACCGTAGTTAAAATAAGCCCAATACTTTGGTAAAAATGAAAAATCCATTTGTGTCTCCTATAAGTAATAATCAATTAATTATAACATATGTTGAATAAAAATACCAATCAACACTAACGGATGGTTTGGCTTAAAAAGCCTGATATATAGGGATTTTAGGCACTTCTAGTCAAAACGATTAAAAAGAATTTTTGCCTAAGTATCAGGCATTAATAAAAAAACAAAAAAGCCTATAAAATCCTAGGCTTTTATCAATTCAAAATAGCAATATAAGAAAGCACAGAAACCACACTTAAAATAGGATGGAAAGGACTAAAAATCCTTTGCCCTTATACTGTGTCTGAATTTTTTCTTTATCTTAGTAAAGAAGATCGTAAATTTCCATTGCGATCAAATCAATGCTGTCAAATGAGTAAGACTCACGTGCTTCAACATCACGCAAAGTGAAAACTGGACCATTTTCAGGGTCATTGCTGAAAGACACTTCTGCCACAACGACACCATCACGTTCAAAATTACGTTTAAGATTACTACCATCAGTCGTCATTAATTCAAGACGATTGATAATTCTCACCAAATGTGATTCCATGACTATTCTCCTCTTCGTTTATTGTCCATACTATTTTAACATAATTTCTACTAAACAAACAACAAGAGAGTGTATTTTGTTTGTGTCTATTTTTTTGAGAATAATCATCAAGCCTATAAATCAAGAGATTTCTCTGTTGAATTTTTTCAAAAAAAATACCGAAACAAAGGTTTCCTTGCTTCAGTCTTGACTTTATTGGCTTTTTTGTGTTACAATAACTTCAGACTGATTAAGCAAAGTGTAGATTTGTCTTAATCGGTGGAGTAGAAGTTACCCGCTTCTGCTCCTTTTTTTGATTTTCTATAATGATATTATAACAAAATTGTCAGAAAAATGCAAACAAAAACAACTTAAAAAAGCCTTAAAATCCAAAAAAATTTAAAGTTTTTAATACTTAAATTTTTGGCGGTCAAGAGAAGTAAATTTCCCAGCACGTTGAAAAATTTTGCGTGATTTAAATATCGTTTGTTCCTTCGCTTCTCGGAGATAACCAACGCTTAAACGTTGATTTTGATAGTATTCATACTCTTTTCGCCAATTACCAAAAAATAGATCATCAACAAGATTAATTCTATCTAGAATAATTAATCTCGACATTGTATAAGCACCTTTTAATGACCAATACATTCCCCTGTGTTTCATCCGATAGGTTATTTTTCGATGCTGACTCTCCATGACACCTATTCCTTTGGCTGATAAATTTCTTAATTTAGCAGGCTTTGTGTATTTGAAATTATTAAGAATTTTTCGGCGAAAATTAAAATAATTATAGTATTCTTCATCATCTCCATCAGCAATTAAAGACTCTACGGTGTCAAGAACGGTTTTCATCAATTCCCTTTTATGGCTATTGATTGCCTGAAAAGCTAGTTCTTTTAACTCGGCTGGATATTTTTTAAAAAATATTTTTATCTTTTCGTTTAGATGATAAGCATCCCAAAAGTGCTCGTGTATTTTAATGCCAAGCGCTTTTTTAATTTCTTGAAAAACTTTTGGAGTATAGCCTTTACCATTATCAGAATTAGTGATTAATATCGTCTCATCTGTAATCTCGTAATGATTATACAAATAGTCTAGTAATTCTTCTTTTGCCTTTTCATAATTTGTGTGAATTATCTCATGCTTATTTTCCAAAACATAACGATTTTTAGCAATTTTTTTAGAACCTGTGTGAAGAAGAAAGTGTGCTAAATCAACATTTCTTTTGTCATCTCTAGCAGAATCTGATGATTTCACCATCACGCCATCGCCTTCAATATAAAGGATTTTTGGATTAATTTTCTTGGTCGGTTCTTCCTCTAGCCAAAAGCGAAATTTTTCTTTTTCAGATAGCAATTCCCCAGCTCGCTTAACGGCTTTTAAAACAGTATCCTTAGTAATCTCAAGATGATAAAACTCTTTAACAAAATGACACACTTGACGATATGACATTACTGTAGCCATTTTAGCTACATGGCAAACCAATTCAGGAGAAAAACGCATGTACTTTTTGAGTCCTAGCCATTCATCAACAGGACAACGTGTTTTGCTTCCTTTTCTCCAGCGAGACCTTGAAAAAGTTACTTCTCCAAAAGTAAAAGCAACCGTTCTCTCTGTTTGATTGATACGTTTGTATCCAGCTATCCGCATTGCTGAGGCAATATTTGCATCATACGTTTCAACTCTTTTTAAAAAGTCATATTTACGTTTATCTTCTAATTCAATAACAAAACTCTTTTCATCAAATCTCATACCTGTCATACAGATATTTTACCTAATTTTGGATAAACTATCACAAAAAAACTCCTCATGGAAATGAAGAGTTTTTAAATATAACTATATTTATATTTGTGTTTATAATTATAGTTATATATATAATTATAAATATTTTTATAAACACAGTTATATATAATTATAACGAAAAACCTTTTGTTTTGTTTGGCTTTTTATGGCTATCATCAGCACTTTTACTCTTTTTATTGATAACATCTCTGTCTTTGCTATCGTTTATTTTCCCTGCAAATCCTTTGTTTTTAAGGTAATTTGCATAAAATTTTTGTTCGCTAGCAAAATAATCAATTAAGGGTTGATGGTTATCATAAGCTTGAAATTGTTCTAGTGCATTGTAATAGTCTGCTTTTCTGGTGTCATCAACAATGAATGGAGTTATTCCTTCTTTTAAGCATTCCTTGTAAAGAATTAAACGTCCTACACGACCATTACCATCAGCGAACGGATGAATTTGTTCAAAACGTGCATGAAATGATGCTAAGTAAGATAAGTCTTTTTCTTTTTTGAAATTATACCCTAAAAGAAGTGAATACATAGTTTGACCTAGTCAAGCATTTTTGTAACACTAGTGTATAAAATTTCTTATGCTGCACGACATCGTGTAGCATAAGGTGTAAGTCCACCGTTTGCACGATGTGGTCTTACGTGATTATATTTCCCATAAACGAATTCATAGAGCTTTTGGTCAAGAATGTCATTTGAATCAAACTTGTAGAGATAATAGAATTCGTGTTTGAGCGTATTGTAGAATCTTTCCATAACGGCATTGTCATATGGACAGCCTGCTTTGCTCATACTTTGTTGGACATAGTTTTTATCACAAAATTTATTGAATTCTTTTGCGGTAAATTGACGCCCTTGATCAGAATGCAGGATAATTCCTTTTGCTGGTTTTCGACGTTCTAGTGCGATTTTCAAGGTTTCCTTTGCCAACTCAGTATCGATATGACTGCTGTTTAATGATGCAACCACTTCACGACCGCAAAGGTCTATAATCGTGCAATTGTAACGCATTGTTCCATCTGGACGAGTTAAATATGTAAAATCAGTACACCATATTTTATTGGGTTCTTTTACATCAAGTTCCCTATTCAGAAGGTTTGGAAAGATTTTATTGGCAGTTCCTTTTACATAGTTTGGTTTCTTTCGACGTGTGATGGAACGTAAGCCCAATTCATTCATAAAATGATGTATTGTCAGATCTGAACGAATGCTTCCGATACCCTTAAGATAATCGTTCATCATTCGGTATCCAGGAACTCCATTTTCGCGGTGGTAGATTTCAATAATTTTACGTTGAATCTCTGCCTTTTCCTGACGATAAGCATGTTTTTTGTTTTTAAGATAATTATAGTAAGTATTTGGACAGATGTTCATTCTTCTAAGAAGCCATCTGACCCCAAATGTCTGTTGATATTTCTGGATGAACTGGTACTGAGCTAATCGATTTCCTTCGCAAAGAATGCTGCCGCTTTTTTTTAAAAAATCATTTTCCTTTTTGAGTTCTTCAATTTCTTTGCGTAGCTTTTTTGCAACTTCGTATGAATCAGATTCTTCCCGTTTTGTTGGGCTGTTATCGCATTCTTTGCGGTGTTGCTGTAACCAGTATGTCAGCGTGCCTTGTCCAAGATTATATTCTTCGGTCAGGCTTTTCTTGGTTCGTCCCTCTTCCAGATAGAGGCGAAGAACCAAGAAAAGCCTGACCGAAGAGGAAGAGGAATTTTATAATAATTTAGTTGAGCATAATATTCTAGCCAAAATCAAAGTATACCCAAATTGCCAACATGGATTCACTCATGATTGCTTTGAAGAATATGATGAAGTTCAGTCAAAAATTGCTTGGAACGATATGAGTCTATTTTTGAAAGAACATATCTTCTAGAAAATAAAATCTTAATGGTGTAAGAATCCTTAAAAATTTTTTCACTTTACCATTCTATTTGCGAATATATAGGTAAGAGCATAAAATGCTAATTATTTTTGAGGAGAATTTACAATGACAGATATTTACCTTTCTTACCTAAATTGCCCAAAATGTGGATAAAAGAATCCACACCAACGTCACAATATTATAGATGCAGCACTAGGATCTGAACAGACAAATCAGATTATTGATTGGGAGTTTTTCAAATTTTCATGTCAAAACTGCACTCACGAGAAGTTCGTTACTTATCCAACCCTGTATTTAGATGTAGAAAACAAAGTTGCCATTCACTACATCCCATATATTGATGAAGCAGTACTCAGTAGACAACAATCTCAGCTGAAGAATTTGAGCTTAAATCTATCAGAATTTCAGTGTAGGGTTGTACATGATTTGGAATCTTTTGTTGAGAAAATTCAAATATTTACTGACAAACTTGATGATCGTGCTATTGAGTTGATGAAGTTTACAAATAGTCCTAAAGAAGAAAATGACATTCAGTTTACCTATGAGCATTAAGTGTTTACAAAAGTAGGTCCATAGAACTATCAATTTATGTTTGTCAATAATCGTGAAGTTGTTGCTTCACTTGATTTCTCAGAGGGCCAGTACCAATACTTCCTTACAGAAGTTGAAGATGTTGAAACTAAGGAATTGTTCATAAATGAATATTGGGCAGAAGAATTTGCTCGCCACGGTGTTAAATCTTGAAGTATAGAGTAGAAATGAAGCAGACTAAATTAGTCTGCTTTTTATTCTTGTTCGGTCTTGGTAATGTTTACTAAATATAATAATGTAGGTTTCTAGAAAGGAGGTAATAATGGTAAGAAGGAATTCCAGAAAGACTACACGGCAACAAGATAAGATTCGTGATGCATTTGAAAATACTCGTACAGTCGAGATTTTCCCAGCAAAGTCTGAGTTCACCGACATCAAAACTTCGAAGTTGCGAGTTGCGGCTTATTGCCGTGTAAGTACTTTTGATGAATCACAATAAGGTAGTTTTGAACTACAGAAACAAACCTATACTGAAAAAATCAATAATAACCCAGATTGGGAATTAGCTGAAATTTACGCTGATCAAGGTGCTTCAGGGACTTCAATCAAAAGGCGGGAGAACTTTAAACGTATGATTGATGACTGTCGAAATGGGGAAATTGATTTGATTATTGTTAAGAGTGTCAGTCGCTTTGCTCGGAATCAACTTGACTTTATTGGGATATATCGTGAATTGAAATCCTTACCAAGTCCAGTAGGGATTTATATTGAGGATATCAATCTGAATACTCTAGATACTAATAGTGAATTCATTCTTGGTATTATGGCAATAGTGGCCCAAGGAGAGAGTGAGCAGAAAAGTGCATCGATTACCTGGTCTATTATAGAGCGTTTTAAGCGTGGGATTCCAATTATACCCACTCATAATTTATTGGGATATACGAAGGATCAATATAGTCGAATCATAATTGATGACTCTGAGGCTAAAATAGTAAGGTTTATTTATGACTCATACATTGATGGTATGGCAGTTAGAGAAATTGTTGAAAGGCTGATGGAGAATCAAATACCAACCGTGACTGGTTTAGAAACTTGGTCGAATTTAGCAATCTATAATATTCTCAAGAACGAGAAGTATAAGGGTGAAATCATTATGCAAAAGACTTATATTGTTGATTGCTTCAGTCATAAGTCACGTAAGAATAATGGTGAAAAATTAAAATATCGTTTAAAAAATGGAATTCCCTCAATCATATCAGAGTCCAGATGGGATATGGTTCAAGAACTACTTAAACAACCGAGAAGTAAATCGAAATCTACAAATCAAGTTCTTGCACCGATACTCTACATCAAAAAACTTAAGACTGGTAAATTGAGGGGCTTTATTGTACTTGACCCTAGTTGGAAGTCCAAGGATATCCAAGAAGCATTTAATAAGAAAGAGGAATAATATGCGTTTTAAAGATTTTAACCTAGAAGTAGTAACTGTTGAGCGTTCATCATATGATTACAGCATGACTATCAATAAGAATTTTGTCACCTTCAGCAAAGGGATTGTCCAGGAACTAGACTATCCGTCACAAGTTTTGATTGCTTTTAACAAGGATACCAAAGTAATGGGAATGCAAGTATGCCGTGCAAAAACACGTGGATCTTTCAAATTCTCGAAACCTGAGAGTGAACAGAAAGGGATTGTTCAAGTTATGAACAAGAATCTGAAGGAGACATTACTTCACATCACGCCTGAATGGAAACCTGAAAAGCGTTATAAAGTAGAGTGCATTCATATACCAGATGACAAGGCCTTTGTCTTTGAACTTTCAAAGTTTGAAGAGCTTGCTGATTTCCGTAAGATTGATTCGTCAGTTGTAGATTAGTATAATCTATTTTACACACACTTATCAGAAAAACTATTTGTTTTCTTGAGGTCGTAACAGTGCGACCTCATTTTCATTGTTTTATGAAAGTGTTTTCGTGGTATAATATATTTAATAATATATGCAGGAGAAGTGAACATGGGTTCGTTTGGCGTTAACTTGCGGAATATACGTAATGGCTGGGGTGAGACCCTAGTTGATTTGGCTAGTATTTTAGATACTAACGTAAGTACTGTTTCTCAGTGGGAGAACGGTAAGAGAACTCCTGGTAATGATATTCTAAAATTACTTTCATTACATTATCAGGTTACGATAGATGACCTACTCTATGGTGATTTTTCAGAGTTTCCATCAATGGTTGACTATTTTGTGAACTTAAAAGATGGAGGAGATGCTTTGATTAAGGAAAGCATGAGATTGTTCCCTTTATTTGCAACGGAGTCCGAAAAAGAGGACGCAAGATTTTTAAAAGCACTTGAGATTCAAAAGAAGGTCAGAAAAGGTGATGAAAATACGATTGAATCATCAGAGTTCGAGTTGTTTTTTGATATATTCACAGATTTATTTGAAAAGGGAGGGTATCCATCAGCCGGAGCAAATATTCTTAGCTTCTTATTTTTAATTGCTGCTGGGAAATCAGCATTTCCTTTTATGGATGAATTAGAGGATTTTTTGAAGACAGATGTTGGAAAAAATACTCGAAAAAAAGCGAAATTTTTAATTTCTAATAATATTCTAAATAGTGTTATGACCGATATTTCTTTTAATGAAGAGATACCTGACGTTAAAGAGTTTGATGAAACTGTCCTTTATATAATAGAAAATCTAAAAAAAGATACCCACTTTTACAAGGTTGCAGATTATTATTTTGCACCCCGGTACGTCTATGGTATTGTTAATAACGGATTGTCTCAAGTTTTAAATCAGCAACTTGGAAATTATCTTTTATTAGATCTTGCTAATATTAACAACCCATTTGCTAAAAGATATTTAAACTTTATAAAAAAAGTTTATAAAAGTTGAAAAATTTCACAATCCGTGAACGACAGGAAATGTTTTTAGATATATAATTACACTAGAAAGATAAAAACGAGGTGGAAATTATGAATATTGCAGCAAAAGAATTTTTGGAAACTGGTATTGAGTGGGCAAATGCAGCACTGTCCAGTTTAGCAAAAAATCACGGTGGACCAGAACAGTTGATAGCAGACATCTATGAAAATGGTTATAATGATGGTTATAGGGACGGTTATAGTAATGCAATGAAAGACCAAAAGATGAATCAAATTGGAGCTGTAGGAGTTGGTGCGATAGCTGGATTTGCTCTAGGTGGAATAATCGTATATTTTCATAAAAAATCAAAATCATCTAAAGCACAACTTGAGCAACAGAAGCATGAAAATGCACGTTTAAAAGCAGAAAATTATGCAAAAGAAATTTTATTACAAGAAGATGAAGGCTTAGTAACAAAAATTGACGGTAATATAGTAACAGTAGACTTTAAGAAAAAGGCATAATTACAGTCTATTGTTATCTTATTCTTAAATTAATAAATGGAGGCTTGTATGATTTGTGCTTATTGTGGGAATACTGATACAGATACATTATGGGATGAAGATGATACATTCTATTGTTCAAAATGTTATAGTCGTACATTATTTGAGTCAGGCGAGCTTGATTTAATCCCATGTCCAGAATGTGGAAAATTAAAAGATAGGAAAGCGTACTATTGTCCCTACTGCTAATATCCTTTCCGGGAAATACCTATTTTTCGGAAAAACTTAAAAATGGAGCGCATCACAAAGAGATGATCGTCCGATCTTCCTTTATGGTCTTTCTGCAGGCGGTATGGAAACCTATCATGTTGCAGTAAAGAACCAGAGTGAAAATACTAAAGACATTATAGGCATGACCTTCCTTGACCAGCGTATTTCCATGGTCAGACAGGAAACACCAAATAATCCGGTATCCGGAAAACTCGGAAAGTTTATGGTTGGGCTGTTATCGCATTCTTTGCGGTATTGCTGTAACCAGTATGTCAGCGTGCCTTGTCCAAGATTATATTCTTCGGTCAGGCTTTTCTTGGTTCGTCCCTCTTCCAGATAGAGGCGAAGAACCTTTTGTTTGAGCTCAGGCTCGTAACGATTGTTTGTCATTGTAACATCTCCTTGGATTATGTATGTATTTTACCAAACTATACACAGGTGTTACAACTTAATTATATCAGGTCAATCCATAAAAATGGATAGCATTAATACCAATTAACACCATAAAATAGACTAGTTTAAAACGACTCATTGTCAACTGTAGTGGGTGACCTATAGCTAAGCACGAGAGGAGACGAAATGCGTCTTCTCTTTTTGCATGTTTAAAGCGATAAAGATACGTTTTTTAAAGTTGTCAAAGTTCCTGAATCCA
>SKEY01000670.1_pt1 | contig 44836 bp, 38 predicted proteins | sample 4843871 | NCBI WGS metagenome assembly SKEY01 (sample SAMN11008797, study PRJNA524170) | human gut metagenome | biome: Human fecal sample; material: Feces; isolation source: fecal sample from pouch patient p36 | host: Homo sapiens | place: Israel: Tel-Aviv | collected 2016-12-04
GACAACCAACTAGCTTAGTTATCTCTCGTTTTTACTGTTTTTGGTTTTTCAAACCGTTCTTAAAAATGTAAAGAATTTTCGAGAATCGTATGTGTTTCACTGTTTAGTTATCAAGGTTGTCTGTCTTGCGACAGCTTGTTTACTTTATCACATCCGTTTTACTTTGTCAAGAACTTTTTTAAGTTTTTTTATAAACTTTTTTGAAGTTCTCAAAAGTGTTTCAGTTTTGTGATTGTCGGCTTTGTTCAAGCGACTTGATTACTTTATCATATCTTTTCGAAGTTGTCAAGCACTTTTTTTAATTTCTTTTTTATTTCAGAAATCAGTGTTAATTGTCTCTGTTTCAGAAACAATTATTTCCGACAGCTCAATTAATATACCACTACTGTTTCTGGATGTCAACAACTTTTTTGAGATTTTTTATATTTTTTTGTAGACAATAGTTTTGACAGTGTTTATCCTATAAATATGATGTCAGGGCAAGGGTATTTTGTCCCTGATGACATTTACGAAAGGAGCTCTCCTAATGAAAGCATATGAACGTTTATTATCTTATGTAAGAGTTTTTACACCCAGTGACGAAAACAGCGATACCTCTCCTTCTTCCACATGCCAGTTTGATCTGGCGCGGATGCTGGTCAGAGAATTGCAGGAACTTGGCGTTGCCGATGCCTCTGTAGATGAGCATTGTTATGTATATGGACATATTCCTGCTACCCCGAATTGTGTTTCCAATAAGAAGCTTGGGTTTATCGCACATATGGACACGGTTTCAGATTTCTGTGATCATGAAGTAACACCGGTACTGACCCCGGTCTACGATGGTCAGGATCTCCCACTGGGAAAAAGCGGACGGATTCTTTCCCCGAAAATGTTCCCTCATCTTTCTTCCCTGAAAGGCCGGACTCTTATCACATCCGACGGAACCACCATTCTGGGTGCCGATGACAAAGCCGGTATCGCAGAGATCATGACCATGATTGAACACCTGAACAGTAATCCTGTCTCTCATGGACAGATATCTATCGCGTTTACGCCTGATGAAGAGATCGGTATGGGGCCTGCTCATTTTGATGTGAAGAAATTTGACGCCGATTACGCCTATACCCTGGACGGTGACACAGAAGGTGAGATCCAGTTTGAGAATTTCAATGCTGCGAAAGCTGTAGTAAATTTTACAGGTGTCAATGTTCATCCCGGTTCTTCCAAAAATACTATGGTGAACGCTGCTCTTGTGGCTATGGAGTTTAATTCCATGCTTCCTTCTGCTGATACTCCCAGAGATACGGATGAGTATGAGGGATTTTTCCATCTTTATTCCATGAAAGGCGATGTTTCCGAAGCATCTCTGGAATATATCATCCGGGATCATGATGCTGAGCATTTCCGCTGCCGCAAGGAAACCCTGGAACATATCGCTTCCATTCTGAACGAAAAATGGGGAGAAGGAACTGTTTCACTTACTATTACAGACCAGTATCGTAATATGAAGGAAATCATCGATACCTGTCCGGAACTGATCGAATACGCTAAAGCAGCCTGCGAAAGCTGCGGGGTTACACCTCTGATCACACCGATCCGCGGTGGCACAGACGGTGCTCAGTTAAGTTTCATGGGGCTGCCGTGTCCGAATCTCGGCACAGGCGGACATGCTTATCACGGTCCATTCGAACATATTACTATAGAAGGAATGGATGCAGCCGTGGAAGTCGTGTTGAAGATCATTGAACTGTTTTATAAATAGAGTCTTTTTGCAAAAAGAACACAGCTCTTACTTTACGTAAAAGCTGTGTTCTTCTTCTATTTCTATGGTTTCCATCTCTATATGCTCGATACAGATAAAGTGCTGTTCATTCAGCATCTGAACCATTTGATCCAGGTCTTCGCCTGTACCCTGGGCTTCCATTTCCACGCGATCATCCCAGTTGTTCCTTACCCATCCGGTAACTCCCAGTGAACGGGCAATATAATATGCTTTATATCGGAATCCCACTCCCTGTACTCTTCCGGAAAACCAGTAATGTCTCCGTATCATCATACGCGGATCACAAAGCCTTCTTTGCGCGCTTTGGCCTGTGGATATTCTGCGCTGCGGTATCCAAGTACACAGTGGCCTACTCCTACATAAGCTTCCGGCACGCCCCACTGTGCTTTTAATTCTTTGCCTTCCGGAGAGTCAAATACTTCACGGGCACGGTGGATCCAGCAGGAGTCTACTCCCAGTGAATGTGCTGCGTTCATCAGATTACCCATAACAAGACTTCCGTTCTCCACATAGGTTCCCTGCTCACTGTCTGCAAATACGATGATCACGGTTGGTGCTCCATAGAACGGGTCCGATGTCGTTCCCATTACTGCTGCATTCATAGCAGAAAGTTTCTTCACCAGTTCCGGATTCTGTGTTACTACCATCAGAGTTCCTTGTTTTCCCATTCCGCTGGGTGCATATTCACCAGCTTCCAGAATCTGATCCAGAACTTCTGCAGGTACCAGGTCATCTTTATATCCACGTACGCTTCTGCGTTCCAGCAGTGTTTTTAATGTTTCGTTCATATGTATTCCTCCTGTGCGCGTTTTTTCTAATTATAACACCTGTATCCAGAAAATGCACTACTTCATCCTTGCCCCTTTTCCCAAACTGAGCTATAATATTAAGTAAATTAACTACGAGGTGTTTCATTATATGAATAAAAAAGAAATTTCCGAGATCAAGAAACAGTTTACCCCGGAAAACTGCTCTATTACCCGTATCTGTGGATGTTACGTGGATGGAGAGAAGAATAAAAAGACTGAATTAAAAGAAGCATTTCTTTCTCTTTCTGAGGAGGAAATGTTTAAATATTTTGAGATTTTCCGCAAATCCCTGTCCGGAACCATCGGGAAGAATCTGATGAATATGGAATTTCCGCTGAATCAGGAGACCGAGGGAGGTACACAGCATTTCCTTATGAAGCTGCGCGAGAGCAAACTTACAGACGATGCCCTGATTGAGAGTTTTTATGACAGGATCATTGAGACTTATGATTACCCGGAGAATTACTATATCATTCTGATCCACGGGGTCTATGATATCCCGGGCAAATCTTCCGACGGTGCTGAGATGTTCGATGCATCCGACGAGATCTATGACCACATTATGTGCTGTATCTGCCCTGTGAAATTATCCAAAGCCGGCCTTTGTTACAACGTAGAGACAAACAGCATCCAGGACCGTATCCGCGACTGGATCGTGGAAATGCCGGACGTGGCATTCCTTTTCCCGCAGTTTAACGACAGAAGTACCGATATTCACGGTGTTCTTTATTATAGTAAGAATACCAACGAGCTTCGGGACATTTTTATCGACGAGCTTCTGGGCTGTACTGCTCCTCTGTCTGCAGGCGGACAGCGTGATTCTTTTAACGCCCTGGTAGAGGATACATTGGGAGATGATTGTAAATATGACACAGTTTTAAATATTCATGAGAAATTAAACGAACTGATCGAATCCCAGAAAAATGAACCGGAACCTGTAGTTCTGACGAAGTCTGAAGTCAGGCGTCTCTTCGAAGAATGCGGCGTGGAGGATGATAAACTCCAGTCCTTTGACGAGCAGTACGAGATCACTGCCGGAGAAAAATCTTCTCTGGTTGCTTCTAATATCACCAATACCCGCCGTTTCGAGATCAAAACTCCTGACGTGGTGATCCACGTAGATCCTGAACGCGCAGATCTGGTGGAAACCAGGATCATCGACGGACGCAAATGTCTGGTGATCCCTATGGAGGATAATGTAGAATTAAATGGCATCCGCGTACATACAGGTGAAAGAACTTCTGAAGAGGATGACATTTATGAAGAATAATACACGTAAACTTTTATTTTTTGATATTGACGGAACTCTGCTGACCCCTTATCCATGGAAAGTCCCTGACAGTACACGTCAGGCGTTAAAGGAAGCCCGGGCTAACGGGCATCTCCTTTTTATCAATTCCGGGCGCACCTACGCCATGATTTCCAGTATGATTAAAGAGATGGATTTCGATGGATATGTATGTGGCTGTGGAAGCCAGATCTACATGAACGGAGAACTTCTCTTCTCCAGTTCCAATCCCAATGAACTGTGCAGGGAAACTGTAGAAAGGCTTCGCCAGTGTCAAATGCCCGCATTTTTCGAACGTCCGGACAAGATCCTGTATGACGGTGCAGCCAAAGCTCTTCCTGATGCCATTGCACAGTTAAAAGTTGAAACTGCTGTGGAGGATCTTTCTCTCTACAGCCCGGAGGTTTATCACACATTCACTTTCGACAAATTTCTGGCATTTCCGGTTCCTGGAGCAGATACAGAAGCTTTCCGCGCATTTGCAGACCAGCATTTCACCTGCTTCGTACATGAAGACGCAGCCTGGGAACTGACCCAGAAAGAATACAGTAAAGCTACCGGAATCCAGTTCCTGGCAGATCATCTGGGAGTGTCCACAGAAGATACTTTCGCATTCGGAGACAGCACCAACGATCTTCCGATGCTTCAGTTCGCCGGAACCAGCATTGCAATGGGGCAGTCAGACCCGAAGATCCTTCCTCATTGTACGTACCAGACTACCAATATAGAAGAAGATGGAATTGCCAATGCACTGAAACATTTCCATCTGATCTAGTGTGCCGACAAGCTGGCTCACTACACATACTAAGGACTTCGCTTATGAAATTAGTTAATCATAAATATGACGGCGAAATATCACCTGTATATTTTTCCCTGGCAATGAAACGATCCTACAATATTTTTATTATATATTTCGGAATTTTCATCCTCTGTATGGCAGCTTTCGGATATCCTGCCAATTGCATTCCTGTTTTCTTCTGGCTCATCGGAACACTTGTGGCCAGATACGGGATTGACCATCTCTGGGTACGATGGAATTTCCTGTTTTATGTAATCATCTCTGCAGGATGGATTTCATATTTTATCTACTTCTACGGATGGAACTGTGGCGGCACCAACTTTATCATGCCGCTGATGCTTATGTCCATGTTTTCCGTATATGATACTTTTTTTACGAAGATCACATTTACTGTATTTCTGTTTTTGCTGCGTATGGCTTTGTTTTTCCACTGCCAGACCTATCCGGTGATCTATCCGTTAAGCACCGGGCAAATGCTGATCTTACAGGTTGTAAATACAATTTTATCCTTCGTGATCATGGGCGTGATCTGTATCACCTTCAGTACGAACCTCCAGAAAGCGGAGAAACATCTGCTCCTTTACAATATGGAGTTGCGTCAGCAGGCAGGTACAGATCCTCTGACCGGTTTATATAACAGGCGTCGGATGGAGGAAATCCTGGATAATCACATTGCAGCCAATCCCAATGAAATTTTCTGCATTGCCATCGGTGATATCGATTTCTTCAAATCAGTAAATGACACGTATGGTCACGACTGCGGTGACCTGGTACTGCAGGAGCTTTCCGCTTTATTTAAAGATAAAACCATGGGAAAAGGGCATGTCTGCCGCTGGGGCGGTGAAGAATTCCTGTTCTTCTTCCCGTATGTTAACCTGGATCAGTCCAGCACACTGATCAATGATATTAAAATGTCTGTCAGCTACCATCCCATCGTATATAAAGATACTGCCCTGCATATCACTATGACTTTCGGAGTAGAAGAATATGATTATTCCTCTGACCTTTCCACACTGATAAAACAGGCTGATGAGAAATTATATTATGGAAAGACCCACGGACGTGATACTGTTATTTTCTGAAAATCTGACTGCGACAGGCTGTCTCAACGGCATTACCACTCCGGCAGTCCGGCAATTGTCCGCAATAAAACCATAACTTCACATCATTCAGTGATCAAAAAACGCATGACCATCACTTTTCGATGATCATGCGTTTTTATTCTGTAAATTATTTGTCCTGATTATTTCGCAGCCTGTGTAGCTGTTGGTGCCGGTGTTTCTGTTGTTGCTGGTGTCTCAGCAGCTTCCGGTGTTTCTGTTGCTTCCGGTGTCTCAGTAGCTGCTGGTGTCTCTGTTGCTTCCGGTGTTTCTGTTGCTGCTGGTGCCTCTGTGGCTTCCGGTTCCTCTGTCACTTCCGGTGTCGGTGTGGCAGTCGGCGCTGTAAATGTGTGGCTGTCTGTGATCTTCAGAGTCTTAAGAACTTTCTTAACTTCTTTCACATCTGCGTCGTCCAGCCATCCGTCTGTCGTTTCTGTATAATAGTCTTCCTCTTTGGAGCTTTGCAGAGATTCTCTCTTGGATGCTGTGGCATCTTCATCCAGAACCTTATCCAGTCTTACTACATAATATCCTGTATCTGTCTCAATAATGTCAGATGCAACTTCTCCCTCTGTCAGTCCGCGAAGCACTGTCAGAACCTCTTCCGGATATGCGGAGCTGTCTTCGTCTTCATCTTCATCATCGCTTTCTTTCACAGTAAAGTTACCCTGTACTGCAGAATAGCTGTCATCTACTTCTTTCGCTACTTCACTCATATCAGCAGTCGGATCCTCTTTCATCTTATCCAGGATCTCCTGTGCCTGCTCTTTCTTCTCAGCCTTCTCGTCATCGGTTATGTCATCACCGCTTGTGGAGATGCTGACATAGGTGAAGGAGGACTGATTTGCTTCGTCATCAGATACTGTGATGTTTCCTTCTGCTACGATGGAATCATGAGTCTTCTGCTGGATGGTGCGGAGTTCCAGAAGTGTCTTTACCTGATCTTCGGTAACACCCAGTTCCTTAATGGTTTCTTCGCTGTTATCAGACATAAACTGTGATGCAGCGTCTGCAATGGCAGTTTCTTCATCATCTGTTATCTCTACGTTATAATCAGCGGCCTTCTCTTTCAGAAGATACATAAGTTCTACTGCTTTCAGGCTGCTGTCTACTGCCTGCTCGCCATATGTCTCACCGGAATCATCAGAAGTATCCCAGATATTGTCTGCACTTCCCATGAAACTTAAATACATGGCAGTGGTCTGCTCCTGCTGCTGGCGTGCATACAGGCTTACGATACCCAGCGGAATATCTGTTCCATCGATCGTTGCTACTGTCTTTGTTCCATCTAATGTTTTACTTCCACAGCCGGTAAGCATTCCTGCTGCCATAACACCAGCCAGTGTCACAACGGCTGTTCTTTTTATCATTTCTTTCATTTCTTCCTCCATGTTTAGCTGAAATTTTATGTTACAGCCTTCTTCCATTATTCAGCCCGGACGCACTTCCGGACTGTGCTATTATTAGAGTATAAACTTTTTTTCCTCACAGGGCAAGTAATTTCCTAAATATGTGCTTCAATTCACACATTTATCACGATTCTGCCAGTTTTTCCAGCTCCTGGGCGAAATCTGTCAGCGCCTGGATGAAGTTTCCCTGTGGTTCCAGGATAAATTTCGGTTCCTGTTCATTCTTAAACTGCAGTCCCCGCCTGTATTTCTGCATCAGCACCGGGATTCCCTCAGGATTCAGTTTCGCTTTCTCATAAAGAGTGATTCTGACTTCTTTGCCCATCTGTTTGATCTCTGTTACATAACCCTGATGCGCAATGGCTTTCAGCTTCGCCACAGCCAGAAGATTCAGGACTGCTTTGCCCGGTTCCCCGAAACGATCCAGAAGCTCTTCCAGCATGTCATCATAATCCTGCTGATTCTCAATCCCTGCAATACGTTTGTAAATATCCAGTTTCTGAAATTCGTTGCTGATATAGCTGTCTGGAATATAGGCATCCACGTTCAGGTCTATAGAAGTCTCGAAATCTTCCATTGTATGGATTCCCTTGGCTTCTTTGACCGCTTCACTGAGCATTTTGCAGTAAAGGTCATATCCCACAGCATTCATGTGTCCATGCTGCTGGGCTCCCAGAAGATTTCCTGCACCACGAAGTTCCAGGTCACGCATGGCGATCTTAAATCCGCTTCCCAGATCTGTATATTCCCTGATCGCGGACAGACGCTTCTCTGCAGTCTCTTTCAGCATCATATTCTGCCTGTACATCAGGAACGCATAGGCAGTCCTGTTGGAACGCCCGATCCTTCCACGAAGCTGATAGAGCTGGGAAAGTCCGTATCTGTCCGAATCATGGATGATCATGGTATTTACATTGGAGATATCCAGTCCCGTCTCAATGATAGTGGTAGAAACCAGCACATCGATGTCACCGTTTACGAAACTGTACATTACATTTTCCAGTTCTCTCTCGCTCATCTGTCCATGGGCAAAATCCACCCGGGCATCCGGCACCAGTTTCGCAATACGCAGTGCCACATCCGCAATATCTGTCACACGATTGTATACATAATAAACCTGGCCGCCCCTGCGCAGTTCACGGTTAATAGCTTCCCGTACAGTTTCCTCATCATATTCCATTACATAAGTCTGAATGGGCATTCGATCCATAGGCGGCTCTTCCAGAACACTCATATCCCTGATCCCGATAAGGCTCATATGAAGAGTACGGGGAATGGGAGTGGCTGTCAGAGTCAGTACATCTACATCTTTTTTCAGATGTTTAATCTTCTCTTTATGGGTTACGCCGAAACGCTGCTCCTCATCTATGATCAGCAGTCCCAGATTCTTAAACTGCACGTCCTTCGACAGGATCCTGTGGGTTCCGATGATCACATCCACCTGACCTTTTTTCAGATCCTCGATGGCCTTTTTCTGCTGGGCAGGAGTGCGGAAACGGCAGAGAAGTTCCACACGTACCGGAAATTCCTTCATCCTCTGGGAAAATGTATTATAAATCTGCTGCGCCAGAATGGTAGTAGGGGCAAGATATGCCACCTGTCTGCTCTCCTGCACAGCTTTAAATGCAGCACGCAGAGCTACTTCCGTTTTTCCGTATCCCACATCTCCGCAGATCAGACGGTCCATGATCTTCGTACTCTCCATATCCCTCTTGGCATCCTCGATGGCACTGAGCTGATCCTCTGTTTCCTCATACGGGAACATTTCCTCGAACTCCTTCTGCCATACCGTATCCGGTCCGCAGACATATCCCTCTTTCTCCTGCCTTGCGGCATAAAGTTCCACCAGGTCCTTCGCAATATTCTTTACCGCTCCCCGGACTTTGCTTTTGGTCTTGTTCCATTCCTGGGTGCCCAGTTTATTCAGCTTCGGTGGCTTCGCTGTATCTGCGCCGGAATATTTCTGGAGGGAATCCAGCTGCGTAGCCAGGATATAAAGATTGCTTCCACCCTTGTATTCAATCTTGATGTAATCTTTGACGATCCTGTCCACTTCCACTTTCTCAATGCCCCGGTAGATTCCCAGTCCATGCTTCTCATGGACAACGAAATCTCCAATGGACAACTCTGTGAAGTCCTGGATCCGTTTGCCGTTATAATTCTTTTTCTTCTTCTTTCTCTTCTGCTCCTGACCGAAAATGTCGGATTCTGTCATCACCGCAAATTTGATCAGCGGATATTCGAAGCCTTTTTTCGCATGACCGTAAACCACCATGATCTCTCCGGGCTGGATCTCTCTGTCATAATCCTGTCCGTAGAAAGCATTCAGCCCCTCTTCCCTGAAATCTCCGGCCAGACGCTCTGCCCTGGTACGGGAACCGGACAGCAGCGCAATACGGTATCCCTGTTTCTTATACTGAAGAAGCTCCTTTACCAGAAGTTCGAAACTGCTGTTATAGGAACTGACGGATTTTACCTCCAGATAAAATTTGTCCCGGATCTTCCAGCCGGACTGTCGTGGTTCCAGAGCACAGAGAGAAATACAGTTTCTCCTGTTCAGTTCTTTCTGAAGCTGCTCGAAAGAACAGATCCAGTTCTCAGGCAGATTCTGCCCGCCTTTCTCCTCCCTGTGCTGGCGGCTCTGACGGTATTCCTCTTCTACAGCTTCCCCTTTCTCAGTGAGATGGTTCGGCTCATCCAGAAACACCATGGTATCCTCCTGGGGAAAATAATTCAGGAAAGACACCCCTTTTTCTCCGGTGTATTCCACTGCCGGATAAATGGTGATCTCATCCAGGTTTTCCAGGGAACGCTGGCTCTCTGCGTCGAAACTTCGGATAGAATCGATCTCATCTCCCCACAGTTCGATCCTCCAGGGATTCTCTTCTGTAAGACAGTAAACATCTATAATGCCGCCTCTGATGGAAAACTGTCCCGGCATTTCCACCTGTCCCACACGTTCATAGCCCAGGCTTACCAGTGCACTTTTCAGTTTCTCAATATCCACAGTGCTGTCACTTTCATAGTGGATCAGCTTCTCCCCGATCTTCTCCAACGGCTCCAGATAATCCATGCATCCGTCAATGCTGGTGACCACTGTCAGATCTTTTTCCTCCAGAAGTGCCCTGATTACTTTCATCCTCTGACGGATCAGAAGATTCCCATGAATATCCGCCTGGAAAAACAGCAGATCCTTCGCAGGATAGGAATATACCTTTTTATCATAGAAGCGATAATCCTCATAGATTTCTCTGGCTCTGCGTTCATCTTCCGCCAGGATCAGACGACGGGAAACTGTTTGTCCAAGTCCGTAGATCAGATGGGCTTTCTGAGATTCCAGACATCCTGAAACCTGAAGGATCCCTTTATTTTTTTTACTCTTTTCACATATCTGTTCATATTCTGCAAGACCCTGCAGCGGTGCCAAAAAACCTTTCATATCAACCTCTCTGTTTCAACCTTTCTGATGGCAAAAAAGCGGTATCTGTTTCAACATAATGTTTCATGACAGTTACCGCTTCTCTCCCCTGTACGATTTCTTTTATATGACTTATTTCTGTCCGGCTGTTCTTCCATGCCCTCCGGCATGTTTTATTTCTGTACAGGTACTTTTCTGTTGTATTCGTTCATGGCTGCATCTGCGCCCTGTTCAATCATGATATCCACAGCTTTCGCTGCTTTCCCGATGGCTTCATCCACAAGTTTACGATCCTCTGTGGAAAATCTGCCAAGTACATGATCTGCCAGATCCCATCCTTTCGGCTTAGCACCTACGCCCACTTTGATACGGAGGAATTTCTCAGTTCCAAGCTGACGGATAATGTCTTTGATACCATTGTGTCCGCCTGCGCTTCCCTGCTTACGGATGCGAAGCTGACCCGGATCCAGGTCAATATCGTCGTAAATCACGATCAGTTCTGTTTCCGGATCGATCTTGAAATAATTGACCATATCCCGGATGGGACCGCCGCTTAAGTTCATAAAGGAGAGGGGTTTCATCAGAATGACTTTCTCTCCTCCGATCATGGTCTTTCCATACATGGCATTGAACTTCACGCCACCCTGGGGAACTTTATATTCCTCTATCAGATAATCTATTGTATCGAAACCCATGTTATGACGGGTCGCTTCATACTGCTTCCCCGGGTTTCCCAAACCTGCTACTAAATACATATTGTCTCTCCGTCCACTGCTGCCATACCAGGCAATCAGTTAAAGTATACCATTTCATCTTTCAGTGGTTCACATGGTGTTGCCTCACTTGCATAAAGCACAATGCCCTCATCCTGATATTCTGTACGGTACTCAAAAGCAACTTTCGCAGTCACGTCTACCCAACTTCCTTCTTTGATATGAGATGCATTGTCACTTCTGCAGATATATCCCAGGAATGTGGTGTCATCTGCACAGCAGGTCATTGCCACACGGCCCGGAACAAAGAATTTGCTTCCCATTCCGCGTGGTTTCATAACGCGGCCCTTGAAATTGACAGTTTTGCCCGCATATTTGTCCGGGTGGTCCATCGCATCCACAAACCAGATGCCGTAATCTTCCGGCGCGATCTGAATGACCGGTGCATCAATGTCAAAGGGCATTTCATCCTGGAAAATGTCGTCCAGTTCACCCTCTTCATCCTCAAAGATGACCTCTGCACCCTGGTTTGCTACTTTAATTCCACGTCTGTATGCAGGAAGGGGATCTCCCTCTTTGCAGCGGTTAAAGACTACCATGTCTGTATTCTTTATCATGTCCATAAACTGTGATTTCATGTTTGCCATATAGACCTGATAAGTAGTGGCATCTACACAGGTGATCTGCTGTTCAACACCCCAGCCTTCCGGCAGTTCCATCTCTTCGAACTTGCTTACCAGCCACATACCATTATACTCGATCACAACACGTTCCGGCTGATGGATGATATCCATGGCAGCCAGGCGCTGAGGCGTAAGATCTTCCTCATCCTCGATCACTTCCACAACTGTGTTTGTGAGTTTCAGTTTATCCATGTCATATTCTTCTTCACCTTCTTCGCAAAGAATGAGCAGAGTTTTTCCATCAATGGAAAAATAGTCCTGCTGCAGTGTGAAGTTCAGGAAAGTGGTCTTGCCGCTTTCCAGGAAACCTGTTATCAAATAAATGGGAACTCTGATATCATCCATAAATTTTCATTCCTTTACAGCTTTTATTTTATATAATGTCAGGATTGTCAGGCCAGTCCGAAAAGTTCAGCCAGCTTGTCTTCTTTCAGCTTGGAACCGATCACGCACAGACGGCCTGTATATTCCGGTGCACCTTCACGGATCTCTGTTTCTTCCGGAACCATGTCAAAGTAGATCCATGTTCCGTCTTCTGCAGGAAGCATCCCCTTGGCACGAAGGATGATACCATAATCCTCAGAGGCAGAAAGAGCTTCCAGTTTCTTCTCCAGATCTTCTCTGGTGTATTTCTTAATTGTCTCACGGCCCCAGCTTGTGAATACCTCATCTGCATGATGATGGTGATGATCATGGTGGTCATGTCCACAGCCGCATTCATGATCGTGATGATGTTCATGGTCATGATCGTGTCCACAGCCACATTCGTCATGGTCGTGGCTGTGATGATTCTCATGTTCTTCATGATCGTGATCGTGTCCGCAGCCACATTCGTCATGGTCGTGGTCATGGTGATGTTCGTGCTCTTCGTGATCATGATGGTGCTCATGCTCTTCATGGTCATGGTGATGGTGTTCTCCATGCTCGTGTACATGTCCGCACTCCGGGCAAACCTCTTCTGCCATCAGCTCATCAGCCAGAGATACCGGTTTCTCCATAACTTCCAGGATCTTCTTACCATCCAGTTTCTCGATCGGGGTAGTGATGATGGCTGCTTTCTCATTCATGCCACGGAGAAGTTCCATTGCCTGCTGTGCTTTCTTCTCATCTACAATATCTGTACGGCTCATGATGATCGCTCCGGCATATTCTACCTGATTGTTAAAGAACTCACCGAAGTTTCTCATATACATCTTGCATTTCTTCGCATCCACTACAGTTGTGTAACTGTTCAGCACGATATCCACATCTTCCTGAACGCCCTGTACTGCTTTGATCACATCAGAAAGTTTACCTACGCCTGACGGCTCGATCAGGATTCTGTCCGGATGATATTTGTCCACAACTTCCTTCAGGGAAGTACCGAAGTCACCTACCAGAGAGCAGCAGATACATCCGGAGTTCATCTCACGGATCTCAATTCCTGCTTCTTTCAGGAAACCGCCGTCAATACCGATCTCACCGAATTCATTCTCGATCAATACCACCTGCTCATCACCAAATGCTTCTTTCAGAAGTTTCTTGATCAGTGTAGTTTTACCTGCACCCAGAAAACCGGAAATAATATCAATTTTTGTAGCCATAATCTATTTCTCCTTTTTCTCTACGTCAAATAAGGGGACATGACTATATCATGCCCCCAAATGTATTTCAATGATCAACCGTTGATCATGAAGCTCATTAATTTATCGATGTCTTCTTTCTCATATGCAACGATCTCAAGTTCCGGAATCTCTCCACCTGAGAAGATGTTTGCCAGAGATACATACTGGGATAATTTAGATTTAAGGTTCAGTCTGTCGCCTTCGCCTGTAACTAATTCTACTCTGCCTTCGCAGCTGTCTACTACGTCAAAAAATTTCTCGATATCTTTAATGTTGGATACTTTCATGTCTGTTCTCCTTTCAACATGCACTTTTCATTCATCTCGTTGTTTTCGCGCTCATTATAACGCAATTCATATGAAAAAGCAATTATTTATTTTGCACGAATTTTATGCATTATTCATACTTCCGTACGGCGTTTCGCAAATAACTCCGGTTTTTTCCCGTCTGTTAATATACAAATACAGCAACTCCGTAAGCAGGAATGGGATATGCAAAAGAATATGGGCGGTTGTCGCATTCCTGTTTTGCTGCTTTAAATGTTTTCGGCTGTATCAGTCCGTGCTCATCCATGATCAGCTTGTACTGCTTCTGTTTCGGAACTCCTACTCTGTAATCCGGACGGTCTACAGGTGTGAAGTTTACCACATAGAGGATGTTGTTTCTCTTAGTAGGTGATTTCCTTATGAAGCTGAAAATACTTCTGTCTCCGTCATTGGCATTGATCCACTCGAAGCTCTCAGGATCATTGTCTGTGGCATATAATGCAGGATATTTCTTATAAATAGTAAGAAGATCTTTCACATAATTCCGGAGATCCTGGTGGGGCTGTTCCTGCAGAAGGAACCAGTCAAGTTCTCTCTCCTCGCTCCATTCACGAAGCTGTCCGAATTCCTGTCCCATGAACAGGAGCTTTTTGCCCGGATGGCAGGTCATGAAGGAATATGCTGCCTTCAGATTCTTATATTTATCCGGCATCTCGCCCGGCATCTTCTCCAGCATGGAACATTTCAGATGCACCACTTCATCATGGGAAAGAACCAGCACATATCTCTCACTGTAAGCATAGGTCATGGAGAAAGTCATCTTATTATGGTTGAACTTACGGAAATACGGGTCAAGCTTCATGTATTCCAGAAAATCATTCATCCATCCCATGTTCCACTTCAGACTGAATCCAAGTCCATCCTTCTCTGCATCACCTGTAACCATAGGCCATGCAGTGGATTCTTCAGCGATCATAACTGTTCCGTGATTTCTGCCAAGAACTACTGTATTCAGATGTTTAAAGAACTCAATCGCTTCCAGGTTCTTATTTCCACCGTATTTATTGGCTACCCATTCTCCGTCTTTCTTACCGTAATCCAGATAAAGCATGGAAGCCACTGCATCTACACGAAGACCATCTACATGGCACTCTTCCACCCAGTAAAGGGCATTGGCGATCAGGAAATTCTTCACTTCCGGGCGGCCGTAATTATAGATCTTCGTTCCCCAGTCAGGATGTTCTCCCTGTCTCGGGTCTGCATGTTCATAAACAGCTGTTCCGTCAAAGTTCGCCAATCCATGGGCGTCCTTCGGAAAATGGGCCGGTACCCAGTCCAGGATAACACCGATTTTATGCTGATGGAAATAATCGATCATATATTTGAAATCCTGCGGTGTTCCATAGCGTGAAGTTGGTGCATAATATCCGGTTACCTGATATCCCCAGGAGCCGTCGAAAGGATGCTCTGCGATCCCCATAAGTTCTACATGGGTGTATCCCATTTCTTTCATATAGTCAGTAAGGGAATGGGCAAGTTCCCGGTAATTGTAGAATCCTTCTTCGTTATCTTCTGACCATGAGTGTTTCTTCCAGGAACCCGGATGTACCTCATAGATCGCCATGGCTTCTTTCTTCTCATCGTATTTCTCTCTGTTCTTGATCCAGGTGGAATCTTTCCATTTATAATCCGTGATATCTGTAATTCTGGATGCTGTGCCAGGACGTTTCTCTGCTGCATTGGCATATGGGTCTGCTTTATACAGACGTTCACCGTGGGCTCCCACAATAAAAAATTTATAAAGCTGGCCGATCTTCGCTCCCGGCACAAATACTTCATAAACACCGATCGGTCCGACCTTCTTCATCGGATCTGCTTCTTCATCCCAGTTATTAAACTCTCCGATCACAGATACAGACCGGGCATTCGGTGCCCATACTGCAAAATATACACCCTTTCTACGGCGATATGTAACCGGATGAGCTCCCAGTTTCTTATATACTTCATAATTGGTCCCCTGGCCAAATAAATACTGGTCCAATTCCGTAAATTTCATACTTTCACCCATCTGGAGTCCTCCCTTGATTTTCAGCTTCATCAGCATATGCTGCTTTTGTTTCTGGCTTTATTTCACATGCCACTGATGTGAACTGACTTTCAGTCATTCTATAGCCTTTATTATACCAATGCGTTCCTTTTCCGTCAATGCGAATACTGTATATATTCAACAATTTTTTTGTTATTTTTTAAGTTTTTTTGTGTAAAAACAAAGAGAACAGATTCCCGTATTTTCGTACATTCTCTGCTCTCTTAAAGATAATTCTATGTTATTTTTATATGGCTGTTCTGAACAGCCCGTCAGCTGCTGTACGATCAGTACACACTGTCATCGCTATAGTCTTCATCACTGCTGTCATCGGAGCTTCCATCGTCGTAACTTCCATCGTCATAGCTGCTGTCATCATAACTTCCATCGTCGTAACTTCCGTCATCGGAGCTTCCATCATCATAACTGTCTGATCCATCGGAATAATCACTTCCATCAGACGTATCACTTCCGTCTGATGTATCACTTGAATCACTGCCGTCTGAGGATGTATCCGTACTGTCTGAAGTATCCCCGTCTGTACTTGTACTGCCCTGATATCCTGCCACCTGTCCGCTGTCAAGAGTGCTCTGCCAGAAATCTATATAGCAGGCATTCTGCAGGGTTACATTCTTGGCTTCAGCCATCTCGCTGACTGTTACCAGTTTATATCCCTGTGCGATCAGATCCGGGATCAGTCTTAACGCAGCCTGTACTGACGGCTCATGAATATCATGCATCAGAATGATAGATCCATCTGTAAGATCACCGTTCATGACTGCATTATAATCACCATCTGCATCCAGCAGTTTCCAGTCCTCTGTATCCAGTGACCACATGAAGAACGGCTTGCCTACTGTGTTATAAATATCTGAATTTCCATCTCCGTATGGAGCACGCGCAACAGATGCAGCCTGTCCACATGCGTCGATCAGTGCGTTATCTGTATCTGTAAACTGTTTCGCAACGGAATCAATGTCTATGGTAGTCAGCTGTGTGTGATCCCAGGAATGGCTTCCGATCTCACATCCCAGCTCAAGCATACGCTTCGGTGCGTCCGGATATGCAGATACATTCTGTCCTAACATGAAGAAAGTTGCATGTGCATTATTCTCCTCCAGGCAGTCCAGAAGTTCATCTGTATACTCTCCCGGACCATCATCAAAGGTCAGCGCCAGCATCGGACGCTTCTGTGACGGATCATAAGATCCATCCTCATTGAAATAATAGTCATTTACACCCTTGGTGATCCATCCGGTCTGCATATAACCGTTCTCATCGAAGGAATAAGTTGTTCCGTCTATATCCTGAAATCCATTCGCATAATATGTACCATCAGCATTCTGATACCATTTTCCATTGGCATCCTCATGCCAGCCAGCCGTAACAACAGATACCTTATCTGTGTCTGACTGTCCCTTCAGCGGCTGCCTTACTGCTGCATTAGGATCTGAAACCTCCTGCTCTGTATCTGCCTGAGCCTGTACTGTTTCTTTCCCGCTTCCACCGCCTGCTACATGTTGTGCGATGGGAACAATGATCCCTCTGATCACAAACACAACCGCCAGGATCAGGCCGACTACATACAATCCTAATTTCGTATACCGCCGGATCATCATCTGACGCTTTTTTCTGCGCATTCTCTCGCGCAAGACCCGCTTATCCATTTCCTTACTTTCCCCGCTTTTACTTTTTGTTTCTTTAATTAATACGTACTGTATTTAATCATAACTCATTTACTTCGGAAATACAATGGCCTTTCTTTCACAAAATCATTCCGTTTCTGCACCATCCACATTCTCTGTGCCAAGCTCTTCTTCCATCTCCTGGTCTGTTACAGATTCCTCATCCTGGGTGTCTGTGTCTGCCACAGCATCTGCATTCTCAGCTACTGTATCGCCTTCTGAAACTTTCTCACTGACATTGGCATTATCGACGATCAGTTTCTCCACTCTGAGAAGTCCAACCGATTCATCCACATAATTCTGACCATAAGTGGAAACCAGTTCTGCCAGGCTTCCTGCTTCCATCTGTTTCACAAGCTCATTCTGTACCTGAAGGCTTTCCTTATCATCCAGGGAAATTCCTTCTGCATCCATGATCCCCTGCACGATCAGATTCTGTTTCACCTTACCCTCTGCATACTGGGTGCACTGCTCGTCGAAATCATCCTGGGAGATTCCCTGGCTTTCCACGAACTCTTCCAATGTCATATCTGCCTGTTTCGCATAAACTTCCATGCTGGATTTAAATTCAGAAACAGCATTGTCCAGGTCTTCCTGTGGGTATTCCTTCACCTCGGAGTTCTCCAGGACTGTGCTCCAGGCTGTGCTTTTCAGCACTTCCTCGGCGGAATCCTTCGCATCCTGCTCAAGCTGGGCACGGACACCCTCTTTATACTCATCCACTGTGGTGTAATCGGTATTTTTTGCCACCCACTCATCTGTAAGCTCAGCTACACGTCGCACGTTCTGCACAGTTACTTTATAGGATACATTCTGACCTGCCACTATGCTGTCACCGTAATCTGATGGAAAATCAATGTCGATCTCCTTGGTATCACCTTTCTTCATACCGATGACACCCTGCTCAAATTCATCGAACATAGTCCCCTGGCCTACAACGAAATCATAATTATTCGCTGTGCCGCTGTCAAAAGTCTTCCCGTCAATGGTTCCTGTATAATTGATGGTTACAAGATCCCCCTCCTGTGCTCCATCCGATACAGGTTCTGCCTTATCCTGCAGATCCTCATTAATCTGCACCTGCACATCTTCATCTGTAATCGCAGATACTGTATTATCCAGTATCAGGCCTTTATATTCTCCAATGGTAATATATTTGTCTACATTCTCTACAGAGACAAGTCTTCCGGTTCCTACTTCAGCTTTCTTATCTTCTGTATTCTCCTGCGTTTTCGCAGTATCTGCAGCTGTATCTGTCGTATCCTTACTACTGCCGCATGCCGTGGCTGTCAAAGCCAGGCACAGGGCAAGCATGCCAAGATATATTCTTTTCTTCATTTCCTACTCCTTATTAGTTGCTGTCACCCATAGGTGGTACAGGTACCGGTCTGTCAGAATTAAAGACTTCCTGTGCATCGAACAGGTCAGAAATCAGTTCCGGATTATAATACATTCTGTATCCATCCAGATTCCTTCTTCCCATTCGGAAATAATTATCCCGTATCTGTACGAAATACTGACTGGAATCTACATTACAGAAATAATTATATCCCTGGCTCTTCAGATATTCGAATTTCTCACCCGAATAATCTTCAGCTCCTGTAAGGTCTGCACCAAAAGCAAAAATAATGATATCCGTTCCTCCTATAAGAGGATCTACATTCTCCTTAAATCTCTGGGTATCGGCCTGAAGTTTCTCCAAACTGATCTGGCTTACATTCTGGTGGCCCCAGGTATGGCTTGCAAACAGCCATCCTTCCTTCTTCATGGCCTGCACAACCTTCTTGGCACCTTCACGTTCTGTATTCAGGTCGAAATCAGGATGGTTATCCAGCCACTGTACTTTATCTGCATCCAGATCATCCGGACGTGTCTCATAGCTGCTGTCTGTACGATATCCCAGGATTCCATTATATCCCGTCAGTGCCACGATTCCCCTGGCTCCCCGATATGAGAAATCCGGATGTTCTTCCACGAAACGGTCGATCAGCGGAACTACATCATAGTCTCCCACTGAAACACTTCCATCATCTTCGATATATTCATTGCGTACCTTACCGTCATCATCCACGACCAGTTTGGATGCGAATCCGTCACCATCCATATAATGATAATAACATACATCATCCTCAGAAAGCACAAACGGTATTTTACCTTCCGGTAGAAGGATCTCACCCGGTGTCATATTTCCGTTCTCATCCACAGTGGCCATATCGTAGATGCTGACCATTACGTATCCTTTCTCGTACATACTCTGGGTGATCTTGTTAAATTCATCAATGGTAGTCATAACCTGATCATAATCTCCGGATTTGTAATCTCCGTCAAATGCCTTGGAAGTATCTTTGATCAGGGTGTGATAAAACACATGGGTGACCTGATCCAGCGGCCATGATACACATGATTCTTTTTTCTTCTTATAGACTTTCGCTGCTTTTCTCAGCTTCGTGCTGATCTTATAATTAGGGCTGCTTTTCAGCACCTTGATGGCTTTAGCATAATCGTACTGCTGTGCATAACGTTTCGCTCTTCTGTAGAGTTTCTTGTCATCTGCGCTTAATTCATCACCGGAAGTCTGTTCAGGAGCCTGGGTTACTTCTGTCTCAGTCTCTGTCTCAGGTTCTGCTGAAGTCTGGGCAGTTTCTGTTTCCTTCTGAGCTTCTGTATTCTTCTGTGCAAGCTGTGCGATGCGGACATGCTGTTCCTTCACAAATGCCTGCAGCTGATCCCCATAGAATCCTACACCGATTCCAATAGCTGCGGCTGCCACCACGATGACCCCACCGATGATACGCCTTCTTCTCCTTCTGCGTTTCTGTTTCAGGCGGCGCTCCATACGCGCTGCTTTCCGGGCCTCATATGCTTTCTCATCATCATAGAAGAAGTCTTCATCCTGTGTTGCTGCCGGCGGTTCTTCTTCCTGCACCTGTTCCTTCGAAACCGAACTCTCCTCTGCTGATCCTGTTTCTTCTGCAGACTTTGTTTCTTCTGCATTCTCCGGTTCCGCTGCCGGCGGTTCTGCTGTATCTTCTGCAGATTCCCTCTTGTCCTGGATCTCTGCCTTTATCTCTTCTGTCTGTATGCTGATTTTTTCTGAAAGTCTCTCCTCTGTTGTTTCAGAGTCAGGCTTCTTTTCACTCATATCTGATCTCCTTTATCTATCGGATAAAGATAGTATGACCTTTCCCGGACATTCTATCCTCTCGAACTGGTGTCTGCCTCAATTATAACCTGTTACAATATAAATTTCTACCATTTTTATCCCAATAATTCCATTAATTCAATTGCCTTTTCTTCTATTTAATGATAAAATGAAATGTATGCAATGTTTACTATTACACATATTAGGAGGATGCAAATGAGTACAGTAACAATAGTCCTTCTGGTCATTCTTGTTATTCTGATCGCTGCACTGATCGGTTTATATTTCTTCGGCAAAAAAGCTCAGAAGAAACAGGAAGAACAGCAGGCTCAGATCGAAGCTACCAAACAGACAATTTCCATGCTGGTTATCGATAAAAAGAGGATGCCTCTGAAAGAATCCGGCCTTCCTCAGATGGTCATTGACCAAACGCCTAAGATCATGCGCCGTTCCAAGCTTCCGATCGTTAAAGCGAAAGTTGGCCCGAAGATCTCTATCCTGATCGCAGATGAGAAAGTTTTCGACCTCATCCCGGTAAAAAAGGAGATCAAGGCAGAAGTCAGCGGTCTTTATATCGTAGGAGTCAAAGGAATCCGTGGTTCCCTGGAAACCAAGCCAGCCAAGAAGAAAGGTTTCTTTGCACGCTTTAAAAAAGAAAAATAATCATAAACGTAAAATAAAAACAGACTGTTTACCTGACTATCATATCCGGTTACAGTCTGTTTTCTGTTATTTCCACATTACGGTATTTTATAATGTAAAGTTCTTGCAGTTCTTCGGCTGAGCCTGAATTGCCAGACAGCAGTCTGCCACATGCTCCTGGTTCATATCCAGTGCATAATCCACCTTCATGTTCAGGCCGCTTTCATCTTCTTTCAGATTCATATTGGTAGCCGCGATCCCCATCTCTATGGTTCCGTAAGGAGTGGTATAATAAGTCATATTTTTCTTTCCCTGTTCGAAAACCATGTGTACATTTACAATTCCTTTTTTGCGGACTTCTATTCCCTTCGGGGATATTTTTATGTAGTTGATCGTAGGTTCGGAAAAGTCTTCCAGGATTTCCTCGTAACGCAGGTAATGGCTGCCATTGCGGAAATAATACTCGCCTGGTACAACAATCTCCACAGGTTCCTGCTCTCCGTCCTCTTCCATCATATGAAGCCCTCTCACATGAATCAATACTTCTTTATCCATCTTTCTGCTCCTAATATTTCTCAATATCAATCTTCTTCGTCATTTCCACATCATAGGGAAGTATGGAATTGGCAAATTCCTTAAACTCATCTGCCAGATCACTTACATAGAAACGATATGGAAATTCCTTCTGTTCTGTTCCGGTACTGGACAGCCCCTGTTCTTCCAGAAGCTTACCCAGCTCCAGGGCTGTTTCATATGCCGGATTTACGAGACATACCTCTTCCCCCATCACCTGACGTATTGTAGAACGGATCAGCGGGTAATGGGTACATCCCAGGATCAGCGTGTCAACATCTTTATCCTGCAGTTCTTTCAGGTACCTGGATGCCACTTCCACAGTTACCGGGTCATGAAGCCATCCTTCTTCCACAAGCGGTACAAACAGCGGGCAGGCTTTTCCGAAAACCGTAATCCCCGGGTCCAACTTCTTCAGGTACTGGGCATGAATGCCACTGCCCACCGTCCCCACTGTCCCAATAATTCCCACACGCTTATTCCGTGTCCGGGCAGCTGCCACTTTCGCTCCTGATTCGATCACACCGATGATCGGAATATCGAATTCGTCCCTCACTGTATCCAGTGCAAAGGCGCTGGCTGTATTGCACGCAACCACAATAGCCTTCACCTGCTGTTCCTGCAGAAACCGTATGATCTGGCGGGAATACCGGATGACTGTCTCCTTCGACTTACTTCCGTATGGAACTCTCGCCGTATCACCGAAATATACAATTTTCTCGGAAGGAAGATTGCGCATGATCTCACGGGCAACCGTCAGTCCTCCCACACCGGAGTCGAATACACCTACCGGTGCATCTCTGTCTATCTTCATCGATTTCTCTCCATCTCTTTTTTGATTGTTTGATTATTTTATCACCAATCAAGAGCCTGTGCAAGCCACAAGGAAATCTTTACACTGCCTTTTCCGTCTTTTTTCGCATCAGCAAAGCAGAATTTCGGGTAAATGGTTCCCCACCATGCAGATACTGACGCCTGTTCTCTGTGCTGTACTGCCAGATTTCTTATCTGTCCGGGAAAAGTGTTCGCCAGAACAGCGCCTGCCAGTCCTGCAAGCAATGCAGCTTTTATTCTGGTTCCCTGCTGTTTTTTTCTGCAGTCTGCTCTGTGGCCTTTCTCCTGAATATGTTTGTCATTTATTCTGTCCATGATATTGACGCGCTCCTTTTCAGTCCAGGCAAATCTTTTCTATTTCTTTTACGCATGCCTGGATCTCCTGTTATTCTCTTACTACTGTTCTTTTCTATCATGGACAGATTTTCCTGTTTTTATTCAGTTTTCACCAGTTTATCCAAGACCTGTGATCTCCAGAGAAGAATCTGTCACCGTAATCCGCGGCAGCACAGGCAGCGAATCCTCTTTATACCACCTGTAAAATACATCCCGCAGCGTCACCGCCTGATTTCTCTGCTCTGACATCCGGTTCTCCATCAGACCTGTAATATATTCCCCTGCACTGGAATTATTTTCTCCCTGCCATTTCAGGACTTCCTGTGCCTGAGATGTGACGAAAACATAAATATCCTCCCCTGTAAAAGGTTCCTGTTTCAGATATTCCAGCACCATCCTCCATCTTCCGTCCTCCAGGATCGTCTGTCCCAGAACAAACACCTGAACATGTCCCATATCCAGAAATTTCTCCTGGGAACGGTCATAGATCTGTTCAATTTCACGGAAATCGCTGCCGCTGATCTGCAGCACCCGGGTACTGCCATCCTCTTCCTCTTTCCCCTGTCCTGTACTCTGGGAAAGATCCGGCATTCCATAGCTGACCAGAATGCCTTCTGCAGCAGCGTCCACTCCCACTGCCAGAGGATACATCCTTTTCTCCGGTTCCACAGCCGAGCCACAGCCACCCATAAACAGACTGAAGACCAGAAACAGAGATAACGCTGCTGTCTTTTTCCTGTAACGCCCCCTGCCTCTCAGATACACATAAACCTGGCAGATCAGAAGTCCCGGCAGGAAAATGTAGCTGAGATACCATAGGAAATACTGTCGGATCTCCAGCCCTCCAATGGATATCTGTGAAAGCAGCCACATCACAGCCGCCATCCATACCCGCCCAGTTCCCAGATGTGCCCTGCGGATGATCTGGTGTCCGTAATGCATCAGGCTTCCCAGGGCGAAAAGCAGGCTGTACAGCAGAAATCCCATCCACAGCACATCGAATCTGGCCAGCACATTTCCTGGAAGATCTGCTCCATCCAACAGGGGCAGAACCGGATACTCCTCTGCCCGCACTCTGTCCATTCCCAGAACTGCCGGCATGAGGATCTTCATCCCTGCCAGGATCCCCCCTGCAGTAACAATCCCGCCCGTTACTGCCTTACCCGCGCTTCCATATTTCTCCACATCCCCCAGCGCAAATGGCAGCAAGCCGATCACAGAAAAAGCGCACAAGGTACCATACATCTTTTCTATAACAGACCCTGCCGAAAGGTTCCAGGTTTCTGTCATTTCTTCCAGATACACAGCCTTGCCCTGAGGGATACACAGAGCCATCATAAGCAGGATGCCTCCCAGGAGAAATCCCCCTGACACCTCTGCCATCCTGCCTCTGCGCTGCATTCCCCTGCAGGTACCTGCCCCACATGCAAGCACCGCCCAGAAAGCAATCCAGTTCCCGGAAATCCCTGTAACCAGGCTTACGGGAACCAGATCAGCGATCACTGTCAGAAGATAACCTCCTGCCAGCAGCACGAACACCAGGAAAAAAGCCCCAATCACTCGGCCCGAAAATCCTCCTGCTGCCTTCGTCAGATCCCCGAAATACGGCTCAAGCCTGATGAGAAAAACGACATAAAATCCAAGCACCACCAGGGCAAGCACCAGCCCCAGCAGTCCATTCCCGTCATCCAGACCGCCGCTGGCATAAGGCCAGTCTTTCCCCGACATACACAGCAGAAAAGGTGCAGCCAGACTCAGAATGATCTGTCTGTACAGCTGTCTGTGGGAAATCCTGTTATTCTCAGCGAATTTCATTGGCTTTTCTCCTTTCTGTTCCGTTCTTTCAGCCGGATACGCTGTTCTTTCCGGGCATACAGCGGACGCATTTTCCTCATACGGAAAGGAAGCCGCCAAACACCGTCCCCATTGGCCACCCCCAGGTAAGGTACTCCAAAGCTCAACAACCCCGCCAAATGCCCAACAGTAACATACGCCCCCAACGCCATCCCATAAATTCCCAAATAACCACCCAAAATCAGAAACCCATACTTCAACAACCGAAACGCCGAAGCAAACTCCTCACTGGGTACTACCAGCGATCCCAGCTCCGTAAGCGCCACGATCATCACCACGATGGGACTCACAAGATTCGCTTCCACCGCAGCCTGGCCGATCACCAGGCCGCCTACGATCCCTATGGCGTTTCCCAGAGAGCCCGGTATTCGCACTCCTGCCTCCCGGATCAGTTCAAATGACAGTTCCAGGAAGATCAGTTCCACAACGCTGGAGAACGGCACTCCTTCCCTGGCTTCTGCGAAGGACAGGATCAGATTGGTGGGCAGGACCTGTGTATGGAAACGGATCACCGCCAGATAAAGCCCGGGCAGTATCGTGGTCATGAGCACTGCCAGATACCGCAGGAGCAGAAGAAACGATGCCATCTCAAACCTGTGATACCAGTCTTCGCTGCTTTCCATAAAACTGTTGAAATTTCCCGGCAGGATCAATGCTTCCGGGGAATTGTCACACAGTACTGCTACCTTTCCGTTGAGGATCTCCTGCACAGTCCGGTCAGGTCTCTCTGTAGTCTGATACTGTGGAAACGGCGAATACCAGGTATCTTCTGTAAGCTGTTCCAGCATACCGCTGTCCAGGATCCCGTCGATCTCGAATTTTTCCAGCCGCTCTTTTACTTCTGTCAGAAGTTCTTCATGTACCAGATCATCCATGTACAGAACCTGCACCAGTGTATGAGAACGGACGCCCACATAGTATTCTTCCACCTTCAGCCTGGTATCCCGCAGTCTCTTGCGCACAAGGGCAGTGTTGCTTTTCACACTGTCTGAAAATCCCTCTTTGGATCCCCGGAGTACTTTCTCTGTCTCTGCCTGGGATATACCCATTCCCGGATATCCTTTGCTGGAAATCTTCATGGCCTTGTCATAGCCGTCCATAAAGAAGACCGCATTTCCGGTAAGCAGAGCGGAAATGGCTTCTTCCATATCCTTCAGTTTCTTTACATCTGCAATTCCCAGACTGTTATTCCGTACGAATTCCTGTATCTGATCCGGGGATATCTCCCAGAAATGGTTGATCATTTTGCCGATGGCGGAGTCATCCAGCATCATGTTGGAAACTGCAACTTCGATATAGACCATCAGGCAGTCTACCTTGTGATGATCCCCCAGTTTCATAGGACGGATCAGGATATCGCTGCAGTTTTCCAGGCGTTCTCTGAGATATTTCTCATTTTCCCGGAGATTCGCGGAGATTTTTGCCTTTTCCAAATCTGTTTTTAAGTCATTCAGATCACTTTTATTTTTCAATTTATTTCTATCTTTCAAAACAGTTCCTCCTGTCTGTATCCAACAGCCTGTTTTTCGTACGGGTCGCTTCAGCAACAAAAAAGAGAGGCTGTTCACCTCTCTTAGAATTTCCAGATTTCCGGATATTATTTATGTCCTCTTGATTTCTCTTTCTCAGCTCTGGCCCGTTCTGCATTCTCGGCTTCGATGGAACGCATGATCGCCGTTCTCTGATTCTCGATATGCTGGTAGGAAAGTTTTTTCGCACGCTCCACATCACGATCCCTGATGGCTTTCGTCAGCTCTTCGTGTTCTTTCACCAGAATATCTCTGGTCTCTCCTTCTTTCAGATATTCTACACGGTAGCGGTAGATCTGCTCACGCATATTATTCAGTACCTGGATCAGTCTCTTGTTATCGGATGCCTGGTAAATGATCTCATGGAATGCCACATCTGCCTCTGCAAGCTTCACCAGATTTCCCTCTGCAATAGTATGTTCGAATTCCTTGGCTGCCAGCCACAGTCTGCTCATCTCTTCCTCTGACATACGGTCACAGGCCTTCTCAATAGCCACATTCTCCAGCGCAATACGGACTTCCAGAACATCATTTAAATCCTTCTCTGTGATGTTAGCAACCTGCGCACCTCTTCTGGGGATCATGACTACAAGTCCCTCCTGCTCCAGCTTACGCATTGCCTCCCTGATAGGGGTTCTGCTCACACCAAGCTTCTCAGCCAGGGCGATCTCCATCAATCTCTCGCCCGGTTTCAGTTCTCCTTTCAGGATCGCCTGACGCAGTGTGTTGAACACAACGTCGCGCAGGGGCAGGTATTCATTCATATTTACAGAAAAATCACTTGTCATTCGTATTATAACCTCCTGTTTCTCTGATCTGTGGAGTCAGAAATCTCATTTGTTAAAAATCTCTGTGCCGAAAACTGTTTTCGCCAGTCTGCTCTCACGGAGGACTGCTGCTGCTTCCTCCATTTTCTTTTTATCATCAAAAATTCCAAATACTGTAGGACCGCTTCCGCTCATCATGGCCTTCAAAGCTCCATGTTCTTCCATCAGATCCTTGATCTCACGGATAACCGGATATTTCCCGATGATCCCCGGTTCGAATACATTTCCCATTTTATTCACCATGGAATAAAGATCACTATTCTCTATATCCCGGACCATTCCGTCAATATCCGGATGAGTCTGTATCTGATCCAGCTTCAGGCTCTCGTACGCAGCCTTCGTAGAAACATTGATTCCCGGTTTCCCTACCAGCACATAACACTGTGGCATACGGGCGATCCTTGTAAGTTTCTCGCCGATTCCTTCTGCCAGGGCAGTTCCCCGCATTACGCAATAAGGAACATCTGCCCCTATATTCACCGCACGCTCCATCAGATCCCTCTCCGTAAGTCCCAGCCTGAACAGACGATTGATCCCTACCAGTGCTGCTGCCGCATCTGAACTACCTCCTGCCATGCCTGCAGCCACCGGGATAAATTTATCAAGATGGATAGAAACTCCCTCTTCCACCTGAAATTCATCCATCAGAAGCTTCGCTGCTTTATACACCAGATTCCGTTCATCAGATGGAATAAACGGGTAATTCACTGCAAGGGAAATTCCCGGAATTTTCTTTTTCTTCATCTCCAGTACATCATACATCTGTATGGTCTGCATGATCATTCTTACTTCATGATATCCGTCTTCTCTTTTCCCCAGGATATCAAGTCCCAGATTTATTTTCGCCAGTGCACGTAACCGCATATATCCCTCAGACACTCCTTTGTATTATTCTTTGTACTTTGTATACAATACATTTCTGATACTTATTTTAAAACATTTCTTTTTTTATTTCAATAAGAGAAAAACGGTTTTTTATGGAAAATTTTTCAATAACCAAAGATGATCCGGGGATTGTTAATTCTGCACCTGTTTGATGAGAAGCAGCGGCTGCCCTGCCTTTACTTCTTTCTCTGTAATGCCGTTGACTGCGCAGATCTCATCCACTGTGGTATAAAACTGTCTGGCTATATCCCAAAGGGTATCCTCCTGCTTCACCATATATACAGTGATCCCCGGCATTGCTTCGATCTTTTTCATATCCAGGGGCTTTTCTTCCACCTGGTCTATCAGCTGCTCTTCCCACTGGCGCAGGACCAGCACATTCAGTCCCACTGCTGCTTTTACCTCGATCTCATCTCCGTCAGCCATAGTAGTGGAAAGCTGTTCCAGATCTGCCTGCAGGAAATAGACGCTGTCCTTCGTGATCCCTTTGGCTTCGATTACATGGGTAAAAGGCAGCATGGTTTCCATAGAGTAAAAAGGCATCTCATCATTTCCTATAATATACAGGATCTTCAGGATGATAACACCTTCTGCCAGGATCCCTTCCTGTGTGATCTTCGTGCTGTCGATCTTTACCCTGCCGCTGCTGTGACAAAGCTGCAGCACTTTGCCCTGGCTTTCCTTGACTTCTATACGGTCTGTCACCCTGCATTTGGAGAAATTCCGCACCAGAAGACTTTCCAGCTGTTCCTTTTTTCTCTGTATCACGCACTCTTTCAGCGGAGTGTATACATCCAGGATCAGGTCATGTTCTTCTTCACGGTAAAGCTTCATGTTCAACTCCAGCACCACATCTGCCTGCAGGATCCGCTCTTCCCCGTCACCGTCCGGCTTCACTTCCATGGTATGATGAAGAACAGAAACTTCAATGTGGGGGATCAGGTCTTCTCCGCAACCTGTGCATTCCACTTCACTGTTAAAAGGCAGCGCATATTCCAGCCACTGGGGAGGATTTTCCGCTTCTGTTCCCATATACAGGGCAAAAACCGACAGTTCCCCCTTCGCCCGGATCTTATCATTCTCAGGTCGCAGATCCAGGTTGCGGGGTTCTATTGTGTACCATAAAAGGGACTCTATGTTCGGCCGGTTTGACGCCAGACTGATATCTTCTTTGATCCGGAGGGTGTCTTTTTTATGTACACACAGACTCATAAGCCGGACTTTTTTCTTTTTTACAGAAATCTCATTCTCGTCCAGTGCCGTCGGTATCTGAACCTGGGTCAGATCATCCACCACTGCATAAAAAGTCACGATGGCCTTGATGCTCAGCTTCCGGGAGTGGACCATGCGGACACTCAGATCTTCGATCTCCCAGCTCAGGCACAGTTTATCCCCGCCCTGGATTCCTTCCAGATTCACTGTTTCATCCATGGGAAGTGAAGCAGAAAGACTGCAGATCCTGCCCTCATTTTCACTGACATACAGGATATCCGCATTCAGAGAACCTTTGAGAAAGGCCTTTCCCTCGCTGAGACGGACTTCATCCATGGAAACATCTGCCTTGCTCTGCACGATCCTTCCCATGTCCGCTTTCGCATCCGGCACATTGTAATCTACATCAAAGGTCACCTGGCTGACTGCTTTATTTTTTACACGAAGCATCTGAACATTTTCTTTTTTTAATTCCAGCATGTTTAATTCCCTTTCTTTTTTAACTTTTCGATTTTTGAACTTGTAGACCGGTCCTGCATCAGAAAAACTCTACCGGCTTCGTTGTATTCTTTATTTTCAGCACAATACATGGACAGGATGGCTCGCCGCCCTGATCCTCTTTCGAGGGGCCCAGAAGACGGGTCCTGCAGAACACCGCATTTTCGGACTCAGACATCTCTTCTACCTGAATGCTGTATCCTCCTGTCATCTGCACTCCGTAGCCTTTCATCAGATACAGGTCATCTCCCACACGGTAAGTCATCTGGAATTCTTTTTCCTTCTTCTGCTCTATGAACTCCAGCGCCTCCTGAGGAAGATCCGTCAGTTTCACAATGGTATATTCCAGAGGTTTGCGTTCTCCCTCTTCTATGCGTATAAGCCGGCACCCTGCCAGTAATGCTGACAGCAGAAATACCAGTATGAAAAATCCTCCTGCTTTTTTCTTCATTGCGCCTGCCTGCTGCTGTTCCCTTATTACCCATTCTATGAGAAAAAACGGCCGCTTATGCTCTTTTTGGAAGGAAAAGCATTGCAGGTTTCAGATGGATTCCGTATAATGGCATTATGACTGTGGGTCAGGTCTGTATATGATGACCCGGAAAGGAATTTATTATGATACGTTTTATATTAGTCTGTATTGTGGTGATCGGATTTCTGATCCTTTCTATCCCGATCCTTCTGGTAGAATGGATCATCGGGAAGTTCGCACCTATGGCGAAGGATATCAGTTCCCTGCGCATTGTTCAGTTTATGTTCCGCTTTATCCTGTGGATTACCGGAGCGAAAGTCACTGTGATCGGTGAGGAAAATGTCCCGAAGGATACTCCTGTACTTTATATCGGCAACCACAGAAGCTACTTCGATATCCTGCTGACTTATTCCCGCTGTCCCATCCGCACCGGATACATTGCGAAAAAAGAAATGGAAAAAATCCCTCTTCTGTCTAACTGGATGCGTTATCTGCACTGCCTGTTTCTGGACAGAAAGGATATTAAACAGGGACTTAAGACCATCCTGGCTGCAGTAGATAAAGTGAAATCCGGAATCTCCATCTGTATTTTCCCCGAGGGAACCAGAAATAAAAATGAAGATGAACTGGATATGCTTTCTTTCCATGAGGGAAGCTTCAAGATCGCAGCCAAAGCGAAATGTCCTATCATTCCTATGGCGATCAGCAATTCCGCTGATATTTTCGAAGCTCATTTCCCAACCATTCATCCTGCGAAGGTTGTGGTGGAATACGGGAAACCTATTTATCCGGACGAGCTGAGCAAGGAAGATAAGAAACACATCGGTGAATATACCCGCAATATCATTCATGACATGCTGGTAAAAAATAAACCGCTGACTGAAAAATAAAAAGAATCCTGCCCGGAGGGCAATATTGGAGCAGATCTACCGTTTTTCCTACAGGGATCTGCTCCTTTTTACGTTATGGGCAGATATCAGATCATCATCTGCACCAGAAAAATTGCTGTAACCGTTCCTGCCAAGGTGGCGATCAGTGCACCCGGCAGCGTATATCTGGTTTTCTCGATCTTTGCGGCTGCAAAATAAACACTCATACAGTAGAATACACTTTCTGTGGCACTCATGATCACAGCTCCCATAAGCCCCGCTGCAGAGTCAGTCCCATATTCTTTGAAAATATCCAGCAGAAGACTTACTGCTGCACTGGACGAAAACATCCGCACAACTGTAAGCGGCAGGATCTCCGAGGGCACCCCCATCCTTTCTGTAAGTTTTCCCAGCAATCCTCCCACAAAGTCCAGAAATCCTGATGCACGCAGGATTCCCACTGCAGTCATCAGACCGATCAGTGTAGGGCAGATCCCTGCTGCTGTTTTCAGTCCGTCTTTCGCTCCCTCCATAAAATCTCCGTAAATATCCCTTCTGGAAGCAAGCCCGTAACCGACCACATACAGGATCAGAAACGGCATCAGCAATTCCGATACATACGACAGAAGCTTCATCCTGCCCTCCCCTTTCTGTTCATGATCCCGCAGAATATCACTGCCGCTCCTGTGCTTACTGCAGTGGCAGCAATGGCAGGTCCTATTACATCTGTGGGGTTTGCGCTGCCATATTGTACACGGTACGCAATGATATTTACCGGAATAAGCTGCAGTGAAGAAATATTGATAATGAGAAAAGTACACATCTCATCTGTAGCAGTTCCTGCCGGGGCTGCCTGTATACCGGAGATTCTTTTCTCCTCTTCTGCTTCTGCCAGATTTTCCATGGCTTTCAGCCCTGCGGGAGTGGCTGCCCATCCAAGCCCCAGAATATTGGACAGGAAATTCACGGAAATATATCTGCCTGCCCTGGAATCAGGATCCAGCCCCGGAAAAAGAAACCGGAGCACAGGACCCATTTTCCCGGAAAGTCCTTCGATCAGGCCGGAACCTTCCGCGATCTTCATCAGTCCGGTCCACATTCCTACAATTCCTGCCATGGAAATGCACAGGTTTACGCTTTCCCTGGAAGATGACACCACAGCCTCAGTAACAGCTTTCAAATTCCCGGTCAGAAGACCGTAAATAATCCCCACCAGGATCATACCGCTCCATAAATAAGTCATGTTCAACCCTCCGTTATGCTATCTTATTCCCGGTGACTCTCTGACAGAACCGACAGGCAGGATTCTCCGCCTGCAGTGGATTTCAACCACGTAAAAAGCCCCGGCAGTACAATTTCTATCACTGTACTGCCGGGGCTGTATTTTATCCGGTAATTATTTTATTTATTTCTTTCTTACAATTACTCTGTCCAGATGCCAGATATCATCTACATATTCCTGGATAGTTCTGTCGGATGTGAACTTGCCGCTGTGTGCTGTATTCAGAAGTGCTTTCTTAGCCCAGCCTTTCTCATCTCTGTATGCTTCTTCTACACGTCTCTGTGCATCTGCATAGGAGCGGAAGTCTGCAAGGATGAAGTAGCGGTCTGCTCTGTCTGTGTTCTTTGTATTAAGAAGTGAATCGTACAGGTCGCGGAAGAGTTCTGTGTCGCTGGAGAAAGTTCCGTTGATGAGCTGCATCAGTACCTGACGGATTTCTTCGTCTGTGTTGTAGATTACGTTTGGATCGTATCCACCGTTGTTTTCGTAGTTGATGACTTCGTCGGAGCTTAAACCGAAGATGAATGCGTTCTCTGCACCAACTTCTTCTACGATCTCTACGTTGGCACCGTCCATGGTTCCAAGTGTCGGAGCACCGTTGAGCATGAACTTCATGTTACCTGTTCCGGATGCTTCTTTACTTGCTGTGGAGATCTGCTCAGAAACGTCTGCTGCTGCGAAGATCCACTCAGCATTGGATACTCTGTAGTTTTCGATGAATACAACTTTGATCTTGCCGTTGATGGAAGCATCGTTGTTTACTACATCTGCTACGGAGTTGATGAGTTTGATAATTTTCTTGGCTGTTGCATAACCTGCGGATGCTTTTGCACCGAAGATGAATGTTCTTGGATAGAATTCCATTTCCGGATGCATCTTGATCTGGTTGTACAGATAGATAACATGCAGGATGTTCAGGAGCTGGCGTTTGTACTCGTGAAGTCTCTTAACCTGTACATCGAAGATGGAGTGTGGGTCTACTTCTACGCCATTGTGCTCGAGGATGTATTTAGCCAGACGCTCTTTGTTCCTGAACTTAATGTTCATGAATTCCTGGAGTGCTTTCTCATCATCAGCGTAAACTGCAAGTTTCTTTAACTGCGGAAGGTCTGTGATCCAGTCCGGTCCGATATGCTCTGTGATCCAGTCTGCAAGGAGTGGATTTGCGTGGAGCAGGAAACGTCTCTGAGTGATACCGTTTGTCTTGTTGTTGAATTTCTCAGGCATCATTTCATAGAAGTCTTTTAATTCCTGATTCTTCAGGATCTCTGTATGAAGGCGTGCAACACCGTTTACAGAGTAGCCTGCTGCGATTGCAAGGTGAGCCATCTTAACCTGTCCGTCATAGATGATTGCCATCTTTTTGATCTTCTCATAATTTCCCGGATATTTTGCCTGGATCTCAAGGATGAAACGACGGTTGATCTCTTCGATAATCTGGTATACACGCGGAAGCAGTCTGGAGAAGAGCTCGATCGGCCATTTCTCAAGTGCCTCGGACATGATTGTATGGTTTGTGTAAGCAACAGATTTTCTTGTTACTTCCCATGCTTCATCCCATCCAAGCCCTTCTTCATCCATGAGGATACGCATTAACTCTGCTACTGCTACAGTCGGATGTGTATCGTTCATCTGGAATGTTACTTTTTCATATAATTTATGGATATCGTCATGTTTCTTTTTGTATTTGGCAATTGCTGCCTGGAGGCTTGCAGATACAAAGAAGTACTGCTGTTTCAGTCTCAGCTCTTTACCTGCATAATGATTGTCATTCGGGTAAAGAACTTCTACGATATTGCGGGCAAGGTTCTCCTGCTCTACTGCTTTCTTGTAATCACCCTTGTCAAAGGAATCAAGCTCGAAGTCTACGATCGGCTCTGCATCCCAGATACGAAGTGTGTTTACTACATCATTGTCATATCCTGTAATCGGCATATCATAAGGAATGGCTTTTACTGCCTGATATCCTTCATGGATAAATTTGTTTCCGCCCTTTTCAGGATCGTACTCTACTCTTACATATCCACCGAAGTGTACTTCTTTGGCATATTCCGGACGACGCAGTTCAAATGGGTAGCCGTTCTTTAACCAGTTATCCGGTACCTCGATCTGATAACCGTTCTGGATTTTCTGTTTGAACATTCCGTAGTGGTAACGGATTCCGCAGCCATATGCTGCGTAATTTAAAGTTGCGAGAGAATCAAGGAAGCATGCAGCCAGTCTTCCCAGACCACCGTTTCCAAGTGCCGGATCCGGTTCCTGATCTTCGATACAGTTAAGGTCAAATCCCAGCTCTTCGAGAGCTTCTTTTACTTCACCGTAAGCGCAAAGGTTGATCAGGTTGTTTCCGAGAGCACGTCCCATCAGGAATTCCATGGACATATAGTATACGATCTTCGGATCCTGTTCGTCATAAGCTTTCTGTGTTGCAAGCCAGTTATCAATGATAACGTCTTTTACAGAGTAGCTTACTGCCTGGAAAATCTGCTCCTGTGTAGCTTCTTCAATTGTTTTTCGATAGAGGAATTTTACGTTGTCTTTTACGCTTTTCTTGAATGCCTCTTTCTTGAACATTTCGTTTGTCATTTCATACCTCCCGTAATGGTTTCACTGTTCACTTTATTCTCAGCAATACACCTTGCGGATATTGCCGGTGAACCTCTTCATTCCGTCAACTCTTCTGTTTTCTCATATCAGAGAAATTGGGGGCAAAGAATCTCTGCCTCCAATTTCCTCTCTGAAATCAGACTGTCAAGGATAATGATACTCTTTTTTCGACAGTCTGTCATGTGTATAATTGCCGAATTTTATAACAATTTTTTTTCGTGCATTGCGAAAGTAGTATATTTCCTGTGAAATACCTGTAACTCATCAGTTTCTTGTCAGTAATTGACCGAATGTTGTCTATTACAGTTTCTTAACACCCATAGTTACTGCTTCTTTGTTGATGTTCCACTCTTTCACATAACCATCGGTCTCGCCAAGTACCATTTCGTCCGCAAGTACTTCTGACTTGATCTCATCTTCGTGTGCTTTCATGACATCCTGAATCTTGTCGTTTCCGTGAGCGTATACTACGATCTTGTCCATAACTTCGAAGCCGGCTTCCTTTCTCATGGTCTGGATCTTGCTGATGATCTCACGTACAAATCCCTCTTCGATCAGTTCAGGTGTCAGGTTTGTATCCAGGACTACGGATGTTTCACCGTCAGATTCAGATACATAACCCTCTGTCTGTGCTGTTTCAATAAGAAGGTCTTCTTCTGTAAGCTCTACATCGTTTCCGTTGATATCCAGTTTCAGGACACCGTTGGTTCTCAGTTCGTTCATTGCTGCTGTTCCATTGATGTCTGTGAGAGCCTGTCTGATTCCTCCAAGGAGTTTACCGTATTTCGGTCCTACTGTACGAAGCTGTGGTTTGAAGCTGTAGGAGATAAAGGATTCTACATCATCTGCGAATTTTACTTCTTTGACATTCAGTTCGTCTGCGATGATGTCAGTGTAGAATTCACTCATTTTCTTCTCAGCTTTTACATACATGGTTCCGATCGGCTGACGGTTCTTGATGTTTGCTGTATTTCTGCAGGCACGTCCCAGAACTACGATCTCCAGAAGCTCTTTCATGTCTGCTTCCAGATCTTTGTCGATCCATGCTTCGTTTACAGTTGGGAAGTCGCAGAGATGGATACTCTCCGGAGCATCTTTATCCACGCTTCTTACCAGGTTCTGATAGATATCTTCTGTCATGAACGGAATCATCGGAGCTGCTGTCTTGGCGATGGTTACCAGCGCATGGTACAGGGTCATGTAAGCATTGATCTTATCCTGCTCCATTCCCTTTGCCCAGAAACGTTCACGGCTTCTTCTTACATACCAGTTACTCATCTCATCTACGAATTCCTGAAGTGATCTTGCTGCTTCCGGGATCTTGTAGTTTGCCAGATCATTGTCTACAGCCTGAACAGTTGTGTTTAATCTGCTGAGCAGCCATTTGTCCATTACAGGAAGCTGGTCATAGTTCAGTTCATATTTGGTCGGGTCAAAGTTGTCGATGTCTGCATATAATACGAAGAATGCGTAAGTATTCCACAGTGTGCTCATGAATTTACGCTGTCCTTCCACAACTGCCTTGCCATGGAAACGGTTCGGAAGCCATGGAGCACTGTTGATGTAGAAGTACCATCTGATGGCATCTGCGCCGTATTTGTTCAGTGCATCGAATGGATCAACTGCATTTCCTTTGGACTTACTCATCTTCTGTCCGTTCTCATCCTGGACATGTCCCAGAACGATTACGTTCTTGTATGGTGCTTTATTGAAGAGCAGTGTGGATTCTGCAAGGAGTGAATAGAACCATCCACGAGTCTGGTCTACAGCCTCGGAGATAAAGTTTGCAGGGAACTGCTGCTCAAATAATTCTTTGTTTTCAAATGGATAATGATGCTGTGCGAAAGGCATTGCTCCTGAGTCGAACCAGCAGTCAATAACCTCCGGTACACGATGCATTTCTCCACCGCACTCCGGACACTTCAGTGTAATCTCATCGATGTATGGACGGTGAAGCTCTACTGTCTTGGCTCTCTCATCACCGCTCATCTCGAATAACTCCTGACGGCTTCCGATGGAATGCATATGTCCACATTCACACTGCCAGATGTTCAGTGGAGTTCCCCAGTAACGGTTACGGCTGATACCCCAGTCCTGAACGTTTTCAAGCCAGTCGCCGAAACGTCCTTTACCGATGCTCTCAGGGATCCAGTTGATTGTATTGTTATTTCTGATCAGGTCATCCTTAACTGCTGTCATCTTGATGAACCAGGATTCTCTTGCATAGTAGATCAGTGGTGTGTCACATCTCCAGCAGTGTGGATAATCATGCTCGAATTTCGGAGCATCGAAGAGCTTGCCTTCTTTGTCCAGATCTGTGAGGACCATAGAATCTGCTTTCTTTACGAAAACGCCTGCGTATGGTGTCTCTTTTGTCAGGTTACCCTGTCCGTCTACGAACTGTACGAATGGCAGTTCATAGTTACGTCCGATTCTGCTGTCGTCTTCACCGAACGCAGGTGCGATGTGAACGATACCTGTACCATCACTCATAGTAACGTAGTTATCACAGGTTACGAAATGAGCTTTCTTTTTCTGTTTTGCTGCTGCCTCTCCTGCACATGCGAAAAGCGGCTCGTATGCTTTGTATTCCAGGTCTGTTCCTTTGTAGGTTTCCAGAACTTCATATGCTTTCTCGCCTTCTTCTTTTGCAAGCTTGCCAAGGACTTTGTCAAGGAGTGCTTCTGCCATATAATAGGTATATCCGTCTGCTGCCTTTACTTTGCAGTAAGTCTCATCCGGGTTTACGCAGAGTGCAACATTGGACGGAAGTGTCCATGGTGTTGTTGTCCATGCAAGGAAGTATGCATCTTCACCAACAACCTTGAATCTTACAACTGCGGAGCGCTCTTTTACAGTTTTGTATCCCTGGGATACTTCCTGTGCGGAAAGAGGGGTACCGCATCTTGGACAGTAAGGAACGATCTTGAAGCCTTTATACAGAAGCTTCTTGTTCCAGATTTCTTTTAATGCCCACCATTCGGATTCAATATAATCGTCATAGTAAGTTACGTATGGATGTTCCATATCGGCCCAGAAACCAACAGTAGAGGAGAAATCCTCCCACATTCCTTTGTATTTCCAGACGCTTTCCTTACACTGTTTGATGAATGGCTCCATACCGTATTCTTCGATCTGCTCTTTGCCATCCAGACCAAGCTTCTTCTCTACTTCCAGTTCTACCGGAAGTCCATGGGTATCCCATCCTGCTTTACGCGGAACCATGTAGCCCTTCATTGTACGGTATCTCGGAATCATATCCTTGATAACGCGGGTAAGTACATGGCCGATGTGCGGTTTGCCGTTTGCAGTGGGCGGTCCATCATAGAATGTATAGGTTTCTCCTTCTTTTCTGTTCTCCATACTTTTCTCAAAGATATGGTTTTCTTTCCAGAATTCTTCTACTTTTTTCTCACGGTCTACAAAGTTTAAGTTCGTATCAACTTTCTGGTACACAGTAATTTACCTCCTGTTTAAATTATTTGTATCAGACACCTGAAAATATGCAGGACGTTTATATACACTGAAAAATATTTCCGGTGTCCTTTAAGAACGAAAATAAGCCCATAAAAAAATCGCCCTTTTGTAAAAGGACGAAGGTTTATTGACGTTCGCTATACCACCTGTTACATTGTACGGGCATCCTCTGCCGATACATGAATCTTTTAACGGGGATTTCCGTCAGCTCTTACCTGTCTGTACACCCTTCAGAGCTGCAACTCCGGAGTGATCTTCACTGCATTTACTCACCACCGGGCTCACACCCTCCCCGGTTCGCTGTCTGCTTTCCCCTGCAGTTACTCTCTCCATCAACGTTTTTGTGGACATATCATTTATTTAACTATGCGGATTCATTATAAGGTCACAAAATTCACTGTGTCAAGTATTTTTTTGAATATTAGGGTAATCCTGTTACTGTTTAATAACACTGGTTACTGTCAAACTCCCGAACAGTAACACACTGTTAACATACTATCATATAAATTTTACACAGGCATTGTAATTAATGATATAATAAGGTAGAATATTTTGTCCGAACGTCATTTAAAACGATGTACTAGAGCGTGTCTAAAAAATCATTCCCGCAATCTGCACGCCCCACTTTGCGGTATATTTCACCCGAATTCAGTTGCCGTAGCCCGCTACGGCGCCCTCATCCGGGCAAAATATACCACAAATTGTGACGCACATCTTGCAGAAAGCCTTTTTCAGACACGCTCTAGGATATGGAAAGCAACTACTATGTATATTTAATGAAGGGTAATTTCAAATGTTTAAAACAAAATTTCATAAATTAATGAAACGTTTCCTCACCGGAATGCTTTGTGCAGGGATTCTGACCTCCCAGCCTGCAGTCACTTACGCTGCCGAGACCTCTGCCACTCCTGAAGCCGGTCATTCAGAAACCTATTCACAGGCCTCAGATATCGATTCTGTCAAAGGATGGCCCACAGGTCCTAATATCGAGGGACAGTCCGCAGTGCTGATGGATGCAGTCACTGATACTATTCTTTATTCCAAGAATGCCAAGGATAAGCTATATCCCGCCAGTATCACTAAGATCATGACCGCTCTTCTGGCCTGTGAATATCTGAATATGGACGATACGATCACCATGTCGCAGGAAGCGGCTTATGGGATTGAGGCCGGAAGCTCCAGCATTTACGCAGAAACAGGAGAGGTTTTCACAGTAGAGCAGGCCCTGATGGCTCTGATGCTGGAATCCGCCAATGAGATGGCTCTTGCTCTGGCAGAAAAAACAAGCGGTTCTGTAAAGAAGTTTGTTGAACTGATGAATCAGCGGGCAGCTCAGCTTGGCTGTAAGAACACCCATTTTAATAATCCAAATGGTCTTCCGGATGAGACGCATTATACCACCGCAGGTGATATGATGAAGATTGCAAAGGCAGCCTGGTATAATCCCAGATTCCGTAAATTTGTGACCACACAGGTTTATGAGATTCCTCCGACTAATAAGCAGTCTGAAACCCGTTATCTTCTCAATCACCATAAGATGATGCCCGGACAGTCTTATGCATACGATGGGGTTCTGGGAGGAAAGACCGGATACACCGATGCAGCGGGAAGTACGCTTGTCACCTATGCCAAGAGAGGAAATTCCATTCTCATTGCAGTTGTGCTGAATTCTACAAACGGTGCTTTTCCTGACACAACTTCTCTGCTGGATTACGGCTTCGACAATTTTGAAAAAGTAGACTTGAATATAGATACCGATCCGGTACCGGCAGTATTTCTCCCATGCGAAAAGCACCTGTTAAAGGACTGGAATAATCTGTGTTCCTTCTATTATATGAGGCATGTGTACGTAACTGTCCCCACAGGAACCGATGTGAGCCAGCTTGTAAAGAAGCAGAAACTTCTGAACAATTCTGTCGGTCCAAAGCGAATTAAAAGTAAATATTATTTAGACGGCCATATGGTCGGATATGGAATGCAATATGAAAAGGAGATCCTTTCAGATTTCCTTCTCAACGCTTCTTTTTAGTTTTCGCCTGAGGCGGAGGACTTCTTTTCTTTCACGAAGTTCCTCTGCTTCTTCTGTATCTGTGAAACGCAATGTCTTCACAGCGAAATATTTCTCATCTTCTGTTTTTCGGATGCGGATCTTGCCTCTTATCAGTCCATGTTCTTCACAATTGGATATGCTGTAATAAACCTTTGGATTATTCATAAACCATCGGAGTTTGCGCTTTGCAGGCAGATGACAGACCGGACATCTGGTGCTGGTCACCTCGCGGTCTTTCATGATTCGCTCTCTTGTGGCAAATTCTCTGGATACATATTTGTCATGATCCGGATAGGAAATATGTATCTCGTCTTTTTTCTTCTTTGGATTCTGGTAAACATCCAGTGACGGATGATTGATGATGATTATGTTATTTATTTTCTCCAGGACTTTCGCTGTATACCAGGCATCTGCAAGCGCCCGGTGAAATCCCCTGGATTTCTCTATTTTCAGCTCATCGATTGCATGCTCCAATGCACACCTGTGTGTACCGTCATCATAACTGATACTGTATAGTTTCTGCACATCATAATAGGTCACAGGTCCGGGAAGCAGATCCAGCAGGCCATAGAACTTCATATTTCTCTGAAGTTCCATCACGTCCTGATTTCCCCAGGTAAAAAAGTACCAGTCTTCTCCACACCAGTCAATAAATTCCCTGACTGCCTGCTCAAAGGGCACTCCTTTCATAAGATCTTTATAATCTACATGAATTACCTCATGGATGCTGTCATGAATCCATTTATAGACCTGTGGTTTGATCAGTCGGTGAAAATGATCCGTTATTTCTTTTTTGCTGTTTACTTTTACAGCCCCAATCTCGATAATCTCAAATGGAAGCCTGTCGTTACGTGTTTTCTTTCCCGAAGGATTCTGATTCCATTCCAGGTCAAAGACAATATAGTTCATTCATCCGGTCCTTTTTGTTTATTACTTTTTCGCATTTATTTTCCACTGCTGATAAACATATTATTTCACAATCTTCAGTTCATACTGTCTGGTTCCCAGACCAATCTTCTCTGCCTGATCCAGTGTTGCCTGCCATTCAATGTTCGGGTTGGAATCTTTGAAATGGTCGTGGTGGCAATGCCAGTCAGGTTTTGCCAGGTGTTCTCCAAGCTGGCTGTTCTCGATTGGAGTTGCTTTCAGACAGGCATCTGCGCAGGCCTGGTCCAGAGCAACCGGGTCAAAGCTTGCAAACATTCCGATATCAGGAAGGATTGGTGCATCATTTTCGCCATGGCAGTCACAGTTCGGGCTGATATCCTGAACAAGTGCTACATGGAAATGCGGACGGCCATGACAGACTGCCTGTGCATATTCTGCCATCTTACGGTCAAGAAGTTCATTCGCACTGCTGTTTGGATTGTATACTGCATCAAAACCGCAGGCTCCGATACAACGGCCGCAGCCTTTACATTTATCATAATCAATGACTGCTTTTTTATTCGGATATGTAATCGCATCACTTCCGCACTCTTTCGCGCAGCGACGGCATCCGCGGCAGAGTTCTTCATTTACTGCAGGTTTTCCGCTGGCATGCTGTTTCATCTTACCAGCGCGGCTTCCGCATCCCATTCCGATATTCTTCAGTGCACCGCCGAAGCCGGTTGCTTCATGACCTTTGAAGTGGCTTAAGCTGATAAAAATATCTGCATCCATGATCGCATGTCCAATCAGTGCAGTCTGACAATATTCGCCGTTAACTACCGGTACTTCTACTTCGTCTGTACCGCGTAAGCCATCACCGATGATAATCTGGCATCCTGTTGAAATGCTGTTAAATCCATTGAGATTTGCGCACTCCAGATGCTCCAGTGCATTCTTACGGCTTCCCGGATAAAGAGTGTTGCAGTCTGTGAGGAACGGAAGTCCTCCCTGCTCTTTACAGAGATCAGCTACTGTTTTTGCGTAATTCGGGCGCAGGAAAGCCAGATTGCCAAGTTCTCCGAAATGCATTTTAATAGCTACGAATTTTCCATCCATATCAATGTCTTTGATTCCGGCTGTAACGCAGAGTTTCTTCAATTTATCAAGCTGGCTGGTGCCAACCGGACATCTGAAATCAGTAAAATAAACGGTTGATTTTTCCATCGTTTTTCCTCCTGTTTTTATTAATCAAAATTTGATTTTCTTTTTTATTTTATCACAAGATGCAGGTTCTTTTCGAGATATTTTTTTGCTTACATCTGTTCGTAAAATTTTGTCACCTTTTTGTATTCTGCAGGCAAAGTGATCTGCTCTACCACAACATCTCCATCTTCTGCATTGTGGTAACGGTAAATGTAAACGCCCTCCTGGATCTCATCTCCTTCGATCAGAGAAACTGCCAGATATCCCTGTCCTTCAAATTCAAAGGTATCCATGATCGCAAAATCCCGTTCTGTTCCGTCAGATACCGGGATGCTGATTACTTCATATTCTTCCATAGTATGTTTTCCTCTCATTCATAAGCAGTCTTATTCTTATTTTCGCTGTTTTTTATTGTAGCAAAGAGTGTTAATTATATCAATCCTATTTAACCGAATCAAGTAAGTCGTTACTGTTCACTCCGTTCACAGTAACAGTAATGCCCCTGCGGGTTACAAAAAGAAAGACTGCACCTCCAATGAGCACAGCCTTTCCGGTTTGGTATATTTTATTCAGTTCTGCTTACAATTGCTTATGCCATGATCGGTTTTAATGCTTCTGCAAGCTTCTCTTTCTCAGCTTCTGCCTCTTCCAGGTTCTTGCCGAGAGTTGTGTAATAGATCTTGATCTTTGGTTCTGTTCCGGATGGGCGGACAACTACTGTCTCACCGTTATCCAGCTTGTAGATCAGTACGTTTGCTGCAGGAAGTCCTGTTTCTTCCGGTTTCTGGTAATCTGTTACTTTTACGATGGCATGACCTGCGATCTCTGTGAGAGGTTTGTCACGAAGTCCCTGCATCAGAGCTGACATCTTATCCATTCCGCTTAATCCCGGGAATTCGAAGCTGTCTACTTTGTTCAGGTAACGTCCGTACTGTGCATAGATCTCTTCCATTCTCTGTTTCAGGGAACTTCCGATGCTTCTGTAATATGCAGCCATTTCACAGATCAGCATAGATCCGATAACAGCATCCTTGTCACGTACATATGGTCCTGCAAGGTATCCGTAGCTCTCTTCAAATCCGAAGATAAATCTGTCTACTTCATCTGCTGCTTCAAGCTGTGCGATCTGATCGCCGATCCACTTGAATCCTGTAAGTACGCTTCTGAGTTCTACTCCATAGTGCTCTGCCACTGCATCTGCAAGTGGTGTGGAAACAATGGATTTCACTGCTACCGGGTTCTTTGGCATTGTGCCTTTTTCAACGCGGCCTGCACAGATATAGTCAAGAAGGAGTACACCTACCTCATTACCTGTTACCAGTTCATAGGAACCATCCGGGCATTTCATTGCAATACCAACACGGTCTGCATCCGGGTCAGTTGCAAGCATTAAGTCTGCACCTGTTTCTTTTGCGAGATTTAATCCAAGCTCCAGAGCTGCAAAGATTTCCGGGTTCGGATAGCTGCAGGTTGTGAAGTATCCGTTCGGATATTCCTGTTCCGGAACGATTGTGATATCTGTGATTCCGATATCTTTTAATACCTGAGTTACAGGTACAAGGCCTGATCCGTTTAACGGGCTGTAAACCAGTTTCAGCCCTGCTGTCTTGCAGAGACCCGGACGAACCTGGCGGGATTCAATGGCTTCATAGAGAGCCTGCTTGCAGTCATCTCCTACGAAACGGATTTTTCCCTGTTCTACGCCCTCTGCGAAGGACATATATTTCGCGCCTGTAAGTACGTCTGTTTTCTGGATTTCTTCATATACAATGGCAGCTGCATCGTCTGTCATCTGGCATCCGTCAGGACCATATGCTTTGTATCCGTTGTACTTAGCCGGGTTGTGGGATGCTGTTACCATAATACCTGCATTGCATTCATAGTAACGTGTTGCAAAGGAAAGTGCCGGTACAGGCATCAGCGCGTCATAAATTCTGACATTGATATCATTTGCCGCCAGTACGCCTGCTGCTGTTTTTGCAAATACATCACTCTTAAGACGGCTGTCATAGCTGATGGCTACTGTCTGATTACCGCCCTGTGTTTTTA
>SKEY01000863.1_pt1 | contig 44823 bp, 45 predicted proteins | sample 4843871 | NCBI WGS metagenome assembly SKEY01 (sample SAMN11008797, study PRJNA524170) | human gut metagenome | biome: Human fecal sample; material: Feces; isolation source: fecal sample from pouch patient p36 | host: Homo sapiens | place: Israel: Tel-Aviv | collected 2016-12-04
ACGGGGAACCAATGAGAATACCAACGGGCTTATCCGTGAGTATTTCCCCAAAGGAACCGACCTAGACCAACTAACTGATCAAGATATCGACAAGTTTGTCAGGGATTTAAATCACCGACCACGTAAGATCTTAGGCTGGAAGAGTCCCTTTGAAGTTTTCTTCGGGACAAAGTTGCGCTTGATTTGACAATTCGTCATGCAAAAAGCCCCGTCACCAAGAAGGCAGCGGGGAAAATAAGGTTTATTCATTTACCTGGGCTTGTTTGACGGTCACGATCGTGGTGGCCAAAATCAAGAGCAGCGCTCCGCAGATAATCTGGGCGTTGATGGTGATGGGGAAGAAGAAGTAGGAATACACAATCACGATCAGCGGCCCCAGGGCCCGGACAATGTTCGCCTTACCGGCTGTGATGTACTTAAGGCTAGTGTAAAAGAGTAACAGCGACAAGAAACCGTTGAAAAAGGCGCCCCCAAAGTTAAAGGCAACCCCGGTTAGTGGGACGCTAGTGTAGGTGTGGGGGATCAAAAAGCCCGCCACCAACAAGAGTAGGGCCGAGACCAAGTGGTTGAAAAAGAGGACGTCGGCTGGGTGGTCATCTTGAACCAGGTACTTAGCAATCACGTTGTTGGCCGCGTACATGAACGGGTAGATAAAGGCGCAGAGGATACCGAGCCAGGAATCAAATTGCGCCCGCCCAGAGGAAACTAAGATTGAGCCGGCAATGCAGGCGGCGATGGCGACGTAATCCCAGCCCCGGATCCGTTCCTTTAAGAAGATCCCGCCTAATAAGAAGATGTAAACTAGGTAAATGCGGGCGATCAGGGTGACCGTCACCGGACTGAGCATTGATAGGGCAATATATTGCAAGAGGACCCCGATCGCGTTAGTGGCCCCTAAAATGATAACCATTTTGTCCTTTACGATCGAGACCTTTTTGTAGGTCACCATGATTAAAATCAGGTTGAAGGTGGCCGCAAAGGTGGAGGTCAAGACCCCACCCACCACGGCGTTGAGGCTGACCAGTGAAAACTTATTGAGGATCGGTGAAATCGAAGAAAAAAGGAGTGAAATCAGGTTCAACTCCACTCCCAAGTAGGTTCGCCGGCGGCTAGTGACAGAATTAATAGTAAATCCCTCCCAATGGTAATTAATTACAGGCGCCGTTCCCCGGTTAAGGAACGAACGTGGTTGAGGTCTTGGCTGACCTCTAGGCAACCGAGGTATTGCCCTTGATCATCGTTTAAGGCGTAATATTCGATGTGGATGAAACGCTCGCCGTGCAGGTTGATCCAAAACTCGGCGTGGTCCTCCTTGCCGGAGTGAAAATCGGCGAGGATCTTTTCTACCTTATCAACGCTCTTTGGCGGGTGACAGTTGACCACCGCCCGGCCGAGGACGGAATTGGTCCGCGGGAAGATCCGGTTGGCGTTGTCGGAAAACCAGCGGACGTGATCGGTGTGGTCAACGAAGGTGAGGTCGACCGGCAAGGTTTTAAAGATCGCCACCAACTGCTTTAAGTTGAGGCTACCGCTACCAAGGTCAAAAAAGTGGTCATCGTCGCTGCTAGCTGGTTGGGACAACTTTTCGTGTTGAGTAGGGGCGTCCTTAACGGCGGCAACCTGGTCGTCTTGGTCGGCCAGGTTCAGGGCCATTTTGTTCAATTCGGCAGCAATTGTCGAATTAACCGGCTTGTTGGCCGCTTCTTCTAGTTCCGCTTCGGTCGGTTTCCACGGTAGCGGTGGGGAGATCAGGGTGTAGCCAATCTCTTCTTCGTCGTCTCTGACCATCTTCCAGTCGGTCGGGGTGGTGACCTCGTCTAGCATCGGCAACATGATGTCTTCTTCCTTGAAGATCATCTCCATGACCTCTTTAGCGGCCTTTTCAATCGCCGCTTCGATTTCGTACTTGTCCGGTAGCGGCTCGGTGGTCACCAACTGGTAGGCGTGGTCGATCCAACCGCGGATGTTATCATCGACTCCCCACATGACCTTTGGCGGAGCGGTGATGCCATACTTATCCATCAGGGGAAAGATCGTATTTTCCTTGCGGGCGTAGTGCTTATCAATTGTTTTAAGGTCGGCGAGCGCTTGTTGCATCCGCTTTAAATAGGCCGGGTTGTCACCGTCTTGTTGCCACTTCTTTTCGACCGGCAGTAACTCGTCGTTGATTAAAGAGGTCAAGATCTTGTTTTCCAGCTTGAGGGTGTTAACGGGGTGACCAGGCTTTTGGAAGGCCGGGGTCTCGGCGTTATTGGTGATCGAACCTTTGAAAACGGCGGCGTGGACGTTACAAAGGTTTTGGATCTCCATTGGGTTAAGGCCGTTAGCAATTAGTTGGCGTTCGGCCGAAGTAATTTCGGAGACGTCGACGCTCCCAAACTGGGCGTCAAACATTTCCTTTGCTTGATCAAAGTCACCACCCTCATGGAGGAAGGTGAGAATTTCAACGATCGCTTTTTGGCGTTCGACGGAACTAGTTGTCATGATTGATCACCTCAAAACCGTGGTCACGAAAGGTCGCCACTACCTTGTCCTTGTCGATCCCCATCGCTCGGCAGCCCTTATTTAAGTTCACTAGGCGACCAACAGATTCGAGCATTCCGGGGATTTTGATCTTGGTAAAGCCCAGTTCGACCATCAACGGGACAAAATCATCGTACTGATCGGCCAGCTGTTTGATGGGCAGGTTAAAATCGATTACTTTCATCCTTAGATCCCTCCGATCCCCAGGGCAATCTTGGCGTAGCGAGACATCTTATCCATCGTCCAAACTGGGTACCAGACTAGGTTAACCGTGACCTGGTTAACCCCTTCGACGGCACCGGCGTGTTCTTTAATGTCGCGGTCCAAGACGTCGGAAAGGGGACAGCCGGGGGTGGTCAGGGTCATGTTGATCTGGCAGTTGCCCGCGTCATCAACGTCGACATCATAGATCAGGCCGAGGTTGACGATGTCGATCCCCAGTTCCGGGTCAATGACGTCCTCTAAGGCGTCGAGAACCTGACTGGTTAATACTTCTTTTTCCATGAATCCATCCTCCACAAGTTAGTTAACTATATTCTAGCACTAATATTCCATTTTTATATATTAGGGGAAATCCCTAATCTGAGAGCCAAAGGGAGTGATAAATAAGCGCCCCAGCAGCCCGCCTGACTAGATAGGGCGGCGGTCACTAACCGTATTTGGATACTGGTGCATTAGTTAGAGCTAATGGTCATAAATAAAAGGGGTTAGGAGAAAACACGGTTTTCTCCTAACCCCTTGGTTAATTAAAAAGTTGTTTCTAGTGGTACAGGTCAAAACGCCCGTTACGAAGGACTTGACCAGCGCCACCTACCCGGTAAAGGGATTCGTTGGCAATCATCTTCTTGAGGGCAGAAGCTACGTAACCACGGTATTCGTGACCCATTGCTTCCCCAAAGGCCCGGGTGTTCCCAACGGAAGCAACCGTCCCTAAGGACTTGTATACGAATGGTTTGGCCAGTTGACTGCCGTTCTTGATCCGGTTAGCAAGGTCTTCAGCCACGTACTTACCCATTCCTAGCGCAATTTGGGCCGTGGTTGGGTATGGGCGTCCGCCTTCTGGTGGCATCACGGCGGCGACGTCACCGATGATGTAAGCATCGTCGTGTCCTTCAACGGTTAAGTGGTCAGTTGGAATGGAACGACCACGCCGCGCCTTCAAGGCTTCATCGGCTTGGACGATTGGGCTACCGGAAACCCCAGTCGTCCAGATGATCGTCTTCCCGGTCGTGGTACCAGTGGTTTCTTCTTCGTCCTTACCCATCGTGTAGGTAATCTTGTCTGGTTCTACCTTTTGGATCCGGGCGCCAGTGACCAGTTCCACCCCGAGTCCCTTAACAACGTTAACCCCGTAGTTAGCCAACTTCTCGGAGAACATTGGTAACAAGCGGGTGGAAGCTTCCACCACTTCGATCTTAATTTGGGATGGGTTAACCCCAGCACGGTCGGCATATTCCTTACGCCCGTCGGCGAGGGCACCGGCCAATTCAATCCCGGTATAGCCGGCCCCACAAACAATCAGCTTGAGGTAGTCTGGATCCTGGGTCTTCTTGTATTCATCCATCATCTTTAAGATGTGGGTGTGGATGGCTTCGGCTTGTTCGAGGTTGGCCATCGGCAGGGCGTATTCTTCGGCCCCTTCCACCCCAAAGGTTTCAGAAACAAAGCCCAGGGCAATTACCAAGTAGTCGTAGCTTAAAGCATCGTGGTTCTTTAAGCTAACCGTCTTATCGTCCAAGTCAAAACCGGTTACTTCATCTTGGATGAAGGTGGTCACGGTTGGCTTGATGATGTCGGCTACCGGGTAGCTGATCTTGCTTGGTGGCAAGGTCCCAGCTGCAACTTCGTGAAGTGCAGTTGCTTCGTAGTGGTAGTTGTTCTTATCAACGAGGGTGATTTCTACCTGTCCGTTGGCGCGCTTTTGTAATTCGTGAACGACCTTCAGACCTGCGTAGCCGGCCCCTAAAACAACAACTTTCTTCATTATGATTCCTCCCGTCTCTGTGCGTTAAGGGTGCCCTTTGCAGCACCCCTCAAAGAGTTGGTTTAGTCTACGATCGTGGTTGACCCAAATCGGAAGGCAAGCGATCACTGGCCTAGCCATCGTTGGCGACTAACGGTGGTCGGTGGGTGAAGTCCCGTTTTACATAGGGGGATTTTCACATGATCACCAATTCTTCCAAATGGAAAACCGCTTTCTAGTACCAATTATATCAGGAAAAGTCGGTCTTTTTAAGCAAAACTGACTTATTAGCACATTTCACAAATTGATCGTCCCAATTCTGGGACATAAACCACCTTAACTGGGCAATGATAGAGTTTTTCTAGACGATCGCTGCTAATTATCTCCTGACAATGTCCAGCAAGGAATTCCCCCCCTGGGAAGAGGAGGCCGACCTGGTCATTTAAGAGTAGTGCTTGGTTGGGAATGTGAGTTGTTAAAATTATTGCAACGCCCCTTTTTGCGAGTTGTTGAACAATCTTTAAAACTTGGCGTTGGCGTCCTAAGTCCAACGCCGCCATTGGTTCATCGAGGATCAAAAGTTCCGGTTCCTGAACCAGGGCCCGGGCAATCGCCACTAGTTGCATCTGCCCCCCGGACAGGGTGGGTAAGCGGCGGTGGAGCAGCTGTTTAATACCCAGGTCTTCTAAGACGTCAATGGCGAGTTGTTCGTTCTTACCGTTAGGAACCTGACCGAGCCCGAGGTAAGGGGCCCGGGCGGTGGTTAAGTAATCAATCACGGTTAGGTGGGCCCCTGATCGGTAGTCCTGGGGAACTAGGGCCATGTGTTGAGCCAGGTCCTTGGGGGTCCAAGAGTCGAGCGGCCGGTCATTAATGTTGATTTGCCCGTTTGCTTCCTTGAGTTGGTTGGTTAGGCAGGAGAGCAAAGTTGACTTACCGACCCCATTTGGACCGAGAATGGTCATAATTTGCCCCGGTTCTAAGTCAAAGCTGACCTGATCGAAAATCGTTCGGTCCCCGTAGGCAAAGTGGAGCTGGTTGACGTTTAAGAGGGTCATTGAATTAGGTCCTTTCTGTGAGCGAGAATGTAGATGAAGACGGGGGTACCAATGAAACCGGTCAGGATCGAAAGCGGAATTTCCCCGGCCGACATGGTCCGGGCTAGGGTATCAATGACTAGCAGGAAGGCGGCACCGAAGATCGCGGCAAGCGGCAGGACGAAACGAGCGTTATCCCCAATCAGGCGCCGGGCAATGTGGGGAACCACTAGGCCAATCCAACCAATGGTTCCGGCTAAACAGACCGCCCCGGCCGTCAGCAAGGTGGCCGCTAAGATGATTACTAACCGTTCGCGTTCAATGTTAATTCCCTGCGAGGCGGCTGTTTGACCACCCAAAGACATGATGGTGAGGTGCCAACGGAAGAAAATTAGAATGATAAAACCAATGATCATCATTGGCAAAGCGGCCAGCAGGCTCGGAATGTCTAATTTAGCGATGCTCCCCAACTGCCAGTAAACAATGCTTTGCAATTGGGAGTCTGGATCGGCTAAGTACTTTAACAGACCAAGGGCGGCTTGCATGAACCCGGAGATAATGATCCCGGAGAGGACCAAAATGAGGGTGCCTCCTTGGCCAACTAAGCGGGGAATTAAGACGGTAATTGAAACGGCCAGAATTCCACCAATTAGGGCAAACCCTTGCACCACCCAGAGGTTGCTGTTTAAGAGGATTGCTAGGGCGGCACCAACCGCTGCCCCGTTGGAAACTCCTAATAAGTCGGGGGAAACCAAGGGGTTATTGAAGAGGTTTTGAAAGGCGATCCCAGAGCTGGCTAGGGCCGCCCCAATCACCATCGCCCCGAGAACTCGGGGAAGCCGGATATCATACAAAATATTGGCGTATAAGGTGTTATGTTTGGGGTCGATTAAACCCGCCCAAGTTTGGCCAAGGCTTAGTTGCATTCGCCCGATTGACAGGGCGATTAAGGCGAGTGGCACGAGTAACAACAGGGCCACAATTAAGGTTAGATAGGTTGACTTACGGTTTATCAAGAAGGGTCTCCTTTATTTGTGCGAGGGGCTTTTTAAGTGTGTCCTTGGCAAGGTCATCGAGTTCATAATCAATGATCATGGGGGCAGCCAGTTGGTTGCCTCCGGCCGCCCTTAGAACCTGGTCGGCGTGAAGGACGGCGGCGCCAAAGTCATCGCCGTAACATTGATCACCAATTCCCACGACCCAAAATGGTTGACCGTTTAAAGGGCTACTAGTGAGGTCGGTTAAAAAGAGGTCACCGTCGTCCGTTAGTTCACCCGCACCATACGTAGCGGGGCAAAAAAAGAGTGGACCGGTGGGGAGCTCAGCAACGGCAGCGTCGGCGGTAATGACTGCAAGCGGCCACGAAGCTACCTGTTCTTGCAGGTAGTCGGCTAGTTCCAAGTTATGACCGGAAATGGTGGCGTAGATGATTGATAACGTGGGCGATTCCCCCCTTCTGGTTTGATTTAAATCAAGTATAGCATTGAGCAAAAAAAACAATTATTAGGGAATAACCTTAAAGACAAAATCGGAATATTGAATTTATCATGTAAGTAACAGGTGGGGCAGCCCAATGACCGCTGACACGGTCAACAAGGGTCACCCAATCTCTAACTAAAATTGGAATAATTATTAAACAGGACCGAAAACAGTAACGGGGGAACCGTCTGCAAGCCCGGTTTATTAGGGATTTGACTAATTCTAAACCCTTAAACAAATTGTAATAATAAAAACTGATAAGGTAAGGTGATAGCGAATGTATTATCTCAGGATTTCAGACGAACCCCTTAACGTTGCGGAACTCTACGCTAAATTGGTTGACCCCAAATACGGGGGCATCGACATGTTTGTCGGGACCATTCGCCAATGGACCGGAGAGATCGAAACGGAACGGATCGTTTACTCAGCCTACCACCCAATGGCTGAGCGACAGTTAGAAAAACTTGCTGAACCAATTGAACAACAGGGCGCCCGGGTGGTGATTGCCCACCGAACCGGCGAACTTCAGTTAACCGAAGAAGCCGTCTTTGTCGGTGTGGCAGCCGCTCACCGGGGCGACGCCTTTAAGTGGTGCCAATACCTAATCGATACCCTTAAGCAGGAAGTCCCAATTTGGAAGCAAGAATTCGACACTGATAAAGTGAGGTGGGGAGAATAATGAAGGTAACTGTCAAACTGTTCGCCTTTTTGGGGGAGCGTCTTGGTCCTGCGGTAGAGATTGATGTACCTAAATCAGTCACGCAAGCCGCATTAAAAGATGCCGTACTAGAGCTAGATCCAGCCTTAGAAGCCACTTTGGCTAATAGCCGGGTGGCCGTTGATCAAGAATTCATCAACGAGGATGTTTTACAACTTAGTGAAGCAAGTGAAGTTGCATTGATTCCGCCGGTCAGTGGCGGTTAGGAGGAGACCATGAAAAAGTTATATGACCAATATGAACGTTTGCACGACTACGTGCGGATTTCCATTACCGACCGTTGCAACCTGCGTTGTGTCTACTGCATGCCAAAAGAGGGGCTCCCCTTTTTTCCCACCGACCGGGTTTTATCCCAGGATGAAATCGTTCAGTTAATTACTAATTTTGCCCAGTTGGGTGTTCATAAGGTGCGGATTACCGGGGGCGAACCCCTCTTACGGACGGACGTGGTTGACATCGTGCGGCGCATTAAGGAAATTGACGGGATCGAAGACGTTTCCATCACCACGAACGGCCTATTCTTAGCAAAGAAGGCCAAGGCCTTAAAGGAAGCGGGGCTTGACCGGTTAAACATTTCCTTGGATACCTTCAAACCGGAGGTCTATAAGGAAATTACCCGGGGAGGAAACATTAACCAGGTTTTAGACGGGATTGCGACCGCTTCGGCACTACACTTTAAAAAGATTAAGCTTAACATTGTCTTAATTCGCGGCCAAAACGATGATGAGCTGCTTGACTTCATTAACTACACTAAGGACCACGATGTCAACGTCCGCTTTATCGAATTTATGCCAATTGGTAATTCCTTAGAGGACTGGAAGCAAGAATACGTTGCCCTGGATAGTGTTTTTGACCTGTGTAAGCAAGCGGGGCTGGATTACCACCCGATTGACTTAGCGGGCAACGGACCATCGGACAACTACCAAGTTGAGGGTTATACGGGAAGCTTTGGCTTAATTCACCCTATTTCTTCCAAATTTTGCGAGAATTGTAACCGCTTGCGGATCACCGCCGATGGCTACATTAAGGCATGCCTCTACTGGAATGAAGAGATCAACGTTCGTAAACTGATCTACGATTTTGATGCCTTCAAGGCCGGCGTACAGCGGGCACTTGATAACAAGCCGCTCAACCACGAGATGGCCATGAAGACCACCGATCGGATCATTGATAAGGCGCCAACTTGGCGTCACATGAGTCAAATTGGAGGATAATGATAATGGAAACTACACAACAAGACGTGGCTCACGGGAGCCGTCTGAACGCTTATACTGCGTTAATTTTAGCCACCCTGGCCATGATCGTCTGCTTTATGTCCTGGTCAAACTTTGCCCCTTTAGCCGCTCAGGTTGGGACCATGTTCCACCTGAGTGTGGCTTCCAGAACCTTGCTGTTGGCAACGCCGGTGCTGTTAGGGTCGATCGCCCGGATTCCGGTGGGGATCTTATCGGATAAGTATGGTGGTAAGAAGGTTTACATCATCTTGATGATCTTCATCTTAATCCCGCTGTTCATGATTCCGCGGGTGCACTCCTTTGGGATGCTCCTTTTTGCGGCCCTCTTAGTCGGGATGGCCGGAACTTCCTTTGCCGTGGGGGTTTCCTACGCCTCAGTTTGGTTCCCCAAGGAACAACAGGGGCTAGCACTGGGGATCGTTTCGATGGGTAACATGGGGAACGCCGTGGCGGCCCTGACCCTGCCGTACATTTCCAAGTCCCACGGCTTTACCGCCGTTTACAATTTTTTGATGATCCTGACCGTTGTGATCGGGGTGATCTTCGCCATCTTCTGTAAGGAAATGCCAACTAACCCGAACAAGACGATGGGTGAGGCCCTGTCAGTGGCCAAGGAAAGTTCCACTTGGTACCTATCCTTGTTCTACTTCCTCACCTTCGGGCTCTTCGTGGCCTTTACTAACCTAACGCCGCTCTTTTTAACCGGGATGTTTAATTACTCTCAGGTGACGGCCGGCCTGTACGCCGCCCTCTTTGCCGGGGTCTGCACCATTATTCGTCCGGTCGGTGGTTTCATGGCCGACAAGATGCGGCCGATGATGCTTTTGCAATGGGTCTTTGTGGCCATTATTGCCTTTGCAATCCTAATTATGGTAAGCTTTAAGTCGCAACCACTCTTTATCGCCGGGATTGTCCTAGTTGGGCTCGCCGCTGGGGTTGGTAACGGGGTTGTCTTTAAGATGGTTCCGTACGTTTCCCAGGGTAACACCGGGGCCGTAACGGGCTTTGTTGGTGCAATGGGGGGCCTTGGTGGTTTCTTCCCACCACTGGTCATCGGTTGGATCAAGGAATGGACGGGCTCTTACGAACTCGGGATCGGCTTGTTAGTCTTGACCGGTGTAATTTGTCTGTTCGCATTATGGCACCACTTCATTCGCGGTGATGCACGTATCGTTAAGTAATCTGGAGGGATCATATGTCTGCTGATCAAAATGAGGGCGCCCCATTTTCACCGATCGAAAACAAGGTGATGGCCGCCTTAGAAAACGTAATTGACCCGGAACTCGGGATTGATCTGGTCAACCTAGGGTTAATTTATGACGTTCAAGTCTACGAAGAGGGTAAGTGTCTGATTACGATGACCCTGACGACGATGGGCTGCCCGCTCGGCGACCTATTAAACAGCGAAATTAACAAGGCCGTTAAGTCAGTGGACGGGATTACTGAATGTGACATTAACCTGGTTTGGGAGCCGGCTTGGGACATGTCCAAGATGAGTCGGTTTGCTAAGATTGCTTTGGGGATTCACGGCTAGAAAGGAGGGCCACCATGGACGTAGAATTATTTATCAAACGGCGTAAACAGCTTGGTTATTCCCAGGTGGCCCTTAGTAAGGGGATCTGTACCCAGTCGACTTTGAGTAAGTTCGAAAAGGACAGCCAGGTACCGTCGCTAGCTATCTTAACCCGGTTATGTAACCGGCTGGGGCTAACGATCGATGACCTGACCAGAAAAGACGCCTCTTCTGCCCGCTACATCCGCGACACTTTGGACCAAGTGGAGGAGGGGTTAATGATCGAGAACTTCCCTCAGGTGTCAGCGGGGCTTAACAAGCTTAAGATTGATCAGATCATGGCTAACAAAGAAAAGATGCGTTACTTCTACTTGGAGGGCTTTAACTACGTTTTAACTAACCAGGAGAGTAGCGAGATCCTGTTCTCCTTCACCCAGATTCTCGATGAACTGGACGAACGACACCAAACGATTTATTCGTACTTGGCTTACCTCGGGTTGGGGATTTACTACACCCGTCACGACTCAATGGAACGGGCCAGCTTCTTCTTCACTAAGGTCACCAACTACTTGAAGACCCTAGTGAACCAAATGGAAGATACTGGTCCCCACGAAGATGACTTACGGGTACTGGCGATTACCTACTACCTAGCTGAATATCAAGCCCTGATTGGTAAGCTCAAGGAAAGTAACCACTTGATTCACCAAGGGGTTAGCATCTGCGCACGTAAGCACGTTACGTACTTCTTGCCACGGCTAAAGGTGTTAGAGGCTCAAAACGCCCTAGACCAAGGGGGCGACCCCCAAGAGATCGCGAACCTCTTGAATGATGCACTGGCCTTTGCCCGCCTGAACCGGAACAACGTGGTTCAGGTTCAAGTGGCTGCCCTAAAGAAAAACTACCGTAAGGTGTTAGCCAACTAACCAAACCAAGATAGTAAGAGGCTGGGAAAAACAAGATTTTTCCCAGCCTCATTAGCGTATGATGTGATTTACACGGAAAGGATTTACTATGCCACTCACTAATCAGCACCCTGAAGAAGAGGTCAATCAATTATTCTCCCGGGTAGCCGGGAAGTATGATTTAATGAATAACGTTATCAGCTTGGGAACCCAGCGAGCCTGGCGCAGGGTCTTTTTCACCCAGCTTGACGTTGCTGGTGGGGCCGATTGTCTTGACCTGTGCTGTGGAACCGGAGATCTGACGATCGAATTAGCTAAGCGGGCCGGTCGGACGGGGCGCGTAATCGGCCTAGATTTTAATCAAGCGATGTTGGACCTGGCGGAAAAGAAGGTGCGCGACCTGGACCTCCAAAAAGACATTGAACTGGTTCAGGCCGACGCCATGCACCTCCCCTTTGCCGATAATTCCTTTGATGTGGTCACAATCGGCTTTGGCCTTCGCAACGTTCCAGACGCCAATCAGGTATTGGCCGAGGTTACTCGGGTGCTCAAACCGGGTGGCGTCTTTGGCTGTTTGGAAATGTCACAACCTAATAACCCGCTTGTCCGGGTCGGTTGGAAGGGCTACTTCAAGCTGTTCCCACTGATGGTCAAGGCCTTTGGGGGCAACTACCGAGACTATCGTTACCTTCAGCAGACTTCCCAGGCCTTTGTTTCGGCTGAGAAGCTCAAACAAATGATGGAAGAAGCAGGAATGAGTTCTGTCACGGTCACTAAACTCAACTTCGGGGCCGGTGCTATTCACATTGGTCAAAAGAAGCGTTAACTGAGCGGGGAAGAACCTTCTTGACGGGTCGTACGACTAAGCTAGGACGAACGGTTGGTGCGATCCGCACCGTTCTTCGGCCTGCTTAGCCACTAGACTTGCAATGATTCCCGCATTTTTGCTCTAACATTTGGAAATATAGGAAGAGCCTGGGAGAAAACACGGTTTTCTCTCAGGCTCTTTGTCGTTTAAAATGATTGCCCGTTAAAAGGGTACTTTTAGTGGGCGTACACCGGGTGGTAATAAACCGGGACTCCGTCACCATTGACTTGGTGGAGGATCAAAAATTCTTCGAGGGTGTGCTCTTTCATCCAGGAGCGGATGTCTTTTTCGGAAGCGGCGAAGGCCTGCTGGGCACAGTAATCACAAAGGCACCCTAGCTTAATGAGGAAGCCAAAGCGAAACTTTGAGTGGGGGCAGCGGTGGTGACAAAGTGCGCAGCAGTGATTCATGGTTAAGACCTCCCGTCAAAAAGTTAGCATTATCACTAAGTTTATTATAACGAGTTTTTACCGCAAAATCAGCATATTTTTATTCCAAATCCCCAATTATCTAATATTCCGATTTTATATCATTGGTCACTTGGGTAATGAACTGACTGAGCCCATCCTTAGCCGGACCCGCTGGTAAGACTCGGACGTCGAGCTGGGTTTGGCTGAGTAATTCGCCGGCCATCTCCAGGGCGGGACCACGTCCGTTGTCAATCGTTAGCTGAGCGGCCCGGGCGAAGTCTGCTTCGCTGGGCCGGTGGGGTTGGGCGAAGAACTGATCGAGCCAAGTGGCTTCCCTTTCCCGGGTGAACAAGAGGGCTAGCGGGTAGGTCCCGGTCACGATCCGCTCTGTGAAGTAAGTAGGGGTAGTCAACTGATCACACTCATCAATGATGTGGGCGGCCACCGCTAAGGACTGACCAATTTGCCCCGCTAAGCCGATGACCTCTGCTGATTTAGTAACGCTAGCCATGGCGTGGCGGGCAGTTAAAGAAGCTAGTAGTCCGGTCCGCGCCTTCAGATCGGCTAGGTAGTTGGCAACCTTGAAGTGGGCGTTGTAGTTGTACTGTAACCGTTGAAGTTGGGCGATTGCTAGGTCCCCGGCGTCGACTTCAAACTCACTTAGCAGGGTGGCAGGGGTATTAATCAAACGCAATCCCGCTAGGTAGCGATTCATCAGGTAGGGGAAGAGGTAGGTCCGCGCCTTTTGCTGGGCCAAGTCACCGGGGGTGGTTTGGCTTGGATCAAAGGAGGCGGGATTCATACTCATCCCGAGGGCCAAAAATTCAGGTAAGCAAGCGGCTTGGACCTGGTCCATTGTCAGCTCCCGACCGGTTGTTAAAAGGGCGAAGAGGTGCAGGCGCAAGTCGCGGTCGGTGGCGTCGACACTTGGGTCGAGCAACTCTTTAATCAGCGGCGGTAGTTGGCCAACTAGGGTTCCCAACCCCTCGGTTAGCTCTTCGTGGTGCGGAAATTTCATTTGGTGCCTCCGTTAAACCTGTCCACCTCGGCGGCCAGTTGTTCGGCGACCGGGATGTAAACGTCGGTGAAGTACTTTTCAAAATCGGTGGTTGCATCAACGGCGCTGAGCTCTTTTTGGGCCCGTTCGAAGGCGTCGTTGCGCATGTTGGAAATGAGGGTCGCCTTTTGGTGGCGTAGGTGCTTAGCCAACTTGGCGTTTTCCTGGCCGTAGTGAGTCAAGAAGTAGTAAAGGACCTCGTAAAAGGTGTTATCGAGAACCCAAAAGAAGGTGGAACGGCGAATGTTGTCGTTCATGACTTCTTGGAAGGTATTTTCGCCAACTAACTCCTTTTTAACGAAACCGGCCGCCGAGAAGATCACTGCTTGGACCTCGTGCATGTCGGCCATAAAGCGGGCAAAGTGATCGAGTTCTTCGTCCTTGAGTTCAAAACCAAGCGCCTTTTGTCGTTCACTGGCACTCATCTGGGTAAAGTTAGCTTGGTACTCCCGGTAAACGTCGGAAAAGTCGGCGACCAGGTCCGCTTCAATGGCGTTTAGCAGGGCTTGGTTATCCCGCAAGTAATCGTTAACGGCCGCCCAGATCTTTGGGAAGGCGGTGTTAAAGTCGGCGAAGAGTTCTTGGGTAGTGGTGACGACCGTTTGCTTAACCTCTTCGTCTTTAACGTGGGGGATGTATTTGACCACCAGGGGGATTTCGTCACCGGCCTGAAAGAGCCCCTTGGCCCGGCGTTGTTCTTGTTCGTAATTCTTGAGTTCGTCTAGGTCCAACAACCCCAGGGGCATGACGTTGATTTCGCTGTTGGTCGACATCACTTGCAAGCAAAAGGGCGAGTCCTCGTGTTGGTTCATGGTAAAGGACTTGAGCCCCTCAAAGAGTTTGGTGCGGTTGTCTAAGGCGTCATCGGGGTCGGCGTAAAAGGCCGAAGTGTAAATCGATGAGTTGGCGTACTTACGGTTGAGCTGTTCTTGGGCGTCCATGGGTTCCTCCTATTGGTCCAGTTGGTTGAGTTCCGCCAGCTTATCGACCCCGGCGGCCGTTAAGGTGGCCTCGGTTAGGTCGAGGGTGGCTAGGGATTGGCTTTCACTTTCATCTAAAGTGGCGTGGGTGACGTAGCCCTCCTCAACGGCGTACTTAGCGGTTAAAAAGAGGTTGGACTGGGGGTTGAGTTGGCGCCGTGATGGGAAACGGTGACGGGTAATGTCACTTAAGATTCCCCGCAGTTCATCATCTCTTGATAAATTAGTGGCCATAATAAATTCCTCCCGAATAAGGTTCTTTATGCTAATTTTAGGCAGTAGTTAGTCCAAAAACCATTGGGGGCTTGCCTAAAAAACGGAAAATTAAAAGGGACGGGGAGAAAACCTACTTTCTCCTAGCCCCTTGACTAGCCTAGATATCAATTAGGTGGTGGTGAATAGCGTATCGAACCAGGTCAGCTCGGGTTTCGAGCTTAAGCTTACGGACGATATTGGCCTTGTGGGCCTCAACGGTCTTGGTGGAAATGAAGAGCTTAGCGGCAATCTCTTTATTGGTGTAGCCCAGCGCCACTAACGGGAAGACCTCTCGTTCACGTTTGGAAAGGGAATTATAACCGGTCAAATTGACGTCAACACCATCGGAATTAATTTGGGAAAGGTCCTTTTTGGTCAGGGTGATGTTTTCATCAATGTAGTTTTCCCCGTTAGAGACCTGGGTTAGGGCGCGCAAGATTTCGGAATCCGGCGAGCTCTTTAAAACGTATGACATGGCGCCGTTATGAATGGCCTTGTTAATGTACTCTTGTTCCTCGTGCATCGAGAGGATGATCATCCGCACCAGGGGGTAGTGTTCGTGAATCCGTTGGGCGGTGATCAGGCCGCTTTCACCCGGCGGCATGGAGAGGTCCATGATCAAGATGTCGATGTCGCCTTGTTCAACCCGCATGTAGGTGTCAGTCCCGTTAGCGGTTTGGCCAACCACTTGGAAAGTTGGTTGCTTATCGATTAGGTAGGCGATGCCAGAGCGCACGATGGCGTGGTCATCAGCGATTAATACATTGTACATACTACGATTCCCCGTTTACTTGGTGGTGGTTGATTTCAATGACCGGGAACTTGACGGTCACCGTTGTCCCCTGGCCGGGTGCCGAGTCAATCATAAAGGACCCGTTTAAAGCCTTGACCCGTTCGCTCATGTTCATTAGGCCCAGGGAGTGACCGTTGAAGCTACGGTGGGCTTGAAAATCAAAGCCACAGCCGTTATCAATCACTTCCAAGCTGATATAGTGGGCGTGGGCGACGAGCATGACCGTAATTTCGGTTGGGTTAGCGTGCTTGAGGGCGTTATTGATCGCCTCTTGAGTGATCCGGTAGAGGACGCTTTGGACGTCGGTAGTCAGGCTACTGGTGTCAGCCTTGCCGATTACGTCGATGATGACCCCCGAGTTCTCGGTCAAGCGCTTGGCTAAGGCGCGGATAGCCGCTACCAAGCCAAAGGAGTCCAGAACGGACGGCCGGATGTCTAGGGCCATTCCTTTAACTTCACGTAGGGTGTCGTCAAGTTGGGTCTCGATCATGGTGCTAACCTGTTGGCGTTCGGGCTCATCAAGTTGCTCGCTTTTTAAACGACGCACCCCCATAATCGCCGAATAAACCCCCTGGGCAATGCTGTCGTGGAGGTCCTGGGAAATTCGTTTACGCTCATCTTCATAGGCCCGGTTGACGTATTGGTTCAACATCCGCTGTTGAGCGACTTGGGTCGCCCGGTCGAGGGTTGCCCGGCTCTTTAATTCCAGAGCGTAGACCTGGTCCGTGGGGGAGAGAACCAGGTAAACCATGGTGTAGTGCAACGGATTAGTGTGATCCGGTGGTAGGTCAACGGGCACGGTCAATTCGGGAAGCTGGTTCATGATTTCACAATCGTAGCACCCATCCGCCTTTGATTGTTGTTGGGCAATGGCGGTATGGGCGAGTTCTTGTAGGTAGTTAAGATCCAGGTCAAAGGCGTCGATCAAGTCTTGGCCGGCCTGGTTAGCGACTACCAGTTGATCGGCCTGAAAAATGAAGGTTGCGTCCGATGATAAGTCAAAAAAGGTTTGGATCCAGTTTGCTGTTTCTAACAAAAAAGTCGCCTCCATCCTTGGGTTAGGCCAGGGATTGAGACAACTTGTCGGCATCGGCCTCACAAACCCGGTGGTGGCCGCTACGGTACCCCGCGAGTAGGACCCCACTAACCGTGTGCAACGGCCCGTCATTAATTGGGACCGCCACGACGGCTTGAAGGTTTTCAGCTCGGGCAATGGGGGAATAGAGGCGGTCGCTCAGATCAAGGGCTAAAATATCGTTGTGCCAAAAGGGGGCGCCAGTTCGTAATACGAGGCCGGCAATCCCAATCCCGCGTCGCAAAACAATTCGCCGGAACCGTTCGTTTTGGTTGCCCGCCACAAATAGCCACCGGGTGAGGTGGGGACTAACGGTAGCTTGCAGCGCTACGCCAACAAAGTCATAGTTACTTTGTTGGTACAAACGGTTAACTAACTCCTGGTATGTTTGCAGTGGTCGCGGTTGTCCTGTGGTCATAATCTTTCCTCCATATTATACCCCAAGGTTTAGAATATGCAAATATTCTAAAAAGAATAATATTATTTATTTCATTCCCCGATAGTATTGATCTAGGTCAATTTTAAAGTTGGGATCAACGAAGTCCCGGTAGTGGTGATAGTCGGCCTGGATGGCTTGAATTTGGTTATCCAGGTCCTCTAGTTCGGCGTCCTTTTCTAGGGACCGCATTTCCTGGTTCACTTCTTGTTCCCGGTTTTCTAACAAGGTCCGCCGAATGGTTAAGTCGGCTAAGACTAGGGCAATCAGCTTTTGGAAATCGGCAGGCGCCATTTCTTGCATAGTTTTCATTATACGGAACTCCTTTGGTTATAGTTAGTAAATTCTTTGGGATCGGCATTAATTACCAGTGGTTGACAGTGTAACGCCCCTTTTAAGAAGTCTTGCAAGCGTCGCTGACCGCTAGATAACCAAGCTTGTACCGTTTCTTGATCGGTTTGAAAGTGGGCCAGGGTGTAGTGGTTCTTGCTGGCTACTTGTAAATAGCGCATTGCTTGACCAGCTAACACCCGCATTGATTGGGTGGTCAGGTTTGGGTAGTCGCAGGGGGAGAGCAAAAGCTCCTTGGCCCCGCTTTGGCAGGCGGCCAAGATCCCGGCCACTGGTCCTTCACCAAGAAACGGTTCCGGGTCCAAAATTACGGTGGCCCGGTCACCCACCAAGGCTTGGATCTGCCTCTGGTTGGCGGGGTTGGCCACCACGATTACTTGTTCACACAGGGGCAAAAGTCGTTTGACGGCGCTCACCACGTTGGCGGGGTGACCGGGCAAGGCGTAGGTCGCCTTGTCAACCCCGAAGCGACGCGATTGACCACCGGCTAAGACCAAGCCGATCATGCTTGGCTCTCCGGGGCTTCCCCAAATTGGAAGTGCCCCGACTTACCGCCGTCTTTTTCGACCAGGTGAACGTTGTCGATGACCATCCCGCGGTCGATCGCCTTACACATATCGTAGATCGTCAAGAGGGTGGTTTGAACGGCCAAGAGGGCCTCAATTTCGACTCCGGTAACATGCTTGGTTTTGACGGTGGCCGTGGTCGTAATCGTGTCTTGGTTGTTGTCTGTAAAGTGGATATCGACCCCGGTTAAGGGGATCAGGTGACACATCGGGATTAGATTGCTGGTTTGCTTAGCGGCCATGATCCCGGCCACTTGGGCCACGGCGAGTACGTCCCCTTTTTTCATCGTCCCGGCGTGAATCCGGTCGAGGGTGGCGGGTTGCATCCGAATTGTGCCGGTGGCCGTGGCGGTGCGGGCGGTCACTTGTTTAGCGGTGACGTCGACCATCTTGGCCCGGTTTTGGTCGTTGAAGTGGGTTAATGAATCAGACATCTGAGTTTCCTCTTTTTGGTAATGGGTAATGACGTAGTTAAAGAGCCAGTTGGTGATGGCTGGCGCCCCAATCAAGTCGGCGCCGGCTTGTTGTGCTAAGGCGCCAAAGGCTAAGGCGTTAAACCCTGCCCAATCGCTTCGGCTTTCTTCTGGCGCCAGTAAAATCAACTTGGGGTAATGCGCCGCTTTATGGCCTTCAATTACCACCACGTCAGCTGTTTGATTGAACTGGTCCACGAGGTCGGCGAGTGGCTGGGGAGTGCGGGAGCGTTGAAAACTCCCTTGGCGTGACTGGAAGACCACCTGGTTGGCCCCGGCTTGGTAAAGGCGATCGCTGTCGGTGCCGGGTTGGTCAATGTTGCCATCGTGGGCGTCGTGCTTAATGGCCGCAACGGATAAACCGGCCCTGGTCAGACGTTTAATTAAGCCGGTGGTGACCAAGGTCTTACCGGTCTTTTTGTGGCCGACTACTTGAATGGTAAGAGCCATGTTTCAACCTCGCTGTGTAAAGCGATTGGTTCCGTTGAGTGCGGGATCGTGCAGAAGCAAGTGGTGGTTTGCAGGTTGGCCAAGGATCCGGAGCGGTCAGTTCCGTTCGGGTAGACGTAGTAGGTGCCGTCTTTTTGTTCGTAGGTCGAACGCAGGATCCGGTCAAAGCCGTTGGTCTTGGTGTAAGGGGCGTTTAAGATCCCAGTAACCTTTTTGACCCGGCTGTCCATTCCTTGGTAGCGGCGAATCAGCGGTTCCATGTAGAGGTAAAAGCCGGTGAAACAAGCGCCCGGGTTGCCGGAGAGGGCCATCACCAGGGTGCCGTCTTGAACGAAAGCGGTCGTGACGCTACCGGGGCGTTGCTTGACCTTGTTAAAGATCATTTCATCGGCATTGCGAGCGGCGTCGCCAATGAAGTCGTAGTCACCGACCGAGACCCCGCCGTCGGTGATCACGATTTCGTGGCTGGCAATCGCTTCTTCAAGGGCCGCTTGAATTTGGTCATCGTCGTCGGGTAATTGAACCTCTTCGTCAACGACCCCACCGGTTTCTTCGACCAGGCGCTTGAGCATTGGCCCGTTGGAGTTGTAAATCTTTCCCTTTTCAATTGGGGCGTTGGGGGCCAGCAGTTCAGTCCCGGTGGCGATGATGGCGATCCGTGGCTGCTTGTAGACGGTCACCGTTTGGATACCAAAGGCGGTTAAAACGGCGATTCCACCCGGGTTAATTTCTTGGGGAGCCGCCATTACTTCTTGGCCCTTCGCAAAGTCGGTCCCCACTTCGGTGATGTTGCTGTGCTTTTCGGTCGCCATCATGGTAACTTGGTCGTCACCCTTATCACGGGCCTTTTCGATCATAATCACCTTGCTGGCTTCGTCGGGAACGCAGGCCCCGGTCATGATCCGGACAGTTTGGCCCGGTTGAAGTTGCTTGTCAAAGACGGCCCCGGCGGGCACTTCGGCCACCACCTCAAAGTCGCGCGGAAAGTCGTGGTCGTCTTCCGCTAAGATGGCGTACCCATCGACCCCCGAGCGACGGAAGTGGGGGTAGTCATAGACCGCTTGGGCCGGCTTAGCCAGGATCCGGTGGTTAGCCTCGGTGACCGGAATTTCTTCGGTGGTTAATTTCAGGGGGACGGCGGCCATCTTGGCTTGGGCTTGGGCAATGGAAATGGGGGTTCGTCTAGTGAGCATGGTGGTGAAGATCCTTTCTTTGGTTGCTGCGTTCAAAAATTAAGTGCTGGAGTTCGGGCAAAATCAGCTGATCGAGGGCCGTTTGGCAGGCATTTTTGGAGCCCGGTAGGCAGTAAGTCAACTGGTTGTACAGGTTGAAACCGGCGATGGCGTGGGAGGCCAGGGCCCGGGTGCCAATCTCTTTGAAGGAAAGCGCCCGGAAGGCCTCGCCAAAGCCCGGAATTTGCTGGGTTAAGAGCGGGGTGATGGCGGGGATGGTAACGTCGCGTTGGGCAACCCCGGTTCCGCCGTTGATGATTAACAGGTCGGCGCCCATCAATTCTTGGCTTAAGTAGGCTGTTTGGATTTGAACTTGGTCATCGACAACGATCCGGTGGTCAATAACCGTAACGTCATTTTCTAGCAAGCGGGCCTTGATTAAGGCGCCGCTCCCGTCTTCTGCCAGGTGCCGGCTGTCAGAGACGGTTAAAATGGTGGCTGTTAACATGGTACTACTATCTGCTCCTTTCTACTGGGTCATTAAGTGGTTGGTGACGGCTAAAAAGCGGTCGAATTGATTTTCGGCGTCCGCCAGGTCGGGGGCCCCGTAAAGGATCAAACGGCCGTTTTTAAAGGCGGATAGTTCGTTTTGGTTAAAGGTAAAGTGGATGAACTTGGGGCTTTGTTCGACTTCGATTTGGCGATCCGTTAACCAGTCGGCGAGGTCATTTAAATCAAGACGTTCGGTTAGGTCCATTAGGTAGGCTTGGCTACCGCACAGGACGCGGACCTGCGGGCTGACGTCTGGTTCAACCGTTAGCTTGTGATTGGCGCAAACTGGGCAATCCGGTCGCTTTTGGACGCGGAAGTAGTTGAAGTCGCCGTTCCAAGCGTCAATTGTTAACAGGCGGTCATAGTTAACCGTCGCCGGGTCGACTAGGTAGTGGAGGGCCAGGCTGACCTGGTTGGCCGCCACCAGCGGTACCAACGGGGTGGTGACCCCGATTAAGTCGCAATCGGTGGCCTTAAGCGCCTCTAAATCCGGGAAAACGTCGTTTAAACAAGGCCCCTTGCTCGGGTCAATTAACATAACGTTACCGAAGTTGCCGGCGCAGGAGCCAAAGACATAAGAAAACTGATGGACCCAAGCCGATTGGTTGATCAGGTCGCGGACCTGGTAGTTATCCAAACAGTCAATGACGAGGTCAAAATCTAACTCGTTGAGTAAGTCGATCGAGAGTGGGGCCGGCAGCGGCGTAATTTCGACCTCGTGGTTAATTTGGTTAAGGTGGTTTTTAGCGGCCATCACTTTGAGACGGTGTTGATTAACGTCGTCTTCATCAAAGAGGGCCTGGCGTTGTAAGTTGGTTAATGACACCTGATCGGGATCAACTAAAATCAGGTGGGCGACGCCGGCCCGGGTGAGTTGCTCGGCAACGTAAGAACCCAAGGCGCCGCAACCAGCCACTAAGACGGTGGCTTGGCTAATTTTTTCTTGACCGGCTGCTCCGATGGAAGTCACCCGGCGTTGGCGGTCGTAACGGTCGATGGTTTCCGCCTCCTTTATTAAAAATATAGGACTTTCCCTAGTCGTAGTATAGCAATTTGGGTGCTAGTGTTGGTATTAGGGAAATGGCTTACTTTATTAAGCACTAGTGGGCCAAGTACATTTTTAGGAGGGATAACAGTGATTAAGTCACGTTTTTTTCACAAGGTTGAAAAGTTCAACGGTACCTTCACCCAGCTAGAAGAAAACTCACGGCGCTGGGAAAAGCTTTACCGGCAGCGCTGGGCCCACGACAAGGTTGTTCGGACGACCCACGGGGTTAACTGTACCGGTTCTTGTAGCTGGAACGTTTACGTCAAGCAAGGGGTCATTACCTGGGAACACCAGGCCACCGACTACCCATCGTGTGGGCCAAACATCCCGGGTTACGAGCCGCGGGGTTGTCCGCGGGGGGCCAGCTTCTCATGGTATGAGTACAGCCCGGTGCGGATCAAATACCCATACATTCGGGGCCGGCTGTGGAAGATGTGGCAAGACGCCAAGCAAAACCACGAAAGCCCGATTGACGCGTGGGCCTCAATTGTCGAAGATCCACAAAAGGCCAAGGAATACAAGTCGGCCCGGGGGCACGGGGGAATGGTCCGTGTTCACCGTGCCGAGGCCCTCGAATTGATTTCGGCTTCCTTGATCTATACGATTAAAAATTATGGACCCGACCGGATCGCCGGCTTTACCCCGATCCCGGCCATGTCAATGATCTCGTTTGGGGCCGGGGTGCGCTTCTTATCCCTGCTGGGGGGCGAAGTGATGTCCTTTTACGATTGGTATGCCGACCTACCGCCTGCTTCCCCGCAGGTTTGGGGGGAACAAACCGACGTGCCGGAATCAGCCGACTGGTACAACTCTTCTTACATCATTATGTGGGGTTCCAACATTCCGTTAACCCGGACTCCGGATGCCCACTTTATGACCGAAGTTCGCTACAAGGGGACCAAGATCGTCGCCGTCAGCCCGGATTACGCCGAAAACGTTAAGTTTGCCGACGACTGGTTGGCACCGGAACCGGGGAGCGACTCGGCCGTCGCTCAGGGGATGACCTACGTGATCCTAAACGAATTCTACCAAAAGCGCCACGAGCAGGCCTTCATTAACTACTCCAAGCAGTACTCCGACCTGCCGTTTATGGTTGAATTAATTCCTTCGGCGGCCGGCAATGACCACCTAACTTCGGGACGCTACGTGCGAATCAACGATTTGACAAACGACGCCGTGACCAACGCCGATTGGAAGACGATGGTTTACGACACCAAATCCAACCGCTACGTTGTGCCGAACGGGACCCTGGGACAGGATTACGATCAAGGCACCCAGTGGAACCTAGAATTAAAGGACGCCGCTGGCAACGCCATTGATCCGGCGTTGTCCGTTGAAGACCAGGTAACGCCAACTAAGGAAGTTGTAATTGACTTCCCGGCCTTTTCTAACGAAGGTAATTCGGTCGTGGCACGTCACATCCCGGTCCAAGAGGTAACCTTTGCCGATGGTTCGACCCACTACCTGACCACGGTTTACGACCTGATGCTCGCCCAATACGGGGTTAAGCGTCGGGAGGGCGACGAACTGGCCGCCCAAGACGAAAACGACGCCAACTCCTTCTTCACGCCGGCCTGGCAAGAACAATATACCGGCGTCAAGCCGGAACTAGTTACCCAGATCGCCCGTGAATTTGCCCAAAACGCCCTCGATACCGGCGGAAAGTCAATGGTTATCATGGGTGGTGGGGTTAACCACTGGTTTAACGCCGACATGAACTACCGGGCGATCATCAACATGCTGATGTTGTGTGGTTGCATCGGGGTGCAAGGTGGCGGCTGGGCGCACTACGTCGGCCAAGAAAAGCTCCGGCCCCAAGAAGGGTGGGCCAACATCACCTTTGCCAACGACTGGCGCAAGGGTGGTGCCCGCCAACAACAGGGGACGACTTGGTACTACTTTGCCACCGACCAATGGCGTTACGAGGAAATGGAAAACCAGCAACAGTACTCGCCGGTTTATCAGGGTGACCACCGTTACCTAAACAACGCCGATTACGTTCAAATGGCAATCCGCCTCGGTTGGCTGCCGTCTTACCCGCAATTTGACCGCAACTCCCTGTCCTTTGTCGATGATTACCAAACCAAAGACATTAAGGAAATTCAAAAGCGGGTGGTGGAAGAGCTCAAGGCCGGCACCCTGCACTTCGCCGCCGAGGACCCAGACGCCAAGCAAAACCAGCCGAAAAACTTCTTCTTGTGGCGTTCCAACCTGTTTGCCTCCTCTGGGAAGGGGGCCGAGTACTTCATGAAGCACCTCCTGGGTGCCGAAAATGGGCTCTTGGCCAAGGCCAACACCCGCTTGAAGCCCGAGTCAATGGTCTGGCACGACGAGGAAACGACTGGGAAGCTTGACCTGGTTGTCGACATGGACTTCCGGATGGTTTCGACGGCTATGTACTCCGACGTGGTCTTACCGGCGGCAACCTGGTACGAAAAAGAGGACTTGTCGTCAACCGACATGCACCCTTACATTCACCCGTTCAACAAGGCGATCAGCCCGATGTGGGAATCACGCTCCGATTGGCAACAGTTTAAGCTCTTGGCTAAGACCTTTACCCAAATGGCCAAGAAGTACCTACCGGAAACTGGTTACGACTTAAAGACCCAGCCACTGGGCCACGGGACGCCGGGTGAAATCAGCCAGCCACTGGGCCAAATCAAGGACTGGAAGAAGGGCGAATGCGAGCCAATTCCGGGCAAGACAATGCCGTCAATGTCTTTAGTGGAACGTAACTACCACCACATCTACGACCAGTACGTTTCCCTAGGCCCAAGCATGGCCGCTAACTACGGATATGACGTCACCCCAGAAATTGAAGAGCTTAAGGATGAGCTAGGGACCTACACCGATGGCTACAATGCTGGCTTACCAATGCTAGACGAAGACACCAAGGTCTGTGACGCCGTCTTGCGGATGTCGACGGCCTCCAACGGGCGCTTGGCTGACCTGGGGTGGAAAAAGCGGGAACAGGCCTCTGGTGAAAAGTTAACCGACATTGGCCGTGGCCGCGCCGAAGCCAAGATGACCTTTAAAAACATCACCGCCCAGCCGCAAGAGGCTTACCCAACCCCAATCGGGACCTCTGCTAAGCACAACGGTGACCGTTACTCGGCCTTCTCCTTGAACGTCGAACGCCTCCAACCGTGGGAAACCCTGACTGGGCGTCAACAATTCTACTTGGATCACGAAATCTTCCTCGACTTCGGGGAAGGGTTGGCGACCTTTAAGCCGTCCTTGCCACCACAAGTGATGGGACCTGGTGACGTCGAAGTTACCCCGGCTGACAAGGAAGTTACCCTTCGTTACATGACCCCGCACGGGAAGTGGAACATCCACACCATGTACTACGATAACCTGGAAATGCTGACCCTCTTCCGGGGTGGCCCAACCGTTTGGATGAGCCCGCAAGACGCCGAGGTAATTGACGTCAAGGACAACGACTGGATTGAACTTTATAACCGGAACGGGGTCGTTACCGCCCGGGCGGTGGTTTCCCACCGGATGCCTAAGGGTTCCTTGTACATGTACCACGCCCAGGACAATGAAATCTACGAACCGCTGTCAACGATCACCGGGAACCGGGGGGGCTCGCACAACGCCCCAACCCAGATCCACGTTAAGCCTACCCACATGGTCGGCGGCTACGGTCAGTTGTCATACGGTTGGAACTACTACGGCCCAACCGGGAACCAGCGGGACCTGTACGCGAACGTAAGAAAGTTAAAGAAGGTGAACTGGAATGAAGATTAAAGCACAAATCGGGATGGTCTTAAACCTTGATAAGTGTATTGGTTGTCATACCTGTTCGGTAACCTGCAAAAACACCTGGACCAACCGGCCCGGGGCCGAATACATGTGGTTTAACAACGTCGAAACCAAGCCCGGGGTCGGGTACCCTAAGCGCTGGGAAGACGAAGAACAATACCACGGGGGCTGGACCTTAAATTCCAAGGGAAAATTGGAGTTAAAGGCCGGAAACAAGTTGAACAAGATCGCCCTGGGGAAGATCTTTTACAACAACGACATGCCCGAATTAGACAACTACTACGAGCCATGGACCTACGATTACAAGACCCTGTTTGGCCCGGAGAAAAAGCACCAACCGGTGGCCCGGCCAAAGTCGCAAATCACTGGTTTGGATATGGAATTAACCACCGGACCGAACTGGGATGATGACCTGGCTGGTTCAACGGAATACGTTAACCAGGACCCGAACATGCAAAAGATCGAATCGGACATCAAGAAGAACTTCGAGCAGGCCTTCATGGTTTACTTACCGCGGCTGTGTGAACACTGCTTAAACGCACCGTGTGTGGCTTCTTGTCCGTCCGGGGCGATGTACAAGCGTGACGAAGACGGGATCGTCTTGGTCGACCAGGAACGGTGCCGGGGCTGGCGTTTTTGCATGACCGGTTGCCCATACAAGAAGGTATACTTCAACTGGAAGACCCACAAGGCCGAGAAGTGTACCTTCTGTTACCCACGGATTGAAGAGGGGTTGCCAACCGTTTGTGCCGAAACCTGTGTCGGTCGGATCCGCTACATCGGGGCGATGCTCTACGACGCCGACCGGGTGGAAGAAGCCGCTTCCACGCCGGACCAAACGAAGCTTTACGAAGCCCAATTGGACCTCTTCTTGGACCCCAACGACCCGGAAATTGTCGACCAAGCTTTAAAGGAAGGGATCTCTGAGGAAATGATCGAAGCGGCCCAAAAGTCACCGATCTACCGGATGGCGGTCGAAGAAAAGATTGCCTTCCCGCTGCACCCGGAATACCGGACGATGCCGATGGTTTGGTACATTCCGCCTCTGTCACCAGTGATGTCCTACTTTGAAGGACGGGATTCAATGAAGAACCCGGAAATGATCTTCCCGGGTATTGACCAGATGCGGGTGCCGGTTGAATACCTGGCCAACCTTTTGACCGGGGGTAACGTACCGGTCATCAAGCAGGCCCTTTACAAGCTGGCTATGATGCGGCTTTACATGCGGGCGAAGACGGCCGGTCAAGACTTCGATACCACTAAGCTGGCTAAGGTTGATTTGACCGAAAACTCGGCCACTTCACTGTACCGCCTACTGGCGATCGCTAAGTACGAAGACCGCTTTGTGATTCCGCAATCCAACAAGTCCCAGTTTGAAGACGCACAATCCGAACAGGGGACCCTGGGTTATGATGAATGTGAAGGCTGTGCCTTGGCACCACAACACTCCAGCATGTTTAAGAAGGCCGAAGCTGGTGAATCAACCAACCAAATTTACGCAGAAAGCTTCTACGGGGGGATTTGGCGTGATTAACTTTGCAAAAATTAACCAGCTCCAGGATGTCTTCGTGGCCCTGTCGCGCTTGATTGATTATCCCGACCAGGAGACCTTTAGTCCGGAAATGAGGGCGGCCCTGGTCGAAAACCCGGCGCTATCTAAGGAGCAACAAGTGACCTTTGGTGAGCTCTTCGATGAGTTAAACCAAGGAACCTTGCTGGACCAGGAGAGCCACTTTGCCAGCCTGTTTGAAATGAACCGGCGCTACACCCTTTACATGTCTTATTACAAGATGACCGACTCCCGCGAGCGGGGGACGATCCTTGCTAAACTCAAAATGATGTACGAAATGTTCGGCGTGGCGGAGACGACCAGTGAGCTGGCTGATTACTTGCCGATGCTCTTAGAGTTCTTTGCCTATGGCGACTTCATGGACGACAGCCGCCAAGACGACCTCAAGCTCGCCCTGGGAGTGATTGAAGACGGGACCTACTCCCTCTTGCAAAACGCCCTGGCCGACGCCGACGACCCGTACATGAAACTAATCAAAGCGGTGCGGGGCCTGATCCGGTCCTGCGTTGAAACGGAGGCGAACGCACATGCATAACGCTTGGGCCCACCTGCTGTGGGTATATTATCCCTACCTGATGTTGGCGTCCTTTTTCTTCGGGACCTTCATTCGGTTTAAGTACTTTCACGGGTCGATCACGGCCAAGTCGAGTGAAATTTTTGAAAAGAAGAAACTGATGATTGGGAGCATCCTCTTTCACATCGGGATCATCCTGGCCTTCTTTGGTCACTGCTTGGGGATGCTCGTTCCCCAAGCCTGGACCGATTACTTCGGCATCACGGAACACATGTACCACATGTTTGGTTCTCTGATGATGGGGATTCCGGCCGGTAGCCTGGCTTGGATCGGGATGGCGATCTTAACCTGGCGGCGGATGACCGTGGCCCGGGTTTACAAGACCTCGAGCATCAACGACATTTTAGTTGACTGGGTCCTGTTGATCACGATCACGCTCGGGATGTCGTGCACGATTTACGGTGCCTTCATTGACTTTAACTACCGTCAATCGATCGGGCCGTGGGTGCGGAGCCTCTTCACCCTGAACCCGCAGTGGCAGTTAATGTTAAACGTCCCGTTGATTTACCGGATCCACGTCTTAGTTGGTTTCTTTGTCTTCGGTTACTTCCCGTACACCCGGCTGGTGCACGCCTTAACCTTGCCGTGGCAATACATCTTCCGCCGCTTTATCGTTTACCGCCAGCGGACCAAGTTGGTTTAAAAGCGCCCAACGGCGAAGCTTTCCTAGTCGAGTGAGTATTCAATAACCAATTCAATAGCTGAAGATCACATCGTTTCAGGCGTCGGTCTTCGGCTATTTTTAGTTGTTTCCCTAATGGATTGGCGGCAGGGGACTTGGTAAGCTAGTTTAAAAAGGGGGTACACCATGACTGAATTTAATTACCAGCTGAACCCAGTGCAAGTCGATCCGAGTGGTCATTACGACTTTCAAAACGTCTTTGACTTTCCAGACTTCATTGAGATGCGACCGGTCCTACGCGAAGCCGTTCGCCAGGTGGCCAAAGAAGGGGTGAAAGAGCCAACCCTACCGGTGCAAGTGGAACGGATGGCGACCGCCTTAGAGGAGCAACTGGAGCGTTGCACCCGGAAGTACGAGCGCCAAGCTGGTTACTATCCCAACCAAAAAAAGGAGAAAAACGAACTCTCCCGCCTCTTCACCCACGTCTTACAGGCGGTCTCGGCGCGCGATGAAATTGACCAAGACATTGAGGACCTGGTCTACGCCGTCAACCAAACCCGTTTATCAATTATTGGCCTGCCGCTTTTGGAAGGAGAGGGGCCCCTTTATTCACCTGACCAAGACCAAGAACTCTTGCCGGGGACCTTTTATTACCTAGTGGCGCTTGAACTGGTGCGCCCCTACCTAAAGGATCCTAAGGGGGGGATGGTCCCGGAAAACGTCACTAAAAAGGGGCGCGATTTGGTCTTACACCTGACGACCTACGCCTACCGCGATTGGGATTCCTACTTAACCCACCAATACGATGAGAAACACGCCATCGAAAACCAAAAGGGGCTCACCAACGTCGAGTACTACGACCGCCTGGAGGAGAACGAACGCCACTACGCCGATCACGCTTACGCCGACGTCTTGGCCGACTTGTTTGGTGACCTCGAACAGATGCTGGTGCCGACTTATTGTGACCACTTGGCGATCATGGGGACCAACCTGGAGCAAGTCTTTCAAAAGGCACCCCTAGTGCGGCTGCAGTTTACCCAAAAGGTCCGCGAGCGTTTCTTGGTTGATGATCAAGGGGAAGAACACGTGATGGACCAACCCCTCCAGTCGATTCACCAAAAGTATGAATTTTACCGAACCAACTTCAGTTAGGAGAATCTGATGCGCTTAAAGGATACCATTACCCCGGAGATGAAACTTGGCCGGCCCGAGTTTGAAAACACGGTCTTTATGCTTAATAACCCGGTCAACGCCCTTAACCTTGATCACTTCGCCTTTCAGGGCAACCTCTTGCCCGAACCGATCGACGAGGTTGCCTACGCCATGCCGGCATACTTAGCCGACGATTACAACCTCTTCTTTGTCTTTGCCCCGAACATGCGGGAACGGTGGTCGATCACCTTTTCTCAGGTGCAGATTGAAAACGGTACCGACGTGGTGGCGATGAGCAACGTGGTGCCAATTGGGACCGGCTTAAACGCCGTTAACCAACTGAGCGCCTCGGCCGCGATTGAACTAATCGCCTACCTAAAGACCCTGGAGGTCAACCACCTTGGCTACTTTGACGAGGAGATTTGGAAGAAAATGTAATCAGGGGGAAACGCCCCCGAGGCCCGTTAACAGTGATTCCCCCTGATTACACAGACCAACGAAAAAAGGACACCACAATTCGTTTGCCGAATTGTTGGTGTCCTTTTTAGTTAGCTGTTAGCAACCGTGAAGCATTCGCGGTGGTGGGCCGGGTGGAGGATCTCTGCGACCATTGCCTTGGCCATCGTGCCGGCGGTGGTATAGGATTCCCCGGCGTCGTTTCTAAGCAGGTGGTCGTTGCCGACGAGCATCTGGTCGCTCGCCAATCCCGGTTTGAAGGTGTAGGACGGCGAGATGCCAACCCAGTCAATCCCGGATACGGTCCGCAGGTAGTCGAGCTCCTTTTTTTGCCCCTCGGGGATGGCGATCCAAGCGTCGGCCCCGGGGGCCTTTTTGATGTCATCAACCACCAGGTGGTCGTCGGCGCCATCTAACAACGAGCCAGCCCCCAAGATCACCAAGAGCCGCTGATCCCCGCCGAGACGGTGGACGAGGTGTTCAGCTAGCTTTTGGTGGTTGTCGGCTTCGGCGGGGCTAGTTGAAAAGGCGTTGACGACCACGTCGAAGTTGGCGAGTTCGTCCTTAGACAGGGTCAGGGCGTCTTGTTCTAAAACGGTCACGCCGGTACCAAACAGTTCCCGTACCTTGTCGGCATGGCGGACCTGGGCGGTGACGGCCAGTCCGGCCTTAGTGGCGGCTTGGTAAATTTCTTGACCGGCCATCCCGGTCGCCCCAATTAGTAATACTTTGGTCATCAAGATCATCCTTTTGGTTTAACTTTCTTTTAGTAAGTTTTGATTCCATTATAGGCATCTACTGAAAGCACTTCAATTGATTTCCTGGTTAAACCGGCAGCGCCCCGACTAGCTGGTCCTCAGACTTGAACTTGGTCGACTTGATCTGTGTAGTTGACCTGTTCGGGGAAGGCCACCAGCACCGCTTGTTTGGCGCCGTTCGTCAGGTCAAAGGCCTGGTTAGCGGCGTACTGTTCTTGGTGATCGCCCAAAATGAGGGCAAAGGAATTTTGGGTAACCTTGGCCTTGATCCCCAACTCGATGGCCGCCTTGATCAGTTCTTGGGCCGGGGCGGGGTAAGTGGCGATCGTAGGCTGTAAGGGATACGCCATGGACTTGTACCAGTCGTGGTGGCTGTTGGCAATCTTGAGGCCGTAAGAAAGTAGGCCGCCGTCGGGATCGGCCTTGTCGATTAATTGGCCACCGATCGTCAGGCGCGGATCCTCCAGGCGCCGGCGGGCAAAGAGCAGGGCGGCCTGGTATTCCTTTGGCGCCCCGTACTTAGCCACGAAGGCGTCGAGGTCGTCTAACAGGGCCAGTCCGCGTTCTTTGGTCCAGTCGAATTCTTGGTGGGGGTGTTGGAGGGCGACGGCTTGGTTTTTCTCGTCGGCCTCTGTTAGATCAGCCTCCTGGTCGGCAACCAGCCAGTAGGCTAAGAAGACCTCCAAGAAGTTGAGGGTATCGTTTGAGATCCCCGCCCGGGAAAGCGGGTCGAGGTCAAAGGCCCGGAATTCGAGCCGCTCGGTTCCGTGGGCAATCAGGTCGTCCAAGTTAGCGCCGCGGCTCTTGAGGCGGACCGGACCGTAGAATTCGTGCAGGGAGTAGAACTTCCCTTCGGCGACGAAGCGCTTGAGTTGGTCGAGTTGGGCACCCAAAGAACTGTAGGTGATCGTTTCGCTGGGGAAGTTGGTGTAGCCAAAGTCACTACTGCGCAAACTGCGGACCGGGAAGGCGAGGTTATCCGGCATCCCCTTGAGTGGGTTAGCCAGCACTGGGCTGGCCCCAAACAGGTAGGTAAAGAGCCAGCGGTGGGCGACAAAGCCCTGGGCCAAGCGGAAGTATAAGTGGTTTTTAAAGGCCGCTAAATCGCTTTGCCCGCTGGCCGCAAAGAGGGCGGCGATGAGGTCGCGGTGGAGCGAAAAGTTGACGTGGACGCCGGCCATCAGTTCCCGGGCAATCCCGTACTTTGCGCCCAGGTAGTCGTGGTAGTCAGCCATCCACTGACGGGTATTGAAGGTGGTGGCAAAGGCTAGGTCATCGGCGGAGAGGGGCGCCATAATCGACAGGGGCCAGATTCGCTCGTCTGCTGCCAAGTGGTCATTGACAATTTGTTGCAGGTACTTGAGGTTTTGGACCGCCGCCGTGGCCCCTTGAACGGGGGGCGCCGCTAGTTCAAACATATTATCGCAAAAATCGGTCTTTAAATAGGGGTTGTGGCGCCGGGACGAAAAGGCGGCCGGGTAGGGGTGGCGGCTAAGCTTACCGTTAGTTAAAACCCGGTGTTGCTCGACTTCCAGGCCGAAAAAGCCGCCGAATAACTTACCTGCTAACTGCTGTTGTTGAATGATCGCTTCAATTGATTCCATCAAATCACCCTCTCTTGTGACGTTTGAAAACATTATACAAGTTAGGTCATGATTTCACCATCAACTTTTAAAAATGATTGACCCCGCCCGGCTGGGTCGGTACAATCGAAACGTTATGAAAGGCGGTGGTAGTGTGGTTACGTTTATCCTAGTCCTGGTCGTTTTGTTTATCATTGGCTCCTTGATCGGGATGCAAATTAACCGGCGTAAATAATAAGAAAGGCTAACGATCGGTGTAAAACCTGGTTTATCATGGTTCAACCGGTATAATAAAACCTAATAACTGGAAAGGAGGAAGGACAGATGATGCATCAAAGGTGGTTACCGTTAGCAACCTTACTGCTGATCCTCGGCGCCGTTTACTGGGGGCGCATTGCCGGGCAACGTTACCGGGTGGCTCAGTGGATCACGGTTAGCTCCGCGTTTTGCTACTTAGCGGTTTTAATCTGGCTAACCTTTTACCCGACTGGGATGCCCTTTTTCCCGGGGCTCGATAAGCCGCTCTCTTACTTTGGTACGGTGTCGTACAACCTGCACCCCTTAGCCTACGTCGACGCGGAATTTTACGCCAACATCCTGATGACGGTCCCGCTGGGGGTCTACCTGTACCTAGCGAAACCGAACCTCTCCCCCGTGGCCTTCCTCTTACTCTGTGCGCTACCGGGCTTAGCGATTGAATCCTGCCAACTAGTGGCCGATCTAGCGGTTAACTTAAACCGGGTCGTTGATATTGACGACGTGATCAGCAACACCCTCGGCGTCTTCTGCGGTTACCTGGCGCTCAAGGTGTCTGACCACACTCCGTTGACCCACCTGGTTAGGCCCTTTGCCCTGTGAGTCAGGGGAGCGGGGGTAAGCTAAGGGACGTCTAACATTGAAAAGAACCGCCGGGGCCGGGAGAAGCCGTTTTTCTCCCGGTCCCGTTTTTGGTTCCGTGTTAAAATTCCCTCCCGGTTTCTGTGGCAAGATGGTATAATTTGACCATGCAGTGCAGTTTTTGTTCGCATTTTGGCAGTTAAACACCAGGAGGATTGATTAATCGTGGAACTTTCAGAACGGATCGCAAACATTCAACCATCGGCCACCCTGGCCTTTTCTAACCGGGCTAAGGAAATGGCCGCCCAGGGGATCGACGTCTTAAACCTGGCGGTCGGCCAACCCGACTTCAAGACCCCGTCCTACATTGGCCAAGCCGCCATCAAGGCGATTGAAGAACACGAGGCCGATTCCTACACGGCAGCCACCGGGATCTTACCGCTGCGCAAGGCGATCGCCAACCACATTAATGAACAGCACGGGACCGACTTTGGCGCCCGTGATGTGGTGGTTACTAACGGGGGCAAGTTCGCCCTGTATGCGGTGACCCAGTCCCTCTTAAACCCCGGCGACGAGGCGCTGATCCCGCTTCCGTACTGGGTTTCTTACGGCGAACAAATTAAATTAGCCGGCGCCAAGCCCGTCTTGGCCCACCCCAGCCAAGGGCTCAAGGTGACGGTGAAAGACCTCGAAGCCGTCTACACCCCGCAGACCAAGCTGCTGGTCTTAAACACCCCGAATAACCCGAGCGGGGAGGTCTTCACCAAAGACGAGATAACCGCAATCGCCAACTGGGCGGTCGACCACGACCTGGTAATCTTAGCCGACGACATGTACGGCGACCTAGTGTACAACGGCACCGAGTTCACCTCCGTCCTTGATTTGGGTGAAGACGTGGTTAATCACACCGTCTTGGTCAATGGTTTTTCCAAGTCCTACGCCATGACCGGTTGGCGGGTAGGTTACGCGGTGGCGCCAAGCAACGTTGCCGCTGCCTTAGGTACCTACCTAGGCCAAGTGAGTGGGAACATGGCGGCCGTTAGCCAGTACGCCGCCCTGACGGCGCTGACCGACCCACGGGGGAAAGAAGAAGTTGAAAGGATGCGCCAAGCATACGAAGAGCGGCTCAACACGATTACCTCACTGATCAACGACTTGCCTGGCGTGAGCGTTACTAAGGGGGCGGGGGCCTTTTACCTCTTCCCGGACGTTTCCGAGGCCGTTGAACTGACTGGCTTTCAGTCGACTGACAAATTTGTCAACGGGGTCTTAGAGGAGGCCCACGTCTCGATCGTACCGGGGAAGGCCTTTGGTTTAGACGGCCACGTCCGGCTTTCTTACGCCACCGACTTGGCGACCCTCCAGGAAGCGATCAAGCGGATTGGGGACTTTATCAAACGCCACCAAAAGTAAACTAACGACAGCTTAATTAGGGCCGTGGGAGCCGTGGGAACGAATCCCACGGCTCTTTTTTTTAGCATTAATGTACAAGCAGATATTTACTATAACTAAACCCCAATAAAAACCGGCAACCAGCCTAAACCATTCGCCTGCTAACGTCAATCAAAAAGCGACGGAGAAAAACAAGTCGTTTCTCTCCGCCGCTAATTATATTTTTGAATCCTAGACAGAAGCAGGGACCGAGAATTACAGGTTCTATCCCACTTTCTATCCTTACATTAGAAACTTTTCGTAGTTGATGGTGGCGCCAGCGTTGGCGTCGTTACCGCTAAAGGTAAAGGTTAGTCCGTCAGTGGCTTGGTAATCAACCGTGATTTCGCGGCCGATAAAGAACCACTCGTCTTCAAAGTTGATGTGGAAGTTAATACCGCTGACATCGTCTTTAGCTACCACGCGGTCGGGGTGGTTATCGATGGCGTACAGTTGGTGCGGCCCATGAATAACCGGGTGGTGGTTATCCGGGTCCGGGTAAAACTTGACTCCGTTTCCGACAGCCAGTTTAAGGGTTTCCTTGAGCCAGTCGGCGGCAGCGGGAGTCACCGTTAATTTGATCATTTTATCATCTCCTTATAATGATGGGCGGTCAATGGTGGTCACCGGCAGCAGGGTGGTTGGGCTCGTTAAGGTCTTGGTTTGGAGTTGCTTTAACAGGGCGGTGGCAGCCATGTTGCCCATCAATTCCATGTCTTGGCGTAACAAGAAGATCCCGTCGTCGCTGACGTAGCGGGACCACTCCCAGTCATCAAAGGAGACCAGCCCTACGTCCTTAGGGAACTTAAGTCCCAGTTCCTTAAAGACGGCGAGCAGGTCAAACAAGACCGGCCCCATCAGGGAAATGATGACGGTGCGCCCGGTCAAACGGGCTAATTGATGGGAGAGGGTGGCGCGCAGCCAGGCTTTGTCGTGACCCTTAGTTTCAATGTTGGAGTAGTTAAAGCCAAAGGTGCGGCTAGCCTTTTGGAAACCGGCGATCCGGGGGATCTGCCCGGATGCCTCGGCAAAGTGGGCCGAGACGGTGATGATGTTTTGGTAGCCGCGCTCCACTAGGGTTGGGCCCAAGTAATAACAGGCGTCCTGGTTGGCGGAGGTCACCCGGCCAACGGTGGCGGGCTGGTCCGCTACCTCCCGGTCAACTAAAACCAGGGGGATGTTGGCATCGGTCAAAGTTTGGAACTGACTAAAATGGATGGCGCTGGGCTGGGCGATGACCCCATCGACTTGTTGGGCGACAAAACGCTGCAGGGCCCGGGCTTCGGTCGCCGTTGAGTTATCGGCGATCATCAGGAGAATATCGTAGCCGTCCCCCTGTAAAACGTCGTAGATCCCCTTGGAAAGCAGCGAAGAGAAGGGGTTAGAGATTTCACCAACCAATACCCCCACCAGGTGGCTTTCGTTTTGACGGAGCTTTTGGGCCGAGGCGGACGGGGCGTAGTTGAGCCGCTTGATGGTCTTGGCCACCCGCTCCTTGGTTTCTTCTCCCATTTTTTCGAAGTGCCCGTTTAAGTAACGGGAAACGGTGGTGGTGGAAACCCCGGCTTCCCGGGCCACGTCGGTAATTGTTAATCGTCGCACCTTGTAACTCCCCCTTGTAAGACTAATAAACCTAGTTTACCACGATGCAACGCTCCATGGGCGAGTGATTGTCAAAAGCAAAAGATGAGTGAAAAATAACCTCCTCGGCAGGTCGTATGACTAAGCCAGAACGAACGGTTGGTGCAGAATGCACTGTTCTTCGTCCGTGCTTAGACACTAGAACTGCGGTTATTTTCCAAATTTCCTGTCTAACATTCGTGAATACAGCAAGAGGCTGGGAGAAAACAGTGTTTTCTCCCAGCCTCCGGTAAGTTGAATTAAGCTAAAAAGAGCGACATGCCGTAAACCGTTGCTAATCCGGCCAGGGATAAGACGGAGGTCAAAGTTGACCAGGAAAGGAAGGTTTCCTTTAAGGAAAGACCGAAGTATTCCTTGATCATCCAGAAGCCGGCGTCGTTAACGTGGTCGCAGAAGACGGACCCGGCACCAACGGCCAACACCATCAAAGCGGACATGGCGGAACCGTGACCGAATTGGTGTGCCATCGGGGCGATTAACCCGGCGGCCGTCATGGCGGAAACCGTTGAGGAACCCAGCGAAACCCGCAGAATGGCGGTGATCAGCCATGCGGCAAAGATTGGCGACAGGCTGGTGTGGGCGAAGAGGGTCGAAACGTAGTTGGAAACCCCACCGTCAACTAAGACCTGCTTGAAGGCCCCACCACCACCGATGATTAAGAGCATCATGGCGATTTGCTTAACCGAGGCCACCATGGATTCGGAAATTTCGTCCATCTTCTTGTTCCGCTTGATCCCCATCGTGTAAACGGCGAACAGCATTGACAAGAGCATGGCGGCGTCTGGCGCCCCGACGAATTGAATTACTTGGTTAACTACGTTGCCCTTTGGCAGGGTGAAAGAGCACAGGGTGGCGATGATGATCAGGATAACCGGCATCATGGAAGTCAAAACGGAAATCCCAAAGCCCGGTGTTTCTTCCAGCTTGAAGGTCTTGTAGTGGCCTAACACGGAAATGTCGATGTCCTTGCGGTAAACCTTCGGGTAAACCCGTTGGAGCACCCAGTTAAAGACCGGTCCGGCGATGATGATGGTTGGGATGGCAGCGATGATCCCGAGCAAGAGGACGTGGCCGATTTCAGAACCGAGGATTTCGGTGATTGCCGTCGGGGCCGGGTGAGGCGGCAAGAAGGCGTGGGTCACGTTCAAGGTAGCGGCCATTGGGACCCCCAGGTACATCAGCGGCATGTCCAATTCGCGGGCAATGATGAAGATGATCGGTAAGACAACGACCAGTCCCACTTCAAAGAACAGTGCCAACCCGATGATAAAGGAGGCCAAAATGACGGCTAATTGAATCCAGCGGCGCCCAAACTTATTGATCAAAGTCGTCGAGATCCGGTAACCACCACCGGAATCGGAAACGAGCTTACCGAGCATCGAACCAAACCCGAAGATGATGGCTAAGTGCCCCAATTGGCCCCCGATCCCGGTTTCGATCGTGGTCGGAATTTTAGCGACCGGGATTTGGAGGAGCAGGGCAATGACAAACGAGGTAACAACTAGGGAAACAAAGGTGTTAAGCTTCAGCTTGACGATCATGAAGACCAACAGGATAACACCAAGTAAAACAATTAATAATGGCATGGAATTAATCCTCCTAATTGATTAATCTTCCTGCAAGTTCGCGATGGTAGAGTAGGCTGGCGACAAAAGTCCTTCCACCTGGCGGAAAACGGGGAGGTACTTTTGGTAGGTGGCCACGCTTGTTAGGTCAGGGTGGTAGGATTTAACTTCCCCCACCAACTTAGTCACGGCGCTCAAGTCGTCAACCATCCCTAACGACACCATCGCCATCGTAATAGCCCCTAAGCACCCGGATTCAAAGGAGTTCGGGATGTTGACGGGGCAGTTTAAGACGTCGGCGAGCATTTGCCGCCAAACTTCCGAGTTGGCAAAGCCCCCGGTGGCGGTTACTGTGCGCGGCTCGCCGACCAGGTCGGCAACGGCGGTAAAGACGGTCGCAATATTCATGTTGATCCCTTCCATTACCGCCCGGAGCATGTCGGCCCGGGTGTGAAGTTGGGAAAGACCAAAGAAACTACCGCGGGCGTTGGCGTCCCAAAGCGGTGCCCGTTCCCCACCTAAGAAGGGGTGGAACAAGAGCCCGTGGGCCCCGGCCGGGACCGAGGCGATTACGTCGTTGGCCAGTTCGTAGGCGTCGACTTGTTCGTTTTGGACGGCGGAGGCATCGACTAGGTGTTCCACCGCCCATTGGAAGACGTCACCCCCGTTGTTGAGGGGGCCACCGACAACCCAGAGGCCGTTATCAACGGCGTAACAGAAGAGGCGTTGCTTAGGATCAATGACTGGATGATCGGTGACCACCCGGACGGCCGCCGAAGTCCCAATCGTAATGGCGACGGTGTCCTTTTCAATTGCCCCGACACCTAAGTTAGACAGCGCACCGTCAAAGGCCCCGTAGACAAAGGGGGTTTGGGCGGGGATGCTCATTGCGCTGGCTGCGTCAGGGAGCAGGCCAATTTCCTGGGTGGTTCCGCTAACGACTTCAGGGAGTTGCTCTGGTTGAACCCCGGTTAACGCAAGGGCGCGTTCGTCCCAGTCACCGGTGGTTACGTTCAACATCCCGGTGCAAGAAGCGATCGAGACGTCAAACCTGAAGACCCCAAACAGCTTGTAAAACAGGTAGGACTTAATGTCGGCAAAGTAGCTAGCCCTGGCCATCAAATCAGGGTGGGCCTGCTTAAGCCACAAGAGCTTGGTTAACGGCGACATCGGGTGAATGGGGGTCCCGGTGCTGGCGTAGAGCTGCTTACCAGCCGGCGTCCGCTTGAGCTGGTCAGCCACCGCACGGGCCCGGGTGTCGGCCCAGGTCAGCGCCCGGGTTAGGGGCTGGTGCTTGTCGTCCAGCAAAATCAAGCTCTGGTTGGCCGAAGAAAAAGAAACCGCTAAGAGTTTCCCTTGGTCAAGGTTAGCCGCCTGGGCCGCCTGCTTAATCACGCTTTGGACGGCTTCCACCAGTGTGTCGGGGTTTTGCTCCGCCATCCCACTGGCGTCCCGGTACAGCGAGTAGCCTTGCTTGAAGTCCTGAAGCACGTTTGCTTGTTGATCGTATAAGACGGCCTTGGTCGAGGTCGTACCAACGTCAACACCAATCAAATAATCCATATCTCTTATCCTCCTCGATGAGAGCAGCTGATGAAAGCGCTCTGGTTTATCGATACACCAATGCTAACCACTCATGGAAACGCTGTCAACTCCCATTTTGTCAATTTTAGGAAAAGGATTTCCCAAAACCCTTACCAGGCTTGCTTTCATTTGGGGACAAAAAAATCCCCGGTCACGGAATCTTCCGTCACTGGGGAGGGGTTAGGGAACGGTGGTGGTGGTCGGTGTCTTCGTCGATGGGGTGCCGCCCCACTTTTCGATCAAAGCGTCGAAGTCATCGTTGTGGAACTGGTTGGCCTTGACGACCAGCTTCATGTGATCGACCAGTCGGTTTACCTGGTGGGTGGACCCGGCCGCCTGAAAGATGTTTAAGGCGTCGTCGATCGCCTTGATTCGGTTGGTATTGGTGATCGTGTAGGTTTCACCGGCGACGAACTTGTACATCGTCCGCTCAAACAAGAACTCTTCTTGGATGTCAAAGTCACGCAGGTCCATCAAAGATTCGAGGGCTTCTAAGACCTTACCGTGCTCGAGGTAAAACATGGTGATTTTAACCAGGGTCCGGAAGGGTTCACTCCCGTAAAGGCGCAGGTTATCGTAGCGGGAGATGACCCGGATCAGCCGCTTTTGGATCACGATCACGGTTTCAACGTCGAAGATGAAGATGAAATTGTAAAAGATCATGATCTCGTAGTGGGTCCAAGTTTCGCAATTAATCAGGTACTTGACCAGGTCCTCTCTGGCGGTTGGGTTAAGCGGGTCGCCTTGAACGTGGTTGAGGGCGAGCATCGCCATGTCTAAGAGGTTTTTCATCCGCAAGTTGTCGGGGCTGCTCTGGGCAAAGGCGTTGATCTGGTTAACGATGACGATCAGGGCCGGGGCGTCATCGGCCTTCAGAGCGGTGGTTAACTTGCGGTAGAGTTGGTCGTAGCGGCTGTTTTGGTAACCGTTATTGATGTAGAGGTATTCGTCGAAGGTAACGTTGAGGTTTTCAAGGAGTGCGACGAAGTTATTGACCGACGTCTCGGTCTTCCCGTCGACGAAGCGGCTGTAACGGGACGGGGTCATTTGGTCTTGCAGAAGATTCTTCAAGCTGATCTTCTTGGCTTTACGGATATCCGAAATCGTTGGTTCATATTTCATCTTTTTCTGGCATCTTTATCACTTGATTAACAATATTGAACCAGTTTTATTGGCAAATTGCAAATAATCAACTTTATAGTAATAAAGCTTAATAGAATTGCAAATTCCCTTGTTATTATGCTATTTGCCACTAATTAAAACCGGTGGTCGATTCACTATCTATAATAATTACAAAATTGGTCATCTTAATTGGTCATCTTAGATAACTAATAATTTGATGGATATCAACTGGATTTATGGTAGATTGCAACAATTAATCGAATTTTTCGGACAAGTCACCAAAGAAGACTTGGAGTGGCGTTTTCCACCCTAAACATTTCCGGGGACGCCAATTTAAGTACTTTGAGATCATAGTCAGCTCTTCGTCCGTAACGCTCTCAATTGGCTGATTCTTTGGAAGGTGTAGCCGAAGCTCGCGGTTCAACCGTTCGTTGGTTCCGCGTTCATGTGGCGCATACGGGTGGGCAAAATAATGGGCAATTCCGCAGGCTTCAATTTCCTTGAAGCCTGCGAATTCCTTACCGTGATCACTGGTGATTGACTTGATCAAGCCACGCAACTCCTCGTTAAGCTCTAGGATTGCCTTAGTCATAGCTTTACTATCACGTCCCGGTAAACGACGAATAATCATTAGTCGGGACTTACGATCAGTAAAGGTAGCTAGGACCTCGCCCCCTGGTTTTTCCTGATAGGATGGTATCGACTTCAAAATGACCAATCTCTTGACGCAGGTTAGCCTCGTCCGGGCGTTGGTTGATAAACTTCTCCCCACGTGTGTACTGACCACGACCGTCGTGGCTCTTTCGGTACCGCACACCGTGGTCTGGAAGGACCTCGCGTTTGATGTCCAACCAGCCCTTGTCCAGCCAGTTATAGAGGGTTTTGAATGACATTTGGAGAATATGCGCGATGACTTCAAAACTCCACCGCTGTTCGAGAATGATCCCACGGACGAATTCTCTTAAATGCTCTGTTAGAAGAGTTTTCCGCCCCCGGTGAGTTAGCTTCTTTTCGCAGTCTTCCTGAGCTTGATCAGCGTCATAGTATCCCTTAGGACAGCGTTTTAGTTCATAGTTGATGGTTGAAGGAGCTACACCAACTTCTTCAGCAATTTGTTTTTGTGAGTAACCAACCTTAAGCAGCGTTTGGATGACAGTTCTATCCGATAATGTTAAAATGTGACTCATGGGTAATGGACTCCTATTGTTTATAGTTTTGTCACTTAAAACAATACCGGGTCCATTGCCCTTTTTCTATCCAAATTTTTCGTCTGGGTAGAATTCTATTTAATCTTACAATCTACCCCATGAAAAGCTTTGCACACCATTATAGTAGCGACATCTTTCGTGAACAATTTGAACTAATCCGGACAGATCTAGAAGGCATACGTAAGCGGACTAAGCCAAGAAAGGTTGATTTATATGATATCTTTTGTGCCCTGCTTTATACCCTGAAAAATGGGTGCGTTTGGCGCGATCTACCCAGCGATTTTTCTAAATGGGAAACCGTCTATTATTACTGGTTACTTTGGACTAAAACGCCATCTCCTGCTGGTATCACTCCTCTGGATAAGGTTTTAAAAAAATTGTCAGCCAACATCGGTTGGCTCAGAAGCGTTCAGTTTATACATCGTTCATCATTCTAGATGCTCAAAGTGTCAAGAATGCCGATCCTGCTGAAAGTAGTGGCTACGATGGTGGTAAAAAGGTGAGTGGGATTAAGCGCCATCTTGCTGTAGATATCAATGGGCTGCCGATGGCAGTCCATGTGACAACCGCCAATGTTTCTGAGCGTGATGGCGCCAATGCGCTACTGGCGTTAAACAAATCACAGTTTGACCTGGTTCAACGAGTAATGGCCGATGGTGGTTATACTGGTAACAACTTTGCTCAATCAGTTCAGGCAATGATTAACGCTGAAGTCATTATTGCTAAACAGAGTGACCTTAGGCACGGTCAAGTGACCCCGCAACGCTGGGTTATCGAACGCAGTTTTAGCTGGCTAGGAAAATATCGGCGCCTCTGGCGCAATTGTGAGCGAAAGCTGAACACCAGTAAGATGATGATTAGCTTAGCCTTCCTGCGAATACTCTTGAAAAGATTCTAAACACGTTCTTACTTAATAAGTCTAATTAAATTAGTAAGTTTACTCAGGCCTTTTCTGGGTGTAAATAGTTAATTGAGATTCCAGCAATGACAATGATGGCTACTACGAACAAAGCCAAATACCAAGTTACTTGAATCCCCGGGGAAAGATTAGGCGCAGTTAAATTAATCAAAGTTGATCCTATAGCCGTACCATTTGCAATGGCAATATTTTGAATCATTCGTTGTAGTGAACCGATTGTGCCTTGATTGCTGGTGGAACCCGATTGCATGATAGTGGAAATATTAGATGGCTGAAAATAGCCACCACCGATTCCGAATAAGAATAGGCAACCGGTTACGATAATTGGCAGCCATTGAACACCAACTAACAGCAAGCCAACGAAAGCTAGCGCAATAATCATAATCCAGGTGATCGGTTCAGCCGAACGCCCATTTGGATATTGGACAGCCCTAGTTCACAAAAGGTTTCGATTTTAATTCGTTCGGAATAGGTTATACTAGACAAAAGATCAGCTCCTAAAAGATGGGTTTGTGGTAAACACCATTTTAAGGGAAGCTGATCTTTTTTGTCCGAACGGCGTTCGGATTAATTTTACAATCTACCATATGATGGTTTTTTGTTTGTCGGAGTCTAAAACATGATAAGATTTAGTCAATTAGGAGAATAAAAATCATGAAAATCAAATTTCTTACTAAAAAATTTTTTAGACCGAGACCATCTGAATTTATCTCTGTTCAAACTGATAACTTTTTGAGAAAATTAAAGCCGAGACCGTTTTTTACAGAATATATCGAGCAAGTTTTCAAAAAGAACGTTGAACCTAACGTTAGCCAAAATTGCTTGACTTTATCGGTTTTAACGGACACCCATGAAAAAGCTGTTGCCAGTTCATCGTACTATGGTCTCAACGGTGTAAGGCATATTATTGAAGCCAATAAGGCTTGCAATTCATTGCCAGTGGATTACAATATTCATTTAGGCGATTTGATCGACGGTAGTGATAAGCCAGAGATCAGTCGAGGATTGTTACAATTCACGATGGAAAATTACCAAAATAGCCAGCGTCCTTTTTATGTGCTGGAAGGTAATCACGATGAAAATGATAAGTATGATGAACATAAATTTATTACTTCAGCCTCATTTAGACGTGACGACTACTATAATTTGGTAACGAAACATGATTTCGAACAACCTGAGATCAAACGCTTGAGTCTTGGTTCCAAAGTTGCTTGGATCGATAAAGGGGATATTCGAGTAATTTTCTTGAATACGAGCGATATTCCCTATATCCTAAATGGCGGGACCAAGAAGTACGACTTCAAAAAAGTCCGTGGTATCCGCGAGCAACAGATCGAAGATTTAATATCTATTTTAGAAAAGACAATTGATAAGCATGTCGTAGTTTTTGGTCATGCTAATTTGATCAGTCAAAGTGGTCGTTCAGCTTTGAACTTCAACGGTGACTTAGTTCAGAAGATTTTTACTAGCTTTAATAATAAGGATTCTGGACAACTTAAAAATGAATTATCCGGTGATTTTGGAGTTAATGTTCGCTATAACTTTACTGATACCGGTATTTCGACCATATTGAATTATATTTGTGGACATATGCATTATGAAAAGTACTACAAAGTTAATGGAGTTAATCATATAATATTAAATTGTTCGGCCTTAATGGGTAAAAAACATGGCCTAACGACTGATTATAATAAAAAATGGAATCGCCGATATAATGAGATTTCCGAATTAGCTGGATATTTCATTAATATCAATCCCGACAAAATGTTGCTCCAAATATTTGGATATGGTGCAGCAACCAGATTCGTAAGTTTTGAAATTTAAGGAGAATTAATATATGCGGTATCGTCGGTTTCGTAGACAAGAAGATTGCTGACAAAAAGCCAGTTATAGAAGCTATGATGGATACGATCAAACATCGTGGTCCAAATAGTTCGGGGGAATTAGTTAATGAGGATACGGCGCTAGGATTTCGTCGATTGAGTATCATTGATATCAACAGTGGTATGTAACCTATTTACAATGAAGATAAATCAAAAGCAGTATTTTAGGAAGTTTGTCAAATGGTGTTGAAGGATAGTTTCTATCCTTTGGAGATCTCCTCGTGTGGGAGATCTTTTTTGTTGTTTTATTAGTTGCGGCGTTTAATCTGGTGTGTTGTCTGAATATCGTACTTG
>SKEY01000866.1_pt1 | contig 44744 bp, 34 predicted proteins | sample 4843871 | NCBI WGS metagenome assembly SKEY01 (sample SAMN11008797, study PRJNA524170) | human gut metagenome | biome: Human fecal sample; material: Feces; isolation source: fecal sample from pouch patient p36 | host: Homo sapiens | place: Israel: Tel-Aviv | collected 2016-12-04
ACATAAGGGAATAACTCAAAAAAGGAAAAAAGGTTCATACGGAGAAGATATAACAAGAAAAAACCTCCTTGCAATTCTTTGCAAAGAGGTTACTGAATTGTACACCCGATGAGAATCGAACTCATATCGTCGGAACCGGAATCCGGTATTCTATCCATTGAACTACGGGTGCGTCTGAAACTTGGACGTGCAAAAGTACAAAATATATTGTCTTTATCCTAATAATTTGGGATATTTATCTATCAAAATAATATTTTGCTCATTAATTTAAGTATAAAACAATCAATTTGATTATATTTTCGGCTAAACATATAACAATATCACAAATAATTTCTATATTTGCAAGCAATTAAAACAACTAGATCTATTTTACAATGAGTTACCTAATTAAACCAGCTAACTATAAAGCCTTGCTTGATTTAAAACAAACAGAGTTAGGCATTAAGCAAATAAAAGAGTTCTTTCAACAGAACCTGTCGTCAGAATTACGTCTGCGCCGTGTCACCGCCCCGCTATTTGTATTGAAGGGAATGGGTATCAATGATGACTTGAGCGGAACCGAACGGGCGGTATCTTTCCCTATTAAAGACTTGGGAGACGCACAGGCCGAAGTTGTCCATTCACTGGCAAAATGGAAAAGGCTGACTTTGGCCGATTACAATATAGAGCCGGGTTATGGCATCTATACAGACATGAACGCCATCCGGGCTGACGAGGAATTAGGTAATCTCCACTCGCTATATGTAGACCAGTGGGACTGGGAGCGTGTAATTACCAAAGAACAACGCACGGTTGATTTCCTGAAACAAATAGTAACCCGTATTTATGCAGCCATGCGCCGCACAGAATATATGGTATGTGAAATGTACCCGCAGATCAAACCCTTCCTGCCACATGACATTCATTTCATCCACTCGGAAGAGCTTTGCCAGATGTATCCCGACAGGAGTCCGAAAGAACGTGAACATGCCATCTCACAAAAATACGGTGCGGTATTTATTATAGGTATAGGCTGCAAACTGAGTGACGGTAAAGAACATGACTTGCGCGCACCTGACTATGACGACTATACCACAATCAACCCGGAAACCGGACTTCCCGGTCTGAATGGCGACCTGTTAGTTTGGGACAAAGTACTGGACCGTTCCGTCGAACTTTCCTCTATGGGTATCCGTGTAGACAAAGAAGCGCTGCTCCGCCAACTGACACTCAGCGGACAGGAAAAACGTAAAGAACTGTATTTCCACAAACGCCTGCTAAATGAAACTCTTCCTTTGTGTATCGGCGGTGGTATAGGACAGTCACGACTCTGTATGCTTTATTTACAGAAAGCCCACATAGGTGAAATCCAAGCCAGTATATGGCCCGAAGATATGAGAAAAGAATGCGCCCAACTGGGTATGCAACTTATTTGATTATAATCTATCAGCAATGAAAGAAGAGGATGATTATAAAAAGTCATCCTCTTTTTATTTGTCATTTTTACAAATTACCCCTATCTTTAACGCACATTTTATAATAAAAGAAATGCCATGAACGTACAAATAGAAGAAAGCTGGAAACAACATCTGGCACCCGAATTTGAAAAAGATTACTTTATCAGACTCACTGAGTTTGTAAGAAGCGAATACCAGACTGCCACTATTTACCCACCGGGCAGATTTATATTCAACGCCTTCAATCTGTGCCCGTTTGACAAAGTGAAAGTCGTCATTATCGGCCAAGATCCCTACCATGGTCCCGGCCAGGCGCACGGACTCTGCTTCTCTGTTAATGACGGAGTACCTTTTCCTCCTTCCCTACAAAATATTTTCAAAGAAATACAAAGCGATTTGGGTGCTCCCATCCCTACTTCAGGCAACCTGACCCGCTGGGCGAATCAAGGAGTTTTATTACTCAATGCCACACTGACGGTCCGTGCCCACCAGGCAGGCTCTCATCAACGACGGGGCTGGGAGGAATTTACAGATGCCGCCATCCGTGTACTGGCAGAACAACGTGAAAATATTGTATTCATCTTATGGGGATCTTATGCACAGAAAAAAGGCGCCTTCATAGACCGCAACAAGCACCTGGTACTGGCTTCCGCACATCCGTCCCCCCTGTCAGCCTATAACGGTTTCTTTGGCAACAAGCACTTCAGCCGTACCAACGAATATTTGCAAGCGCACGGGCAAACACCGATTGAGTGGTAGACATAAATAAAAAAATGAGAAATGGTTTCTGATAACAACACGCAACCATTTCTCATTTTTTATTCCCAACTTCTTCCTAGTACCAATTCACCGCACTACCCGTATTGCTTCGCTGATCCCATTTCAAAGCATCGGTCAGCATACTGGAGTTAGCACGAATACTGAAGTTATAGGAAGTAAAGGGACCGAATACCAAGCCACAGCTCATATTGAAACAGTGCAGGTCACGGCTGATATTGACCGTTGTCATTGACATCTCTTTCGTATTAAAATCATACCCCGAAGAATAATTCACATTCCAGCGGCTACCCAACTTCACATTACCGGAAACATTCAATGAATGAGTCACCGAATAAGGATATCTCATCGTCTTGATATTAATCTGCTTGCTTCTGTCCTCACGAATACTATAACTATAACTCAAGCTCAATGACCATGGCATCTTGAAAGCCATATAGCCATCCGGATCTATAGCCGCCTTCTCTGTTTTTCTCAAACCGGAGTTATCTTCTTCCTCCGTGTTTTCATTGCCATCATCACTGTACTCATCCAGATTTTCATTCTTCTTGTCTTTATCCCCCTTACTGTCCTTTTCATCTTTCGGCCCAAACCACTTTTTCCACGAATCATTATTCAATGTATACGAGAAAGAACCGCTATACCCCTGAAAACGACCAAAACGTCCGTATGACCATTCTGTACGGTTGCCTTCCACTACCTTGCCGTCTTTATCAAACTCATAAGCATACGTAGCAAACTGGGCGTTCATATTAAAAGTATAACTCTTGGTCAGTTTCAAGCGCAGATTCATACTCAAATTTCCCCAATGTTTCTCTTTAGCCGCCGCATTATAGGAAATACTGGCTCCCAACTGGTCAATCAAGCTGATTTTCTTCACTCCGGTAGTATCCGCATCGGATTTCACTTTCATTTCCACATTATTATCTATAGAGAAAGTGAAATTCTCGGATTTACCACTGGGCGAGAAAGAGTAAGGCAAACCTTCATATGGATTATAAGTCTGAGTACGTACTTCTCCATCCGTATCAGTATAAGTATACGTTCCCACATATCCATACCTAGACGTACTGAAGTCCGGTGCATAACTCATGCTCACCGAAGGAGTAAAGACGTGACGGATCATTTCAATCTTGTCGCCAAACAATTTCTTCCACGGTTTGTAGAAACCATACATCTTGGTATTCACCTGCAAGCTCAAATCATAGTTATACACACGGTTGAAACCGTTGATTGTATCTCTCCGCACATTATTAGGTGCCGACGGATCATAACTCTGCTCCACCTTGCGCATATACCAGCGCTCGGTATAGTTGAAAGAAGGCACAACGTTGATATATTTAAACAAAGTGAATGTAGCGCTGATAGGAATCTTATGCTGCATACCATTAGTCCATTTATTCAAGCCCTGCTTCAGAATCAGATTATCCTTGGTATTAATCGAGTTCGTCATCTGGCCGGTATATTGGAGTGAGATTTTCTCATACCAACGTTCATCACCTACCGCTTTCTTACGCTTGAACGGATAAATACGGTTCAATGAAATATTCAAATCCGGCAACGTCACACTGATAGAAGAGTCACGCGTATTCTGAGAGATATTGAATGTACTGGACAGATTCAATCCTATTTCGGGGAAATTGCGCGAATAACTCACACTAGACGTCTTGGTGTTATTTGAATACTGCTGCGGGTTGTACAAACTACTCAGGTTACGCTGGTCATAACTACTGGTCGCAAAGTTCACATTCGCCGAAAAAGAGCTGTTAGGGTTAGCCTTGGCATCCTGTCTGTGACTCCATGCAATTCTGAAATCTTTTGTAACCATATAGTCCGGCATATTCTTCTCACCGGTTTTCGTTACCAGATAACTGGCATTGAAATTACCGCTATATTTATATCTCTTGTTATAATTAGACTGCACGGACAGTCCCCATGAACCTTTCGTAAAGATCTCACCCAACACTTTCAAATCCATACGGTCACTGATGGCGAAATAATATCCCCCATCACGCAAATAAAAACCACGATTCATTTCATCACCGTATGTAGGCATAATGAATCCTGACGAATAACTGCTGTTAAACGGAAAAAATCCGAAAGGAATAGCGATAGGCAACGGCACATCCTCCACCACCAGCTGGGCAGGACCGAAAACCACATTTTTCTTAGGACGCACTTTCGCCATGGAAAGTTTCAGATAGAAGTGAGGATGTTCGTGATTATCACACGTAGTATATCGTCCGTGACGCAAATAAAGTTCATCATTAGCACCTTTCTTCGACTCCTCACTGGTAACGTATCCTTCCCCCTGCTGAGTAACGATATTATTAATGAACCCCTTCTTCGACTTGAAGTTATAACGCATGATTTTGGACTCATACGGAGTCTCGCCATCCTTAAAGACAGGAGTACCTTTTTCCACGCCAGCCGAGTCGGGAACACCACGGGCATACACCGTACTGCTATCCATGTTCATTGTAATCACGGCAGAGGTCAACTCTATTTTCTCATAGTTCACCTTACCGTCACCATACAGATGGGCATATCCGCCCTCAGTGAATACGATAGAGTCATTTGCTTCATAAATAACAGGCGCATCCAACGGCTGTTTCTTTTTAGGTGCAACCGTATCGATAGACAACGTATCTACCAAAGCACTATCTACTTTCAGGGAATCATTACCGGATGCAGAATTCCGCTTTCTGCGTTGAGCACCTGTACTTAAAGAAAGTGACAGGCATGCAAATAGTAGTAGGAATGTTATAAATCTATGTCGTTTTAGTGGCGTCATTCACAAATCATTTACGCTTTTGAGGGGCAAAATTAAGCATTATCCGCCAATAATGAACTATTTAGCGGATATTTAATTTATTTTTAAGGCTTACAAGAAACATTCGCACCAATGGTTAAAACGGATTATCCCATCTTCCCCATAACGTGAAATACTCTTTAACGCCTTCTCCACGCTCTTTTCCCTGTCCAGATGCGTCTTTGAGAAAAACTTGTCGGCAAAGCAAATAACCTGTTCTTCCAGCGAAACCGGAACCATATTCCGATGAGGAACAGGCAACTGCTGGTCAATAATACTTTGCAAAGACATACCCGCTCCCGTATGTCTCTCACAGACCAATGCATGACGCGGAAATCCTTCTTTCCGCATCAGATCAGCCCCCAAATATCCATGACAAATATAAGGATAAGATCCGAAACAACAAATGCCCTCAGCATCCGTCATAAAAATACCAATATCGTGCAGCATCGCCGCCTCTTCCAGAAACTGCTTGTCCAGATTCAATTCCGGATGCTTGCCGGCAATCCATAACGCCTTATCGGCCACCGAACGGCTATGCGCCAGCAGGATATGTTTCAGTTCATTATCTTCAGGATAATATTTATTAATGATAGCAAGTGCGTCCATTCTCAATTAAATTCTTATTTTTGTGCAATATTACAAAATAATCGCCACATATCATGAAAACAAAATACATTTTCCTATACTGCCTCTTGTTTATCTGCAACGCCGTGACCGCGCAAAAGGTTATCACCGGAGCCGAACAGATGGACCGTCTCTTACCTATATTAAAAGGGAAGCGTGTGGCATTGGTTGTAAACCAAACCTCCAAAGTAGGAGAAACCCATCTGTTGGACACCCTGCTTGCAGCGCATATACAAATAAAAAAGGTATTCGCTCCCGAACACGGCTTCCGGGGTGATGCCGATGCCGGAGAAACCATCAGGAACGGAAAAGATACCCGCACGGGAATACCCATCCTGTCCCTTTACGGTAAAAATAAGAAACCTACAGCCACACAGCTACAGGACATAGACCTGATTGTGTTCGACATTCAGGATGTAGGCGCCCGTTTCTATACCTATATCAGCACCATGCAGTATGTAATGGAAGCTTGTGCCGAGAACCGGAAACAACTGGTCATCACAGACCGGCCCAATCCTTGTGATTACGTGGACGGCCCTGTGCGACAGAAAAACCAGAAAAGTTTTGTGGGTATGCACGCCATCCCCATTTTACACGGTTGCACTGTAGGCGAGCTGGCTCAAATGATCAATGGCGAAGGCTGGCTGCCCAATGGCAAAAAATGCGCGTTGACCGTCATCCCCGTGGAAGGCTGGAAACACGGACAACCCTATTCGCTTCCGGTAAAACCCTCTCCCAACCTGCCCAACGACCAGGCAATTGCCTTATATCCTTCACTCTGCCCGTTTGAAGGTACAGCCATCAGTGTGGGCAGAGGTACTCTTTATCCTTTTCAAGTAATCGGTTCACCGGATATCCGCATCTCCTCCTTTTCTTTCAGACCGGAAGCCTTGGAAGGCTTTGACAAGAATCCGATGTATAAAAACCAATACTGCTATGGCAATAATCTCCGCCATATCACCGCCCCGAAAGGATTCTCTTTAAAATACATCATCACCTATTATCAAGCTTATCAAGACCTTGGGAAAGCGGACAAGTTCTTTACCCGCCCGCAATGGTTCGACCTGCTGATAGGGAACCGTACCGTAAGGGAACAAATCATGAAAGGAGCCAGTGAAGAAGAAATCCGTGCAGGATGGCAGAACGAACTGGAAGCCTACAAAAAGATGAGAGAGAAATACCTGCTTTATGAATAATATTTCCTTCCAAGCTGACAGTTTTCGTCAAAAAAAGGAACAACACCCCAATCTATTCAGGACACGCAACACCATTCCTCTGCATCCACCAAGCCCCAACCACAAACGGCTTCCCAACCGCCAACACATGGAATCCGTTTCAATCTTCTTTCCGGAAAGCCTGCATACCTTTCTCACCACCCCGATGATATCCGTGTCCTCACATTCCTCATAAAAACGGCAGACGCCATCCCCCTGCATCAGATAACGACTGCCTCTTTTTTGAATAATCCGATGCAATACATACCGGTCTGTCTGCCGGAACAGAATGACATCAAAAAGTTTCAACTCCTCCTTATCATACGGCCCCACCACCACTTCATCCTTCCCATTTCTCAGTAAAGGCATCATGGAATTGCCTTTCACCCGGAACTTCACACTCCTGCCACTTTTGATTTCCGACTCCACCCACGCAAAGAAACATTCATTCGCTATCCGCTTCATACCCATCTCCATATAAAGTACGACATACTAATTTCACCGCCTCCGCATCGGGCAAACACTCCAGATGATAAACAGGAATGGATGAAACCATCTTTTCCAACAGACTACAAACCCCACAGTATAATTCCTCCTCGTATGCAAATGCAGGAGGAGCAGACGGATGCAAAGCTGCATAAGCCTGCAAAGTGTTCAATCTCCGTATCTTGTTATACGGTGCTTGTGACAAACGTACACATCCGGCCAACGGATAACGCTCCGCCTTATAACAAGGAGTCTTCCCACTCCACGGACTGCCATATACCCACACGCCCCCCTCTTCATAACGCACAATGGGACTGTCATCATTCAGCAACTTACTTCCTGCTATATTTTCCCTCCACAAACGGGTATGGGTACTTTTGCCGGTTCCGCTTTCACCTAAAAAAAGAACCGCTTTCCCCTTATAAACAATACAACTGCCATGCAAGGCAACCGTATCTTTCCGTACCGTCATCAGGCCATACCCCATCCATAAGGCAAACCTTAAAAGACGGGGAGAATAATTACCATATAAACAGATACCTCTCCCGGTTCCACCCATCGTCCGGAGATAAAGCGACGGTTCTCCCTGCGGAGCCAGTTCCAACAAAAAGCTATCCCCACTCACACCGAAAGTACCGGTTACATCTTCATATCCGAACCCATAGGACTTTCTCTGAAAAGCCGGAAAACCCCAACCGTTTCCTTCCCAAACAGTAAAATCCGGCAACCAAGCACCCTCGTATACATCTTTTGCCGAAACCAGATCCGGTTGCCAACTAAAAGGCTTGAAACCGCTGATACCATCCACCGCCTCCATCAACCTTTCGTCCGGCAATGCGAAGCAGTGGCCACCTATTTTATAAATTCGATCCATTGTCTTTTCCATTTAATCTGATTACACGATGACAATACGCCAACGAACTTTCCCGATGGGCTATCGTAAGAACAGTCAGCCCCCTACACTCCTTCATCAGACCGAGAAGCATTTCATTGACAGCCCGTTCAGTTTCATTATCCAATGCAGAAGTAGCCTCATCCAGTAGAAGCACCTCCGCTTTCTTATACAAAGCACGGGCTATGCCTACCCGTTGTTTCTGACCTCCCGAAAGCCTTCCTCCCCCTTCACCCAAAGGAGTATCCATTCCTTGCGGCAATTCATCCACCCAAGCATCCAATCTCACCAGCCTCACTATCTCCGCTACCCGTTCCTTATCTATAGACCGGCATCCCAAAGCAATGTTTTCCGCCAAGGTCCCATCCAGCACAAACACTTCCTGTTGCACATATCCCACCTTGCGATGCCATTCCTGCCTCGGCACATCGGCAAGCGGCCTGCCATCTATCCGAATAACGCCTTTATCCGGAGTGATAAATCCCAAAAGCAGATTAAACAAGGTAGATTTACCCACGCCACTCTCACCACAGATACCTACATATTCCCCTTTACGAATAGTACAACAAAAGTCCTTTAGAACCTCTTTACTTTCAGGATAAGCATAGGTGAGGTGTTCTATCCGTATCTCTTTTTGAAAAGAAAACGCTTCCTGCCCCCATGATGGAGAAACTGCTTCCATCCCCTTATCCCCCAACCCTTCCTCTATAATCCGCAGAGAATAGACCGCATTCTGTACTTGTGTCCAACCACCTAAGATGCCGCGCAAAGCGGGTAACAGCCGGAAAGCCGCCACAGCAAAGACACCTACCAACGCTTTGATATCCCCTGTTCCGAAAACGGTGAGCAAGGTCAGCCCCGATATGACCGCCATTTCGGAAAGGCAAAGAGGAAGATGCTGTATCGTTTCCAGTTTCAAACGGCTCTCACTGATTTTCCTTACCCTCTGGGCGAATGCCTGCTGAAGAAAAGGAAACGCCGCATTCAGTTCCAATTCGGCATACCCTTTCATCGTTTCCGTGACCAGCCGGGATTGCTCACGACGAGCCTGCTGCTCCTGCTCACCATAACGGCGCATCGGTTTCCTGATCCCCCATCCGTAAATCAGCATGAAAGGCAGAAAGGCAATATACAGCATCAGTACCGTCAACGGAGCGTAAACCAACAAAGCTGCCGTCACCCAAAAAACAAGCAGCAGTTCTCCTGTCATGCGAAGCAAGGGGGAAAGAAGGTTTAAAGAAAAAGCATAACAGATATAGTTCACCTCATATCCCAGCCGGATACTCCCCCTGCTGCGTATAAACAATAATCCCCGTTGATAGTAAGAAGTAAAGAGAGAAAAGCTGAGCCGACGGTAAAGAGACATCAGAAAATGGTTTTGAAAACGTGAAAGCCCCGCTGCCAAAGCGTTTTTCACCAAAATAAAGACTATTGCCACCAGACAAAATAACAGGGCGGCATCTTTATCCCGCCCGTCATCCAACAGAAAAAACAAGACAGGCAACAGGGCAGCGAGTCCGGCAAAGTCAAGTAATGCGCAAAGAAATACGGCACAAACCACCCTTATCCCCATTTTCCTTTCATCAGGCAACAACAAACGGCAGATTCTTTTCAACATAAACCGCTTATTTTCGTTCCGTCTGGAAGATGGTATGGGGAGAGCGCAGATGCAACAGAATAGAATTTCCAACCCATTTACACAGTGAAATGCGCAACACGCTGTTGCACGCACGATGAGTATGCAGCATACGTTTGGTTTTATAAACCAGAATGCCCCATTTATTCTTCGCCGGAACTGACATCGTATAGGGTGGCCGGATGATTTCCCGCAAGATTTCCTCCGCCAATCCTTCTCCTCCATATACAGGAACGGAAGTTCCTAAATAATCATTACAGAGGCGGGTCATTGCCAATATCATATTTCTAAAACGAATATCCGTCACTTCCTCAGGAATATGCAGGCCGTATCTATTCAGCAGGCAAGCCCAGTCGCAAAGATGATGAAGTGCCAGGCCGCGTGCATAATGCTGGGCGGCATGAAAAGCGAGAAATACGGTATTAAAGGTGGAAGATGGGATTAAAATGGAGCATTTTCCGTCCAATTCCGCCGATACGGGTTGTAGCAGTTCTTGAAGAAGCTTATCCATCTTCACCGCTATACGGTATGTTTCCGAATTAATGAAGGTTTTATGATTCTCTATCGGAATACCTTTATAGTAAAACATACTATGCTTTTCGGAGTGTTCAAAGTCTACCTCTATTCCTTTTTCTTCCATTAACCGGTCTGCCAGCCGGTTGGCCTCGGCATCACTTTTCCGGGAATGGTCTGCCGAATAAGTGAAGATGTCTATATCTCCCCCTTCCCTGTGCGAAGGAATGGGATAATAGGTGGAGAGGCCCACTCCTTTCAACTGGACCGTGGTAATGCCATGCGTTTTATAAAAAGCTGAAAGTTCGGCTATGGTATGGCAGTACCGCCGATAGCGTTTTTCATAGTTCTCTACCGCCATCGCCCAGTTTAACTTCAAAGCCTTCGGGGGTTGCAAACAGGCCGGCAGGGTTTGTATTCCGTCCCATGCCAAGGCCATCACTCCCTGTTCCACTGCCAGCTTATAGCAACTCTGCCAAGATAACAATGACACATCGGCAAAAAGGGCAGAATTGACCGGAATGGTGTTCAAGGCTGAACACAGCAGAGCAAACAGCATTTTTTCTGATTGGTTCAATTCCATCGGTTCAGTCTATTATAACATTACATTTTTTCAATGAGCTAACCCAAGCCATTGCATCTTGCCGGGCTTGCTGCACCGGTATATGATAGGTTTTAGCCAAGAGACAACCTACCTCGTCTACAGAAAATTCCTTTCCGCAAAACTTGTTCCATAGAAAACGTGCGGAAGAGTTCAGCGAGATAATTCGGGTGAAATCCACATCCGGTGTACCTTGATTGATTATAATGGTTTCTCCGGCTATATGGCGGAGTTTGAAGTTAGAGTTGAGTTTCATAAGCAAAATATAAAGTAAAAAGACGGCTGTCCTATCGATAAAACAGAAGGACAGCCGAATTCTTATTATTCAACGTATTTATTATAGTCAGTACCATTCACCAAAGTTTTGTCACCAACTTTTATAGTCATTTCATTAGTCACATCTACTATCCCTACAAATGGACTAACGGGAGTATAAGTTCCTGATTTCTTTTGTTGACTGGCAACAGCACTGAAATTCAAAGCCGCCTGTTCCTGCGAAGTCAGCAAACCAGCAGAACAATTATTGAAAATAATCACTCTATCATGGGTTGTATCATTTGCCACATCTCCAATAAACTTAGAGACATATCCCAAATTGCTTGTACAATCTCCGTTCAACGCCAACGTGATATTACTGGTATGACAATCTGTAAAGGTTACACTATCATACAAAGAACCTATCAAACCACCATAAGAAAATGATGCCGCAATGTTCGCCGTTTCTACCTTACAACCAGTCAACGTAGCTGTTGCATCTGTTGTGCCCTTGCTTTTTTCAATGTACCCAATCAAACCGCCTACACGGTAAGAACCGGTTCCTCTAGTCAGAATCTTCACATTCTTAGCCATACAATTGGTATAAGTTGTGCCAGTTCCTTTGGAGTAGCCCACTAATGAACCCACCCATTTGGGAGATTTTTCAGCAGAAGGCTCAATCGTTACCCCGTCAAGGGCTATATCCTTAATTATAGCATTTCCATATACAGCAGCAAACAATCCGATACAAGCTTCGGGAGTAAAAGTGGTTGCTTGTTGATTTAACAAATACTCGCTCATGTTCAGGTTAGAAATCGTATGTTTTCCACCATCAAATGTTTTGCCGTTTATAACCATTCCCAATCAAGGTTTGTGATTCAAATTAATGTCCACACACAGTTTTGCATCAGCATCTACTGTTGCGGGAAGAGAAGCAGCCGTTGCCGAAGTCGGCGCTTGTTTAGACTGGAACCAAGCCAGTTCGGCCGCACTTTTAATTTGATAAACATTACCCTCCTTCTGAGGTTGGGTCTTGGTTGTTCCATCCCATGTATCCTTAATCAAGGTAAAACGATTGTAATCTGTTCCTTTTACTAAAGTCGTACTATTAACCGTAATAGTTCCCCCATCCACTTGAGCAGGAATGAAAGGACTCGTAGCATCAGCCAAAGAATAATGTTTCGCCGCTGAAACAGCAGCATTTATCACCTCTTGTGAAGCATCTTTTGCGTAAGTATAATCTGCAATATCACCATAACCAAAGGACTTCAAGTTTTCTTCGGTGAAAGAAGCATCCACACTGCAATCACTATCTATAGTAACCGTACCCACCAGGTTAATATCTCCAATAAACTTGGACATATAACCACTCCAAACTTTAGGACCATAAAAATCACCGGAAAATGCTCCGTATTTTGCACTGGAATTTTCATTGACAGACAACTTGATATTATTCACATCACAGTTATTGAACGTTCTATCCGCATTTCCTTGCACTGTTCCTACCAGACCTCCGATAGAGAAACTACCTTTTATTGTAATGTTACTTGCTGAACAGTCTTTCAATGTCACTGCTTGATCAGTACCACTCATCTTGCCAATAAATCCAATCAAACCGCCTATACGGTAAGCATCCGCACTGTTACTCTCAATCTTCACATTTTTAGCATGACAGTTTTCATACGAAGTTGTACCGTAAGAGTATCCCACCAAAGCACCACTCCATTTTGCATCGGCACCATTACCGGTTACTTCAAAGCCGTCTATCGTGATATTTTTAATCTGAGAACCCGGTTTAGTTGCCGCAACCAGCCCTACACAGGCATTGGGAGTATATTTACTCTGCTCCGAAAGTACAAAATTATCCACCCGTATATTAGAGATGGTATGATTTGCGCCATCAAAAACAGCATTTTCACCCAATACCATGCCAATCCACGGCTGTTGCTTCATATCAATATCAGCACATAGTGTAACATTTCCCGTCATTGTAGCAGGCAGATCTTTTCCGGTTGTTGTTTTAGGAATTTCTTTCGACTGATAGTAAGCCAGTTGTGCAGCCGTATAAATTTTACCATCCGTGGGTGTTGCTTCCGCTACAGAAACGCCATCCCATTCTGATTTAAAATTAAACTTATCGGTATTACTGTCGCCCACTTTCTCAACAACTCCAGATCCATAGGAAGTTACTGTAGTTTCACTGGAATTTCCATCAGCCAATGATATATTTTTCACTGTACCATATACTTCTACATTACCGCCGGCTATGACAAGTTCTTTCACTGTCACCCCTTCTTTTATGATAAGAGTATGATCTGCTGTTTTGGCAGTCACTTTTGCATAAGTGGCTTTACCGTCAACTGCATCCAGAGTAACAGTAGAAGCAGGTAACTCAATCTTAAAAGAAGGTCCCGAAGATACACCACCTGCTTCTACAGCGGGAATGGCCACTCTTACAGTTTTGGCAACAGAAGATCCTCCTCCTTCAGAAGATTCCTTTATGGCAATTTCATTGGAAACACTGATTTTATCAAAAGAAATGCTGACAGCCTCATTTTCCGAATTACTCTTTTTAGGCAATGCTATTTCCGGTGAATTTTCACTGTCCGGAACGTCTGCTATCACTATCGCATTGGAATTTTTCAATGCTTCGGTGGCTTTCGCTACGCTTTCTACTTCCGTAGGAACCTCGCCTATTACTTTATCGATAGCGACTGTAGCATAAAGTCTTACCCCACGTTCAGCCATGACTCCTTTACCGTCATCCCCTCTGAATGTCTTGATGCTGAGTGTATTCTTATTATCTCCTGCTACTGAAATATTCAGTTCCGGATATGTATTGACAGGGATAGGGAAGTAGAATTCCAAGTCCTGAAGAGCATCGGAAGTTGTAAAATTAATGGTAACCACTTTATTATCTGTTCCACTCACCTCTGTCACATTACTATTCGTTAAAGTTTTTAAAGTGGGTATTCCTTCGGCAGTGAAAGTAATTTCTACATTACCCGCAATATCCGGAGCACCTGTTCCTTGAGATGTCAAGATAGCCCGTGTATATCCGGCAGGGATGTTTTTCACCATAATATAGATTAAAGCCCCTGCATTCTTGAATGAAACTTGATTTTGTGCATCTTTACTTATCAGGCACGCCATAGGTGCCCCGTTGTTATCTTTCGGATTTTCAGATTTATACGTATAAGAAACAGGCATATCATAACTTATCTTTGTCCCATCATATGTTACATCTTCGGAATAAGGATAGTAAGCTACCTTCTTCTCTCCTTCACAGGAACCCGAAAACTCCGCACTCTGTGTACCCGCCTCACTAGAAAGGGTATATTCATTATTCGCATATGAAACAGAATTGTTCGATTGGGAAAATATACCGATTTTATCTCCGGCACTCCACTTTACAGATGCCCCATCCATATAAGTTCGTGATTCGACGGATGGTATCGTAGCAACCAATATGTCATTGCCTGTTCTTCCATATCCTTCCTCAAATGTTTCATTTGAGCAGCCACTCATTGCAAAAATAAAAGCGGCAAAGGATAGATACATTATATTTCTCATGATGATAAAATTTTATTAATTCAAAGGCCTGTCTACATAATCAGGAGCGCTTACTGCAAATCCTTTTTCCACTTCTACTTCGATAACCTCCACTTTAGGAGCCTCATACATTTCCATATTGTTTGTTTCCATAATTTCCGTACAATAAATTTAGATTTTAATTTTTCAATGATTCTGTTCAGACATTATACGCCCCAATTATACCATAGAATATTTTTCATTGAAAGATGCTATAATTGCCGTCTGTGGGCAGAAGACTCCTGGCGGTCCGGTGACATATACTGTGTCTCCGCAACCTCGACTTGACAGATAACGGGAAATAAGGATTCGCATTCCCGCTTGCAGTGTTGTTTTCATACGTCTGTAAATGTTAGATCAGTCTATCTTGTCAAAAGACTTTGCCTAACTCCCCCTCCTCTGTTCGGCGGTTAACAATAAAAAAGCGTGAGGGCTGTATCTTGTTTATCCTATCGTCGGGCCTTCGCATTGCCTTGGTCTAGATAAACAACAGCCACTCACGCCATTAGGTATATAGATGCCATAGTAATGGCAGGTATATAACACAGACGTGAGCGTTGTTGTTATCATCTTCAGACCTTTATCAAAGTTGCGAAGTTTGACGATAGAAGATAATTTCAATAACGCTTCTTAAAATATGTAACGTTCTACTACGCCATAGTATAATAGTCGGTACAAATATAATAATTTCTTAAATAGGAAAAACGTTTCTTAGCGATTATTTTTAATAATTGCTACCACAAGCATTAAAAACACTTCTGTATTTCACAATAAATCGACTCAACATAACGCCAATACCAATAGAAAGTTATAAGCAATTATACCCTCATGCTCTCATTATGCATATAATCCATTGATAATGAGTGTTGAATGAATGATGATAGCATATTTCAAAAAGTATCTTTACCCTCATGCCCTCATTCTACAGAACAAATAAAAAGAGTATATCTATCTGATAACCAACAATATGAGCACATACAAAGTCTTAATTCAAAAGTTTGTCAGCCATCGCATTTTGAGCTTTTTCATCACAGTATACTCTATTTTACAAACATCCGATTACATTTTCATGCTGACAAGTTCTACTCATCGTACTTTCCTATTTGTTCTTTCTATTATTCGCAATTGCTTACTCACTAATGTGACTAACTATAATCACAAACGTGACTAAAGTTAATCACAAGTGTGATTAAGTCTAACCACTAATGTGATTAAGCAATTTCCCATAGTAAAGAACTGCAATATGAATGATCGATTATCATATAATGATTTCTATATAAACTATCAAGAACTCCCTAAAATGCAGTAGTTACCATTGTTTCTCCTAGCAAAATATGATAAGATTCGTGTATATAAAAGGGATCTTGTAGGCATTATGCCATTTTTCTTCACCTAAAACGGCAAAATAGACTCTTTTCTCATCTGAGTGATTTTGAAACGAATTCAGCTATATCACATTGAATATAAGAATATTAGATAGTAATCAGTATAATTAAACAGTGAGAGCATGAGGGCAAATTGTTTCTTCAAAAATATGCTACCATCATTCATTTAGCACTCATTATCAATGGATTATATACATAATGAGAGCATGAGGGCATATTTGCTTATAACTTTCTATTGGTTATCTCCTTTCTTTATTCCTTGATATTACGGATATGACTAACAGGCACACCGCCCACAACCGTATTTGCCGGAACCTCTCTTGTCACGATCAAACCTGCTGCAATGACAGCATTGTTTCCGATGGTTATTTATCGGATAAATGAAGAATAAGTGCTTTGTTTCTTATTCTATTTATCAAATGTTACTTGTACCATTAGAATGAAGAAGGCTGATTAGTATGAATGTGAATATGCTGCATATAAATTTTCAACCAAAACAATTATGGATTGCCGATGAAAAACTTAAATGTCTAATACATGGTTTAGATTAAGGAGAGGATTTTTCCTCTCCTTTTTTTCCTTCCGATACGCCCCATTATCCCTATTTGTTACCAAATGGGTGGGAATGGTGCAATTTAGAAGATATTGTGTGCGAATTGAAATACGGAACTTCGGAGAAGTCTTTAAGTGTGGGAAAAATAGCTGTCTTGCGAATGGGGAATATTACTAATGTCGGTACAATCGATTATTCTAATTTAGTGTATTCGTCAAATAATGAAGATATTAAGCTGTACTCACTTGAAAAAGACGATTTACTGTTCAATCGCACAAACAGTAGTGAATGGGTAGGGAAAACGGCAATCTATAAGAAAGAACAACCAGCCATATATGCTGGCTATCTTATTCGCATTAGACCGATATTGATTTTTTCAGACTACCTTAATACTGTAATGAATAGCAGCTATTATCGTAATTGGTGCTATAATGTAAAAACGGATGCTGTTAATCAGTCTAATATCAATGCTCAAAAGCTTTCGCAATTAATGATACCTATTCCACCCTTAAAGGAACAAGAAAGAATTGTTGTAGAGGTGGCTAAGTGGATTTCTTTAATTGATACTATCAAGAATAGCAAGGAAGATTTACAAACAACTATCAAGCAGGCAAAAAGTAAAATCCTCAATCTTGCTATTCATGGCAAGCTAGTACCACAAGACCCGAATGACGAGCCAGCCATTGAACTGTTGAAGCGCATAAATCCCGACTTCACACCTTGTGATAACGGGCATTATACGTTTGACGTTCCGAGCGGGTGGATAACGACAAATTTAGGGTCAATATTTAATGTCGTATCAGCTAAAAGAATTTTGAAGTCAGATTGGAAGCATAGTGGTGTTCCATTTTATAGAGCACGTGAAATAGCCAAGCTGTCTATTTATGGACTTGTAGATAATGAATTATATATTTCAGAGGAACATTATAACTCATTAAAGGAGAAATTTCCAGTACCCAAAGCGTCAGATATTATGATTTCTGCCGTTGGTACTATTGGCAAATGCTACATTGTAAAAGAGTCTGATAAGTTCTATTACAAGGATGCAAGTGTACTTTGTTTGTGTAATGACTATCAAATAAATGCGAAATATATTTACCACATCATGAGAAGCGAATATATGCTAAAACAGATGTATGATAACTCAAAGGGTACAACTGTTGATACCATTACGATTGAAAAGGCAAAACAATATATATTGCCCCTACCTCCACTTGCCGAGCAACAGCGCATAGTAGCCAAGATTGAAGAGACATTCTCCATTTTTGACGGTATTCAAAATTCCTTAGAAGCGTAAACAAGAACGCTTCTAAGGACTAATGTAACTTTACCAGTTCACCACTTTATCCACAATCTTCTGCTGTTCGCTGGCAGTGCGGCGTAAATAGATACGAGTGGTTTCTATGCTTTCATGCCCCATGAGGTCGGCAAGTAAAGCAAGGTCGTTAAAGCGGTCAAGGAAGTTTTTGGCGAAACGGTGACGGAATGAATGAGGGTAAACCACCTCTTTGTTCATCCCGTATTTTTCAGCAAAATGTTTGAGTTGAGAAGCTATTCCACGAGTAGTAATGCGCTGTCCAAACCGATTCAGAAAGATGTAGCCGGAAGTAAGTCCTATTTCTCTGAGCCATTTCGCAGCCTCCGTGCGCAAGTTCTTCGGGATATACAAACGGCGTATCTTTCCTCCCTTGCTGTATAGGTCAAGATGCCCGATTTGTATATGTTCTGCTTTGATATGGAGTAGTTCGCTGACACGTGCCCCTGTAGCAGCCATAAACCATACGATGAAATACCACTCATCATAACCATCTGCTTTGAGCTGGGCTTTGAGAAATTTGTAATCGGCATCGCTTATTACATTTTCCAAAAAGTTCTTCTGTTGTACCTTTACGAACTTCACTTTCAGTTTCTCTTGTTTTGTAAATTCCAGATACTTATTGATACCTTGCAGCCGAAGGTTCACCGTCTGTGGCTTAAAGTTCTCCACCAAGTACCCCTTATATGCCAAGAGGTTCTTCTTGTTTACTTCTCCATAATGATTGAGGAAATACTGTACCGTCCACACATACGATGTAACGGTGTTCTTGGCGAGATTAGTCTTTGCCAAATGATTTTTGAATTTTGTTACCATACTACATTGATTTATAATGAATACAGTAACAATATAAGAGAATATATCGAACATGATAAGAAGTTGCCTGAAGGATGGGCTATGTGCAGGCTTGAATAAGTTGTAGATTATGAACAACCTACTGCTTATATTATAAATTCAACGGCTTATGATGATTCCTACTCAATACCAGTCTTAACAGCAGGTAAGTCTTTTATAATTGGTTATACCAATGAAGCGACAGGGATATGCTCAAATCTTCCTTGTATAATCTTTGATGATTTTACAACAGATTCAAAACTAGTTGTTTTCCCTTTCAAGGTAAAATCATCAGTAATGAAGATTCTAAAAATGCACAGTGATATTGAGATTGATTATGTGGCAATGTTTATGAGTGTCACATATCAATCTGGTTACACTCATAAACGATATTGGATTTCTGAATACTCAAAATAAGAGATACCTATACCACCGAAGGCAGAACAAAAACGGATTGTTTATACAGCCCGTAATATTTCATTCATCGTATCAAGCACCATATCTATTTTAGCCACAATTCGTTCTTGCTCTTTATATGGCGGTATGGGTATTAAAACATTACCAATAGATGTTTTTGTTAAACTGGGCATAGCCGTACTTTTATCTAATTTGCTAAAATCAAATGATAAGCAGAAATAATACAAATATTTATCAAGTATAGCATCATTAGCCTTCAAGCCAAAAGCTGTATCAACGTTCCAAAAATGTTCCTCTACGAATATAGGATTATTAATTGTACCTTTTCTTCCAATTATTGTAGAACCTGCGATGCAAAGATACTGATTAGCTCTACCTATAACACCGCCACTACCATAAATTGGATATATGCCGTTAAGTGTTTCAACATTTTTTTGAGACTTCCCATTCGTTATACTTGTAATCTGTTTCATTTTACAAATAGCCCATCCTTCAGGCAACTGTGTATAATGCCCGTTATCACAAGGTGTGAAGTCGGGATTTATGCGCTTCAACAGTTCAATGGCTGGCTCGTCATTCGGATCTTGCGGTACTAGTTTACCGTGAATGGCAAGATCAAGGATTTTGGATTTGGTATAGGCTATAAGATTTTGAATGTCAGTAATATTTTGTTTGAGCGAATCAATCAAAATATCATACTTAGACACCTCTTCAATTATCCTTCTAACTTCATTTAAAGGCGGTATTGGTATTCGCATATTTTGAGATTGTGTCAGTGATATATTAACCTGTCCGGCAGAACCTCGTGTGGCAATAGAATTTATTTCTGACATTTCCTCTAAGTAGACTTTTAGATATGATACCAACACCTCTTTAAATTTGTAAGGGCGTATTAGTACAGCGGCCTGATTAAAATTTGCTTGTGGCAATGTTGTAGGAATAATTGCAAGTTTACCAAGAGGTGGTCCAACAATATTCATAATAAGGTCTCCTACTTCTGTGCGCGAACGCTGGAGCTTTCCATTATGCACTTCTTCTGTAATATATTGTGGATGATAGGCAAAATCTATTTTTTGATTCCTGAGATTGTACATCTTAATGTAAGGAACACCATTCTCTACAAAGCATGTTTTATCTGGTGTACTTCCAGATGCAACATAAGCTATATCTTCCAATCTACACCATACCCACGAATTCGGCAGCTCAAACGGCACATTCTCATAATGGGGCGTATCGGAAGACTTTGCAGACTTCTTACTCCGTTTGATTTTGCCTTCTTTTATCAGTCGTTCTTTTTCAGCCTTGATTCGTTCGAGCAGAACTGATGCTGGTTCATCGTTGGGATCTTGGGGTACAAGTTTTCCATGTATCGCAAGGTCGAGTATCTTTTGACGTAACGCTTTTGTATCCATCATTATATTTCTGTTTGTAATTGTGCAGTTTTGGCTGCACAATTACTATTCATGTTCTTCCAGTTTCTTTAATTCCTCATTTTCTTCAAACTCTTCAATCCATTCCTTCACCTTAGCTTGCAATAAAGCCTTGTTGGGGAGATAGAGTTGATAAGCAGAAGCATAGATGTTAGCATCCTTAGGCAAGGTAAGTTCCACTAGTGCATCGTTCTTCTCCTTACACAGTAGAATACCAATTGTCGGCTTTTCAAAGTCTTGTTTGACATAGCGGTCGTAATAGTTGACATACATCTGCATCTGCCCAAGGTCTTGGTGAGTTAGTTTGTCTATCTTCAAATCTATAAGCACATAGCATTGTAGCAAACGATTGTAAAACACCAAGTCAACAAAGAAATGCTGCTCATCAAATGTGAACCTTTTCTGCCTTGCTTCAAATAGAAATCCTTTGCCAAGTTCTAATAGGAATTGCTGCATCTTGTTGATAATGGCATTCTCTAATTTAGACTCTGAATAAACTGCATCGGGTTTTAGACCAAGAAACTCTAATGTGATGGGATTCTTGATAATGTCTGATGGTTTCCCAATAGATTGTCCTTCCTTAGCCAACCGCATTACTTCATCTTTGTTACGGCTCAAAGCCAATCTCTCATAAAGACAGCTTCCTACTTGACGGCTGAGTTGTCTTTTAGACCATTGTTGTTGAGTACATTCTATTTCATAGAAACTGCGGGCATCCGGATTTTCCACCCTCATCAGTATAAGATAATGAGACCATGAGAGAGCGAATGTCGGCTCAGAGATACATTCCTCTGACTTCGGATAATCGGCTAACCACTGGTTAGCCTTTTGACTCGGCTTTGGACAACCACTGGTTAGCCCTTTAGAAAAAACAATATAAAACTGCCGTATATTCTTAAGAGTTGAATATGACCATCCATCTCCCAACCTATCAGTCAGACGTTTGGAGAGTTCTTTCAGCACCGCCTTTCCATATTCGGCTCTTGTTTCCCCCTTTTGCTCATATTCTACTATATATTGTCCGATATGGAACTTAGTATAAACCTCAGCTATATTGACGGCTGTTGCCACACGTTCCCTTGCCTGCGTAACAAGGTTAACAACCTTCAAGAACAGGTCGTTTATATCTTTATCATTTGTGAAAATCTCTTTTCCCATAACTCAATTTTCTTCAATATTCGCAAGTAGCTTTTCAAGTTCAACCACAGCAGCACTTATCGTTTGGCTTTTATCCTTTATATCAGCCATCAGCTCTGCCAATGAACGGTTGTCCACCTCACCACCTTGCTTTATCCAAGTAATGTCAAGACTTGTTTTGTCTCTGGTAAGAATTTCATCTACAGGGTATTTACGCCAACGACCTTGCGGATTATTTTCTGCATCGTATGTCTCTACTCGATTATTATAGCAAGAAACAAAATCATCCAAATGATGCCGTTCCAGTTTATTGGTGGCAAGCGTATGCTTTATATCTGTACGGTAGTCGTAAAACCATATTTCCTTGGTCGGTTGTCCTTTGCTGAAAAACAACACGTTGGCTTTTACGCCTTGGGCATAGAAAATACCTGTAGGTAAACGCAAGATAGTATGCAAATTAAAATCCTGCAATAAGCGTTTACGAATAGTCTCACCTGCTCCAGCCTCAAAGAGAACATTATCAGGAAGTACAACTGCTGCACGTCCTCCCGTTTTGAGCATAAGCATCATGTGCTGGAGGAAATTTAACTGGTTATTCTTGGTCTCTACATAAAAATCCGGGCGGTTAATATCCACCGATCCAGCCGGACGAGTTCCAAAAGGAGGATTGGCAAGAATCACATCTACAAGAGTTGACGGTTCTTTTTCCAAAGAATCCTCACAAACAATCGGACTACGGTCTGTACCAATACCATGCAAATAAAGATTCATGGAAGCAAGCGTCACCACTAAAGGCGTATTATCCACACCATGCAAAGCTTTGTCACGCAAGAAATCACGTTTTTCTTTACTTGCTGACTGACCTTTCATATAATCGTAAGCTGTAAGCAAGAATCCACCCGTTCCACAAGCCGGGTCACAAACCGTTTCCCCCATTTGCGGATTGATACAATCTACCATTGCCTGAATAAGTGGACGAGGAGTAAAATACTGTCCTGCCCCGCTTTTCTTGTCTTGTCCGTTCTTTTCAAGAATGCTTTCGTAGATAGCTCCTTTCACATCACCGTCCATAATGAGCCATTGCTCCTCATCAATCATGGTGATGACCTTTTTCAGATAAACAGGCTTGTCTATCTTGTTTTGAGCCTTCGTATAAATCGTACCTATCAGATTATCCTGCTCACTAAGCAATTTAAGGGTCTCTTCATATTGTTTTACCAAATCCAAGCCATCAAGTACTATCAAATCTGCCCACTGATAACCAGTTGGAATAGCCGACTTTTCTCCAAACATTTCTACATTTTCGGCATCCATCTTCAAGAATAAAAGATAGGTCAGTTGGGTAATATAATCAGTAAATCCTATTCCTTGTCCGGCAAGAGTGGTTGCCAGATTCCATACTTTTTTGGTGAGCGATTGCTCTGTTGTATTATTTGTTGCCATTTCTTTATGCTGCTTTTCTTAAAACTACAAATGTGTAAAGTGAATGAAGTGCCTCGTCTGCCTTCTGCATATTGCCAAACGCTCTAATCATTTGGGCTGCATGGGTAGCATCATCTTCACGAATATCTCTGATAGTACAAGCTCCGTTAGAAGCGATGTAATCCACAATACGACTGATAACCTCTCGCTGTTTGTCAGTTATTTCACGCTGGTTTTGCCCTAACCAAAGATTGAAAAACTGTTTAGAGGTAGTAACTACGCTATCCAATCGTTCGATTTGGTGGAAAGCAAAGCGCACAAGTTGTATGATATTGGTCAATGCATCGCTTTCTTCTTTGGTAATGGAACGCCTTACCACTTTAGGGTTAACTATGGCATAAGAGTTCCAGAGTTGTTTGGATGTAAAATGATTGTTTGCCATTTTAAGTCTGTTCTCCAAATCCTTTAGCATCGAATAGGTTATAGGCTCTCCCTCATTGTTGTAAATGATGCGCAGTGCCTCTATTTCGTCATAGTACTTTTTACAAAAATCTTCAAAAGCCTCTGTCGTATTTTTTGCTTCCTCAATGGAAAACCCTTTGGAGATAAGCGTATCTTCACCCGGCATCAATGTATTGACGAATCCGGCTGCAAGTATAAGAAGGTATTTCCGAGCATCTGCATGATTGGCAAGCGGAGCGACTAGCCCCTTACGTTCATTGTTAGGCTCATCAGTGCTTACAAACGGTGGAAGAATGCCTTTCTCCAGTGCATCGTATATTCTGGCAGAAAGTTCCTTCATGTCATCATGAGACAAACGGACAAACTCTTTCCGTTGCGGATCATCCGCCTTGTTGTATATTCGGGCAAGCGTTGCAGCAAGCCGTTTGAGATACTCGTCAGGAATATAGCCATGACTAATACGTTCTAATAGCTCCTTTAGAGTAATCGTCTTTGTTGTAGGAGCATCATCTATAGGTGCCACTGTTTGCGCATGTTCCGTCACGCCTACCGCATCAACCAAATAAAAACAATCCTTGCTGAATGCGTTCGGGGTAACATTGCGAAGTTGCTCATCACCAATAGTACGTACTCCACGCCCTTTCATCTGAATATACAAAGGCAATGACTCCACATCACGCATGAACATCACCACTTCCAGCGGCTTTACATCTGTTCCGGTGGCAACCAACGTACAGGTGACAGCAATACGGAAATCCTTGTCGTTACGGAATTGGCGTATCAGTTCGTTACTGTCGCCTGCCGAATAGGTAATTTTCTGAACAAAGCGGTCATCAGTCCGTCCAAACACCTCTTTAGCTATTTGTACGATATTTGTAGCATGAGCTTCATTGAGAGCAAAAATCAATGTTTTGGGCAAAAAGTCCATATTTGGTTCACGTTGCGGGTCATTAAACAATTCCGTATAAACCACATCCCGATAGGTCGAAAGGACTAACTTTATCTGTGCCGGATTGATAATACTCCGATTAAGTTCTTTATTTGTATAGATTTTGGTTTCCTTACTACTTACAATCTTAACCTCACCTGTATATCTTGTTTCTTCTTTAAATTTCTCACCCTCTAATATAGCCCCACCCGTTTCTGTGACTTGCGTTTTTATTCTATATACCCGACAATCCACATTCACGCCATCAACAATACTCTTTTCCAATGTGTAGTTAACAATGCAGTTATTATTGAAGAATGCCATTGTTTCAGGGATAGGAGTTGCGGTCAGACCAACCAATCTTGCCGTATCGAAATACTCCAGCACCTTGCGCCAGTTCCCATAAATGGAGCGATGGCACTCGTCTATGATAATCATATCAAAGTAGTCGTGCGGTAAGTTGGGATTAGGAGGCAAGGTTACTTCTTCTATAGGTTCATTCTCGTCATCATCATTATCCTCAATAGTTTCTCCTTTCAAGAATGAGAATAGACGTTGTATTGTAGAAATAACGACATTGCTATCAGAAGGAATAGAAGACGAGCGAAGGCGATTGACCGTAAAGATAGTATTGAAAGCCTCCCCGTTCTCTGTCAGACGGAAAGTTCCAAATTCTCCTTCTGCTTGTTTTCCAAGATTATTTCGGTCTACAAGAAACAACACTCTACGCATTGGTGTATAAGAAAGCATCCGGTAGGCAGCAAGACAAGCAGTATATGTTTTACCCACACCGGTGGCAAGAACCATCAACGCCCGATTTTGCCCGGCACGGAAACTCTTTTCAAGTTCTGTCACTGCCTCATATTGGCAATCACGCAGCCCTTTCTTTTTCAATGTAGGGAGTCCGGCAAATGCATCTTCAATTCCCAGTCTCTTTACCAATTCATGTGGTGTAGGGATATTCATGATCTGCCTGAAACAAGAATCTTGTTCACGAAAATCACAGCAATATAGTTCCTTACCATTCGAAGTGAAGATAAAAGGCAATGGCTTTTGATATGCCTGATAGATATTCGGAACACTTCTTGCATATAAGGCTGCTTGCTCGCATACCTCTGAAGCAAAAGCATCCGTTTCTTCACGCTTAGCTTCAAGTACCCCTACTGCTTTTCCATTAATGAAAAGGAAATAATCTGCCTCAAGATTTCCTTTCAATAAACCTTCTCTTATGGCTACAGCCGTACAAGTAGGTTCATAATCCTCCCTGTTGACTACTTTCCAACCAGCATCGGCAAACCACTGGTCTATCTTTATTCTTGCTTTTTCTTCAGGAGTCATGTTCTTGATATTGTAAATTATCGGAAGCTTATGTCAAAAAACAAATTGATATTCAAAGCTATAACTTTACTCTTTCAATAATTGATTCGCTCTAAGGAAATTCACAAACGAATCAATAATTTTAGAATTACGATTAATAATATCAGTTTCAGTAAAATCACTATATGAATTACTTATCTCTGCCAATTCTACAATTTGAGAGCCATTCTTTTCCTGACCATTAGCAGTGGTAAAACCTTTATAATATTTTACTTTATCTACAAAGCGATAGTCGGAAGCTCTGATATTCAATCTTTTCTCAAGAAGAACTTTATTCCCAAGTATTTCTACATTCTGAGGATTTGATAAGCTTTTTTCTTTATCCCGTCTGTTTCGTGCATATATATGTTCTATATCGAATCTAGTTTCCAATGACAATAATGATTGATTATCATGTTGAAAAGCCCACCAAGTAATCATTGATTTTGTAATCGCACGACTATTATTGAATACATAATTTGTTATTTGCGCACGATAACGTTCTTCTGAAAATTTGAAATCTGAGAATGTTACTTCTTCGCCTTTGATTATTTTAACCATTTCCGCATACACAGGGGTACGCAAAGAATTAACACCTGGATTAGTTATAGCATACGCCCATATGAAAGCTGTTATACAGTCCAAGAAACGACAAAAAGCATTTTCTTCTATTTCATCATTTTCATCACGATGGTACATAAAATACACAGAAGTGATATACGTCCACATTCCATTAGGAGCATAACTAAGTACGAACAAACGCTTTAGAACTTTATCTGAGAAACGTTCTGTTTCTTGATTGTTAACATCTTGCCAAAATTTGGCAAGGCTTACAAGATTACTCAATGTCTTTGGCTGATGCAAAAGAGGATAACTGCCATCTCCTTCATAAAACTTGCGCAAAGCTTCTGTTGTTGATGATTTTATCTCTGCAAGTGCTCGTTCATAATACATATATCTTGTAAACAATTCATCTAATGGTGTACCATAAATTGGATGAAACACTTCGCTAGTAATCTTATCTAGATTTTTCCACGTTTCTATAAATTCATCTTTTTTGCCAAATGATGAATAATATTTATAAAGTTGCGCCTTAAAAATATCTGCATCAGAGAGAGGTTTCCCTCTATCATTCAAGGTTGAGAAAATTCTTAACGCCGTATTTTGTGATTCTGCCTCTATTGGTAAAAGGACACAGTTATTCAACACACGAGCCGGGAAATATGCAAAATAAGATGGATAATTACTTAGAAAAGCATCTATCTTTTCAACGAAAAAATTGAAATTCTTTGCGTAACGACTTTTTTTGCCAATTCCTTGTCCATCTTTCAATATTGCAATAAACTCTTCTTTATCTTCATCTGTAGCAACTTGTGAATTGATTTTCAGAGCAGATGTTTCAAACTCCCCAAATTCATTAGCTCTCCAAATACATTTTTCAATATCCTCCTTCATCCGTTTTGAGCGAGAGTCTTTCATACTACCTAGTTTATTATAAAAAGCCCTTAACAAAAGCATAAGTGTCGTTAAACGTTGCTGCCCATCAATTACCTCCATTTGGTTTCTATTCTTAAATGTTACTATGGGACCAAGAAAATACTCTTCATCGTCAACAAATTGGTCACAGTCATCATTTGGGAAAGAGAACGAAAACAAATCGTCCCATAAAGTTTTACACTCCATCTCACCCCACGCATATGGGCGTTGGTAATCAGGTATAAGGAAGTTGTATTTCGATTCTTGAAAAAGGCTTTTCACCTTTTTCTGTTCAATATTTAAGTTTGCCATCTTATTGCTTATTTTTATATTCTAATCAATTAAACTCAATAATAACATCAGAAAGGCTTGTATATTATTACCTATCTTTTTTATCAATTATTAAGTCCTTCAAATCTACCTGCAATATCTCTGCAATCTGTTGTAGAATATCCAAATTAGGCTGAATCCGATTACAAGCATAGACATTTACCATGCTGAAACTCTTATCAAGCTGTTTCGCCAACCACGTCTGAGAGATACCTTTTTCCAAAAGAACCGCCTTTATTCTATTTAGCTTCACTGTTTGGTACGATTTTATAATGCAAATGTAGTGAATTATATTCAATATCTGGATTATTATTGTACTTTTGTAGCTATATGAATCCCCAACTTATGGCGTGAAAATCAAAAAGATGATAAGAATATGCACAACATAGTTCGTAAACATATAGAAGGAGAAATTTCAATGGACGAAGTTAGGCGATTGATTGACGAACTATAAAAAGAAGTAACATTAACTATCGAATTGTACAATTAAAAAAACAATGGAATTAGTCTATTAAAAAAAGATGAATCACAACGGCATATTCTCACTATCTTTTCCCGAAGCCAAGACAATTATTGTTTCTGGTGATATTCATGGAAACTTTAATCAGTTGGTGTTCAAACTCTGTATCCAATATCAGCTTACAGACACTTTGCTAATTGTAGCCGGGGATTGTGGCTTCGGCTTCGAAAAGAAAGAGTACTATGAGCAGATAGTTAGACGAAACGCCAAGCGAATGAACCAAGCCAACAATTGGATTGTGTTTGTGCGAGGCAATCATGATAATCCTGCTTATTTCGATGGCGCAATGCTCAACTTCAAACGCTTCGTTGCTGTTCCCGATTATTCCATTCTACAAGTTTGTAATCATACCATCCTTTGTGTAGGTGGAGCTATCTCTATTGACCGTATCTATCGCATAAATGAATGGAATAGAAACAAATACCATGTTCATTCAAATGAGTCGCAAGAAAATGATATTTCTCGCAATTTATATTGGCAGAACGAAGTTCCTGTTTATGATCCAAATAAGATGAATGCCATCCCTGCTAGCTTCCTGATTGATACAGTTGTCACACACATACCGCACCTTCACATTGTGAACTATTCTCCAAAAACAACCTTAGCCAATGGACTATAAATGATCCTTCATTGATTGAGGATATACAATTTGGACGGGAAACGATGGATATGCTTCTGCACCATCTCAAAACCGACAACCATCCGATAAGCCATTGATACTATGGTCATTTTCATCAAAGTTGGCATTTTGCCATTGACGGAATACTATATTAAATGCTCGACATTATGGAGTTCAGTCAAATCTATTGATTTATACCATTTCAGGTATAATATTGGTATAACAAACAGAATTATACCCGATAAGATATAATAGTTCTTGCCTGAATATAATTGTTCCTGTTAGAGCATACAAACATTTTCCATAGTGGACAAACGGAGGCAGTTACATTTTTCCAAACGAATAAATCTGATTTATAACACTTTTTCCAACGGCCAGCTCTACTCCTATACCTTTTCTTTCAGAGATGAGAAAAATAAACATCAACGACCTTTACTCATCCAAGGATACTTGGCAAGATACCATCAAATCAAAAGCTCAGAAGGACGGTATAGGGATTACACTTTATCATCAATACAAACAAAATGCAACTTCACAGAGTTCAATGAAGAGCAGTCCATGTTACAGAACATTTTCCACATTTCTGCTTTACTCCTAGCAACATCCCATTATGAAATTCCATGAAACTTTCATTCAACCTCCTCACATTCTTCTCACTCGTTCCGCTTCGCATCATCACCTGCACCCATACTCTCAAGATACTGCAATTCCCGTTCCGCAAACTCACGATTCTCCTCCTCTCCCAGCATTTGATAGAGCAGTTCCCTAGCTTGCGAATAATATTTCAAGTTTACTAATACTTGTGCTGCCCTGCGCCGAAGAAAATGATAAAGTGGAAACAAGGTATTCTTTTCATCACCATACATCTTTATCTGACTGCCAACCAAACTCACCATAGAATAAATATACTCAAGAGCTCCTGTATCCTTCATTTCGACGAGACAGTTGGTAAAATCACGAATCGCATGAATGGATGAATTTCTTTTAGCATTAGTCAAATAATAATAAGCCTTTTCAAAATGCCCTAATGTGAGATAAACAAAACCGATATGATAACAAATCACATAATATTCTTCCTTGCCACGCTCCGGCAATTCTGTCCAGTGGACTTGATAATACCGAAAAATAGAAAGATAACACCCCAACGCCTGAAGATAACATTGCTGCCTGAAAAATTTCTTCCCCCAATAAATAGTAGTCTGCAAGGTAGGCTCGGTATAAGCCAGCAACGCCTGTTGTTCCTCCGTCAGTTCGTCAAACTGTTTGTTTGCCGCTTTTTCTTTAGCATCGTCCAACATATATTTCAACTCCCAATAATCATCATGATCCGTTGTCAATCTTACCTCAATCATACTACTGAATACTCTGCCTTTCTGGGTTTCATCGAAAAAAGCATCTACCCTGTCCGTCCGCATAGCCGACAACTTATAATAAAGAGACCGTTCATTACTGCCTTCAGCTTTTTCCAACGCAATCACCAACTGCCCTTCGGCAAGTATGATACAGATCAGAGCATCTTTTCCCGCCTGTCCTTTTTCATCCATCACAGCATCTTTCAACCGAAAAGAAAGAATAGACAATAATTCGGTACGCCTCTCTATCCGCCCATTGCAAACCAGTGTCATTTCCTTTATATCTTCCTGTTTCACTGTACCAAAAAGAGAAAGAATATCCTCTATCTGATCCATATCTTGCCGGGAAACATCGACAGGTTCCAACAGCTTACCATGTCCAATCTCCAATTTTCGTCTCAACAAAGCCAAGCGATTTTCGAATTCTTTTTTCACCAACATGTCTTGTATTGAAGCAGATTGTTCTGCCAACTCTTTAAAACTACGGGCTATCATAAAAGATGACTCAAGCAATACCCGCAAATGTTGTTTTAACTGAGTTTCACTGCCCGACAAGAACAGACAGGCAGACAGACAAGCCGTAAAAGGTGTCTCACTTTCTCCATCCTCATGACTTTTACGCAAATAGCAAGTCCAAGCTGTGTATCGGCAGTTAATGTTGTTAATGTCAAAAACTATTTTTTTAGACTGTTCATAGCTACATGCGTAAAAATCTTTATAATATAACTGAATATTCTGACCTGTTTTTTCTCTTAACAAATGAAAATAACCTCCTTGAAAACCGATGATAATGGCATCAGCATCAATTCTCTTCACTAGTTCACAGTGCATGGACTGCACGAACCTGATAAGTTCATCGGTGGTCATCGCCGAATAAATCTTTTCTTGCTGCTTTTTCGGCTTTGTAACAAAATGATAAACTGTTACGAAAACCACCATCATAGATACGAAGACGACAGAAATAATCATATCTTGTTACAGTTAATCTTTGTATGTCTGTAAAAATACAAAATTAATCGGGAAATGTTAGAAGTGATAGGATATTTTAATGAATTCCCCTAAGAAGTTACTTAAAAATCCGGTTCAATCAATTCCTTCCGATGCATCCGGTGCCACCTCCACAAAATCATAAGACATAGAGGAAATTCCATTGGAGATATTCTGAAATACCTAAAAATAGGGATTGTCCATATCCATATTTTCATCGAACTTTGCAACCCCAAAAAACGAACAAATGAAGATACTTTATATAATACTGTTCATACAAATAGGATGGATATTTCCCCTCTCCGCACAAAAACAAGATTCCATTTATATCGGAACGCGTCATACATTGTTTTCTGAAATACTGAATGAAGAAAGAAAATATTGGATTTATGTACCTGAGACCAAAGCTGGTGAAAAAGGAAAGGCTTATCCGGTTCTTTATCTATTGGATGGAGATTCCTTCTTTCATTCCGTGGTTGGTTTTACGCGTTTCTTCTCTTCTTCTAAAACCTCAAACTTGCCTCCTTGCATCGTTGTGGCTGTTTTAAACACAGACCGGACCAGAGATTTCACTCCTACTTGCTCAGCCGCCCGCCGGGATGGTACCATTTGTCCCTATGATAAGCCGGCAGGTGGTGGAGCTGAACAGTTCCATCGCTTTCTGATAGAAGAACTACGTCTGGAAGTGGAAAATAAAGTTCCTGCCAACGGTACAAACTTTCTTGTCGGACATTCATACGCAGGTTTATTTACCCTACAGACACTGTCAAATCATCCCGAGTCTTTTGACTCGTATATAGCAATAGACCCAAGTTTATGGTGGGACCGAGGAGTCTTTCTACAACAAGCAGCAAAGAATGTTTATCAAAAAGACTTCTCCGGCAAACATTTGTATGTTGCTTTCGCCACCCGCCAACGTCCTGCAATCAAACTTATTCAGTTTTCATTGGCCGACAGCTTAAAAAATAAGATCATCCCTGAAATGAAAAACAAGCATTTGCATGTCGTTTATAAAAAATTTCCCGACGAGGTGCATGGCACCATTGCTCTTCCTGCCATTTTCGATGGATTAAAATCTCTATTTCATAACACTATTTCAACCAAAGAGGCAACATGATAATTTCTTGCAGTATTCAATTTCTCATCTGTTACAAATACGCTCCGGTTTACTATTGGTAAAAATAACATAACTGATGCCTATATTGTAGCCACTCGCTCAATTCCGGGATATTACACGGCTATAATTCTCACATCCCCTCCTGTTTAACATCAATTTAAGATTTCAAATTCTATACTTATCATTTTCTAGAATAACAGATTGAGACATTGTATCAACCTTGGCTACAGATTTATGCTATTCTTTCCGGAAATCATGTAATTAGGGTTATAACATCTGTAATTTATCTACACTGTATTTTCAGTCATACACTTATCTTTGCATCAAGATTCTGGAATTCAAAACTTAATAAAATCAAGTGATAATGAAACGTATACCAGTCATCATGATTGCAAGTTTATTTGTTATAGGAATACCTGCCATAACACAGTCCGATCCGGTTACCAAGAAAAATGGTAATAAGTATGTGCTTTACGAAAAACGTACAGATAACGGGGCGGTCTGTCACCTATTTCAAGCGCAACAAGCGAATGGATGTTTGGAAAAACCGATGGTAAAGGGTACACTGTTTCGCAGTGGTGTATGGCACATGGAAGAAATCAAAGGAAACCCGAAATCGCAAGAGGCATACGAAACGAGTAAACAAGTATAGGAAAAAAGAATATTATGACATTAGATGATTTTTTGAATCATATTGAAGCCGGCGGTGCACTCAATACACCGGAAATCTATCGGCTGATGGATGAAATGAGCGATGAAGCCCGGCGCGTTACCTGTGAGATAAACAACTCGTACCATTCACAAGAAGAATTGCGTGCGTTCATGTCGCGCCTGACCGGTAAACCTGTGGACGAAACATTCAAGATATTTCCTCCGTTCTACACAGACTTCGGCAAGAATATTACCATCGGGCGTCGTGTCTTTATCAATGCCGGTTGCCACTTCCAGGATCATGGCGGTGTGACGTTGGGCGACGGCTGTCTTATCGGGCATAATGTGGTCTTTGCCACGCTCGATCACGGTACGGCTCCCGAAGACCGCGGAGCAATGTATCCGGCGCCTATCCGGTTAGGCAAAAATGTATGGGTAGGTTCCAACTCCACCATCCTGCGGGGTGTGACCGTGGGTGACAACGCCATTATCGCCGCCGGATCTGTGGTGACGAAAGACGTAGCGGCCAACACGGTTGTAGGAGGTGTACCGGCAAGGCATATCCGAGATATCGACAGGAACGAAAAGTGATAGCCTATGGAATCGGAATCACTAACCAACCATACTGCCATCCTTGTCAAGTCCATCCGAACGGTACACCATACTGAACGGGTTGTGCGGATTGGTTCTACCGGGCATTGCACTGACCAACTTTCCGGAGTTCTCGTTGTATTCCCTTCTTCCGGTTGAAACGACGAGTGCCATGCCTACTGCCGGAGTCGGCCGTATCATAATCTGCAATACATCTTTATCGACGGCAGATTTTGCACAAGACTCTTGCTACTGTTCGATATCGGTTTCTCCATCATCATCACCAATGCGGCAAGAAAAAGAGGCTGATTTTCCTGATCTGCTTGAAGCGGGAACGTTGGATGAGATGCATGTAAAATAATGTCTGTAATTGAGGTTATACAATCAGTAATCCATCTACCGGCTTTTCCTGTAATCCGCTGTAATTTTGCACTATGAAAAGAAAACAAGAAACAATAAAAATTTAAATTACATCGGTTATGAAACGTACAACTATTTTAATGGCTGCTTTCCTCTGCCTCTTCAGCCTGACGGAAAGCCCGGCACAAAACACTCACAAAAATATGGAACAGTTAAATCTGACACAGGAATGGGACAAGACGTTCCCGAAGAGCGACAAGGTGAACCATAGCAAAGTGACTTTCGTAAATCGTTACGGCATCACGCTCGCTGCCGACCTGTATGCACCGAAAACGATTTTCGGAGGCAAACTGCCGGCCATTGCTGTCAGCGGTCCGTTTGGAGCTGTAAAAGAACAGTCGTCGGGGCTGTATGCCCAGACATTGGCCGAACGAGGATTCCTGACGATTGCTTTCGATCCTTCGTTTACCGGTGAAAGCGGTGGACAGCCTCGCAGCGTAGCTTCGCCGGACATCAACACCGAAGACTTCTCGGCGGCGGTGGATTACCTCGCGACACGTCCGGATGTGGATGCCGAACGAATCGGCATCATTGGCATTTGTGGTTGGGGTGGTTTTGCTATCAATGCGGCTGCCAACGACACACGTATCAAGGCAACGGTAGCTTCCACAATGTACGACATTAGCCGCTGTACAGCAAACGGTTATTTCGATGCCGCAGACAATGCGGATGCACGCTACAAAATGCGTCAGGAGTTTAACGCCCAGCGCACGGAAGACTACCGTACCGACACTTATCCCCGCACCGTGACGAACCCGGAACCTACCGGTGATGCGCCGCAGTTCATGAAGGATTATTATGATTATTACAAGACCGAACGAGGTTATCATCCTCGTTCCATCAACTCCGGTTTGGGCTGGAACAAAACCTCCAATCTTGCATTTCTCAACGCACCTATCCTTGCGTATGCCGATGAAATCCGCAGTGCCGTGTTGCTCATTCATGGAGAAAAAGCTCACTCCCGCTATTTTAGTGAGGATACTTTCAAGAAGCTGAAAGGCGATAATAAAGAATTGATGATTATTCCCGATGCCGTACATACGGATTTATATGACCGAACAGACATTATTCCATTCGATAAGCTGGAGGAATTTTTCAAAGAATACTTAAAATAGAAGGCTTCAAGAAAAAGAATGGGATAGCGCAGAAAGCGAAAATATATTGCCGATGTGGGTGGCTGACATGGATTTCCGTACAGCCCCCACTATCGTCGATGCTTTACGCCGACGGGTGAAACACGGTATTTTCAGTTATACCCGTGTGCCCGACAGTTACTACGAGGCTGTTACAGGCTGGTTCGCACGTCGTCACGGTTGGACGATTGACCGTGAATGGATAATTTACACATCGGGCGTAGTCCCAGCCATCTCGGCAGTCATCAAGGCTTTGACCGTTCCGGGAGATAAGGTGTTGGTGCAGCCCCCGGTCTATAATTGCTTCTTTTCTTCAATCTGTAACAATGAGTGTGAAATGGTATCATCACCGTTGGTTTTTGCAAGTAATACTTTCACCATCGATTATGAAGATTTAGAGCATAAGACTGGTAATCCGAAAGTGAAGGTGATGCTGCTGTGCAATCCTCACAATCCTGCCGGAAGGGTGTGGAAACGTGAAGAACTGGTACGTATTGGTGAAAATAGAACGCAACTATATACTTTACCATACCAAGCATTACGTATAACAAAGTAAATAGTTGCGACTTAATTTTTCATCTCATTTTTTCTTTTCTTCCATAACTGCCAACTATTGATGATGTTTTGCCACACCACATAACTACCCGGACCGACAGACGATAAAGGATTAAGATACGTAACCGCCATCCAAATAGCTAGTACTGTATTTTTTTGCCCCAATGCCTGTCCTGCACTTATACGGTCATTATATGCACTACCAATTCTTTTACCAAAATAAAATTGTAAGCAACAAGTTACCAAACCGGCAAAAGCAATCAACATCTCTACCGTTACATCAGCAGTACTGTTAACCAAAGAGCGAGTAGTCTGCCCCATTACAATGGTCAATGCTACCGCCCATAAATAAAAAGCCGAAGTATGATATTTCAGTAAAAACTTGTGGAGCCGGGGAATATAATAACGGAATAATAAAGCGATAAAAAACGGTGCAAGCAACAATGGAAAAACCTTACTTAAAATCTTAAGAAAAGCAATACCAAAAGTAACATCTGTATGTGGTTCAACCAATGGAAATATCAAAGGAACTGCTATTGCAGCCAAAATATTTGAAAGCAATGTATAAGTAGTCAAACTGGAAGCACTTCCACCTAGTTTTCCCGTAATTACTGCCGCTGCCGTAGCAGTAGGACAAATAAGACAAACCATAGCCGCCTCGAATATCTCCTTATAAGATTCATCCATCGGACAAAATATTAACAACAACGCAATAATACCACAAGAAATGGCTTGAATAGCCAACAACCAGCCATGCCATACTCTAGGAACCAACTCTTTTGGTTCAATTTTACAGAATGTAAGCAACAATTGGGCAAAAATCAAGGAAGGAGTTAAAAAAGAAATCAACCCATTCATAAATGGCTTTGTCGGCTCCAGAAAAGTGAAGTTGGCAAAAACAAAATAACCGATAACTCCTGCAAGCATCGCTAGAGGTAACGTCCAATTCTTCATAAACTTAAACAAGTCCATCTTTCAATATTTATTTTAGAATACAAAATAAAAGAATTTAGTCCAAACACTCGTCTATTTTTCGGGTTTTGTGGCAAGTTTCGAATAAAAAACGCAAAACTTAAAGACAAAAGCCGAGTTTTCACTAAAAATCGCTACATTTGCAACTTAATTGATATGAAAACCGATAGACTTAAAATAATATTCCTGTTGTGTAGCCTGTGGCTGGTCTTTCCCTGTTTCTGCCTGGCGGCAAAGGGAAAGGACTTTGTAGTCGTCATTGATCCCGGTCATGGCGGACATGATCCCGGTGCTATCGGCAGACGTGGAAAAGAAAAAAACATCAATCTGAACGTAGCTTTAAAAGTAGGACAACTGATCCAAAATAACTGTAATGACGTAAAGGTAATATATACGCGGAAAACAGATGTCTTTATCCCTTTGGATCGTCGTGCACAAATAGCCAATAATGCCAAGGCCGATTTATTCATCTCTATACATACTAATTCCATAGCCCGTGGCAGAACTGTACGGGGAGCAGAGACTTATACGTTAGGACTCCACCGTACTGAAGAAAATTTAGAAGTTGCTAAAAAAGAGAACTCGGTTATTTTGATAGAGGATAATTATGAACAACGTTATGCCGGATTCAATCCAAATTCTTCTGAAAGCTATATTATTTTTGAATTTGTACAAGACAAAAATATGGAGAAGAGTGTAAAATTAGCCACTCTTATCCAAAAACAATTCAAGAATACAGCCAAACGAATAGACAAAGGAGTACATCAAGCCGGATTCCTAGTTCTACGTGCCACTTCCATGCCTAGTGTTTTGGTTGAATTAGGCTATATCTCAACACCGGATGAAGAACAATATCTTTTATCCGATGCAGGCACTACGGCGTTATCTAACAGCATTTATAAAGCATTCCTCAATTACAAGCGCGAACATGACGCCCCCATCGGCCGCAGCAGAGTACAAGAACAAGAATTACCGGAACCAGAAAACAAACCGAAAGAATCAAGAATAGAAATACAAACTGCGGAACCGGACACTGCAACGGAACCGGACAAAGTTACCAAAAAGCCTGTACCTGCCACACAAAAAAAGATCACAGGCGACCAAGCCCGAACATCTGCCAAGCCTGTATTTAAAATACAAATATTGGTATCAAACAAAATATTGCCCAAAGGAAGTAAACAACTGAAAGGTGTATCACCTGTTAGCTATTACCGCGAAAAAGGACTTTATAAATATACTTACGGAGAAAATACGGATTATAATAAAATACTACGCATGAAACGTAATATTACTCCTAAATTTAAGGACGCTTTCATTATCGCTTTCAAAAACGGAGAGAAAATGAATGTGAACGAAGCCATCAAAGAATTTAAAAAGAATAGATAATATAAAAGGTATAATTGAAATGACGAAAGAGGTAAAAATAGGATTAATAAGCATCGCTGCATTGGCTATGCTGATCTTTGGTATCAACTACCTGAAAGGAATAAATATGTTCCAATCTGCCAATTACTATTATGTAGAATATACAAATATAAACGGATTAGCCGGATCAAGCCCCGTCTTTGCCAATGGTTATAAAGTAGGTACAGTAAGAAATATCAATTACAACTATGCAAAACCGGGACATGTCACAGTAGAAGTGGAAGTGGACAAGGAAATGCGTATCCCCAAAGGAAGTACAGGAGAACTGGTTACAGAAATGCTGGGAACGGTAAAGATGAACTTACTCCTTAACTTTAATTCTACAGAATACTATCAACCGGGAGATACCCTGCCCGGCAAAACGAATGCGGGGCTCATGGGAGCCGCTGAAGAAAAGCTAGTTCCTCAAATAGAGCAGATGTTACCCAAAATGGATTCTATCCTATATTCATTAAATAAAATATTAGCTGATCCTGCATTGAGTGCAACCTTGCACAACGCAGAAAAACTGACAGCCAATCTGGATGTGACAACACGTCAATTAAACATGTTAATGCAAAAGGATCTTCCGCAACTTACTGGAAAATTAAACACAATTGCTGATAACTTCATTGCTATCAGCGACAATTTGAAAGGTATTGATTATGCTTCAACGTTCAATAAAATAGACTCCACTTTATATAATGTACAAATGCTGACAGAAAAACTCAATCGCAAGGACAACAGTATCGGATTGCTATTCAATGATCCTACTTTCTACCAAAATTTGAGTGTGACAACAGCAAACGCTGCAACCTTATTGGAGGATTTGAAAGCGCATCCCAAACGTTATGTACATTTCTCTTTGTTTGGCAAGAAAGATAAGTAACAGATTTGCTAATTTAAAAATATTCTAAATAAGTCTACTCAACCATTTTTCCACTTATTTTCAGTAAATGACTGCAAATAGGGAAGAAATACCATGTAGACTTATTTCATTTAAAATAAATAAAAGCCTATTTTGACTGATAGTCAGCTAAGAATCAGTCAATTATCAAACAACAAGAATCTTTCAAAAGCCTTTAGATAGAGGTTTTTATAAGTAACTGAAACTAAAGATATTACTCTTTAAAAATAAAAAGCAAGAAAAAAGCGATTTGTTTTTTCAGAAATTCATTTCGAAATTTGCATTGTAGAAGTTTCGCTTTTTATAATAAATGTTTCATATGATTGAAAACGATCACGTCGTTTTATGGGGTCGTTGCCTGAACCTTATCAGAGACAACGTACCAGAAACGACCTTTAAAACGTGGTTTGAGCCTATCGTACCGCTTAAATATGAGGACAAGGCACTGACAATTGGCGTCCCCAGCCCATTCTTCTATGAATTTCTAGAAGAAAAGTTTGTGGACTTGCTGCGCGCTGCCCTATATAAAGAAATTGGGGAGGGAACGCAGCTTATGTATTGTATCTTGACCGATAAGACCAACCATATAACTGTTAACATGGAGGGAAGCAAACGCTCTTCAGCACTACCCACACAAACAGTTATACGAGATGGTAACAAGGCACCTAATCCAATGCAGGCACCGGCTCCGCAGGATTTAGACCCACATTTGAATCCAAATTACAATTTTGAGAATTTCATAAAAGGAAATAGTAATGAGTTCTCACGTACAGTAGGAGAAACTGTAGCTAAAAATCCGGCAAAAACATTCAACCCTTTGTTTTTGTATGGACCATCCGGTGTGGGCAAAACTCACTTGACTAATGCTATTGGTACCCGCATCAAGGAATTATATCCTGAAAAAAGAGTATTGTACGTATCAGCACATCTGTTTCAGGTGCAATACACTGACTCTGTTCGTACCAATCATTTCAATGATTTCATTAGTTTTTATCAAACCATAGACGTTTTGATTATTGATGATATTCAAGAATTCGCCGGAGTAACCAAAACCCAGAACACATTCTTCCACATCTTTAACCATCTGCACCAGAACGGTAAGCAACTTATTCTGACTTCTGACCGTGCGCCGGTAATGCTACAAGGTATGGAAGAACGCCTTCTGACCCGCTTTAAATGGGGCTTAGTGGCCGAATTGGAAAAGCCGGACGTAGAATTGAGAAAGAATATCTTACGTAATAAAATACGTCGTGACGGTTTGAATATACCGGAAACAGTAATTAATTATATTGCTGAAAACGTAAATGAAAGTGTACGTGAATTAGAGGGCATCATTAATTCACTTTTGGCACAATCCATTATTTTCAAGCGTGATGTTGATTTGGATTTGGCTGAAAGAATTGTACGAAAAGCTGTACGCTGTTGTGAGAGCAAGCCTGTCACAGTAGAAGATATCATACAGAAAGTATGCAGCCATTACGAGATAGAAGAATCTGCCATCCATACTAAAACAAGAAAAAGAGAAGTGGTACAAGTACGTCAGGTAGCTATGTATCTGGCCAAAAAACATACAGACTCCTCTTCTTCCAAAATTGGTCAATTAATAGGTAATAAAGATCATGCAACCGTATTGCACGCTTGCAAAATAGTAAAAGACCAAGTAGAGGTTGACAAAGCATTTAAAGCGGATATTGAGGAAATTGAAGCTTCTCTCAAAAGGAAATAGAATAAAACCACAGAGGTGCGCAAAGGGCATTTTCTTTATTTCCCTCTGCGCACCTCTGTTTTAAGATTGATAGTTTCCGGCAATTCACTTCTCAAAACCCTGTTTCTTCAAGGTTTCTTTCAAAGTTACAGACATACATTCATTATCCGACTTCTTGTATCTGACCTCAGTAAATACCTGAGCCAGTGTTTCCTTATGATTTTCTTTAATAAACTGATGATTTTCCGGAAGTGACTCTTTATATCTATAAATACGATCAATATCCTCTTTGGTATAATCATGATACAATTCTTCATGCAAAATACCCTCTATAGGAAGACGATCGACTTGTGGAGGGCATTCATCCGGATATCCTACTGTAATAGTAGCCACCGGCATAACCAATTCCGGCAACTGAAGGATATCAATAATTTGATCAGGATTATAAATCGTTGTTCCCAAAAAACAAATACCTAATCCATTTTCCTCAGCCAATGTACAAAAGTTCTGAGTCACAAGCAATGCATCCGTAGCAGCATTCAAAAAAGAAATGGGATTGTCATAACCCGGTACCGCCTTACGCTCTCTGCACCATTTACTAAAACGGTTAAAATCCGCACAAAAAGTCAGTACAACCGGAGCACCTGTTACCATCGGTTGATTAAAATGGGCAGGTGCCAATCTCTCTTTCATCTGCTTGTCACGAGTCACAATCACACTATATAATTGCATATTACCCATTGTAGAAGCACGGAACGCCTTTTCAAGCAAATCATTTAACAAAGAAGCAGAAATATCTTCCTGCTTATATTTACGGATCGTCCGTCTATTATTTATCGATTCCATATATATTTTTCTTGCAAAGATAAAAAAAGAAAAGAGTAATAATGCATTTTTTGCAAAATATTATATGCTAAGAATCTGGCCTTTTCAACTAGTCAATCACTCATCCCCTCCATCAAAATTTTCAAAACAGAAAACTTCTACAAATAAGCAAGCATATATATCTTTTGATAATCAATAAATTAACAAATATTCTTGGATAACTTTCAATTTGTTGAAAACTTATCTGCTTTTTATTTTGTTAATTGAAAAAACATATATAGCTTTGCCGAAACTTTTATTATAATGAGTTGTAACTTCTACACTAAAACAACTTATTGATATTACAGTAAATCTAAAAATAAAAGTGGAAAGACAAACGTACACCTATGACGAAGCTTTTGAAGCATCTTTACAATACTTCAAAGGTGATGAACTTGCTGCAAGGGTTTGGGTAAACAAATATGCAGTAAAAGATTCTTTCGGGAACATTTTCGAAAAGTCTCCCGAAGATATGCATTGGCGCATTGCAAATGAAGTAGCCCGCATTGAAGCTAAATATAAGAACGGGTTAAACGCACAGCAGCTTTACGAATTATTGGATCACTTTAAATACATTGTTCCGCAAGGTAGCCCTATGACAGGTATCGGGAACGACTTTCAAGTGGCTTCCTTATCAAACTGCTTTGTCATTGGAATTGATGGAGCAGCCGACTCATACGGAGGTATAATCCGCATTGATGAAGAACAAGTACAATTAATGAAACGTCGTGGTGGCGTAGGACATGATTTATCTCATATACGACCAAAAGGTTCTCCGGTTAAAAATTCAGCACTGACTTCCACCGGACTGGTGCCCTTCATGGAACGTTATTCCAATTCAACACGTGAAGTAGCGCAAGACGGACGTCGTGGTGCTTTAATGTTAAGCGTATCCATCAAGCATCCAGATTCAGAAGCATTTATTGATGCCAAAATGACCGAAGGCAAAGTAACCGGTGCTAATGTATCCGTGAAACTAGATGATGCATTTATGCAGGCAGCTGTAAATGGCACTCCTTACAAACAACAATACCCGGTAGATTCCGATCAACCTGTTTTCACGAAAGACATTGATGCATCTGCGTTATGGAAAAAGATTGTCCATAACGCATGGAAGTCTGCTGAACCCGGTGTATTATTTTGGGACACCATCATCCGTGAATCCGTACCAGACTGTTATGCCGATTTAGGATATCGTACTGTTTCTACCAATCCTTGTGGTGAAATACCCCTGTGTCCCTACGATTCTTGTCGCTTATTAGCTATCAACTTATACTCATACGTAGTAAACCCTTATACAAAGGAGGCTTACTTTGATTTCGACTTATTCAAAAAGCATGTGGCATTGGCCCAGCGCATTATGGATGACATCATTGACTTGGAATTGGAAAAAATCGAGAAAATCATAGCTAAAATCGATTCCGATCCCGAAAGTGAGGAAGTAAAAGAAGCAGAGAAACATTTATGGGAAAAAATTTATAAAAAGAGCGGACAAGGAAGACGTACAGGCGTAGGTATCACAGCTGAAGGGGATATGCTTGCCGCTATGGGGTTACGCTACGGAACAGAAGAAGCAACAGAGTTTTCTGAACAAGTACATAAAACAATCGCTCTGGAAGCCTATCGTTCATCTGTTAACATGGCAAAAGAACGTGGAGCATTCGCTATCTATGACAGTGAACGAGAAAAAAACAATCCGTTCATCAACCGCTTAAAAGAAGCTGATCCAGAATTATATGAGGAGATGAAAAAATACGGACGACGTAATATCGCCTGCCTGACCATAGCTCCCACCGGAACTACCAGCCTAATGACCCAAACTACTTCCGGCATAGAGCCGGTGTTTATGCCGGTGTATAAACGTAGAAGAAAAGTCAATCCGAATGATCCTCAGACACACGTAGATTTTGTAGATGAAACAGGAGATGCATTTGAGGAATATATTGTATTCCACCATAAATTTGTGGAATGGATGACAGTAAACGGTTACGATCCCACCAAGCGTTATACACAAGAAGAAATTGACAAATTGGTAGAAAAGTCACCTTATTATAAAGCCACATCAAATGATGTAGACTGGCTGATGAAAGTAAAAATGCAAGGACGCATCCAAAAATGGGTTGACCATTCAATCAGCGTAACTATCAATTTGCCCAATGACGTAGATGAAGCATTGGTAAACCGCTTGTATGTAGAGGCATGGCGTTCAGGATGCAAAGGATGTACCGTTTATCGTGATGGCTCCCGCTCCGGAGTTTTACTTTCTACCAAAAAGGACAAGAAAGACAAAAAAGAAGAACTTCCCCCTTGCAAACCACCTACGGTAGTAGAAGTGCGCCCCAAAGTACTGGAAGCGGAAGTAGTACGTTTCCAAAACAACAAAGAAAAATGGGTTGCATTTGTAGGCTTGTTGGATGGACATCCATACGAAATCTTTACCGGTCTGCAAGATGATGAAGAAGGTATTTCATTGCCCAAATCGGTCACTACCGGACGCATCATCAAAAACATTGATGAAGAAGGCAACAAACGATATGATTTCCAGTTTGAAAACAAACGTGGATACAAAACAACCATTGAAGGTTTGTCCGAAAAGTTCAACAAAGAATATTGGAACTATGCTAAATTGATTTCGGGTGTACTTCGTTGGAGGATGCCTATTGATCGTGTTATCAAACTGGTAGATTCTCTGCAACTTGACAGTGAAAACATTAACACATGGAAAAATGGTGTAGAACGAGCACTGAAAAAATATGTAACAGATGGTACTAGTGCCGAAGGACAAAAATGTCCCAATTGCGGAAATGAAACTCTCGTATATCAAGAAGGATGCTTGATCTGCAAGACTTGTGGCACATCGAGATGTGGATAATGGTTTATTATATAATGTAACAACACAAAGGAAAAGCTCCTTCATGACTTTCGTGAAGGAGCTTTTTTATATAAACAAAATAAATCCCTTTTCTATCTTACCCCTACAATACGATGAAACCGTTCCACAATACGCCTTCCTAAATCCATACGCGTACTATCTACTTTATGAATGGCAGCAGGAGTCACAT
>SKEY01000872.1_pt1 | contig 44520 bp, 41 predicted proteins | sample 4843871 | NCBI WGS metagenome assembly SKEY01 (sample SAMN11008797, study PRJNA524170) | human gut metagenome | biome: Human fecal sample; material: Feces; isolation source: fecal sample from pouch patient p36 | host: Homo sapiens | place: Israel: Tel-Aviv | collected 2016-12-04
ACCTGGTTTTCTCCTACTGCACGGCTTCCCGCCATCCGGCTTACCCCCGCTGCACGGCTTCCTGCCATCCGGTTTTCCCCTGCTGTACGGCTTCCTGACACCCGGTTCCCAACTGCTGCACGGCTTCCCGCCATCCGGCTTTCCCCCGCTGTACGGCTTCCCGCCATCTGGTTTTCTCCCGCTGCACGGCCTCCCGTTTCCTGGCCCGTATACCCTTCCCGTTCATCCCTGCCCCGGACAGACGGCCCCGGCCGTCCTGCGGCTCCGGCCGGGCGGCCTGTACTGCCGCCTTCTGCCCCGGTTCTGGAACGTCTGGGAAACGTTGTATCTGAATCAGCCCCAACGCCAGCGCTGTCCCGGCGCTGCCTGCTGCGGCTTCTCAATCTTTCATCTTCCTGTCCAAATCCATTTTCTAAATCACGATTCATTCGTCCATCCTCATTCCCTCATGGAGCACCGGGGCGTGTTTCATACCACGCCATGCTTCATAGGAGTATTTTAAACGTATACGGCATGCATATCAATATGCATTTTTATTAATAAATCCTTTAAATACGGTTAAAAACATAATCTTAAAGTCAAAACCAATACTCCAGTTCTCAATATAATACAAATCATGTTCAATTCTCTTGGTAATGGATGTATCCCCGCGGTATCCGTTCACCTGGGCCCATCCAGTCAGACCTGGGCGGACCTGATGCTTAATCATGTAGCGGGGGATTTCCTCCTTGAACTTCTCAACAAAAAGCGGCCGTTCCGGACGCGGCCCCACCAGGCTCATATCCCCTATGAGGACGTTGAAGAACTGCGGTGTCTCATCGATACTGGTCTTGCGTATGAAATGTCCCACCGGCGTCACCCTCGGGTCATGCGGGGTGGTCCACTGCTTCTTCTCCTTACTGGGATCCTGCACTTCCATGGAACGGAACTTGTACATCTTAAAAGGATGATTGTGAAGCCCAATCCGTTCCTGGCTGAAGAACACAGGGCCAGGGGAAGTGATCTTAATCAGCATTGCCGTCAGCAGCATGACCGGTGAAAATACAATCAGACCAAACAAGGCGCCGACGATATCCACAATCCGTTTCATGGTGGCATTGAACACCCCGGTAAGGGGCACCCTGCGGATATGGATAACCGGAAGTCCCTGAAGGTCTTCCATATAAGGTATGGTTGGTATTATATTATTATAATCGGGAATAAACTTTGTATGCACGCCCGACTTCTCGCAGGCTGCCACAATCTGCTCCAGATTGGCATATTCCTTTATGCTCAGCGTAATGGCGATTTCATCCAGTGTATTGGAAGCTAAGAATGTCTCCAGATGGTCCGTGGGTCCCAGGACCTGAACCTTCCTGTATGCATATCCCGGTTTCTGATGGTCATCCAGGATTCCCTGGACATGGTATCCCCACTCCGGGTTCACACTGACCCTGTCAATGAATCCCTCTGCCGCACGGCTGTAACCGATGAGCAGGACATGTTTCTGGTTGTACCCATTGGTCCGCAGGGAACGCAGGAACAGCCGTATGCACATCCGCTCTGTTTCCATCAGGATAATATTGGAAACAAAAAATGCCAGCAGCATCCTGGTGGAAAAATATTCATTATGCTGGATGAACCTACGCGCTCCAAACAGCACGAATGTAAAAATCATCAGGCCAATGACGTTGGCTTTACAGATATTGGCAAATTCCGAACGCCGTCCCTGTATCCGCTTGGGTACATACAGATGGAAACTGGCATACAGAACCAGATAAACCGGCACTATGAAGACAAGCGCCATGAAATATATCTGGGGTTTCAGCACCCCGACGTCCACCGGCAGTACCTTGCCGCTGACCACAATGAACCATGCCAGGGCATAGGCTGCAGACGTGACCAAAATATCCAGCAGAATGTGAAGGCGGTTCAGCCTTTTCTGGTTATCTTTTATCATTGTATATCACCTTGGTTTCTCAGGGATTCCCCTTAATACCGTAAATATCGTTGTTATTATACATGATAAAACGGCATTATTCTATAACATTTCTCTTAATTTCGAAAAACTTCATAATTTGGCCAGCTGCCTGGCCGTGAACTCATAAATATAAATCAGGGTGCCTGTAAACAATTCCAATTCTATGGCCAGATAATTTCCCAGATTCTGGGGACGGTATGGCACCTTCCTGCATTTCCCCGCAGTTGCAATGCCCTCCATCAGGCCATCCACATAGTCCCTGGCAAAGCCCCGTTTCCTGAAGAACATATACTTAAGCCCCACTCCCACCAGGATGGGCACCAGGTTCACGGCCAGCTGGACCGCTGGCATGTTCTTATAATTCAGGTATACATTGTTGCGGGCAGCAAGGCGGACCTTGAATGAATTATACTTGGAACCGCTGGTGCCGCTCCCCACATGAAAGACCACGGCGGACGGGCAGTAGATGTTGTCATATCCCGCAATCCTGGCCCGGTATCCCACATCCAGATCCTCCAGATAAGCAAAATGCATCTCATCAAAATATCCTATCTCCCCGAATACTTCCCTGCGGTAGATGGCCGCGCCCGCACAGGCGGAAAAGATGCGGCACGCCTTGTTATAACCGGAGGAAGGGCGTCCCACGCCCCTCTGGTATGCCCAGCCAAGCAGGCTGTACATGTCACCTGCGTCATCCATCAGTTCCTTGTGATACAGCTGTATCATTTTACAGCTGACGGAAAATATCTTAGGGGAAAGCTCAATGGCCTTAATCATTTCCCCCACATAGTGGCAGTCCGGTTCCGTATCATTGTTCAAAAGTATGACATAAGGGGTGGAAGACGCACGGATCCCACGGTTCACGGCACCGGAAAACCCGGTGTTGCTGTCCAGGAAAATGGAAGGTATATCATGTTCCTTAAGCCACTCCACACTTCCGTCCGTGGAACCGTTGTCCACAACCAGGACCTGGAAATCCCTGCATATCTGAAGCTCCAGCGCCTTAAAACACGGCTCCATGAAAGCCAGCCCGTTGTAATTAGGGATGACAATGGTCACCTTCTTATGGTTACCCTTAGGGTTATTTCTGGTGTCACTCATGTAAACTCTACTTATCCTCCGGAGCAAACTGCTCATAAATCTTAAGGTCGTACGGTTCCCCTATCTTTTCCTTCAGCAGGTCCCTGAGGGCAAAGTTGGATTTGCGCAGGGTCAGGTTGGGATTATAATAGGGGTCCCCCTTCACGATGATATCCGGCCACTTTTTAATGAAAATAGCAACTTCCCGGTTAAACCGTTTCACCTTCTCAGGCGTATCTTCCAGGCCCCTGGACTTGGATTCATAATGGTAGAAGCATGCATAGGGCGCATATACTACCAGTTTCCCCAGGGCTCTCACTTTCATGCAGTAATCGATGTCATTAAATGCCACTGCCAGTTCTTCACTCAAGCCGCCCACCGCGTCGAACACGGACTTTTTCGTCATCAGGCATGCAGCGGTCACCGCGCTGTAGTCCTGGGCGCACATGGCCCTGTGGAAATAACTGTTTTCCGCCTTGTGAAGACCGATGAACGTGTGTCCTGCAATGCCGCCGAATCCAATCACGACACCGGCATGCTGGATGGTGTCATCCGCATACAGAAGCCTGGCCCCTGCAATCCCCACGTCCTCCCGCTGGCAGAATCCCAGCATTTCCTGGATGCTGTCCGGATTTATAAGCTCTGTATCATTATTCAGAAGGAGAAGGTACTCTCCCTTTGCAAAACCTGCCCCAAAGTTATTGATGGCGGAATAATTAAAGCCCTTTTCCCATGTCACCACATGGAAGTTGCTGTGCATTGCCTGCATTTTCCCGTAATAATCAAAGGTTTCCTTTTCCGTGCTGTTATTTTCCACCACAATAAATTCCAGGTTCTGGTAGGAGGACTTTTCCATCAGCGACTTAACGCACACATCCAGGTCCCCGGCGTGGTCCTTATTGGGGATGATAACGGATACAAGGGGCTGTGCCTGAAGTTTGAAAACCGTATGGTAAATGCCGTAGTCCACTCCCTTTTCCACCCGCTCCGCCTGGATTCCCATGCGCTCATAGTGGGCCATGATGGCCCTGGAACCGGCCTCAAAGGCATACATCTTGCTCTCCGGATTGCTGGCAGTGGAATCCTGATGGCATCTCCAGTGATACAGCACCTTGGGAATATGGTAAACTTCCCCAGCCGCTTCCGTACAACGGAATATGAAATCATAATCCTGGGCTCCGTCAAACTCCTGGCGGAATCCACCAACCGTCTCAAGCAGATCCTTCCTCACCACAAAAAGGTGGCAGATATAGTTGACGCTGGTAAGCAGGTCACGGTTAAAATCCGGCTTGAAATGGGGGTCAAAGAGGGCCTTCCCATCCATGTCCAGCTTGTCCTCATCCGAGTAAATGACCTCACAGCCAGGATGTTCATTAATGGCCTTCACCACCTCATAAAAAGCATGGGAAGGAAGGGTGTCGTCATGATCCGCCAGAATCACGAAATCCCCCCGGGCCATATCTAAGGCCGCATTGGTATTGCCCGCAATCCCCCGGTTGCTCCCCAGGATTTCATAGCGGATGCGCTTATCCCTGTCCGCGTATTTCTTAAGGACACGCTCCAGGCCCTGCCCCCTGGGACTGCCGTCCGCAATGCATATCTCCCAGTTAGTGTACGTCTGGTCCACAATGGAATCCAGCATTTCCCTGAGATAGCGCTCCGGCGTCTTATAAGCGGGAATCACCACGGACAGCAGGGGTTCAAAATCAAATATCTTCTGGCGCTGGGCCGCCAGCTCCTCATCCGTGGGCCTGGTAAGGTCATACCACTCGCTGTAATCATAGTCATTGTCAATGCCCTGCAGTTTGTGCTTTGACTTGAGCACCAGCGCCTTAAGGCCGTGTTCCTTCCAGAAATCCATGGCCACATGGACTGTCTCCATGTTCATGAGGTCCTTTATCTTCTCCATCCGCTTATGTGCCACGCTGGCCCGCTTCGCAATCAGCTCCTCATTGAACTTAATCCTGGCCTGCTTCCCCTCGCACCGTATGAGCAGGTAGTAGCTTTTCCCCCGCTCATAGGGGAACTGGATATCAAAACCAAACTCCCGGTCGTGGACAGCCTTATAATATATCTGGCTAACATCATCCCTTCGGGTGGAAACATGTTTAAATTTGACCGGCTGGCGCTTCTCATCCTCCACCCGGAAGGTAGCGCGGCTTTCAGGGGATTTACCGATGGCCCATCCGTTCAATGTGATGGAATTCTCCCTGATGCGCACAACATCTATCTTATACTTCATGCTTCTGCACCACCCTTATCTTCTTTGCCTTTACCTTGTTCGCCTTTACCTTGTTCGCCGCTAACCTCTTTGTCAAAATTAATCCGCTCTTCCTCAATGACCAGCGGGCGCTTCATCACCCTCTGGTTAATGCTCATGATGTATTCGCCTAAAAATCCAATGAAAAACAGCTGTACGGAACCCAGGAACAGCATCCCAATCAGCATGGGCGCCATGCCTGCAGGGAAGCGGTCCCACCAAATGAGTTTCATCACCAGGTATACCAGGGCCACCAGCATGCTTATGACAGCGCAGATGCTTCCGAATATGGTTGCCAGGCGCAGACCCGCCTTTGTATAGGAAGTAACGCTGAGCATGGCCGCGTCATACAGGCGGTAAAAGTTATTATGGGTCTTGCCTGCCCGGCGTTTGGGCTGCTCATAAGGGATTTCCTTGCGCCTGTATCCCAGTTCCGCCACAATACCGCGAAGGAACGGTGTGGGGTCATCCAGATTCCTCAATACCTCGATGAATTCCCTGTCATAAAGCCCTGAGCCTGTAAAATGTTCAATCTGCTCCACATCCGACAGTTTTTTGATTGTCTTATAATAACAGCTTCTGAGCCAGTACATCATACGGTTCTCTTTGCTGCTGGTCTTGATGCCGATGACAATCTTATAGCCCTTTTCCCATTCGTGGACATACTTTGGGATCATATCCACCGGGTCCTGGAAATCTGCCACCATTTCAATGACGCAGTCGCCTGTCATCTGAAGCATTCCGTAATACGGCGAGTTGAACTGTCCGAAATTACGTGCATTGAGAATCGCCTTAATCCTTGGATTGGCCGAACACAAATCCCGGAGGATATCCCTTGTCCCATCCGTGGAATCATTATCAATAAATACCAGTTCATAATCATACTGGGGCAGCTCACATTCCATGATGTCCGTCACTGCCTTACTGATAGGGCCTACATTCTCCGCTTCATTATAACAGGGAATCAATACGCTGATTTTCTTCATGTCTTTCTACGCTTCTTCTTTCTCTATAGTCTCTTCAATGCCCCGGCGGAAGGTATACCGTTCCTTCCAGTCACCGCAGGTCAGCCTGCAAAGCCTGGTGATGTCCGGCCGTATGGAAAGCGCGCCTTCCTTGGCCTGGACAAATGTGCCATACTCCAGTTCGCCTCTGCCCCCGGCAATCTCATGGATTTCCTCCACAAAGGAGCGCAGGGGCCTTGTATCCGAACCCGCGATGTTCACAATATGGCTGTAAGGCGCTCCATCCGCCCTTCCATGCCTGTATAACTCATATACTGCCTGTACCGCGTCCTCAATATACATAAAATTCCACTGATGGCGGCAGGCACTTAAGGATACCTTTTTATCCCGCCTCAAATCCCGGACCAATGTGGAGATGATGGACCACGGATGGTCCCCGTAACCATACACACTGAAAAACCGCAGATGGAAATAATTAAGCCCCAGTTCCCTGCAAAGTGGGGCGGCCTTCTGATAGAATTCCCATTTGGCCTTGCCGTACTGGTTAATAGGATGACATTCCACATCTTCCTGCATCATTCCGTCCACGGCTCCATATTCCACCCTGGAACCGGCATCCATGAAAATGCCGCACCCCAGCCTGGCTGCCGTGCGCACACATTCCAGGGAACCTGCCACGTTACGGGCCTGTACTTGCGGCGAGTCAATTTCTTCCCGGTTCACCCCGCCCCAGGCAAGATGGAAAAATGCATCTGCATGTCCAATGACAGGTATGCAGTCCTCCACGTGCTCCAGGCCGCAGTCCACAACTTTAAGGTTTTCATGTACAGGAAGCGCAGTCCTGTTCTTAGAACCAGGGCGTACCAGGGCGTAAACAACCGAGCCGTGCTCCAGGAATACCCTGGCCAGGTTGCTTCCGATAAATCCAGTGGCGCCGGTTATGACAACCACCCCGCCAGAGGGGTCCGGCTGTGTTATGTCGTCCGGCTGTATTCCCGCATCCGTTTGCACTTCCGTATCTGGCTGTACTTCCGCATCTGTTTGCACTACAGTTTCCAGATGCAATTCAGCTTCCGGCCGTACTTCGGTACCTGGTTGCACTTCATCGCCTGGCCGTACTTCGGTACCCGGTTGCACTTCATCGCCTGGCCGTCCTCCAATATCTGTCCGCATCACATCCACCGCCCTCCCTGTAGCATTTCCATATTCCATCCAAATCCTTATATCAGCTCCAGATGGTTGGAGCGCATGGCCCTGACTTCCACGTTCCTGCCGAACTTCTCCCGTATACTGGCCGCAATCTCATCCGTATAGCCGGGGGCCGTGATTACGATGGCATCCACCGGATGGTCCGTGAAGTAATCCGGCGGCACAATAGGAAGATGGGATGATGGAGCAAACTTACCATGCTTAAACGGCGCAGAATCTATGATATACTGGGCCTTTTCCCCCAGCTTCGTGGTGGCGGCCAGGGTGAAGCCCTGATGGCTGGCCCCCCATATGGCCACCTTCTTATTCCATGCTTCCAGATACTTCATGTATCCCTCCATCTCCCTGCGGAGGTTCACATAGCATTCCAGCAGGTTGTCCGTATCCATCTGCGGACGTTTTTTCACAATCACGGACAGGGTATCCCTGTTAATGACCTCACACTCTTCCACCAGGAACCCATTGCGTTCCAGAAGAGGGGTCAGGGTTTCAAATGTATAATATGCAATATGGTCCCGAATCAGCTCGTAATAACTGCTGTGGTCCATGATATATTCAAAACTTGGAACCGTAATCAGGCCTACCGCGTCATCCTCCAGGTTGCGGTAGATGGCCTGGAGCATGGTTCCCGGATCCGGCTGGTGTTCCAGGAAATTAAAGGACAGGAACGCATCATAAAGACCGCCCGGGAACCGGGTATCCTCTGTCTCAGTGAATCCCTGGGTCACATTCAGTCCCTGGGCCCTGGCAAGCTCCACCAGACGGGCATCATGTTCAATCCCATGGGCCTCTACCGGGAATTCCGACAGTACTTTCAGGAACTCTCCCTGTCCGCAGCCCACCTCGATGAACTTCTTTCCTTCCAGATCATAATTCTGTATCAGGTTCCGGTACTGGTATCTGCGCAGTTCCACCATGGTTTTTGAAAAACCGCCCGCCCGGATTACATCCCTGTAATAGTCCACGGGTTCGCAGTCAAACTGAACCAGTCCGCAGCCCATACACTGGCACAGATCCAGCGTAAGCCCCTGGTCATCCGCAAGCCCTTCGGCATCCGGCATATGCTGGGCACAGGCCGGCATATTATCTAACGTAAGTAACGGCGTCTCCCATAACGGGGCACCGCAGGCAATGCATCGTTTCATACGTCTGTCTCCTTTAATACCTTAATTTAAGCATTTCCCTGATTCCTTCCCTGAAGGATACTTCCTGCCTGAAACCAGCCGCCCTTGTAAGCTTGCTGATATCCGGCATCAGGGACACCACCCCTTCTGCATTGGGCAGGCGCTTTCCATATTCATACGTGCCTTTTCCACCACAGAGACCATGGATTTCTTCAATATATTCTTTTAAGGGCCTGGTATCTTCCCCTGCCACATTATACACGCCAGCGGGGGCTTTGGCAAGCAAAAGGCCTGCCAAAGCCCTGGCCGCATCCGTTATATACAGGAAGTTCCACATCTGGGTACAGGCGCCCATCTCCATATGGCCGCCCTTTAGAAACGTATCGATACAGGTAGAAACCAGGGACCAGGGATGGTCCCCGGGACCATATACGCTGAAAATCCTTGCATGGATATAGGTAATGCCCAGCCCCTCTGCTTCCTGTGAAGCACGCCTGCACACCTCAAGCTTATCCTTACCATACTCTGACACAGGACTGCATGCGCCTTCCTCTTTCATGACCGTACGGTAGATACCGTACTCGGCCTGGGAACCGCTGAACAGGAACCTGGTGCATCCGATGGCTGCCGCTGTCCTCAGGCTTTCCAGGGCATAACCGATATTGCGGGCCTGAAGCTGGGGGTTCTGGCGGTTGGCACTGCCTGCGCCTTCCCAGCCCAGGTGAAGCCATGCGTCCGCCCCCCTGACAGGATTGGATCCGCCAGGCACGTCTATCCGGCCCGCCACATCTGTCCGGTACGCCAGGGCCAGGGAGTCTGACAGGGCCGGGGAGTCCGACAGGGCCGGGGAATCTGCCAAGGCCGGGGAATACGCCAGGACCGGGGAATACGCCAGATTCCCGATACAATCCAGCCCGCACTCCAAGATATGGATTCCCTTCCTTCCTTCCAGCTTTTTCCTCCCCAGTGAATCAGGGCGCACCACGGCAAGCACTTCATGGCCGCCGTGAAGCAATTCCTCTATAACCGCCAGCCCGATGAAACTGGTGGCTCCGGTCACCACTATCCGCATAATCCTTCACTCCTGTTGTTAATTTTCCGGACAGGAATCCGTGTTTCCGGACAGGAATCCATGCATCCGGGCAGGAATCCCTTAATCCCTGTCATTCCCTAATCCTTGGGATAATCATATTCCCATCCATCTCCTCCTCCGGAAGGAACGGGGACAGATCTTCAAGGGGCGGGGATACCATGGTGCCATCCGGCAGTCTCTTGGCAGATGATTTGGGTTCAAAGTTCTGGTCCATGGAAACAAACACCTCGCATATGACCGGTCCTTCCAGATCAAGCGTCTCCTCCACTGCCCGGGACAGCTGGCTGTTATGCCTGGCTGCCCTGTATGGATATCCATAGGCATGGGCCAGTTCCTCAAGGCACGGGAAACTTAAATCCCCGCTGTCCACACCGATTCCCACCAGCGGCTCCCCAAAGAAGTTCTTCTGGGTCTGGCGGATGGAATGATAGCCGCCGTTGTTAATCACGAAAATCTTTATATTCATCCTGTGATGGATGATGGTCTGAAGTTCCTGGATGTTCATCTGAATGCTGCCGTCCCCTGTGACCAGTATCAGGTCATCCCCGGTCTTATCGCTTCCCATGCTGTAGCACTGGTTCTTCCTGGATGCGGCCCAGGCCCCGATGGCTGCAGGCAGGTCATATCCCATGGCCGCGATGGCTGAATTGGAAATGAAACGCTGTCCCTTCTTAAGCACATATGCATGTCCGCCCACCACACAGGCAGAGCCATTGCCCACCACGGTTATCTGGCCTTCCTTCAGACGGCTACTCACTTCTTTAATAAATGCATATACATTGGCCGGCTCCTCATCCCCATGCTCAAAATGCTTAGGCAGGACAACGGGATAGCGTTCCTTCCACATGGCGCAGGTCTGGTTCCAGTTCATTTCCCTAAGGCCTTTTCCTCCTTCAAATACCTGCTTCCTACCGGGGCGGCTCAGGCTTTCAGGCAGACGGTCCGCCTCTGTTGCAAGCACATCGTCCAGCACAAGGTCAAGCTGTTCCAACAGATCCTTCGCATCTGCATGGACAGGCATGTCCGCATGGATGGAAGGCTTCTTCAGTTCCTCCTCATCTATATCATTGACAATCACAAATGCCTCCCTGGCCCAGGTCTTATAATTATACCCCACCTGACGGATGCTTAAGCGGCTTCCTATGGACAGCACCAGGTCGCTGTTCTGGATGGCAAAATTGCCAGGCCTGTCCCCCATGTTGCCGGCCCGTCCCACATACAGGGGATGGGTGTCATACATACAGTCCTCACTGTCCCATCCGGTAATGACCGGGATTCCCAGCTTCTCCGCCACATCCATGAATACCTTATGGGCGCCTGCAATGCGGATGCCGTTGCCCGCATTGATAACCGGACGGCTGGCCTTTCTTATCCTGTCGATGATCTCCTGTGCAGCCGACGGCTTTACCTTACCCGGAAGCACCTGGCGGTGTTCTCCATGCCCGGCTTGGTCCTGAAGGATTTTGTGGCTGAGGCCGTCCCCATGTCCGGCCGCTGTGCTTCCAGCGCCTCCATCTGAGTCCTCCATACTGCCGTCCTTTGCCCAGCCATCCCCGCCGGCCTCATAATCCTCGGGGTCAAATCCCACCAGTTCCCCTTCTTCCACAAATGCCCCCTGGACATTCAGCGGGATATCCAGCCAGCACGGTCCGGGACGGCCTGACTTTGCAAGATACAGGGCTTTCTCCAGGCAGTAACGGATACGCATGGGGTCGGTTACCATCTCGGAATACTTTGTCATGCAGTCAATGGATCTGCAGATATCAAATTCCTGGTCGCCCATGGCCCTGATTCCCACCCCAGAGAACCGTGCCGTGGTGTCATAGCGCACCTGGCCGGACAGCACCAGCATGGGAATGGAATCCAGCCATCCCCCTACCACGCCGGTAATGGCATTGGTTCCCCCAGGACCAGTGGTGACACAGAGGGCGGCAATCCTGTTATGGATCCTGGCATAAGCCTCTGCCCCCATGGCGCTGGCCTGCTCGTGATGGTTATAGATACAGTGCAGCCCTTCCTGATGTCCCAGCGCATCATTCAGGTGCATGGCGCCTCCTCCGGTCACCATGAACGCCTGGCAGATTCCTGCCTCCACCAGCCTGGCTGCTATATAATTGGAAATCTTGATTTTCATCCTGCGGTCTCCCTCCCTGTTCTTAATTCCGTTGCTGCAAAAATGTACATATATCGAGAGTATAGCATAAAACAGGGGAAAATAATACTAAATTTCTCTTACGATAAGGCACGCATAATAAGGAAGAAAGGGGTGTCCCCCCTGCCCCCAGCGGATTCCAGAACTTCCAGCAACCATCACTATCATTCCACATATCTGTCCGCTATAATGAACCATGTAATGCAACGACGGATTTTCGGCCACAGACAAAAACACATATCAAAAAGGAGAGATTCAATATTATGAAAAAACAGACTAAAGTTCTGGCTGTATTATCCACTGCAATGCTGATGGCAGCAGTAACCCCTGCTTTCTTCCCAACAACCGCTTCCACTGCTTTTGCGAAAAGCGTGGGCTGGACAGAGGAAAACGGAAACTGGTATTACTATGATTCCTATGGTGATGCAGTAACCGATACCTGGAAGAAAAACGGAGATGACTGGTACTACTTGGATTCTGACGGAGTCCGCGCCTCCAACATGCAGATTGATGAGTATTACGTAGGAGAAGACGGAAAACGTGTGAGCATGAAATGGGTTTCCGTGGAAAATGAAGATTTCTGGAACGAGGATGACGCACAGGAGCATCTGTACTACTATTACGGAAGGGACGGCAAGGCCCTGACCTCCAAGTGGGCATCCATTAACGGCCAGTGGTACTATTTTAATGAAGACAGTATCATGCAGACCGGTTCCATTACAGTTGACGGCTTCAACTATTATCTGGGTGAGGACGGCAGCAGAAAAACAGGATGGGTTCTTCTGGAAGATGAAACCGATGATCCTGAATACCTTGAGTCATGGTTCTTCTTTGACAATACAGGAAAAAGGGTTGAAAATGAAGTAGACAAGAAGATAAACGGCGACTACTATACATTTGTAGACGGACGTATGCAGACAGGATGGTTCAAGCTTCCTGCATCAGAGACAGCTGCTGTGGAAAACGCAGCCGAGGCAACCCCTTCAGAGGCAGCTCCCGCACAGACAGAGGTAACCGTAGCTGGTTATCAGTACTATGATGAGGACGGCAAGCGCGCTGACGGCTGGAGAACCATCGAAGGCGTTGAAGGCATCAGCGAAGAGGCAGAACTTTACCGCTTCTACTTTAAGAAAGGCCAGCCATACCATGCAGAAAAAGGTCTGGAACTGTTCACTATCGACTCCAAGAAGTTTGCATTTAACACAAAGGGTGAAATGCAGACCGGCAAGCAGGTAGTCAACATTGAAAATGGTTCCATTGCCAACTTCTACTTTGACGAGGAAGGTGTGATGAAGACCGGTAAGCAGTCCATCTTTGATGAGGACTTAGGCGAGGTACAGAACTGGTACTTCCACACAGACGGTTCCAGAAAGGGACAGGGTTACCATGGCATCAAGGACAACGTGCTGTATGTATACGGCCTGCGTCAGGAAGCTGACAAGGACCTGCGCTTTGCCCCTGTAACCTTAGACGACAAGCAGTACCTGGTAAATGCCAACGGCACCGTGCAGAAGGCAGGATCCTCCTCCAAGTCCACGGCAAAACCAGAGCTGGGCAATGGCTTCAAGGACTTTAAAGACGAAAATGATAAAATCTGGACCGTAAACACCGAAGGTGTAATCCAGTAAGAAAAGGATTTGCCATCATCCGTTCACCCATAAGGCAAAGCCATATACACGGCAGACTAGCTAATTAGTCTGCCGTTTTTTTGTGCATTTTGCCGAAATTACACTTTTTATGTGAAAAAGTGGTATATTTTTCCTTCTGAAACGCTATCTATATAATTAGGACTGTATCAGGAGAGGACGAATATGAGAGAACTTGCTGTATTTTACTGCCCCAAATGCGGGCACTATGCTTACTACCAGACCTCCCGCCATCCCCAGTGCCCGAAGTGCGGCTGTGAGGAAGCCATGTATATGGTGCGGATGCATTACACGGAATTCATGAGGATGTCCTGCGATGAGCGGGATGAATTCCTTTCAAAGGAGATACTGAAGACCAACCCGTCCCTTGTGGAGCGTCTGACCGCCCCGCACAAACGCTACAACAGCCGCGAGATCATTGCGGAAATGAACAACGTCATCATGAACCTGGACACGGAAAACAAAATCCTGAACGACACGGTAAAATGGATGCATGATACCATTTGGGATCTGATGCATGAAAAGCGGGCGCTGGCCCGGGATGAAGCAGCGGCTACAGATGTGGGGGACGGGACTTCGGCTGCGGATAGCAAGGATGGGACTGATGAATAAAAAACAGCAAAAATTTTCAAACTTTTTATATCAATTGTATAAATAGTGCGTTATAATAATATATATAGCAACTTATTCGTACATTTATACTCTTTGAGTTGGAAAGGAGTGGGACTATGAGCCATAAGATTATCACTATAGCCCGTCAGTTCGGAAGCGGAGGACACGAAGTAGCCCAGAGGCTGTCAGACCAATTGGGGATTCCTCTCTATGACAGGAACCTGGTGGAGATGGCCGCTGAAAAGATGGGACATTCTCCTGTCAGCGTGGAAAAGGTTGATGAATCCGCCCTCTCTACCTTCTTAGCCAACTATCAGATTCCAAAGGAACCTAATTCCGTTACCGGATACGGCCTTTCCCTGAACGATAGTACTTACGTGGCCCAGACCATCATCATTGAAGCCCTGGTCAAAAAGGGGCCATGCATCATCGTAGGGCGGTGCGGCGACTACGTACTGCGCAATTATCCGGATTTGATTGACGTATTCATCTGCGCCTCCATGGATGACCGGGTACGCCGCATCATGGAACGCTATAATTTCTCCGAAAAGGATGCGGTCGCCGCCATCAAGTCCACGGACCGCCGCAGGAAGAACTACTACGAAAACTATACCAAACGCAAATGGGGCAGCATTGATTCCCATCAGATGCTCCTCAATATAAGCCGCCTTGGCATGGACAGGACGGTACGGATGATTAAGGATATGTATGAGGCCGAATGATTATGGTTTAAACGGGAGCGCTGAAGGAAGCGCTCCCGTTTTATACAGATATCCAATCACATGCCGGCAAACTGGTTCTTCACCTTCATAATCTTCTGCTGCTCCGCCTGCTCCATCTGATACCAGCCTTTTGCTGACATCTCCTTATAAATATCGTCCTGCATGCACAGACTATCATTTAAAGCCTGGTTAAAGGTCTGATGCACATTGGCGGTGGAAGCTTCGATGGTGCCGTGCATGTACAAATCGCATACGCCTTTGGTTGTCAGGAGAAGGTTCTCCATGATACACTTGTCATCCATTCTATTCTTCCTCCTTATACAAGATTATAAAAGTTGTCAAAAATCTGCTGGTGCTTCTGTGTCATCTGCTGGACCTGATTCTTAAGGGTCGGATCCTGCAGGTTCTGGATAGCCTCCTGGCACTGGGTTTTTAAAAACTGCTCATGGCCTAAGGCATCCTCAATATAATTTAATTCCTTCGGACTCATTCATATCACCTCCGGGATTAGTATGCGCCGGCTCAGCACTGTATATTCACGGTTCCCGGAAATGTTATCTGTATGACGCCGCCCCAGCTGCACATGAGTCTGGAATCATTGGTCAGTGCGGCCGCCCTCAACACTGGATTCCTACTCCAGCTCAGCGCTTATATTGAAAACCCTGGCAAAACCGCAGGCATCCATTCCCACATATACGGTAAAATGCTGGTTGGTTAAAAGTTCACCCGAATCCATATCCCGCTCCCCTCTTTTTCATTTACGAAGTCCTTGTCATACCCTCATGGGCCAGTTCCAGCGACTCAATGGCAACTGCATTGGAGGTGGCGCTAAAATCCGGGGCCGTATACTTGGTCGGCCATGCGTTGATGACCTGCCAGGACGCAACCGCCGCCTGTGTCTCGTCTAACAGGCTGATGGTAACCGTCTTGCGCTCCACTGTCCCTGTAAGTCCCTTCATTAGCCAGTCGTACAGCCCCTGTCCCTCTATAATACCTTTTTTCAGTGTTATATTTCCATATCTTCTCAATCCGAGTACCTTGAGCGGCATCTCTGAAGCCATGTTGCCTTCCCTATATTCAACAGGTTCCATGGTGGCGTCAAACCCGGACACTTCCGTAAAACGGCCTGCGTCCAGTCCGTCTATTTCTAATTTAAAGTGGAGTTCCACTCTTGGATGTCCTGTCATTTATTATGATTCCTCCTGCTCTTGAGTGATGATGTCCGGTTCCGGGTATGCGCCTGTACGCCTCTGGATATGCGTCTGCATGCTTCCGGATATGCGTCTGCATGCTTCCGGATATGCGTCTGTACGCTTCCGGATATGCGTCTGTACGCTTCCGGATATGCGTCTGCATGCTTCCAGATATGCGTCTGTACGCTTCCGAATATGCGTCTGTACGCTTCTGAAGTATGCGTCTGTACGCCTCTGGATATGCATCTGCATGCTTCCAGATATAAGTCTGTACGCTTCCAGATATGTGTCTGTACACTTCCCGGCATCCGCTGTCATCGATTATTGGACTTCCCTGGTCTTCTGGGTGATTCTGAAGATTACAAATTCAGCCGGCTTCACAGGAGCCACGCCGATGACACAAATCAGCCTTCCGTTGTCAATATCATCCTGGCTCATGGTAGCGCGTCCGATGTTAACGAAAAACGCCTGATCCGGCGATGTCCCGACCAGGGAACCGCCTCTCCACAGGTTGGTCAGGAACACCTCTATGGTCCTCTGTACCCTTACCCACAGCACCTCGTCATTGGGTTCAAATACAGCCCAGTCCGTATTGGCCTTAATGGTTTCCTCGATGAAAATAAACAGCCTGCGGACGTTGATGTACTTCCAGTTTCCATCGCTGCTGGCTGTCCTGGCGCCCCAAACCCGGATACCCTGCCCCGGAAATGCGCGTATCAGGTTCACACCCTTAGGATTCAGGATATCCTGCTCACCTTTGTCAAACTGCACATCCAGTCCCACACAGCCCCGCACCACTTCGTTGGCGGGGGCCTTGTGCACGCCCCTGGTGTTATCGCTCCTGGCATAGATGCCCATCACGGAACCTGATGGCGGTATGGAAATATTCCGCTTGTCCAATGGGTCAAATACAGTAAGCCACGGATGATAAAGAGCCGCGTAGGTAGTATCGAAAATATTCCTGTGGCTGAGGATATCCTGCACTTTTCTGGATTCCCTGGGAATATCCAGCACCGCAAACCGGCTGGCCAGGTTCTCACAGTGGGACACCAGGGAAAGCTGCACATTGGAATCCGTAATCCCGGGGACCGCTATAATGGATACCACATTATTATCCACAAAAGCCTGGATACCGGTACGCCGTCCGGCTCCGTTGTCAACACCTATGAACTCAGTGGCGGTCATGCCAAGGGCATTGCCGTTGCTGCCTCCCTCAAAATCAACAGATACCAAGGCAGCACCGCCATCGCCCAGCTGTTTGAAAGGAGGGATGAATTTCCCAGTACCGCCTGCGCCTTCCCCGCTGACATCGGATCCGTCCCCGCCCTCTCCGGCCGTGCCGCTCCCTGTATTCCCGAACTGTACGGCCACTGAAATCAAATCTGATTTGGCTGCGTTCTTCTCCACAAAATTTGCAGTGTTGATATTAAATGAAAGGTTATCATACCTCTCCACGATATCCTCAAACCGCACTTCCATGTTAAACTCACAGGTAGTGATGACCTTTTCCGGCAAAAGCTGTCTGTCCGTCACATCCATATCAAACTCTTTCTCAAAGAAGATGATATTGTCCTCACTCTTTACAATCCGGTTATAAACCGACTGTTCCCCGTCCGAGAATTCCACCACATCCCCGGCCCAGAAGCCGGCTCCATTCTTCACCACATAACACCGGCCGGCTGATGTCTCCAGAACCTCCATTATCTGTGTCTTAGCCTTGCTGGAAGGGGAAATCACAACTTTCAAGCGGTTTCCCCACATTCCCGGGTTCCTGGCCGTCATCACCAGCACCGGGTGTTCCCTGTTTGGAAGCGTACCCTTTGCACAGGCCGCATCTCCCGGCGCCACCCTGGCAATAAATGCCCTGGCACCTCCATTGATAAAGAAATGCTCCACCGCATACGACAGGAACCGGTAGTCCCCGTACTCATCAGCCGACAGATATCTCCCATAAATCCGCTTAAAATCCGCGAAATTGGTTACCAGCCGCGGAGGCCCTTCCACCGGTCCCCGCTCCGCCATTCCGATGAAGCCTGCCGTGCTGGTCCCCACTCCCTCCATGGGTTTGCCTCCTGAGTCGAACTCCTCCACATATACTCCCGGTGATAAATACTCTGCCATGAAATACCTCCCTTATAATGGCACAGTCTGAAAGACTGCTAAGTTATCTGTTTCCATATCACAGTCGGACGGATACTTCTGGTGCCCCCTATCCCCCTATCCTTCATCCAAACCGTTCCGCCTCCTGTTCCAGGCTCCTGTCATCATTAAGAGCCTGTCCCCTGACCGCCTCTGTGGCCTGCACCCTGCCCTGCTTTTGCTGAACAACATGCCCAAGTTCATGCCCCAGATGCATTTCCTGTCCCGCACCCAGAAATATCTGCCCACCCTGGGCATGGGTCTGTAACTGCGCCTGCTTATATTCCTCCTGCATTCCCAGTATAACCTCCCTTCTTAACTTACATCAGATTGAACGTCTTATATTCCGCTTTAACTCTAATATAATACAATTCTATTGAAAATGTCACCCTTTTCAATAGAATTGAACCAATAACCCATATTTTAAGGCTAATGACTTTATTTACAAAGTCAGACGGAATAAGCATTGCCATACATTATAAATTATAAATAAATAAGAGGGGATTTCAATGTCCAGACAAAATGACCGGCTAATCATTAACAAGATGCGTTCCATCATCCGTTCCTTTTACCGGGGTAGGCCCTCCCTGATTTTGGAACAGATTACAGTGATATCATATGGATTAACAACCTGACCCGTCAGTATCCCTACGGATATTACAGCGTTTCTTCCAGCCTGTTTAAAATGCCCAGACCGCAGCAATACCTGATTACCTTCAGCCACAGCCATCTCATGTCCCTGGCCCCGGACGCCTTTGCTGTAATCTGTGAATACAATGTTCCTTCCCAGAACGAACCGGAGCATCCATACTGTTCCAGTTTCATCCGGAACCTGTACCAGGACCATCCGGAACATATACCAGGGCTATCTGAAGCTGGTATGTGTACACATATCACCCGCTTCATCCACTTCTGTTTCCACTGGGTTCCTCTCCATATCCGGCCGTCATGCCGAAGTATACCACATATGCACTGAAGATATCGCGTACATCGAGGCGTCCAACACATACAGCAATATGTACTGCTGTTCTGGCCGGATACTGGCCAGCCAGTCCGTCAGCAGTATGGAGAAACATCTTCCTTCCTATTTTATGCGCACCCACCACAGTTTCATTGTAAACCAACAGTATGTGCGGCATATCTACCGGTATGATATAGGCTGGAGCAGAGCAATGGGACACAGCTTCCGACTCCAGAAAGGCCGTGTATGAAGGTGGTGTGCCGGCTGAAGACATAGGACAGATTTGCGGACAGGCCCCGATACATCAAAACGCCAGAAAGCCCGCACTATATCAACCCGTGCAGGCTCCCTGTCCATATCTGCGTATCTTCCGTTCAATCATTTTTCGTCCAGCAGAATCACTCCATCCGACAGAATCACTTCGTCCGGCCAATCTTTTCGCTGTAAATTTCATACTGCCGCTGGGCATTTTCCTTAAACGGCGCACTGACCGTGAACTCCTCCCCGTCAAACAAGGTTACCATCCTGACGCTGAACGTTGCCACATACCGCAGGTTTACTGCATAGGACTTATGCAGCCGGATGAATCCCGCCTTCTCCATGTCAATTTTGGAAAACAGATTTTCGATGGTAGAATAACAATGATACGTGTGTGTGTCGGTTACAATTTTAACCCTTCGGTTATCCCCCTCAAAATACTGGATATCCTTTAACGGGACCCGATACACGGTCCGGCTGGACTTAAACTCAAAGATCCCCGTATCTCCCTGTATCCTCTCACACGCCTTACAGAAAATGCTTTGAAATTCCTCAATCTTAAACGGCTTCTTTAAAAAATGAAAGGGCTGGAACTGAAACAGCTCCAGAGCGTATTCGTCTCCATATCCGGACATATATACAATCATGCTGCTGTCATTATTAAGCTCTTCGCGGATAAACCGCCCCAACTCAATCCCGCTGCAGTCCTTCATGATGATATCCAGAAAAATCAAATCGAAATACCGTTCCTTCAGAGCCTTTTCAAATTCCTTCCCTGTGTTGAATACCTCTGCCTCCAGTTTCCTTCCTTCTTTTCTCCATTTCCTTATATAATCTTCCAGCTGGTTACATAGCTGTATGTCATCGTCGCAAATTGCTATATGTATCATAATACTTTCCCCGTACTGCTAAATTTATTTATGATATTTTACACCCCCCTGTACCATTTTGTCCATATATGTTGAAAACAGTCGCTTTATTGTAGAAATTTCACTTTCCTCTGCTAATATACAACAGCGCCTGGACATGTATACGCTGCCAATCCAGATGAATTGCAGATACATTTCCAAGCGCTGTTCACGGTTATATTTGAAAAATACAGCCGGGCTTCCCGCTTTGCGGACGGCTGAATCCCAATGGGAAGAACGCTGCGGGCTGCATCGACTGTCTTTAGACCAAATCTTCCATGCAGCCCTGCCTCTTCACGCTTATCCTTTTTATCCTCCTAATGTAACATCCTGATTCGAATACCACCTTAACGCAGCCTCCACATGTTCTTTCCTGAAATCCGGCCAGTAGTCATCCACCACATATATATCCGAATACACAGACTGGACCGGAAGGAATCCCGACAGCCTTCGACGGCCGCCCCAGCGGATTACAAGGTCAATTCGGGAAACATCGGCTGTTCTGAGTACCGGTCCGATTGCAGCGGAAGCAGCCGGCGCTTTCCCTGAGTTATCCGGTTTGAATCCCACATCCCACTCCCAGCTGTAATTAACCAGAAAATTAATCCTCATTCCGCCAGCCCCGAAATCGTGGCGCCTGGTATAAGGAAGGAGTTCCGGCGGAAACATAGGGGACTGGGTATTTCCCAGCACAAGCAGGCTGGCATCCTCCTTTGACAACTCCTCCACAGCTGCCACACATGCTTTTGTAAATGCCTGGCGCTGGGTGCTGGGACGCTTGGTGTTATCCACGGTAAATCCATAAAAAGACATTTCCTCAATCCCCAGTTCACGGCACATATGATATAGCGTCATCCCCGGTGAAATACCGTGTCTGTATCCATCCTTTTTCTCCATTCCCCGGTCCAGGGCCCACCTGCGGTTCCCATCCGGTATGATCCCAATATGCTTCGGTAATCTCATAATCTCTCCTCCATTTCCGGCGGACTGCCGGTAATATATGGATAGTATGGGCTTTTATGGAAAATATATACCTGCTGGGGCACGATTGCAGGTGTGGTGATTCGTGTGGTATATCATTGTAGTATTGGTAATTTGTCTGAAGGAACATTCTGGTCTTGGCAATCCGTCCGGAGCAGCATTCTGGTCTTGGTAATCTGCCCGGAGCAGCATTCTGGTCTTGATAATCCGACCAGAGCAGCATTCTGGTCTTGATAATCCGACCAGAGCAGTATTCTGGTCTTGATAATCCGCCCGGACCAGCATTCTGGTCTTGATAATCCGCCCAGAGCAGCATTCTGGTCTTGATAATCCGCCTGGAGTAGCATTCTGGTCTTAGTAATCCGCACAGAATAACATTCTGCCTTTTCCAATCAATCCGAGATAATATCATCCGGATAATCCGTAATGATATTATCGGTTCTGGCCTTCCTGCATTTCTCCACGGAATACTGGTCATTAACCGTCCAGGCAATGACTTCCTTACCCAGTTCATGAATACGGTTCACGGTATCCGGCTCAATCAGCTCAATGCTGAGGACAAAATTATCCGCACTCGTATAAATCTCCGGCTGCGCAATGGGTTTGGAGCTGATAAGACCAGTCTTGATTTCTGGCTCAAATATTTTTACCATCTGCAGACAGCCATAATTAAAGGAGGTTATCATGCATTGGTCCATCATTTCCCGTTGACGTATTAAATCCACCAGGCGGGGAATGAATGCCAGGTCCTGGCCCTTCCTGTATTTTATCTCAATATTCAGCAGTATCCTGCCTTTGCAGTAATCCAGCACTTCCTCCAATGAGGGTATCCCTATACCGCTAAAGCTGGGTCCAAAGCGGCTGCCTACATCCAGACGGCGCACCTCCTCAAAAGTCAGTTCCCCTATTTTTCTGGAATCGCCTGCAACCCGCTTTAAATCCTCATCATGGAGTACCACCAGGACGCCATCCTTTGTAACGCCCACATCCAGTTCAATCCAGTCGGCCCCGCTTTCAATGGCCGCCTTAAATGCTGGTATTGTGTTCTCCGGTGCCTCTGATGAATCTCCTCTGTGGGCTGTGATTTCCACATTTTCATCCCAGCTTTCCATATTCCCATTCTGGATTTGCGCATCTTCGCTCCGAATTTGCGCATTTGTATTCCTTCCGTCTGAACTTATGTTACAGTTTTCCACATTCCCGTTCCAGGGTTCCGCTGCGCATGCGGCTATGGAAGTCTCACCCGCAATCATCAGTCCGCACACCACGGCAGCTGTTATCTGTCTGATATTCATCTTCATATAATGTCTTTCCAATCTATCTCTTTTTTATCACGGACTTCATAACCCGGGGCGTTATCTTCTCGTCCCCGCGAAGGCTGCCAATCAAAAAGGGCGAATCAGGATCATGCTGTCTCCTGTTCTCCTCCACCTGACGCGGGCTCAGGTTCGCATAGCAGTACCTGCAAAAATGTGCGCAGGTATGGTACGTTCCGATATCCACGCTCTTCACACAACCGCATGAAGCCCTTTGTGTATCATCCTTTTTTACATCCAGCTGATGCCCCGTAATCGATGTGATAAGGCGGTCATCAATGCACTTTCCGTTTTCTATTCCATATTCTTCCAGATTCATTTCCTCTGAACAGGTGCTGATTTTAATACCGTACCTGGCTGCAATCGGTCCTAAAACAGATGCCAGAAGGCGGATATCCTCCTGTCCCAGAAGTAAAACCCCCAAATATTCCATATTCTTTTTTATCCTGGAATACATGTCGAGAAAGCTGATTACGCAGGAGCCGGTATATCCACAGAGAGCCCTGCACATTTTCTCAAACCACTCCATATGGTACTGGATTGTATAGTTTCCGCCAAGCAAAACAGGGTCATAACGCCACACAACACGTTCCTGCCCTATACGCCGGGACAGCCGACGGAACACCTTTATCATCTCATCCTTATCCGGGACCCCCGGTTCCAAATCCGTTCCGTAAGCAGTAAGTGTAAACTGGAAATAATATGGATACCCCATATCATCCAGCATGGCTAGCCGGTCCATCATAGGCCCCGGATTCTTGGTCCAGAACACAAAACAGTCCACTGAATCCCGGTCCAGCCGCAGTTCGCTGACCTGCCTGGGATTCATGGGATTCCTCACATAAACAAACTTTTCCTCCAGACGCCGGAAAAACCAATCCGGGTAAAATGCCGGTATATCGGTTCTGCGGCTCACGCTGACAATCATTTTCCCCTCTCCTTGTGCATGGACAGCAGCCTGTCCAGGTAAATGGACTTAAACTGCTTACTTGCCATGGCCTGCTTAATAGGAGGCAGGTCCAGGATGGCTCCGAACACAGCCGCCATGGCCCTGTGGTTGGCAAATGCCTGGTTATCAAAAATCAGGTTCTGCAGGGTTCCCTTTTCGATTGCCTGGAGCACGAACCGGTGCGTACTGTTTACCGGGGTTATAATCTGTTCCGGCCGTTTTTTAAGTTCAATCGCCTTGACACTGCAATTCCTGGCACACACGCCGCAGCCCAGGCAGATGTCCCGGTCCAAAGCAGGAATCCTTTTCCCATTTCCATCCTCTTTCATGGAAATGGCCAGTACCGGGCAGACCCTGGCGCATTTCCCACATCCCACACATGTCCCCTCCGAAATGTCCGGTATATAGTTGGTTGTGGCAACGGGCTGCATGGGGCTGAAATGCCGGGCCGCCTGCAGGGCTTCACAGCAGCAGCCACAGCAGTTACAGATAAACGCCGGATGTTCCCTGACATTTTCCCCAATCTGCACCAGATTGCTGGCATAGGAGCGCTCCAGGGCGTCCAGGGCTTCTTCCTTGGAAATAAGCCGCGCATAATCTCCATGCTCTGCCAGGGAACGGGCCACATTGTCAAACGTCAGGCACACATCCCAGGGCGCGTCAATCTCACAGGGATGGCCTGCATGGGACATCTTATGGCGGCAATAACATAAACCAAGACCAATATACTCCGCCTCCTCCACAATATGGGTGGCCCGCTCATAATCCAGGATGTGATTCATTTTATCATTGGTGAGGACCGGCTCCTGGACAAATACACGCCCCAGCTTTGTCTCCGTGGCGTAAAACAGGTCCTTGATGAAATCCTCCTCCACATTCATGTATTGGTAGTACAACTCACTCAGGTATTTCTGGTCAATGTCTCCCCTGGTCCTCATCAGGGCGAATTCAATGAATCCAGCCATTGGCGGCGGTATCACGAACTGGCGGACCCCATTGTGCCAGGAGTCCACCAGCAGGGCCTTTTCACAGAGATGGTCCAGAAGGCGCTCTGCTTTATACTCAGATGTCTGCCATATCTTTGCAGCCTTTTTCACGGTAAACGGACGCACAGGAAGTAGCGCAACCCACTTGGCCTCCTTCTCCGAATACAGAACCTGTAAAATCTTATATAACGTCTCCGACGCCGGTGCGCCCTGGGTAAACCAGTTGATGCGGTCACTCAGGTTTTTGTAGGCGTCGCGGGTGGTCAGGTGTCCCATATGTTATCCTCCTTTTATTTGATTTCTGTGTAGTATGTTGGTTCGATAGGGCGGTGGTAGAGAAGGCAGGGCTGCCATTGCTATTGGTTTGTTTTTTCATTATGGAATAGGGAAATGTCCATATATTGGACTGTATTCCGGTATTGTTTTGTCTGTGCTTTCCACTAGATTATTGACTGGCTTTTGGTGGATATTCTTTTTGTTGGAAACTGGGTAGGGGTATGGATATGGCCAATCGGATATTGATGTATGTTTCTTTTTACTAGGGAGTGGAGTTTTTTGTGGGTGGAAGTGGATATATGGGAGAGGATTATTATATTAGAGCAGTTTTTTGGTGGTGAGGAGGGGAAAGGCACGGAAAATTTAGGAGACCGTTTCAATGTTTATGTAAACTCAAAAAGCTGAAATAAGATAAGTTGATAGTTACGAAGGGCAAAGCCATCTTTCTAGATTTTTTACTATATGGTTACTCCATATTGTAGATACAATTTCAAGTCTTAATTGCTATACGTTGTTCCTTTGTACTTTTATACTTTTGTATTTTTATGCTCTTGTATTTTTAAGTTCTTGTTCCCTGTCTATTTGTCTCTCCATGCTTTTTCGTCCCTATGTTTTTCGCCTCTATGCTTTTTCGCCTCTATACACACCCCACTCCCCCAAAAAAATCAATATGCTTTTACTCCCTATGCTTTTATCTCCGATTGTTTTTCTCACCCTGCGCATTTGTGTCTCTATGATTTCGTACTACTACATTTTTGTCTACCTATACATTTATCTGCCTATGTCTTTTATCTCTATGACTTTATATCTTTCTGTTCATACGCCTTTATCATCTTACGTCTCGTTTATTATGTATTCCGTTTATTATGTATTCCGTCCATTTGTTCTATATTCTATATTAAAACATCGCTTATATTCTTTTATTACATGCTAACACTGCGGTCATAGGCATACCTATCAATCTATTATATTATAAGTGGCTTATTATGTAATCTTAATTTTGAGCAGGAAATTAGACCGTTTTCTGTAATAATTTTTTAATATTTACATGTTGACTTTGTTTTCATTTACTTTTTATGTTAGATAACCCTATTTTCAGTGTTCCATTATTTCTGGTGATTCATCATTTCTAGTATTTCATTTTAGGTATTTCTTTCTGCAAACATTAGACATTTTCGTGGTTATACGTTACAATAAAAATGATAACTAAACTTTCATTCATTAGTTCAATTCCTATGGAAAGGAGTAATTCTATGTTAAAAAAAGTATTCGCAATTCCCATTTTAGTAGCATGTCTGACCGTTGGCGGTTTCATCAGCGCCTCTGCTCAAGAAAAATCCATTACTTCCGTGTCCCTATCCTTTTCCTGGGATAAGTCCCCCAAGGGCGGCGATATTGTAGGCAACATCTATGCCAATTCCAGCAGCAGCCAGTATAAGGTTGAGGGGACGGTATATCTCAAAGACGATGATACCTGGATTTTCGGCGAGCGCCCTGAGGCTGAGGTGGAATTATCTGCGCAGGACGGCTACCGCTTCTCTGACATTAAGAAAAATAGTTTTACCCTGTCCGGTCTGGGTATACAATATAAAGAATCCCACATTGAATCAGACGGAAGCTCACTAATCCTGCAGGTTTACCTTCCTGAAATATCCGGTAATCTGCCTGTGAGTACAGCTACAAGCTGGAGCGGCGATACTGCTGTGTGGGACGAAGTTGAGGGTTCAGAAAAGTATGAGGTGAAACTGTATAAAAATAACCGCCTGCTGGCCACAGCAACAGAGACAGCCTGTTCTCATGATTTCAGTTCTTATATCAATACAGAAGGCAGTTATACGTTTAATGTACGCGCACTCGGCACCTATACAACAGAATCCAGCGGTTGGTCCGCCGACTCCGATGCCAAGGTCCTGACCCGTGAAGATGCATGGTCCCGTGGAAATGGTACATGGGAAAAAGCTTACTCTGGCTGGAAGTTTAAGTATGGGGATGGAACTTATGCAACAGACTGCTGGAGAATCATTAATGATAAGTGGTATTATTTTAATTATAATGGATATATGGAATCTGACTGCTATGTGAAGTCCAATGCGATTGAGATGTATTATTGGGTTGGAAGCGATGGGGCTTGGATGCCGGAGTGGGATACGGCGGCGCCGGATAGAGGGAGTTATCGGGTTGTACAATAGATGTTAATTAATTGAAGAAGACACTGCTATGAGTTCAAATCCCCAATAGCGGTGTCTTTTACATCGAATTTCTATTCAATACTTATATATGTGCTTCTCGTCCTGCTACTATTCCAATAAAAGCCGGAAGCACAATCCTGAACTTCCAGCTTTACTGTTATCTTACAAAAACATGGTTTATAGAACAACACATCCCATAATATCCTTATCCAGACTTCTTATTACCTCAACCTGGCTCTGGATTTCCTCAAATTTAGCCCTTCCTCTCTCTTCCACCAGAATAATCTGACCGGCTTCCGGAAGAAGGCTTAATGTCTCGGCATAATGTTCCATATCCTGGCCTATCTGAATTTCAATTCCATCTACCCGTTTTTTTAGTTCCTCTGCAATCTCAGACATTTTATCATTGGATGCAGAGCCAAGAATCAATATTTTTTTCCCTGTCTGCATATAGTTCCTTACATTGACAGCCATGATTTCATACACTTCAGCCGGATGACGTAATCTCTTTCCCTCCATCCGGTTAAGCCATCTATCTATGCCTGCAAAGGCCCGTTTTCGGGGAACCTGTGAAAAAACGCCAAGAATCCTGAGTCCAAAACGTTTCTTAAGTTCCTTTTCAGAGTTCAGTCTGTCACTCATTAAAAATGCAACGCATATACAGAATATGGATAAAAAGGCTCCCAGTACGCCACCCAACACTCCGTACTTGATTCCACTCTTAAGGCTGGAGGCAGCTGATAAAGCTGACGGCTGGGATGGCTCCACCAGTTCCTCTAAGGCTTTTTCTTTATCCGCCAGATTCTTCTGCAAGGTTGCAAAAGTATTTGTGTTATTCTGCTGCATTCCAGCCAAACCTTGATCCGCAGTGACACCCACTACCTCATCCATTACAATCAAATCATGCTTTTCTAGTTTTTCCTGTATCTCAGCTTTCTTGCTCTCAAGATTATTCAAAAGAGCATCCAATATTTCCACAGCCCCTGCTTCATCTGAATATGCAACTGAGATAGTCAAAACATTTCCTTCATAGTCAATATTTGTTTCAATCAATTCACGTATATATTGATTATCAATGCTCTTCCCTGATATCCTATCTAATCCGTCCGCTCTCTTTACAATGCCCTCATAGGCCTTAATAATACCGTCCGCCGGGTCCGACTGCAATAAATAAACACCACCTGGATTGTCCGGTACATCGGTCTTTACAAACACTTCCGCAGAAGCAGTATATTTATTATACGGGCTAATCCGCATTAATATTGAATTAGTAAGATATGTTTCCTGGGCTTTAATCTTCTCCTTCAGGTCCTCTATCTCCAATTCATACAGAGCCTGGGTCCTCTCATATATATCCTGGTCCTCAGCATAGGTTACCTCTGTATCCTCAACGTTTTCACCAGACCCCTTATTAATTAAACCGGCCCCCAACTTATACCCGCCCAACAGGATGCCCAATATAACTGCAACTAAAATAATTCCACGCCATTTATGAAAAACAGCAAACATTAAATCTTTCAAGTCAATCTCCTGCTCATAATTATGATTATCCATAGCTTCTCTCCTTTATTGATTCACTGCGTTTTATCATAACATATCCGAAAAAAAGAATCAACCAATCCCCCACCTTAAATTACTTCCAACTGTCTGATACAATCAATATCGAAAGGGGGCTTATGCCATGTTAGAAGAATTTGAAGAGTATCTGAAAAATCACAATCTATCCACCAACACCATCACATCTTATTCCTTTGCCCTAAAGCAATATCTGAAAAATTATAACACTGTAACCCGAAAAAATCTCAAGCAGTATAAACTGTGGTTAATCGAAACGTACAAACCAGAAACTGTTAATCTACGTATAAGGGCCATTAACTGTTATCTGGAGAGCATCAATAAGGTTAATATGAAAATCCCACCAGTGAAAATACAACATAAGAATTTTTTAGAAAATGTCATAAGTGAAGCAGATTATATTTACTTTAAAAATTGTCTAAAAGGTGATGATGAAATGCTCTGGTATTTTGTTGTACGTTTCCTGGCAGCTACCGGGGCCAGAATAAGTGAATTGCTTCAGATTAAAGTTGAACATATTAACATCGGTTATCTGGATTTATATTCCAAAGGCGGGAAGCTACGGAGATTATATATTCCTGACTCCCTGCAACAAGAGGCACAGGAGTGGCTAAAAGGGCTTAATCGAAACAGTGGATTTATCTTTCTTAACCGTCAGGGGAATTTAATCACAACCCGAGGGATTGCAATCCAGTTAAAAAGCTTTGCCATCCGGTATAACATTAATCCTGTGGTTGTTTACCCCCATTCCTTTCGCCATCTGTTCGCCAAAACATTTCTTAACCGTTTTAATGATATCGCATTACTGGCAGACCTTATGGGGCATGAAAATATTGAAACCACAAGGATATATTTGAGGAAAAGCAGTACGGAGCAGAGATTGATTGTTAATAAGGTTGTGGATTGGTAAGGTAAAATTCTCATCGTTATTGTTAAGTGGGTCAGGCCGGAAGGGCCTGACTTTTTGTTGGTATAAGGGACATTATAGGAAGTAATTTGATAAAGCGATTACCATTTACAGCATGATGTTAGGAGTTACAGAACGATGAAGGGATATGAACAGTATAAGAGAATCGTCCGTTTCTTTTCCAGCGCGGTCCTTCTATGTGCACAGATGGTCCTTTATTGGTATATCTGGAAACAGTACTATAACATTAGGATGGAAGTACCCTACAATCGGACCGGGCACTGGCTGATGGTTGCTGTATACGGGATATTGCTGATTATTTTCAGCCGGCTTTTCGGCGGGCTGCAGATTGGGTATATGAAGATTGGGAATATGATTTATTCCCAGGTCCTCGCAACGTTCTGTGCGAATGTAATGATTTATTTACAGATTACCTTGCTTACAAAGCACTTTCAGAATATGGGACCCATGGTAGCAATGATGACGGCTGAATTTTTCATGATTACGGCATGGAGTTTTTTGTTTAATCATATATACCGTCATTTATATCCACCCAGAAGGGTCCTCCTTATATATGGCGAGCATCCGGTAGCGAGCCTGATGGGGAAATTACATACCAGGACAGACCGCTTTATCATTGGGGAACTGGTACATATTTCAGTTGGACTGGAGCAGTTGGAACGGAAAATCGATGAATATGAAGGTGTGGTTATCTGTGATGTACCATCACAGTTAAGGAACCGGATACTGAAGTACTGCTATGGTAAGTCTATACGGACGTATGCGACGCCTAAAATATCAGATATTATCATTCGTAGTGCGGAAAGCCTGCATATGTTTGATACGCCGTTGATGTTATGCAGGAATAGCGGGCTGACATTTGAACAGAGGCTGATGAAACGGAGTATGGATATTATATTGTCACTTGTCGCACTCATTGTATTATTTCCAGTATTCATAATTACATCTGCAGCTATTAAACTATATGACCATGGTCCGGTATTCTTTTACCAGGACAGATGTACCATGGATGGAAGAGTTTTTAGAATATGCAAGTTTAGGAGTATGATTGTGGACGCGGAAAGGGATGGACACTCCATACCGGCGACAGACAACGATCCAAGGATAACACCTGTGGGAAATATTATCCGTAAGACACGGATAGATGAACTGCCGCAGATATTCAATATTCTGAGCGGTAATATGAGCATAGTAGGACCGCGGCCGGAACGGGTGGAGCACGTGGAACTATATTCCAGGGAGATTCCGGAATTCGCTTATCGGATGAAAGTCAAAGGTGGGTTGACAGGATATGCCCAGGTGTATGGGAAATATAATACAACGGCGTATGATAAATTAAAACTTGATTTAATGTATATACAGAATTATTCGTTGCTGATGGATATTGAGATTATCTTTAAGACGGTGAAGATTTTGTTTGTTAAAGAGAGTACAGAAGGTTTTTCAGAAGAAGCAAGTATCTCTATTATAACTAGTTCAGATGAATTTGTAAATAAAGGAAGGGAATTATGAGTATCTCTAATATGGTTAGTATTGTTATGCCGGTTTATAATTCTGAACAATACCTTGCAGCGGCAATAGAAAGTATAATACAACAAACATATTCAAACTGGGAATTACTAATAATAGATGATTGCTCTAAAGATGGCAGTTGCCAACTTCTGAGAAACTTTGCTGAAAGAGATTCACGCATTAAGCCTTTTTTTTTAAAGGAAAACCATGGTGCTGCAAAGGCTAGAAATAAAGGAATTTCCTTAGCGCAGGGACAATTTATAGCTTTTTTAGATAGTGACGATTTATGGTTTCCCAAAAAATTAGAAACCCAAATAACTTTTATGCAAAAAAATAACTATGCGTTTTCGTATACATCGTATAACCTAATCTCAGAAGATGGTCAGGATTTAAAACGGTACGTACAAGTTCCTGAAAGAATAAACTATAAGCAAGCATTGACACATACAGCTATCTCAACAATTACTGTAATGATTGATTTAAGACAGTTGGACAAGTTTGAGATGCCTGATATTCGAGCTGCTCAGGATACAGCAACATGGCTCATGCTATTAAAAAGAATAAAATATGCATATGGAATTAATCAAATATTATCATCTTACCGTCAGGTCCCTAATTCTATTTCAAGCAGCATAATGCGACGTATTAAACGCCAGTGGAATGTGTATAGAAAAATTGAAGGATTTACTAGAGCAAGAAGTGTTGTTTTATATGTACAATATATTTATTACGTATTACAAAAACGTAAACGTAAGTAAGCTTTCGGGAGGAATAGAAATGTCACTATACGAACAGATAATCAACCATGAGGAGTCCATCGCTATAATCGGATTAGGGTACGTAGGTATGCCCATTGCAGTATCCTTTGCTAAAAAGGTTAAAGTCATTGGTTTCGATGTTAATAACCTAAAAATTAATTTATATAAATCAGGATTAGATCCAACAAATGAGGTTGGGGACTCGGCCCTTAAAAATACATCTGTTTTTTTTACTTCAGATGAGTCGCATTTGCGTAATGCAAAATTTCTTATTGTAGCAGTACCTACACCAATAAATCAAGATAAAACTCCCAATTTGGCACCAGTAATTTCAGCGAGTGAAATTGTTGGGAGAAATTTAAGTCTTAATTCTATTGTGGTATATGAATCAACTGTATATCCTGGGGTTACAGAAGAGATTTGTATACCTATTCTTGAAAAAGAATCCGGTTTAATATGTGGAAAAGACTTTAAAGTTGGATATTCTCCTGAAAGAATAAATCCTGGTGATAAAGTTCATAGACTAGAAAATATAAAGAAGATAGTCTCTGGTATTGACAATAATGCTTTACAAGAAATTGCTAATATTTATAGTATTATCATCGATGCTGGTGTTTATGAAGCATCATCTATTAGAGTAGCTGAAGCAGCTAAAGTAGCAGAAAATAGTCAACGTGATATTAATATTGCGTTTATGAACGAGTTAGCAATGGCCTTTGATTGTATGGGGATTGATACTAATGAGGTAGTTGATGCCATGAATACAAAATGGAATGCTTTAGGATTTCGTCCAGGACTAGTAGGAGGACACTGTATTGGTGTGGATCCCTACTATTTTATCTATCAGGCAGAAAATTTAGGCTATCATTCTCAAATAATTGCCAGCGGTCGTAGGATTAATGATGGTATCGCACAATTCACAGCAAATGCTATAATAAAACAGTTAATAAAGGCTGATAAAATAATACGAAAATCTAAAGTTGCTATTTTAGGAATCACTTTTAAAGAAAATTGTCCGGATATCCGCAATTCAAAAGTGGTTGATATTGTAAAAGCTTTGCGGGAATATGGAATTAATCCCATAGTAGCTGACCCGTGGGCGGATAAAAATGAAACACTGAAAGAGTATGATATAAACTTAGTTGAATTTAATGAGTTAAACAGTGTTGACTGTCTTATATTTGCTGTTGGGCATCAGGTTTATAAAGAAATGCCCTTAGATAAAATAATTTCATTATATTGTTTAAATGATAAGAAGAAAATTCTTATAGATATAAAGGGTATATTTGACATTAAGGATTTACAAAATAAAGGATTCATCTATTGGAGGCTTTAACGTATGAAAATTTTATTCTTATCTGCTGCTTCTAGTATCCATACAGTAAGATGGGTAAATTCTTTAGCTGAACGTGGGCATAGGGTTTACTTGGTGTCGTTAGCCGGACATAGAGAATCTACTGATAAGATTAATAGAGATGTTACAGTGTATTATTTAAATAACCATGGTAAACTGGGTTACTATACAAATGCGTGTAAACTAAGGAAACTTTCAAATGAAATTAGTCCTGATATTATAAATGTCCATTATGCTAGTGGTTATGGAACGTTAGCAAGATTATCTAAAATCCCATATACTATTTTATCAGTTTGGGGAAGTGATATATATGACTATCCATATAAGAATCATTTTAATATGTTGTCAATCCAACGCAATCTATTGTCGGCATCGTTAATTGCATCAACAAGTTATTGTATGGCGGAACAAGCACAAAAACTAGTTAAAAGGAAGTTGGATATTACAGTAACACCATTTGGGGTTGATACAGAACTTTTCGCTCCACTTTATAAGAACCTTAAAAAAACAGATAAATTCACAATTGGAGTTATTAAAACTTTAGCGCCTAAATATGGAATTGACACTATTTTAAAAGCGTTTTCAATTGTTATAAAAGACTTACCCCAAGAGAAAAAAGGGGGAATTCAGTTGGTGATTTGTGGAAAGGGAAAAGAGTATACTCACTTAAAGCATATGTGTATTGAGTTAAATATAGAAAAACAAGTCATATGGAAAGGATACATACCTAATTGCCAAGTCCCTCAAATGTTAAATCAATTTGATGTATTTTGTTTAGGAAGTCGGTTAGACAGCGAAAGTTTTGGTGTTGCTGCAGTAGAGGCTATGTCATGTGAATTGCCAGTCATAGCTACTGATGTAGACGGGTTTAAGGAAGTGATTGAAGATAATGTATCTGGTTTCATAGTACCTCGTGATAACGCAAAAGCAATGGCTTCAAAGATTACATCATTATATCATTCATCAGAACTTCGAATCAGGATAGGTGAAGAAGCCAGAAAAAGGGTTATCGCTTTATATGATTGGGATAAGAATGTAACACAAATGGAAATGCTTTATATGCGCTCATTAGACCTAAAGAAAAGTAATTAATTTTAAGATGATAGGTGAATTAAAAATAGTTTTAATCATTTTTTGCTATAATGGTCAGGAAAACCGTGCTATTAATAACGCGTTAACTTATGGTTTGCTTCTATCAAACGAATCAAAATGTTACAACAGCTAATGTAACACATAATATATTGAACTGGAGAAGTTTATGAAAAAGATAATGTTAGTATTTGGTACAAGACCTGAAGCAATCAAGATGTGCCCCGTAATAAAAGAATTGAAAGATAGAAATAAGACAGATCTTCTAGTGTGTGTAACAGGGCAACATCGACAGATGTTAAAACAAGTGTTAGAAACATTTGGAATAATACCTGATATTGATTTAGCAATCATGAAAGATAAACAGACTCTCTTTGATATAACTTCAAGTATCTTGGATAAGATTCAGATTGTGTTAGGACAAATAAAGCCTGATATTGTTTTAGTGCATGGGGATACTACTACAACGTTTGCTACAGCTCTTGCATGTTTTTATTTAGGAATTACAGTTGGGCATGTAGAGGCTGGTTTAAGAACGCATAATATCTATTCTCCATTTCCGGAAGAGTTTAATCGCCAAGCTGTCGGTATAATTGCTCATTATAATTTCGCACCTACAGAACAAGCTAAACAAAATTTACTTGGAGAAGGGAAAAAAGAAGAAAATATTTTTGTTACTGGGAATACCGCAATAGACGCATTAAAAACAACAGTGAGGAATGACTATACACATCCAGAATTAGATTGGGCCAAGGGAAGTAGATTGATTATGTTAACAGCGCATCGTAGGGAAAATTTAGGTGAGCCATTATTTCATATGTTTAGAGCAATCAAAAGAATTGTAGATGAAACACCAGATATCAAAGTATTATATCCTATTCACATGAATCCACTTGTGAGAAGTACTGCGTTTGAAGTTTTTAGAACGCATGATAGAATCCGTTTAATTGAACCTTTAGATGTATTAGACTTTCATAATTTTCTAAATCAATCCTATTTAATTCTAACCGATAGTGGAGGGATACAAGAGGAGGCACCTTCATTAGGAAAACCGGTTCTTGTTATGAGGGATACTACAGAACGTCCAGAAGGATTAGCAGCTGGTACACTAAAATTAGTCGGAACTAATGAAAATGCAATTTATAATGCTTTTCGTAATCTGTTAGATAATCCGTGTGAATATAATAAGATGAGTCATGCATGCAATCCATATGGAGATGGTTTTGCTAGTCGACGGATTGCAGATATACTAGAGCAAGAATTATAAAGGGAGAAGTAGGCCAATGACTTATATCATAGTCGGACAAAGAAAAAACTACACAATCCTTTTTACAATATTTGGAATAATCTGGATTTTGCTTAATGCCTGTGCAGCTTACCATCCAAACTTAGGTATAATAACAGGGGTTTTGTCTTTACTTATTTTGCTGATTGTTTTTTTTAGAAGGGATATAGAGAGTTACGTCCTTGTTTATATTTTTATCACAACAACTGCACTTGAAGGGCAGATTTTTTATACTGGTGAATCAGGTATTCCGCTCTATAACTTTCTAAATCTTCCCCAAATGCATGGTTATCATGTCTATTTATGTGCCTTGATACCTTGGTTATTAATGATGCTACCTAGTCATAATCATATAGTAGGAAGATGGAAGAAGAATAAAAATTTAGGTTGGTATCTGAAAGGTATTCTCGTTATGGGGATACTAGGTTTTGCAACGTGCATTTTATGTATTATTTTTAATGTTAATGATATCCAAAATTCATCTATTTTCATTTTGAATGTAAGGCGGGATATATTGAAGGTGTGGTGGGGGATAAGTATAAGCCTATTATTGGGGGAGATGTTGTCAAGCTATGAAGGCTTTGCTGAAAAATTAGAGACTCTGTTATATTCTTTGCTATTGAGTATTATGCCGTCTAGCTTGATTTTGTTGGTATTGGGAAAAACTGTTATATTTGAAAAGTCACAGGTTCTTCCTATAAGTTTATTCTTTTTCTTCGGGACTCTTCTGGTAGTTTTTATATTGTATCCACAATACAGAAAATCTGTATTAGCTTTTTTTATGGGTATGGGGACGTGTATTATTACATTGATATACCCATCAGTATTAGGTGGAAAGTGGTGGCTTGTAATTTTTTGTATTCCTGTCATTGTGCTATTACTTTTTAAAAATCAGAGTTTAAATCGTAAAGTATTGTTATTGACTTTTTGCTTGTTTATAGTAGCAATAGGAATTCCATTTATCACATGGTATCTTTCGCATGCCAGTACTCTTTCTGTACATAAGTTAAACTCTGCTAAAGCCATATTAGAAATATGGAATCCAGGATGGATAGAGAATATGCCAAACTCTCCGAAGCATCGCATTGATGAATTCCTTAATACTATAATTGAAATGAGGGAGCATCCTATCTTTTTGCCGTTTGGAAAAGGCTATGGAGGTAATATACTTCATCATGTTGTGCTAAAGCCTTGGACAGTCAACGGTGATTTTTCTGAAATTGAAGTTGCTGAGGGATTATTTTTTAATCTTCATGAAACCATTAACTGGATATTTTTAAAGTCAGGTCTGTTTGGACTGGTTTTCACCATATCGATTGGATTTAAATGTATAAAGAATATTAGATATTCTCCTTGGATTATATTAGGGGGAATCTGGTTCCTGTTCTATTATAATAATTACATATCTCTTTCATTTGGTTTGGCTTGTTTAATATTAGGTTTATATCAAGCCGATCAAATAAAAAAGGCATCAAAGGAGAACTAAAAAGGGGTTAATTATTGACAAGAGTATATACATAAACTTCGGAAGGAGAATAATTTGAAAACAATTGTTATAGTTTGTATTGGAAATGTTTTATTGGTTCCTCCTGTTATCAGTCTAATAAAGTCGTTGCAAAAAATAGGCTTAAATGTTCATCTAGTTACAAACAAAATCGATAGAGTAAGCCTGGAGGATTACTTTGGAGAAATAGTAACAATTTCTTATATTTCATATGAATATGGAAAAGGGGGAAACCCCTATAATAAATTTATACGTATGTTGAATATCAGGAAACAGGCTTTCCGTATTATTGATAAGATTTATGATGAGCAGACTACACTTTGGGTTGTTGGAGATACAACTGTAAAAAACCTTGGGAAGCGATTACTACAATATAGATATATTTTCCATGTCCTTGAATTGAGTGAAGACATATATTATCATTATAAATTAAAATTTTTAAGGGTCTCAGGACACCAGATTGGAGAAAATGCAATAGCTGTTGTTGTACCAGAGTATTTTCGGGCACACATTACAAAGGCTTGGTGGAATTTGAGTAAAATGCCATACATACTTCCAAATAAGCCATTCGAAACTGGAGTATCAGAAAGAAAATCTTATATTCATAATAAAGAAGCAGGAGAAATTATAGAAAAAATAGGTGATCGAAAAATTATTTTATATCAAGGAATTATGCACAAAGAAAGACCTTTGGATAAATTTATTGAAGCGATAAATGAATTAGGGAATCAATATGTTTTTGTTGTTATGTCTAATGGCAAGAATACATATATGGGAGATAGTACAAACTATTTCTTTATACCATTTGTTCAGCCCCCATATCATTTAGATATTACTAGCCACGCTTATATTGGTGTACTATCCTATTTTCCTGTAAAAACGCGCTATTCAATTTTGAATGCAATTTTCTGTGCTCCAAATAAAATTTTTGAGTATGCAAAATTCGGAATTCCTATGGTTAGCAATGATGTTCCTGCTTTAAAGTATACCTTTGATACTATGAAATGTGGTATATGTATTAACGATTTTACAGTGGATAATATTAAAAAGGCAATTCTTGAAATAGAGGCCTCATATGATGAACTAAGCAAAAATTCAAGAAAATACTATGATAGTGTGGACTGGAATCAAATCTTAGAGGAGATATTAGCAACTACCAGTGAGTAGATAATAAAATGCTTATGAATATAGATAAAAAAGATGTAATATGGAACTATCTAGGTATCTTTTGTAGACTTGGAATTAATCTATTTATAATGCCAATGATTTTGGCCTATTTGACAGAAGACGAAATTGGACTTTGGTATGTTTTCACCAGTGTTGGTAATATTGTCGTATTATTTGATTTTGGTTTTGCTGCAACGCTTGCCCGAAATGTGGCATATTGCTGGAGTGGAGCAAAAATTTTGAAATCTGTCGATGTAGACTTTGAAAATAACAATCAGCAACCCAATTTGGTCTTGATGAATAAGGTATTATTAACGTGCCGTATGATATATTTGGTGATTTCCCTTATTGCAATTATAGTACTAATGACAGCAGGGACATTTTATATGCATTATGTCACTAGGGGTATTATGGGAAAAAAATATATGTTATCATGGATTATCTATAGTTTAGGTGTGTTTCTTAACCTATATTATGGTTACTTTACATCGTTCTTAAAGGGAGTTGGTGCTATCGCAGAAAATAATAAAGCTATTGTTATATCTAAAATTCTACAAATTATGAGTTCATACATATTTCTAAATTTGAACAGTGGTTTGTTAGGACTTTCTATGGCCTTTTTAATTAGTGGAATCGGCCTTCGTATATCATCAAAGATTTTATTCTATCGCTACGAAAATATAGGAAAACGCTTAGAGACACTACATATAAAAATAACAATCAAGGAACTCTTTGAAAATTTTAAAATCATCTGGCATAATGCTTGGAGGGATGGATTTGTTTCTCTTTCGAATTACATGATGACACAGATTACCACGCTAATATGTTCATTAAAATTGTCATTATCAGTTACAGGACAATATGGACTCTGCCTACAGATTATCACACTATTGGCCAATATTTCTATGTCCCTATATGGAACCTATCAACCGGCTATGCAACAATATTATATACAAAATAATAAAGAGAAATCAAAAAGAGTACTTTCCATGACAGTGGTTGCCTATTGGATAATTTATATTTTGGGATATGTAAGTATAATAATAGCAGGTATTCCTATCATTAATATTATAAAGCCAAATTACAGTATTGATATCTATTTATTGAGCTTCATGGCATTATATGCTTTATTATATAACAACCATGGCCTTTTTGCATCTTATATTTCTAATACTAATAGGGTACCGTATGTTAAGGCTTACAGTGTATCAGCAATATTCTGTATTATGTTGTCCATGTTTTTTTTATATCAGACGCCACTGGGGATTTGGGGGCTTATTATAGCAGAAATTAGTGTTAATTTATTTTATAACAATTGGAAGTGGCCCCACATGGTACTTAAAGAGTTAGATATTACTTCTTGTCACTTTCTTAAATTAGGAATAGAGGGGGATAAAAGATTATTATTAAAAATATTAAATCTAGGATAGGAAATATGGTATGGTAAAGATTTTGTATGTTGATTTTCATTGCAATACTTGGGGGCATAAACGGTTTAATTGTGAATTAATTTCATATTTAGCGACATTTGCAAAGGTAGATGTGCTTTTTCAAAAGGGTTGGTATAAAGATTTCCCTCAAAATGTAGAATATGAAGAGATTACGCTAGGAAAATGTCAAATAGGAAGGTTTGCAAGCAGGATTAACTCGTTAAAGATTATGGCAAAAGCAAGAAGGATGGATTTAAAAAAGCACTATGATTATATATTTGCAGCATCTTATGAAACATTAGCATTTGGCCTTGGAAGATTGCTTTTTCCAAAACCCAATCGAATTTTTATCGTTCACCATAATAATTTAGACAGTATTAACCATAAAATTATAGACTTGGTATTTCGAAATTATGCAAATCGAGTTAATCATCTAGTTCTGGAAAAATTTATAGGGGATTATTTAGTAGAAGAGTATGGAGTGGACAGAACACAGATTACTTGTCTACCACATCCTATGAATAGGAATAATAGTAATGATGAGAAAGTATACGCTTGTGTTGGGATTAGTAACAGTAATGATGAAACAATAATTTCAGAGATTGTATCCCTAGAGAAAAAAGAGAAATTACTATGGAAAGCGCAGAAAAAGGTAGTGTTACGATCTAAGGAACAGACCTTTGATAATGGCTATTTGAAAGTGATAACTGGATATCTAGATGATGAGGAGTACAATCATTATATTAATAGCGCTCAGTCCATACTAATTTTATTTCCAAATACATTCTGTAACCGTATGAGTGGGACTATCATTGATGCACTGTCAAACTTTGCAATGATTTATGGAACAGACATTCCAGTCATAAGAGTATTCTCTGAAAGATATCCTTCATTATGTTATATGTTCCACAGTGGTAATGAATTGATACATATGATTTGTCATCAAAATATTGAAGGAAAGCAGGCGGAATATAGGCAATTCCAAAATGAACATTCATCACAAGCTATTACAGAATTATTAAAAACACTATTTATCGTAAGAAATAAATAACTCATCGTATTGTTTCTTTAGTATATGTTGCCGTTTAAAGCAGAAGCGCGTCATGGTATTCTGGCATAGTCGTTTTAATATCAATCAGAGCTATGCAATCTGCTTTTATAAAATCACTCCATGGCAGAAGCATTTCTATGCCTGCGGGCATATTTTTGCAGTCCGACATATATGGCAACGCTATGTAGAGATACTGAAATGTATTCAGGATATAGGCATTGGCTGTTTCAATGATGTTGTACATCACAGTACTTGCTTCCGTTTTAAATGTGAGTATATGGAGTAGAAATACCATACGTCTAATTGTATAGCTTTCGGCCCGGCGTTCACTTGGTTATCCTAATATTAGAATAAAGCTGTGAGAGAATAAAAATTCACTACAGGTCTGCCAGACATGGCTTTTCAGCAAAAGCATATACGAAGCTAAGATTAGCACTGTCATATAAAGTATCACTGAAGCAGCAAAGATTCATAGCCTTAACCTATATATATACCTGCCATACGTGATAGCTACACTTGTAAATAGGCTGTTCAACCTCAGCCCTTTCAAAAGATGTCCGCTTTCTTTTTTGGGAACCAGATTAGACTGATTCAAAGGACTGATTGGGGAAGGTTATGAGCTTCGTCCTGTCTATAAGCATATAGAAGTACGTTGCTATCAGTTGATTATCCCAAGACTCTTACGCAGTTGTTTTTATGGATTCCATCCACTATCATGTGAGACATGAAGGCCGTATTGTAAAACGTGCTGTTTATATCGCTATTGGGATTGACATGTATGGCAGGAAAGATGTACTTGGCATGTATGTGGGTCAGAATGAGAGTGCAAAGTTCTGGTTGTCCATTCTTAACGGGCTAAAAAACAGGGGCGTACAGGATATCCTGATTGCTTGTGTAGATGGCCTTAGCGGATTTCCCCAGGCCATTGAAGCGATATTCCCGAAAACGGAAATTCAGCAGTGTATCATTCATCAAATCCGGAATATCACTCGGTTTGTATCTTACAAGGAAATTAAGTCTCTGATGGCAGATTTAAAACGTGTTTATGCTGCACCAACAGAAGAAATAGCCCTCACCGAGCTAGAGAGCTTTGAAGAGAAATGGGGCGAAAAATATCCCCAAATTGCAAAGTCCTGGAAAGACAACTGGGCAAATCTATCAACCTATTTCAAATATCCGGAGGCTGTCCGCCGCCTGATTTATACAACCAATGCCATTGAGGGATTTAACCGGCAGCTGCGGAAGGTCACGAAAGCAAAGACGGACTTTCCCTCCGATGACAGCCTGCTGAAAATGCTGTATCTAGCCATGATGGACATTACGAAAAAATGGACCGGGCATCGTCAGGACTGGGGCCAAATCCATTCACAGCTGGAGATTTTCTTTGAGGAACGGCTAACAGGATTATAAGCCAAAACCGGAAAATAGGGCTGCGTAAGCAGTCTGTCTTGACAGGTCCGGAATCTGCATTATAATACAAGCAGAGGGCAAAGCCCGAAAAATGGCTTTGCCCTCCAGTAACTAATGACATATCTTACAATCAGTTTTCCTTGTTTACACAAACTTTGAAACAGTCTCTACGTTCCAGCTTTGCTTTGGTATATCGGAGCTCTGTCCGGATTTCTTCGTGGCCAATGGGAACCATCACAGTCCCACATGCAAGACACTGCTTTTCCTCGCCAGATAAGGTATCCACTTCTTCATAGTGAATCGGAAGACCTGCAAACATCTCATCATAGTTCGCTTTTGGCTTACGTCCCCGTTTGCTGCTCTTTATCTCGATGAACTCCGGTTCAATGAGTTCCGGCAGTGGTTCCTCCTCGGAATCAGGATTAGAAAAAAGATTCAGCTGGCTGGGCAGATCACTGCGCCGTTCACTGGAACTACCAAACAGCTTCTGCTTGAAGTATTGTAAGCGCCAAATAATAACGCGGTAAAATTTAAAATTACCCCAGCCCTTTGTGGGTTGGAGTAATTCACTATAATTCACATGCGATTTTTGATAGCTTGGAGTTTCTCACTCTAAGGTGCCAGTTCAGCTAACTGTTCGTCGGTCATGTTCTGGTTCGGTCGGTGCTCCAGCAAAAATTTGAGGTATCCATAAATATTCAGATTGTGTGCTTTGGCCATCTCGACCATTGTGTATACAACTGCACTGGCATTGGCTCCCTCTACGGAATTGCTGAACAGCCAGTTCTTCCGACCTACTGCAAATGGGCGGATTGCATTCTCGCTGAGATTATTGGTGAAACTGCACCGTCCATCTTCCAGATAGGTCCCTGCTGTATCTCGCCGGTTGAGAACATAGTTGACTGCTTTGTCCATCCGGGTATTCAGGACAGGCTTCTGTTGGTTGAGCCATGACCAGAAAGCCTCCAGAACGGGCTTTTCCTTCTCGAGACGCAGCTGCTTGCGCTTTTCATAATCACCAGGGTACTTTTTGTTAATGGAGTCCTCTATGGCAAACAAACGGTTGCAGTACTGGACACCCTGTACTGCAGGCTGACTGTAATCATACTGCTTTCCTTTCGGAACGGCATCGATAAAAGACCGGCGGATATGGGCCCAGCAGGAACACAGTCTGATCCCTGGCAGGCTGTTGTACCCCTGATAACCGTCGGTTTCCAGATACCCGCTGTAGCCGTCCAGGAATTCCCTTGCCTGGCTGCCGCTCCTGGTCGGGGAATATCCATACAGGATGAGTACCGGAAGTCCATCCTCACCGCTTCGGAACAGCCACATAAATGACTGGGACTGGGCTTTACGTCCTTCCTCATTCAGCACTTGGACTCTTGTCTCATCTGCCATCGCAAAACCGCGTTTCAACAGTTTCCGGTGGAAGTAATCATACATTGGCTGGAAATAGTTCTGTGAACAGTAGATGATTCAGTTGGCAAGGGTGGTCCGACTGATTTGGGCGCCATACTGTTTCCAGTCCTTTTCCTGGCGGTAAAGGGGGAGCCCATTGGCGTACTTCTGGTACATCGTCCATGCAACTGCGGATGCCGAGGCAGGGCCTTTCCCAACCAGGGCCGCTGGAACCTGGGACTTTATGATCACAGGTTTTTCTGTATCTCCAAGGCCTTCTTTACAGGAGGGGCATCCATAACTCTGGCTGTAGTATTCAATGACTTTGCATGTGGCCGGAACGAATTCCAGTTCCCGGCGGACATACTCCTCGCCAATCAGTACCATCTGCGTACCGCAGACTGGACAGACCTGTTCTTCCTCCAGAAGAGGGATGACTACTTTTTCTACCCTCAGACCTTTGAAGAGATCATCATGGGTTGCTTTCTTTTTACGGGTATGCTCCCTGATCACAGTCTCTTCTTCCAACAGGGACGGGTCCTGTTCTATTTCTGCTTCATCAAAAAGATTCTGTTGTCCTGGAATGTCTTCGAATCTTCTTTCGCTGGATGAGCCGAAAAGTTTTTGGGTAAGATAGTCTACCTGTTCCTGCAGTGCTTTTTCACGGCTGGATTTTTCATCAATCATAAGACGGAGGGATTTAATCAGTTCCGTCTGTTAGATACCATTGTGTTCAGTTGTAGGATTGTATCTTTCAGTTCTCTGAGTTGGATATCTTTTGCACTGGAAGCCATCGTTTCTCTCCTGGGATTTCATATCCTTATTATATCAAAAACGGGGCTGTCATCAAGGGGAAATGCTACCTGGAAGGTAAAATTTCAAAGTGAATTCGTGATTTCTACAAAACATTGATTTTGCAGCACTTAATTCACCTCATTTCGGTTTACGTGTGACAAAAATAGAGCTATAATGACCTTACAGGAGCCTGTTTTCATGAGTACAAGCATGGTAAACAGGCATCTGGGTCAGTGTGCAGGACTAAATTCCACATGCCAAATTTTTGTAAGATTAAATTCGGCA
>SKEY01000874.1_pt1 | contig 44466 bp, 61 predicted proteins | sample 4843871 | NCBI WGS metagenome assembly SKEY01 (sample SAMN11008797, study PRJNA524170) | human gut metagenome | biome: Human fecal sample; material: Feces; isolation source: fecal sample from pouch patient p36 | host: Homo sapiens | place: Israel: Tel-Aviv | collected 2016-12-04
GCTCCTTTTATTTCCTTTTTTCTCTTTAAAATCCGCTCATTTCGACTGCCAAAGGCTTCTGCTCTTCCTTTTAGCAACATAGCTCTTCCCTGCGGTGTTCTGGTATACACCAGATGATATAGCTCCCAATGCCTGCGGCGCATACAAAAGGTAACGCTGATTATCCACTGCTGCCAAAAATTCTTCCATACACTGAGCAAACAGCTCTTTCTCTCTTGTTGTTCCGCCCTTTAAAAACACCTGATAATCCACACCGTTTTCTCCATACACACTGACTTTACAGGAAGACGTAATATTTTGAGACTCTGCAAGAGCCGCTTTCATTCCCTCTGCCATTTCTCGCAAACGCTTTAAAGGACTGGAAAAATGCACAAGCCGCCACACGCCCCAGAGAAAAATTCCGGCTGCTGCCACGGTAAAAATAAAATCTGTAATGCCCTGCTGCCCATAGCTTCTACGAAAAGCGCCCCGTATCATGCCCTGACTCATTCGAATTGCAACACTTAACGCAATCATACCCAAAGCATTGAAAAAAGAAGCGCTGGGATTTAAAAGCTTTTTCTTCATTTTACAGGTTTCTACGGCTTCCATATTTCCCTGAATATGAACTGCCTGCTGCCACTGGGCTTTTAATTCTTCCCGCATACACGCCCGCAGCTTCATGTCTTCATTGATTTCCATAAGATGTCGGTAAGTATAAGGAGGAGTAATGGTATTTAAACGCTCCATACCGTTTTCAATCACCGTTCCGTCATAACTCACTCCTAAAAATCCCATCATCCTTCTTTGCAGTGTACGGAAATCTTCTGTCACTTCGCAGGACTCCTTCGTATCTGTCATACAGACCAAATGCCAAATATTACTGGTTTTGTCAGGATTATCCTTACTTGCACGGATAGCCCTTCCCCGCATCTGATTACCCAACACATAAGAACCCACAGAGCTTGCCATAATCAAAGCATTGATACAGGGAGAGTCCCAGCCTTCTCCCAACAGTGATTTTGTTCCGATTAAAATTTCGATTTCTCCTTTTTCAAAAAGCATGGTAATCATCTGTGTGCACAAATGGGTATTTTCCGTAAGCAAAATCTCACTGTAACCCAAACATTCTCCATTTTCATTTAACAATGCTTTTGAAGGAAGTTTTTCTATACCAAAAGAACAGGAAATGCGTTTCAGAGCAGCCAGCGCTGTATCCGGAATATAAATCAGACTTCCGCATAAAACACCTAACTTCCAATCCGGATTCTCCCTTCTCAGCATCTCAAAAATAGGCAGAACACCCAGACTGTCCGGCAGGAAATTGGGCTTTCCTAATTTTCTTGCATATTCCTTTTTAATATAATCTGTCAAAATCAAAAGTCGTAACTGATTACCCACAGAAGAATATTCCAGCTTACAAATTTCAGAAATACTTTTTAATTTTCCCGCACTGTTCATCAAAGTTTTTTCCAGCTTTTGATTTACGAAAAAAGCAACCTTCTTTCTCTCTATCAAGCCATGAGCTTTTAATTGCCGAATAAGCTCCTCCCGATATTCCTCCTGACACACAAACTCCGATACATCATCATATAAAAAGCCCTGTAACAAAATTTCCATCCACTTTTCAGACATAGGCGGAAGCTCTTTGACATTTAAAATTTTCAGCCATCTGCGGGCATAAGGAATATTCTGCTCCTGACAATAAATCAGCAAAGAAGATAAATATGCAGGATTTTCCAGCAGCTTTTCCAAATATCCCTGTACGTCTTCTAACCCTTTGTGAGATGCCACAGCTTCCTTTAAACGTGCATCTCCCATGAGTTTCTGCATCATTTGAGCTGCCTTTTGTCGGAAAAAGTCTACCTTTTCCTGTTCTTCCCCTGTGGGATAATTAAAATACACAAAATCCTGATGAGGGCAAAGACTGTTCTCCTTTACCAGCTCAGGAACTGTAATTTCTTCGTCCACAGGTCCGCACATGTTACAGTAACGTTCCCATTGCACCGGCGTTGCATCATAAGGAGGTGTTGCCGTCAGGGAGATTACCGTAACCTCCCCCATTTCCTTCATAAAATCTTCTAACGCCTTCCACCATTCGTTTTTCAGATGGTGACATTCATCTAAGCATATAACTTTTATCCCTGCTTCTTTCACTGTTCTGAGAAGCTCAAAATGAGAAAAATCCATAGCTTCCTGATTTTCTGTTTCCTCTTCCTCAGTCATTCCGGCATAGCGTGTCATGCCGCAAAATAAAGTCTGATAGGTAATCGAAGTAATGAGCTTTGGATTTTTCATGTCATTGGAAAGAATATCTTCGGGCGAAAGCCGCTCATTTAAGAAGCCGTCTTTTATTCTTTCCAACCACTGCTCCCGAATAACAATTCTCGGTGAAAGGATAAGACAGGGCTTTTGTGTCCGCCTGATAAGTTCAATGCCTAAGGTTGTCTTCCCAGCGCCGGGAGCAGCTACAATATGTATTTTTTTGTCGGAGAGATAAGCATCCGAAGAGTTTAAGACACGCTCCTGATACCTTCTCCATGTGCCTTTAAAAGATAGAATGTTATCATATAAATTCATATATTTAATCCTTTCCGGTGGGGGTTATAAATTGCTTATATAATCCGTTGTATATACTGCAAATTATAGCACAGATACCGAAAAGAAGACACAGCTAAAATTATTTCTCCAGTTTTCCATAAACAGAAAGCGCATCTAACACGTGATACGGCTCTGTATTATGCGAGCCTTGTGCATGAGCGGTAATGAAAAAATACTTTTTTCCGTTTATTTCTGCTGCTGTGGCAAGACAAAGCCCTGCATTTGAGGTATAGCCCGTTTTTCCTCCTAAAATACAGCTATCTTTTACTCCTGCTTTTTGCAACTCCTGTGATAAGGTACTGAAAAAAGTAAAGCCCTCCGGATGTTTGTTAGTCGCAGGCACAGAATATGAAAATGCAGTAAAAATCTTAGAAAAGTCCTGATTTTTCATAGCATAGCAAAGCAAGCGTGATAAATCCTCAACTGTTGTATAATGATTATCATCATGTAAGCCGGTAGTATTTGTAAAATGTGTATTTTTCATTACCAGTTTTTTTGCTTTCTTATTCATTTCTGATACAAATTCTTTCTCTGAACCACAAGAACCTTCTGCCAAAGCGACACAACATTCTGCCCCTGAGGGCAGCATCGCTCCGTATAAAAGGTCTCTGTAAGTAACCTTTTCTCCCGGCAAAAATCCTGCCATAGAAGCGTCCTGTGCATATAATTCAGGAAAGATTTCCTCTCTTAAAACAGTTATTTCCCGTATATTATCCAGCTTTTCTATGGATAAAAGCACTGTCATAATTTTCGTAAGCGAAGCCGGATAAATTTTCTTTTCTGAATTTTTTCTTCCTAAAATTTGACCTTCTTCGTCCAGCAGTATCGCAGCCTCACTATAAAGTTCTCCTAAAGAAATTTCTTCCTTTCCCTTGCTGAAAACTTCCGATTTTTTATTTGGCAAAAGCAAGAAAACCAACACTGCTGCCAAGAAAATTAATCCTATTTTTCTTCTTCTCTTTCTTCTTTGTTTCCGTTTACTCATATAAAAAAACACCCTTCTTTCTTTTGTACTTCTTATAAATCTACTGTACCAAAAAGAAAGAAAAGGTGTTTTAATATTCTGTTGTTAAAATCCTAAGATTTCCTTAAGCTTATAAAAACCTTTTCCTTTATTTACAAGGCTTTTCAGCTATTGTTTGTGACTAATGTGTGACTAATTAGACATTTTCAATTATAACTAAAATTGCTTTTTCGTTTGAAGATGATACAATATTCCCCCGGAAACAGCCGGGGGGATGTTTAGTATAATTTACTTTTTAATTTATTCAATTTCTTCAAGTTGAATTTCTTTATCATATATTTTCTGCATAAAGCATTCTTTTCCAAATATTTTGATAAGGTTAATTACTTTCATTTCATAGTCTACTTGATTATAATAATAAATAACACATACATTTGACAATTGTTCTATTTTTTTGATAATATCTCCATCAGTTACTCCCATTGAAAGTCCAAAAAAATGTGATATAACTGGTTCTTTTCCAAAATCAGCATAAATACATGGCTCAAATTTTTTCTCATCCAATAAACCATTCCGTTTCTGTATTCTCTGAAAATATTTTTTAAAGTAAATATCATCTAAGTTAAATTCGTCTTCATCTTCAAATCCGAATACCATATTATTAGGTGTATTCCCTATTCTTCCATGAATATAGAATACATCCTGTTCTTTAATATCGTATAACTTATATGTATCGGTATAATTAAAGTTTACAACATACTCAGGTTTTATTTTCTTTATTTGTTCAGATTTTATTTTAATAGAAGAAACGTCAATATTATTCATTAAATACTTTTCAAGAACTTTAATTAATGAATCTAATTCTTCTTTCATTGTTGTCATTATTTGGGAGATATTTATTCCATAAAATGGATGAATGTACTCATCCCTAACTTTAACTACTCTATAATTTATTGTTTTTTCTTCGAATACTAAATCTATATTTTTTAAAATATTTCTCTGGTCATCTGATACCTTATCAATGCTTAATGTTCCTAAATATGATAGTGATTGATTAGCTGAATCCTCCCTAATCTTTTCCAATACATCAAAAATAGTTTTTACAACTCTTTTAATTTCCTGCTCACAATCAATCCATGTTTGATTTTCTTTAGCCACCTTTTGAAAATATTTAATAAACATATTATCCTGATTTTTAATTTCTGTGTTGTTTACAAAATCAATATATTTTGTAGGCAGACCATGATAAATATCAAATCCATTCCCAATAACTAATATATTTTGGCTCATTGTTTGCTTCTCCTATACCTTGTTATAAACCATTTTATAACAATATAAAATATACATCAACAAATTTCGTCATTAGGAATCATTTATAAAATATGGCAGCAAGGTTATAACGCCCTGCTGCCGTTCTTATTATACTAATGCCCCTCTGTCATTTGTTCTTGCCATGCGTCCATCATCCAGAAATGCATACAATTCACTGCCAATCCAAACAAGCTCATTGCGTGCCATATAGCCACCTTTCTTGAGATAATACCAGTTATGTCCGTCTTTAAACCATGTATTTTCATACATTTGCCCAGACTCATTCAAATAAAACCAGTTACCATTGATTGACTGCCATCCGGTTTTCATTGCACCGGACTCATCCATATAATACCAATGATCTCCAATCTTCTGCCAGCCTGTCACCATATAACCACTTGCATTAAAGTAGTACCAGTTTCCGTTAATCTTTTCCCAGTTATTTGTTGTATAAGAGCCATCCGCATGTTTATACCACCACCCGGCACTATCTTGTACCCATTCAGGCTTTCTTGCATCGTTTTGATATGGAATTCCCAGAGTTTTTAAAATTCCTTTCGCATACGCCACCCCGAAGGCTGCCTGTTCTGCCTGTGTATCCGCCTGTGCTGCATCCGCTGCATTATCTACAAAGACACCCTCGCAAATAATTGACGGTGCTTTGATAGAACGAATAAAGCCAAAGTAATCATTTCCGGAAGAATTTGCCTTTGTTTTTAATCCCCTGCTGTTCTGTCCGATTGCCTTTACTTCTGCCTCAATATTCTGTGCAAGGATTTTGCCTTTGCCACCCTTTAAGGTATGGATTACCTCAAAACCATCCCCTCCTCCTGCGTTATTATGGATATCTACTGCATAATCTGGATTAAATGCATTACATTCTCTAATTTCCTCAGATAAAGTGTCGTTTTCGTCTTTTGTGCGGCTCATTTTAACTTCTACACCGTGTGCCTGTAAATAATCTCTACAAGCCAATGCCATAGATAAATTAACATCTGCTTCTTTAATGTAATCAACTGCTCCTGGATCTGAACCTCCATGTCCTACTCCTAAAAATACTTTTGCCATAATTATTCTCCTTTCTGTCTCATCTGGCACAACAAAATAGAAGGCGAATTATTCACCCTCTGGTTTCTCATCTTCTTCCTTAATTTCTGTTACTGTTTCAATTTTTTTCTTTACATATTTCAATACCGGTCCCAGGACTGGAATTGTAACACCTATTACTTCGCAATTTTCTGTAATGCTAATCAATTCGTTAATTACCAACCAGCTTGCCACAATCGCTGCAAATAAAAGCGGAAATGCCATTTCTATATGTAATGTTCCGGTAACGTAAGAAATCATACAGTCAATCCCAAATCCAACAAAAATTAAAATATACATAGTCACTTTCTTGTATATTCCGTTAATGGAAATCTCACTTGTGATTTTTTCTCCTCTCATTTTTGCTGCTCGAAGTCCTGTAAAATAGTCGATAATATTGCAAGGAATAAGCAGTGCCAGCGGTACCGCTAATATTCCAAAGAAACTAAAAAAAGCGCCGATTATGGCACTAATTGTGTACTTGATGTTTTCCATTTTCCTCATATCCTCACTTTCCTTTCTTTTTTACAATAAAATAAGACCATTAAGGTCTTGCACGTATTTCCATGTTATTCCTTTCTGTCACAATCTGTCGAACGATTTTTCTTGTGTTTCTATATTTGTAAGGTATACTTATCTTATAAGGCTGGATTACCCTTTTTACTTTTTTGTGGCCGTGACGGGGTAATCCGGCTCATTTCTTTTTTATCGTTTTACTTGCATTAAACAAGTAAGGAGTATCCCTACCATGCCTCCGGCAATAAATGTTAATACGTATCCCATTATTATAATACCTCCTGTGCGTAGACTTCTTCTGCCAGTAGTGCAAGGGTTGCATATTCCTCTTCGCTGATGCGGTTCATTGCAAAATATACGTCTAACTTTGCAACGGCTTCGTCTTTTGTTTTATAAAATTTCTTGTTAATCAGGTTCTCCATCAATTTTACAATTACTGTACTGTTCATTTTTGTACCTCCATGTCTAAAATATTGTTAGTGTCTGCTTCTATCATTGCTGCTTGGGTAGAGAGTGGCATTAAAGATAGCAGATTTGCAAGGTTCTGTGTCTGTGCAGATACAGCCTGCTCGATTTTTCTGTCTGTATAGTTTTTAGTATCTGCTACATAAGACAATTCCATTTCCATGTCTTCGCTGTTGCTTACAACAGTAGTATGATAATAGGTACTTAATGCCCTAATTGCCTCTTGCTCCTCTTTCGGCAGTGGGACAAATTCGGTTTGCTTTGTTTTATATACTACTTTTACATTGTTGCTTTTTAGCCACGCTTTAAATTCCTCTACGGTACTCGCTTTTGTCTTTTCTATATTTATAAACAAGCGTCCATTGTTTATCGCTTGTCCAGCTTCGTCTTTTGCCCATGCCGCATTAACATATCTAAATTTATCCGTCAATCCATTTTGCCCGATAGCTGCGTCTTCTCCATAAATTAAATCCGGTATGCTTAAACCAAATGCTTGCGTGGTTTCTTTGTTTATTTCGCTGTGTCTAATCCAGTTTTCTGTACCGTTTAATAGTATTTCAGCGGAATTATACAACCACCCAATCTGCCCTTCCTGTTTCACAAGTCTGTCCCACTTAGTCATAGGGCGGTCTGAGGTTAGGGTAAGGATTTGCTCTTTGTAAGGCTCGTAAGGGGTTGCTACTGTGCCTTTTTCTAGTTGGATATACTTATATTCATGATTTCGATATGCTAAAACTTTTATATATGCAACGTCTTTTTGTATCAAAAATGTTTTTACACCAACTTGGTTAAATCCAATATACGTATTCTTACCATCTTCGTAAAACAACTCTAAAACAGCCGCGCCTGATGAGTCTTCTACTTTTAATACTTCGATGCTAAGTATTGTATTTGCAGGCATAAAGCAATCATATCTTTTTACAAATTTGTCAATTCTAAAAGTACCATCTTCATTTTTTGTAAAATTACAAGTATCAATAAACTTATTCATATCAAATAAATTCTTCCCCGTAATTTTAACATCAACTTCATATTTCCCAGTATCTGAATTTAATCGTCCGGCATTCACAATCTCCACGGGTGTATCTGGTGTAGGAGTTCCATCTTGCGTTGTTTTTCCGGACATGGAAAAGTCTTCAAAAAACGCTCCTGAGCTATCTTTAACATTAAGCAATGTGCCGCTCACACTTTCCACAATCGCATCTGCTTTTTTCTGTCGCAAATCGGCAATATCTGTCTTATTCTTTGTAATCTACTCCCTGTCCGCAATAATTTCCTGTGCGGCTGTCTGTACTGATGCAAGATGCTTTTCACCTTCTGTTTTTACGAGTCCAACTTGCTTTGTTCCCTCTGCTGTTACTTTTTCTGTCTCCTGTGTGCCGATGCTTTGTACCGTCTGTACCTGTTTGGCGCCTTCGTCAGTCACTTTCTTTGTTTCTGTCGTTCCAGTAGTGGTAATAGCTTTAACATGAGCATCCTTTTCGGCTTTAAGTGTTGCACTTGCATCTGTAACAGCTTGTCCGAAATCTGCCACCGCTTTATCTACTGCCTGTTTAGATTCCTCCACAGCCTGTTCAGATGCCTTTGCATTGGTCTCGGATGCCTTAGCATTTGTTTCTGATGTACTGGCGTTACTTTCCGAGGTCTTGGCATTCTTTTCTGATGCACTGGCATTTGTCGCAGAAGTCTCTGCATTTTTAACAGACTCACTCGCCTTCTGTGCGTTGGCCTTAACCTCTTCTGCAAGCTGTCCAATGTTCTCTGTCTTCTTAACCAACTCTTCCACAGCTTCTTTGTCTTTTGTGGTCTGCTGTGCATTTTTCTTTGACTCTTCTGCATAAAACTTTGAGTTGTCTGTTTCAGCTCCAGGAACATCCACTCTACCAACAGCCCAACGTTCTGCTTGTTTTTCCGACTCTGCAGCACGTTTTGCAGCACCTCGAACTGCTTCCACAGCTTCCTGGAATACTTCTCCATCTTGTCCGCCGTGTGTAATTTCCGGTTTAGCTCTTGCCTTTATATGTATAGTAATTTTATATTCTGTGCTGCCACTGTTTTTGTCTGCAACGTATACCCATACAAAAATTTTGTAGTTATCTCCAATGCCCTCATTTTCCAGAAAACTATCCGGAATTACTACATCTGTAACACCATCTTTTGTTACCCCGATACGAGTTTTTGCTTCTCCGGAAGTTTCCTGTAAAGAAAAATGGATTTCTACCATATTGGGCAATTTCAATCCCTCAATGCGAAGGACCTGCCCATAATCCCACTGGTATACATCATAGACATTTGCATAATTATCATTTGTAAATTTCGCTATTACTGTCTTCATTTTTCATCTCCTCACAATTCCAAAAGCCAGCTCTCTATTTTTGGAGTAATTACTTCATATCCTTTTATATTAGGGTGTGTTCCATCTCCATTCGGATGGTCTGCTGTTTTATAAGAAAGATTACTTTTTACCTCCGCAATCGCATAATTTAATGTGCTTAAATTATACAAATCCAGATATGGCACACTCCACTTTTTACAGATTTCCCTTGCTTTATCCATGTAATTCCCAAGGGAAGGAGCGGAAGGAATTTTATGTGTAGTTAAAAATCCAATTTTCTTTCCAATCCATTGCGTCTGTGCTTTCTTAAATATGCTTTCCAAGGCTCCGCAAAATGTCCCTTCGTTCAAGGATGCTGCATATCCGGAGCTCATTTCTCCCAAAGGTACTTTAGAAGACAGCCACGTATCATTTACACCTCCCTGCACGATTATATAATCTGCATTGGGATACTGTCTTATAGCATTATTTATCTGCTCTGCAACGCAAGGTGTCGGCTCTCCTTCGTAATGCCCAACCGTAGCCCCGCCAACTGCTAAATTTTTAAACACTGCTTTTGGATATTTCTTCTGCAACATTTCTACATATCCGTTTCGCTGTCCGTAGTTCGGCAACCCCTGTTCCTGCACAAACCCAGCTGTAATGCTGTCACCTACAAATACAATGGTCTTGCCATCTAAAGCTGTCCCTGTAGTTGGTGGTATAGGAGTAACGCTGCCGCCTCCAGCAATGTGTCGGATAAATGCAGCAAGATTTTCTGAATAGGTAAACTCTTTCGTTCTTGTTTTTGTTGTTGCCGGTGGTACATAGTGGTCTGGCAAAGGATTGTTAATCGTAACCATAAATTTGTTAAAATCTTTTGTAGGTCCAAAGGTGGAGCAGGCAACTTTAATATACTTTGCATCCTGGTATTTTGGTTCATTTTTTAAAGTTTCTTCTGGCAGTTTCCATTCGTCCCAGCCAGGATTGGCAAAATTATTTCCGCTTATCAAATTGACTTGTGACAAGATTGGCTGCTGTTCTGCATCTAAAAGCAAAATCCATGTACTAAACCAGTCAACATCTTTACTTTTGCGGATAACATCTGTTGTTTTATATGGCAGTGTAATGGTTCTGTAACCTTCTAAATTTTGCAATTTCCCAGTAGTTGCATCATAATAGCCTTTTTCTGCTTTGCTTAAATCAAAAAGGTTTACAGAGCTTGGTGGTTGTGGCTCTGGCTCCGGCTCTGGTTCTGGTTCTGGTGGTGGCGTTTCTCCCTCTGGATAGCTTCCCAAATATTTTTTCAAGATATCCTTAATTCTGCTAAATTGGAGCTGCATTGCTGCCCTAGCAGTAGGCGCTTTGCTTCCATCCCACAAAACTCTTAAATCGGTAAGCTCTGTGTCTTTTATTTTTTTGACACCGTAAATAGACAGCATCATTTCGAGTTGGCTTCTTGTGGATTTTAAAAGCGCATCTGACTGTGATGGTAGCAGCCCTTCATCTTTTACATAACTGACTACAATAGTTTTATTTGTAGTATCTTTCATCCACATGGGTGCCTCTAATAGATTTGCGCCATGTATTGTTTCTGGATCAGGATCATTCCAGACGTTAAGTCTTCGAATGCCAAAGCTTTCTTCCCCGTCTTTAATATCTTCCACTCTTACACTACTAATTTCGTGTATTCCGTTATACTTTAAATCTAAGTTAAGATATTCAAAATTTGTAATTGGTTCGGATAGTATAATTTCCCCTTTTTGCAAAACTCCAGAATATAACTTTACCTCCGTCTGTAAAACATTTGTTTTTACAAGATTATCTATCCTTCTCCGCTCTACAGAAATTTCCTCTTTTCTTTCTTCTTTTTCCGTAGTTATGCCTGAAATAATATCTCCTTGCAATTTACCTATTTTTGTTAATAACTGCTCAATCAGCATTTTTTGCTGTGCTTCGGCATCATCATCAAACCTCATACTCTTTCCTACTCTTACAATTTCCGTAAAGCTTACAAGGGATTTATTGTTATCTACTACCCGCACTCGAATGGCGTTAGATCCTTCTATGAAAAATCCTTTTGTGGGACAGAAAGAAATCACATTATCCATCACGTCTGCAAGAGTTTTATCTAATTTCCCGTCCGATCTTAAGACATACACAACTGCCACTGCCGTGGCCGGAATATTAAAATCCATGACATGATACTCAATCGGCACCATATCTGTTCCGCTCGTATAATCAATCGGGTCTTTCAGCGTATTTCTCAGCACAAATATCTGTCTTTTAATTGCTTCCATATTTCTTTACCTTTCCGCATTTTACACAGCGCATTTCGTAACCCGCACCCTTTGCCCAGCGTTTCACAAATTTATGTTTGCAAAAATGCTGTCTGGTTTTCGTTATCATTTTTTCGATAAAATCCATATTCCCTCCTTATGCTGGTATAAACCTTACAATAAACAATCCTTCTGGTTCTGGCGGTGCAATCCCTCCGCCTTCCTTATATCTCAAAACCAAATCCCACGGATAACTATAAAAGTTCGCTTCATAAATCTCTGTTCCGGTCTGGTCTCCTGTTTCCGTGTGTCCTCGACTAGAAGCAGCATGTACAATTCTTCCGTTTCCGAGATACATAGCCGTATGGTGCGTGGTATTTAAGAAAACATCTCCACGCTGCGCTCCATCTCCGTTTACAAGGTTTACGTCATTTGCAACGGTAAAGCCTGCTGCTGTAAAGAACGTTTTCATGTTTCCTGTGTAAACTCCTGTTCCTCCTCCAATATTTACCCCGGCTTTTCTATATGCTTCTGTTACAAAAGAGGAACAATCGTAATCAGGTCCCCAGCGATTTTGCTGACTATATCCATGGCTATTATCTGCCGCAATATCGCAAGCCCACTTGATAGCCTTTTCAATCACTTCCGTTCCGGAGAATTGTTGCAGATAGTCGTACCATTTTCTTGCGCATTTTCTTCTTTCTGCTTCTACCTCTACTCCGGCACGTTCAAAGTTCTTTAAAAATGCGCTTGCCAGATATTCTGGGCTTTCTTTGCTTGTCCGGAATTGCTCAAATGAAATTGGATAAGCAGATGTTTTAATCCACTGCCCGGAAGAAACGGTTAAATTCTGTATCCAATAGAGTTGTCCGGCCGGATCAGTAATGCTGTACCCGTTTGCATTTGCCCAGTTGGTGTAGTTCGTTGCCGGAGTCCATTGTACAAGGCCGAAACCTCCTTTGTAATTCCCTTCCTGTAAACTCTGCCATAGTCCTGGGTTAATATTGGACTCTTTTTCCATGTTTCCTAAGATGCCGCCTATGGCATTTAAAGACCATCCCATCTTTGCAAAGTAGTTATGCACCTCTATGGCGTTTCCCTGCATCTGTGCTTCTGTCAGGTATTTGTTTCCTATCGTCCATGCCATTAAAATGCACCTTCTTTCGTATTTCCTCCTACAACCACGCCATTTACTAAATCTATAAAAGTTCCATCGGAAAATTCTAATCTTCCTGTCTTTGCAAGTTTCCCATTTACATCTAATTCTTTTGCGCTTATTCCTACAAGGTCTCCGTCTTTTCTTACCCAAAATCCCCCATTGTATGAGTCTTTTGGTGTACCTCCTGTAAAAGCAGTGTAGCTTGGCCAACCGCTAGGGAGTCCATCCGGTGTGCTCGGCAAACTTCCGCAGCAATGGATGCTTGCAATTACATCTCCGTCTACTCCCAAGATTTCAAGATTTCCGTCATTAAATCGAAACCCTCTTTCTACCCTGCCGATTGCAGAAGTTTCGATTAGGAGCTTTGCCGCTTTTATAATTCCTTTGTTTAGATCTAACTTAAATCCTTCTACACCCTCCACATAGTTTTCGGACATCAACTCTCCGCCACGGATGCGGTCCGCAAACATGGTTCCGGCCACAATTAAATCCGCAAAGAAACCTTGTCCTGTTCCAAAGGTTTTCCAATCCCAGTCCCTGCCATCAGCAGTGCGTTTGCTTGCAATCTGAAATCCCATTGTCCCCAAGCATAAAGCTCCGTATGTAGGTGAGTCCTTGTCTAAATCTTCTAACTTAATTGCTTTTACAGTACATTTTTCTGCTGCCGTACTTTGTACCAGCATCTGAACCTTAATTCCATTCAAAATTCCTTCGACTTGTCCTCCAATAACTGAGCCATCCGGTCTGATTGCACCATCTATGCGGTTTATGTTAGAAGATACATCATCAATATAATTATATTTGAAATCTCCAATTTCTACCGCTGTCACCCTGTCTTTTAAACAGTCATATTCCAACGATACAATTCTTGCTTCGCTATCAATTCCCAGCTTATTATGTTTGCAATGTACTGTATCTCCCAGAGATACACTTTCTAATTTTGAGTATTCTTTGTAAATATCTGCATTTCCTAATAGAACCAAGTCAACACGAATTGAAATTTTAGGCTTATCTAATCCGCTCTCAAACTGCTCTTTACATTTTTTCTCCAATGCTACATCTAGTTCTTTTTGGTTATTGCAGATAATTAGCCCTTCTGCATTTTCATCCGCATCTTCTTTCATCCGAACATCATCAAACGTTAATGTTGCAATTTTAATTGTTTGATATTTGTTTATATTTTCACTGTCTACATATCCTGTTCCTGACATTTTATATCCATTGTAAGCTTTCGGATAAATACGAGTTACAGTTTCACGTAAATCTACGTCTTCTTCTATTCCATCTTTTTGTATATTTTTTCCATATCTGATTTCTATACCATTGTCTTGTCCGATTTTTCTGTTTACCTTAACTGTATAGTTATCAAATAAAATCTCTCCGCCCCAGCGATTTATAAAAGAATTATCATCATTTCCATTTATGCAATCAATTAAATTGCGATATTGATAATAAGCCGTTGCTGTCCGTGTTATATCAGACTCTCCTCTGTACTTTCGATTTGGTGCGCACATCATATTTAAAGCGTCTTGTCCGTTTTTTCCTGTTGGTCGAATATCTTCCAAAAAGCAATCATCTAAAGCATCAAAAAAAATCGGTTCTAGCGTCGCGGTAACGCCAGCATCCGATTTCACTTTTTGCTTTATTCTAAATAATTGTTCTCCGTTAAAAGATGGCAATTTTACAACCGCTTCTTCTACAATTTCTTTCCATTTTCCTTCTTTGTCTGGTGGATGTACCAGTTCGCAGCTCCATGCACCATTTAATTCTGCTTTCACTACACAGCTTTCCGGCAGCAAAATTACATCTCCGTTATATTCATAATTTTCATTTCCACTTCTGTATAACTGTATCATTAGAAGCACCTCCAATTTGGTATAACGCAAAGTTTGCAGTCAGGCGTGATTGTAATATAATTTTCTCCCGGCTGTAAATATAACTCATCGTAGTTTCCTTTCACAGACGTATTCTTCATTCCATCTTCACTATAAGCAATCATCCGTTCTGTATCTATAAATAAAATTCTATTTACATTACCTTCCAGCTTTTTTCCGTTTACTTCTAATGCGAAATTCCCGTTGCCTTCTATTTTATAGACAGGGTGGCTTATAGCGTATGGGTTACACAGCATTTTTCTTTTATTTATTTTTATTTCCATCGTTCCATCATTTAGGTATTGATACCCTTCGCAGGTGAAGATTACAGAGAATTCTCCTAATTCTTTCACTATTCTTTCTCCGTCTGCAATTTCTGTATGTTTTACTTTGTAAAAACAGTCCGGGCAATCACTAAACCTTAGAACATTATCACTTGCACTAAATAACCATGATTTTGCTTTTCTGAAACGCTCCATCCATTTTTCCGGTTTCTCTTTAAAAGTAAAAGTAACTGTTATTTCAATATCTTCCACAGTTCCATCATGTTTAAATAGAAGTCCATCTCTTCCTGCAATCTCATAAGTTATTTTTCTTCGTTTCCCTGTCGGTATAGAAGGTCGTTCTTTTACCAATATTCCTATATTGGTATTTATTTTCTCATTTCTTTCTACTTCAAACATCCTTTTGCCCTCATATTACTTAAATGTCTTTTTCCTGCACTGTCATTTACTGTTTTAACAATATAAGAGTCAAATTGTCGGTTTCCCACCTGAACAGTCACAGCATTATTTACATTGACATTCTGATTTGCTGCCAGCTCTAAAATAGAATTTCCCATACTTAAATTATTGCTCATTGATTGTGACAAGCTTTTGACTGCATCTGTCACTTTATACGCATTATCGTATATTCCTTTACTCATTCCTTCCATGAAGTCCGGCATCCATTTTTCATACTCTCTTAACGGGCCTTCATCCGGTCTTGAAAAATGTAAAAATGAAGTAACTTTCTTTGCAAGGCTTTTCACAGCATCTATCACCTTATCCGTAGTTTTCTTTATTCCTTTTGCCAATCCGTCAATAAAATCAGAGCCCCATTCAACAGCTTTTCCCGGTAAGGAAGTGATAAAATCAATTGCAGATTGAAACCCCTCTCTTACTGCCTTATCTATTTCAGACGCTTTGTTTTTTGCACCCTCCACCATGTTTCCAAATGCTTCTACTGCTTTATCCTTCATTTCTATAATGCTTTTTCCTAAATTCTTAAAAAATCCCGATATGGTATCTATAACTGCATGTACTCCGTCTCTAAACCACTCGCATTTCTGATAAAGCATCACTAAAGCTGCTACAATCGCCGTTATAACTGCAATAACCGGATGTGCTGCTATTACACCAAAAAGAGAGGTTGCAGCCCCTTTAATAAAATTAAAAATACTGACAACAGCCTTTCCTACTGCTGTCATTTTTGAAAAAGCTTTTGCCACGGCGGAAACTCCAAGCGACATTTTCCCTATCAAAATCAACAACGGACCAACTGCTGCCACTATTCCTGCAATTGCAATAATTGTCGTCTGCATTCCCTGTGGTAAGCTCGTAAATTTATTCACTAAGTTTGTAATAATTTCCGCAACCTTCTGAATAATCGGTGCTAAAGTATCTCCTATTATAATACTGGCTGTTTCTAAAGAACCTTTTAATTCTTCTATCGCTCTGGAGCCCTCACCCATCTGTGAATTTGCCATTCTTTGAGCAGCTTCTTGATCGTTTGTAGCCTTCTCATATTTTTCCAAACCCTCTGCACCTGAGCCTGTAAGGATAATTGCTGCTCGCATTGCATCCGAACCGAATATCGTTTGTAATGCCGCATCTCTTGTGGCTGCATCCAGTCCTCCTAATTTATTTTGCAATTCTTCCGCCATTTCTGATGCTCCCAACATATTCCCATTGGAGTCTCTTGTTTGTATTCCTAAATTTTCAATCATAGTTGCAGCTTTATCCGTAGGTGCTGACAGTCTTTGCAACATAGTTTTCAAAGATGTTCCGGCATCACTTCCTGTAATTCCTGCATCTGCAAATTTTCCGAGTACCGCCGTGGTTTCCTGCACGCTCCATCCGGCATTTTTAGCCCCTGCTGAACATTGAGCTAATGCTTCTGTAAGTGGCTGAACATCCGTAGATGAAGCTGCTGCCGCACCTGCCAAAGCATTTGCTGCTTCTGCCGAATTATTTGCTTCAATTCCAAAAGCTCCCATGGTTTGCACTACTACATTTGCCGCATCTCCTAAAGACATACCGGACGCTGCCGCCAAATCCATTGCTGTCTGTAATGCTCCTGCTTGTATCTGCCCTTCAGACAATCCGCCTTTCGCCAATTCGGTTATAGCATTTCCTGCTTCTGTTGCTGAAAAGATTGTTTCCTGTCCCATTTGTATTGCAAGGTTTCTCAGTTCACCCATTTGTTCCATAGGCTTATCCAATGCACCTGCTGCCTGACTCATAGCATCTTCGAAATTGTTTGCAGTAACAACAGAGGCAGTACCTATTGCCGTTACTCCTGCTGTTACTGGCATCATCTTTTTTCCTATCTGTTCTGTTTTCTTTCCAAATTTTTCTGCCGATTTGGAAATCTTTTCCATTGCCGCACTTGCACTTCCGCTTGTTTTTTCAAGCTCTTTTAAATGCTGTTTTGTTTCTGCAATTTCTCTTTGTAAAGCATTATACTTTTCAGGACTTATCGGTTTTCCAAATTCTTCATCAACTGCTTTTGCCTGTTCCTTTAACTCTTTTAAATGATTACTAGACTCATCTACTTCTGCCTGAAGCTTTTTATATTCGTCCGTATCAATATTTCCGCCTTTTTCCAGTTTTGACATACTGGCTTTTAATTCTTCTATCTTTTTCTTTGTTTGGTCTGTTTCGGCTTTAATAGGTTCGTAGGCCGCCTTCCATTTATCATAATTTTTATAAGAAGCTGACACTTGTTTGTTCGCTTCATTCAACTGCTTCAATTTATTTTTTGTCTCTACGATAGATTTCTGTAACAAATCATGTTTTTGTTTCAGGAGAACCGTATTTTTCGGATCTAATTTCAGCAGTTTTGTAACATCCTTTAAAGATATTTCCGTTTTCTTAAGTGTACCTTCTACACCTTTTAAGGCCTTATCTAATCCTGTTGCATCACCATTTAATTCAATCGTAATGCCCTTTACTCTCTTTCCCATATCTGCCTTTCTATAATCGATCTATATCTTCCTGTGTAGCCAATCTTGGATATTCATACTCATCATTTTTCATTTCGATAAACATGTCATTTACTAAACCGATACTTAAGAGGTCTAAATCAGAAATAGAAATACCGCATTGTGTACACCTAAGTAAAAACAATGCGGTATTAACCTCTCTATCTATTTCCCTTTCCCTTTTTTTGGTGTGGATTTCTGCTTATTTTCCAAATTCCACATTTCCAAAATTTCCGGTAAAATTTCATAGATATCAAATGTTTCAAACTGCTCTAACCATTCATTGATATCTTTTGGTTGTTCCGGATCGCCGTGCTTGTGCATTAAAAATGCAATATTTTCAAACATTTCAAGAGAGTCGATAGGAAGTTGGCTTTCAAACTGGCTTTCATCAAATTCTTTCTCTTCTGCTTTTTTCCTCTGTTCTTCTTTTATCTTCTCTTGTTCGTCTACCTGCTTTTTTAACCTCTGCATATCTACAAAAATATCTCGTCCAAATTTTATTCGATACATTCTTGGTATTGCTGCCGAAGTCTTGAATTCGCACTTTATACCTCCAATATTTAATGTTTTTCTCATTTCATCCTCCTAATTCTGCATCTGCCAAATATACTTCTGTAAACCATTTGTCTTTCACTGCGTCATACGCACTGGCCGGCGCTTTTGCTCTTACAGTTCCATCAGCGGATGCGCTGCACGTAAGTTTTAATGTATCCGTGGAAGGTTCTTTCGTCTCTTCATTTGTTTTTGATGCTAATGTAGGACGTGACGCTGTACAATTATAAAACCAGAAAAGCGTTGGCTTTACATCTCCGTCAATTTGAAATCCTAATGCAAATTCTACTGTTGGGACTTCTGCATTTTCGATAAGAACCTGATTTTTATCGGCTTTCTCTCCTAAAATATCTTTCAGGAAACTATCCGGAATTAACGCTACTTCCATTTCTCCTTCATACCCGTTATTCGCTGATGAAGTATAATAAACAATACCATCTGCATTAAATGGTGTCATCTCTCCTTTTGGTTCAAATGAAACGGATACAGCGCCCGGTATTGGAGTTGGTTTTTCATATTGTTTATCCCCCTTCTTTTTTGCGTAGTGCACATTCTTAATATTAAATTTTACTTTATTTTCTCCTGCCATTTTCATCTCTCCTTATAGTGTAAATTCAAAGGTGTTTTTTAACATTTTTTCACTGCTTACATAATTTTCATAATGTTCATACACAATTTCATTTTCTTCGAAATACTGTTTTATTTTATTTTCCAACGCAAAGTCCTTTTCTTCCGTATATAGTTCCAAAGTTATATCCGGCCATTCTTCATATACTTTTCCATCCGCACGAAATGTCGTATCTCCATCAACGAAATAAACAAAATAAGGTAATGTTGGTGCTCCACCTTCCGGAAAGCTTCTATATGCAATGTGGCAAAGGCTTCTGAAAAATTCTACCATTTCTTCTATCTTCATAGTTCTTTTTCCAGTCTTTTTAAGTATTCATCATTACTCCATTCTTCAACAGGCTTTATATGCTTAATTGCTGGTGCTCTCCCTCCCTGCCTTAAAGCATGTCCATTTTCAAGTAAATGTGTCAATGATGGCTTTGTTTTATTGTGAACCTCAATCTCAAATTTATTGCTGTTCACTCTTTTCTTTTTCACACTCCACCCATCTGCATAATGTTCTTTTCCTTTTCCCCGTGGAGAAGTTTCTATAAGCTTTTTTCTTGCATCTCTCGCCACTTTTCCGGCTACCTGCATCATCGTGGCAGTCTCTATCTCCTTGAACTTATCAAGCTCTTTCATTACCTCGTCCGTTAAATTTGTTCCCATGACACACCGCCCTAATCTTTACCGTTTTATTTCTGAACTGGATATTATCAATAGAATGGATATTGTATATTTTTCCATTAAATCGCAATCGATATCTCGTTGTATCCATTTCATCAAAAAACTTTTTCCATCGAAAAACAAATTCCAAAGTGTTTTCCTGCTGTATGCTGGCAGCTTCCCAATATTCCTTCCCGGATAGCCCGTTGATATAAGCATAGCCTTCATGAACCTTTTTCCATGTTTGTTTTGGATTTCCTACGTTGTCGTATGTATTATCGACTTTCTGTATTTCAATTTTGTTTTTATATGCTCCTGCCTGCATTATACCTCTCCTGACGGGATTAAATTTGTTGCGTGCATAGAAAGTATTTCATTCGCAAGAAAATGATGTTGTAGTTTATCCGAATGAGCCGCGCGATTATCCCACATATCCGCAATTAACATTAGAAATGCAACTGTAATATCTTCATATTTATCAAGTTCTTCCTCTTTTAATCCTGTATATGTGCAACAATATCTTATAGCTGCCCTTTTCATTGTTTCCAGTAACTTCAAGTCTTCTTCATCAAGTTCTTCTTCTATTTCCCTAATGTGATTACACATATCACTTATCTTTATTTGGCTTATCTTCATTTTGTTTCACCACTTTCTCTGCATACCCACATTTAATTAAATTTTTAGCAAGAGAGGACTTAACGTCCTGCTCCTGCCCTGCTGTCATGCACACAATTCCAACAAAACTCACCAGCGCCCTAATCACCATTTTTATGCTCCCATCTCTAATACGGCAATTTTCTGTTCATCTGTAATTTTAGAGTCGAATTCAAACCATGAAACAACACCAATAGCATGCTGTGTCGCATATTTCTCTCTTAAGATTTCAATGGAAATATTTTCTCTGAAATTCACGGAAAGTCCTGAATAGTCTCCATAGAGGATTGCTTTCGCAGATGTCTCTAATTTTGGCATATTATCAGAAATATGCACAGGTTTTCCCAGAAGCCTGTATGGAAATTCTCCGGTCACATCGTCCTGCAATAAATATCTATTATTTCCGTCTTTTAACTTTCGGATCGCCGTAAATGTATCCGGGTGCATAGTCCAGCAAGCGTTTGCCTGATACACCTGTTTTACTTTTGCCTGTAAGTCAATCAGTTCATCCGCAGTAATCACCTGCTGTCCTGCTGCCGTTACTTTATTCTTTGCATTCAAGGCTCCTTGCGCCTGTCCGGAACCCGTTCCGTTTAATAACTGTCCTTCAATCCAGATTGCAATTTCTTCTGCCATCTGATTTACAATAAAATCTACAACTGAAAATGCTGCATTGTTTTCTACGGATTTTCCAATAAGAGTTAATGCACCTGCAAGATAGCCTCCCAAATCCACAGATGTAAATTTTCCGGAGTCTGCCGTAAGTTCTGTAAATTCTGTCTGATATCCAACTTTGATATTGTGACTATCTGCGTCACCCCATACCGGAACTTTTAATACTCCTTTTACACTATACATAGTAGCTCCTGCTAAAATAGGGCATTTATCCTTAACGGCTTTGATAATCCTGTCCGCAATCGTAGTAGGAATAATTGCCCCGTTATTTCCCATGGTTACATTCTGTTCTCCGCCTCTTAATTCCGCAGCCTTTCCGAGAATATAATCAGCAAACTGCTTTTCCTCTACTTCTGCTCTCTCTGCTTTTTCGCTTTCTTTTTCTTTCGTTCCAAGAATGTCTTTCGCCTTATTCAACGCCTCCACAGTGGCATCAATAGAACGGATTTCTTTTTCTAATGTATCAATTTCCTTCTGTTCTTCTTCTGTAATAGCTCTCTGCTCGCCTTCTACTGTTTCATACAGTTTCTGCAATTTTTCCATTTTCTCTGCTCTCTGTTCAAATAATTTCTTTGTTTTATTCATCTTCTTTTCCTCTCAATTCTTCAATAAGTTTTAGCAATGCTGAGTTATCATATTTTGCTCTTTTTTCATTTTCAGCGTATTCTACATCAAATTCTTCTGCCCTTACCTCAAAAGCAATTTCTTCTCCGCTTCCTCCTCTTGCTTCTACCGTAGTAGACTCATAGCAGGGGCGCATCCTTTCATCAATGATAGAAACTTCATCCATTTCAAATTCTGAAATGCTTCTTGTATGTATGCCATCGCTTCTGGTTTCTTCGCTGTCTTTTGGCTTGTAGAAGCGGAAAGACCAGCCTCTCAATCTTTTCTGCTTTGCCTTCTCAATCACTTCCGGATCTGTAATTTCAATGGTTGCACGTAACCCTATGATATCTTCTTTTAATTTCATATTTGTTTTCGTGCTTCCCAGCACTCTGTTCCAGTCATGATTTAATAGGCATTTTATTTCCTCTGCCTGTTCAATGGCTCTTTTAAAAGCTCCCTGTTCGATTTTTTCAATAAAAAAACCGCCTTTCCCATCTGAAAGCGGTCTACTGTATCTGTCTGTAACATTTACGTATCCATCAATTACTACTTTATCACTCCTAATTTCCACCTTCAATTTTCTCACCTGCCTTTCCTTCTTTTTTTATACTTGCGGTTTTGTCTGTATTAGGCGTATATACTGTCTGTGTTTTTGTATTATACAAAACATCTTGCAGTCCCAGTTTTACAAAATCCAGACCGAGAGGAGCCATATTTTCTTTTTTTCTCACCTCGTCAATTTGCATCCATCCCGAACTTATAGAAGACTGATACGCATTATAGCGTTTTTCGATATCTCCTTTTGTAAGTTCGTACATATCTGGCGCAAAAAAATAGGAACCTTTTTCAGACTCCAAAAGCAATGCTGTATTTAAAGCGGTTACAAACTCGCCTAATACGTTATTTAAACAATATTTTATAAGTGATTTTTCATCCTGTTCACTCAGATTACCAGTTGTCAATGAAGGAGGAACATTAAATATTTTACAAATTTCATCTCCATTTGTACGTTTATTCTCGTTTAACTGCATTTCCACCGACGTATTCGAAGACTCTTTAAAATCTAATCCATCATTTAAAATAACAACGTTTTCAGAGCTATTTCGATAGAGTTTCCTCCATGCATTTTTCAGTGCGTCAATCGCCTCTTGCGAAAGTTTTCTCGCTGACTTTACAAATCCTTTTTTATTTCCACCTGTCAGTACAAGATTTTCTTCGTATTTCAGGGAATTATACATTACGCTCATCAGCTTTGTATTTTGTTTTACAACGCTTTCCCCTTCTACCCCGTCTTTTGTATTTCTTAAAAATCGGATAAATTCATGCGGAAAGTATGCCTTTCCATTCACCTGTATTGCTGCCGTTTTAAAAATCGGATCTACGCCTGTTGTAACAGTAACCTTGTCACAATCTACATAATGCAAAGACTCTACTTCTATACCGTTTTTGTGTATATAGCAATACCCTCCTTTTCCCAGAAAGTAATCTCTTACCATTGCATTTTTCATTTGCATTGCATCCAGCATGTCTCCTGTTTCTTCGTTAAGTAGTGTTACCCTTTTGTCTTCTACTTCTTTAATTTCTCCATTTTCTTTCTTATATAGATTTATAGGGATATTGGACACTGTTTTTGCTATATAATCTATACATCCTGCTAAAGCAGGGATTTCAAGAGCTTTTTCTCTTGTTATATCTTCGCCTGCAACCAAAGCACTTAATCCTAAATCATCTATTTCATTTGCATTAACCGGTTCTGAGCGAATACTTCTTCCTAAAATCTTCATACCTTCTCCTGTTATATTGTTTGTACTACAAAATCATCTACACCGTACATCATATACTGCTGCAATAAATAGATAGCGTTAATCAAGGCTACAACCATGTCTACTTTTCCAGTCGATTTCTTTTTATTCACATATTTATTTTTATTTGTATCTTCTGTACATCTGGCATTTTGAAAGTTAATTTCCAACATCCTGTTTTCTATATATCTGAATTGCTTTTCCAAAATGATTTCTTTTAGCCATTTTGTAGGCATGTGTAAAACTGAAGAATGTTGCTTTATTTCTACACATTCATACCCATCAGCCTCTAACCCTTGTACGGTTGCCAGTGCATTCCATTTATCATAGCCTATCATTTGTATTTCTACTTCATACTCATCTTCAATCTCCTTTATTTTATCTTTCACAAAAATATAATCGATTACTTCATTTCCACATGCGAAACAATCTCCATTTTGAATAAGTTTTTTATAATCAACATGCTCTCTCTTACTTTTGTACTCTATTTTATCCTCTGGAACGAAACCAAATACTTTTGCGAAAATATATCCATCAGCCTCCGTAACCATAGCCAGCGCAGTATTATCATCTGTTTCTGATAAATCCAATCCCATCCATACCCTTTTTCCTTTCCAAAAGTCTTTTTCTTTCTGAATTTTGCACATTTTTACTTTCTGTATGTCTATATATCCTTCGACTCCTAATCCTTTATAAAGAATATTATTATGCTTACATAAATAGTTTTCTCTTTTATTTTCATACAGTACGGCAATCGCTCTTTTCTTTTTTATTTCCTCAAAAATATATGAATGTTTCAGCGCCACCGGATTGCTTTGGTAAATAACCATATCATTTTTTTGCCATTCTTCTCCCAATTTTAATTCATCATCCGGCTCATATAGCAATGCGAAAATTCTCCGGTCTTCTAATATCCCGTCTAATGTTTTTTTTGCTATGTCTATTTCATCTATCATGACATTATTATCATTCGGATACTGTGTGCTAATAATAATTCCAAGTTTATTAAAAAGCGTAATCTGAGAAGACCTCATGGCTTCTACTGGATACTCATCAAGTGCCCCTGCCTCATCTGCCAAAAAAGCATTTGCCAATTTTCCGTCCATACCGTCTTTGCTGTATGCAAGAGGTGTATATTCATTGTCATTTAATAGGCAAATTATCTGGCTTCTTAAAATCTTAAAAGCCGGCTCATCTTCGTTATACAGTGCAGGACTTACTTTAATAATTTTTCTAATTGCATTTTTTAATTCCGAAGATAATGCTAAATCCGGAGCAACAGAAAAAAACCGGGAAAAATCCGGTTCTGTCAACATCAAAATAATAAAAATTACCGCACTATAAAATGTTTTAAAATTTTTTCTTGCAATTTCAAGAACTGATGTTACATAAAAACGAATATCCTGCTGTGTATTTCTCATTTTGGTACACAGGGTTGCCACAATAAATAACCACGCATAATCTTCCATTCCTTCATAGATTGTACACCTCAAATCCGGATGCACCATCAATTTCAGTAATTTGCATATCTTCTTATACGCATTTTCATCCACAAAAGCATCTGCATCTTCCCCATCAGCAATCTTAATCCAACTTTCGCATTGTAATTTCACATATTTAGGTACATATCCAGAGCTGTCATTTACACAAAACTGTGCGTACGCATAAGCTTTTCCTTCTCTAACCATTTAGAGCCTCTCTTAATGGATTATTTTTCTTTTCATCCTTTTTAGGTATGGATCGCAGGGAAGATGCTATCGTCATTATGTTTTCTTTTTCAATATCAAATAGCATTTTTCTTTTCGTCTGTATCTGCTTATCAAATGATATCAGCGTTTTTGATAAGTCTTTCTCAGTTTTTATATATTCTGCGAAGTCCATTTCTCCGCTTCGTTCTTCTAATTGCTGCATCAAGCCATAAATATACTCTCTTTTTTTCTCAAATTCGATACATTCTGCAAAAGTTATGCAGTATCTATTTATCACTCCGCTATATAAATCATCGTCTTTTCCTATACTCTTCAAAAGTTTAGAAATTCTCAGAAATTCTTTGTGCGCAACCTCATTTTCCTTGTTTTCTTTGCTTTCTTTTAGCTTAATTCCTGTCAATAAAGAGGCTTCTGCTGCCTCACGAACTTTCAGTTCCTTCTTCGTTCTATGGGATTTCTTTTCCATTTTTAATATTTTTGCCGGTTTTGTCGGTGTTGGCATTTCATTGCCCCCTTTCTTTCGAAATCTGATGTGGGAATAAATTATAAGTCGAGATTGGGCGTCGGTGGGGAAGAAATGGTACATTTTCCTCGTTTTTACCCCGGGGGGATACCCTCTGTCATTTCCCTTAATTTTTCTCTGTTTAAGATGCCTTTCTCTGCCATTTCATGATGTATGTCACAAAGAGTAATCAAATTATCATTTTCCAGCCTCAAACTGTAATCTTCTTCTATCGGTACTATATGATGCACTGATAGATTATCTGTTTCATATCGCCTTTGTGTTCCTTCTGCGTTTCTAATGCAAGCTTGGCATACATAGTTATCTCTTTTCTTTATTTCTTCCCTTTTATTTTTCCATGCCTGTGTTCCTCTGAATTTATTTATCCCTACATTCTTCTTGTATTTCTGTCTTGCTTTCATTCTCTGCTGCTTTGGCATACATATATAAGCGCTGTCATGTATTTTACCGCAATAGGTACAGCTTTTAAGCATCTCAAATTTCTCCTTTTACCACAAAAGGCACCTGATTACTCAGATGCCTCCTGTTCTTCCTTATTTACTTTTTCAATAAACTCTTTCATCATGTTTGTAAGCTGTGTTCCCATAGCAACACCAGACCTCTTACAAACATTCTGAAATTCTTCTGCAACGCTTTTGTTTACCTTATACGTTTTTGAAATAACTCCTGCTTTTGCATCCCATTTGTCTTGTGGTCTTAATTTATTTTCTTGCATCTTTATCCCTTTCCTCTCTGCGCCTTATCCTTGATACTACTTGTATTGCCATATAAGCGCCAGCACATAACAGCAGTACAGATGAATATAAATTTCCATTCGTTGCAATAAAAATAACCCACGATGCTACAAGAAATAAAATTTCAAATTTTATGCTTTTCATTTTTTCTAAGATGAGTTATACTTTTATTAAAGGATTGGGGCTTTCGCCCCTCTCCCTTACTTGAGAGCCTGTATGAAACTTGCAAGTCCTGTTAAGAATGTTCCCAAAGCAATCAACAGTTCAATGATAAGTTTCATCAGGTTCTTTTTCTTATGTTTCTTTTTACTCATCTTATTCTCACCTCCTTATGTATATATAATACTATATACGTGTACGTATGTCAAGCATTTTAATCAACTTTTTAATTTATCTTTTGTAAATGAAGAAAAGCACCTGTTTCCAGATGCTTTCCCACTGCTGATATGCTGCCACAATCAGCTTGACTACTATTATTCTCGCAAAGTCGGAGATGTTGGAATTGAACCAACGACTTGCTGTGTATAAGACAGGCGCTCTACCAACTGAGCTAATCTCCGTTTGGCAGCAAGGACTTGCCGTACTGCTGCCGTTTTCATATTTCCAATACGGAGGAAGATTGTTCCTTGGCTTTCTTAACTTTCGCCAAAATCATATTATCATACCTTTTACTATACTGAACTATACTATTTGATTTTTTTTAATTTTCTTAATGCCATTCCGTGTAATTTATATATCCATTGCTCACTATACCCCATTTTTTGAGCAATTTCCCAAAACCTCAGGTCTTTTATGTATCTATAAAATAATACATCTCTTTCATCTTCCTTTTCTAATTCACTTATCTTGAATGATATATCTTTATATTTTTTTACCTGCTGCACGCCTTCCTGGTATAGCCTTTCCTCTAATTCCGTTATATCAGCAGCATAACTTGATAAATCGCTTTGATTGTGACCGTGAGGCATACCATCACTATTGATTGACGGGTTCATTTTCATCGTTCTTATTTCTTCTAATTCTGCTTCAATTCTTTCAACCCTTCTTTTATGCCTCTGATATCCTCTAAGATATTTTTTTTTCTTTTCATTTTCTTCTCTTATTACCTGTTTTTCAGTCTTATCCATTTCTGTCACCCCTTGCTTTTCCGTTTCCTGAAAAATTCTTCCCACTGGAAGCTTTCTTTTACTCCATTCTTATCTTCTAACGTAACAATATGAGGATATACTCCAATTACTTTCATCTTTCTGTATTCTCTAACGGTTCTGTTGCTCTTGTAATCACTTGTTACCCTCTCTGTCAAAACATGGTAATATTCTCCTCTATATACTCCATGCTTCTTTTCTATTTCTCTTATTCTTTCTTCTTTTCTGATACCCCATATAGCTCTCTCCGGCGTATCATCCCGATATCCTTCGTGGTTCATATAATTCTTGCCTCCTCTAAAAAGTCCAGTAGTGTAGGTACGTCTATTGCAAATCCTATTCCATTTGCTTCTATCACTACTTCGTTTTTCTTATTTTCCTTCTTATTCTCTTTTCTGGTTCTGATGATGCCTTTCTGTGGATGTGTTCCATATTTCACTACAACTCCCATATCTATGGTTCTTTCTTTTGTCAGCACTTTTTGTCCTCCTTTATTTCATGTCCGAGTCGGACATGTTTCCCCATGCACATTTTTCACATACTCCCGGACAAACTCCGAATGATATAGATTTTCTGCACATATCTTCTTTGCAGATGTTTGTTTTTGGTTTCTTTTTCAATCCAAGCTTTTCAAGGACTTTCGGTATCGGTTTTATCTTCATTTTCTTTCTTCCTTTCGTATTTCTCCGTGATAAAATCAATAACCAGTTGCTCAAATTCTTCCCTGTACTTATTATCTATTTCGGTAATTTCTTTATATCCTTTTAATTTTCCGATATTGTAAGCAATTATAATTGATACCGCTACTGCTGCACCGCTACATATAGCTAAGATTGCATATAGGACATTCATTCTTTTCTTTCCTCCGTCAATTCTTTATACGGTATTTTTCTATAATCATTTACCTTTATACCCAGTGCTACATAGCCTTCCGCTAGACCAATAAAATTATCATCTAGGATATATGTAATTTCTGCGAATATCGTTCTTCCAGAATATTTTATGTTGTCCCACTCTCTTAAAAAGATATTGTCTCCGACATGGAAATTCCTATCATTCTTACGGATTTCAAATGTTTTGCTTCCATTCAAAATTGCATCGAAATACTTAGGATATATCTTTAACTCATGTAATTGTTTTTCCATATCACTCCACCTCCAACAGCTCTGGATTATCAAAAATATTTCCGTAAACTTCAAACTCACTTCTCTCAATGTATAAATCCGTCAACGGCATCGGAAGGCAAAACGGTTCACATTTACTCAACGCATCTGTTTCAATCACTTCTGTATGCCAGCCAATAACTCTATCAATAACTCCTAATGTTTCAACGTCAATTACATTAAATTCCCCAAATACAATTTTTGATAAATCTCTGTCGTTTCCATGACCTATCAAAATATCATTCTCCCAAATCCTCTTACCGTTCTTGTCAGTAAGTCCTGTGTACTGGCAGAGGGTATTATGGATAACTTCATGTAGCACAATAATTCTTCCTATCTCCCCTGTAGTCCTAATTTTATTACTAATTGGATGTATGTACGCTTTTTCTCCGCATAAAATCAAATTTCCTTCTACCCACTTTTCATTAAATTCATGCTTCGGATTGTCTTTCTTAGTTGTTTTTGCTTTAAAAAGAATTTCTCTCATTCTCCCACTCTCCTATTCCATTCGTCTACTTTAGGACATCCACTTGGATTTCTTCATACGTCCTCCTTAAATCGGTTCTTTACCCATTGCTTTTCTAATCCTGTTTACTGTATTCTCCCACTCTGTCTCAAAGCATACTTGCCACAGTGGTTTTTCTTTATCTTTCTCTTTTGGTTTCTTAGGTTCTAAGTTATCATAGAACCCATATATCATACGCCGTACTGTATTTCCGGTACGGTTAAGCTCGAAGGCAATATCTTGTACGCTGTATCCTGCTGTATACATGCCCTTTGCTTTTGTCACTTCTTTTTTTTTGTTACAGGTATTCTATATGCCATAATTGTCCTCCTTAGCTAAATGGCAGCTCTTCATCAATTCCATCCGGGATATTCATGAAGCCATCTGCGTCCACAGTTGTTCCTGTGTTTCCAATCGGCTGTCCTGCTGCCGTGTTGCTTTGTGCATTGCTATTCCCTGCTGCACTGTTCTTACTCTCAGCAAATTCCTGTTCTTCTACCACAACATCTGTTGTATAGACTTTGTTGCCATCTCTATTTGTATAGCTTCCTGTCTGAATTCTGCCGCTTACTACAATGCGGATACCCTGACGGAAGTATTTTTCGGCAAATTCTGCTGCCTTTCCAAAAGCAATACAGCTGATAAAGTCTGCTGTTGCTTCGCCCTCTCTTTTTATTCTTCGGTCTACTGCCAGTGTATATCTGGCAATTCCCATTGGATTATCTCCGGCTGTATAACGTACATTTGGGTCTCTGGTTAATCTGCCCATTAAAATTACTTTATTCATGGTTTTTTACCCCTTCTGTATCTCTTTTAGAAATTCTACAAGCTCTGTTTCGCTGTTCGGATATCTGTTATATTTCTCATGTTTCGTCCATTTTGGAATTCCGCTTTTTCTTTCCGGTTCTAGTTCTCCTACGAGATGAAGGTAAGAACTTATGTATGTTCCTGTGTATTCACTTTCGTTTTCGTATTCCTCTACAATCAGAACAGCGCTGTTTTCAAATTGATATCGATAATAAGTTGCTCCTATGTGTTCGTCCTTATACCAGATACCCCAGGAACGGTAATTATTAAGCCATTCTTTCCTCTGGTCGTTATTTTTTAATTTTGGAAGAGGAGGTTGAACTGGTTCTGGAAACTTATTGTCAAGCTCTGCAATCATTCCGGCCAATGCGCCAACGATTAGTTTCTGTTTCCGCATCCGTATGTCTTTTTCCGTAAACTCCTCCGAAAGCATTGTTAAGTACCTTTGTGCTTTTTCTAGCTCTTCTTTTAAAAGCTCTATATCGGTCTGTTCAGTTGTCTGTTCACATTTTTCTGTCTGTTGCTCCATCTTTACAGCTTCAATCTGTAATTCTTCTTTTACTTCCTGCTGCAGTTCAACTTCTTCATTCTGTTGTGCCGGCGCAACAGGTTTGTTTTGCAATTCTTCTTGTGTTTCCTGCTGCACTTCCGGCGGTATCTCCTCCGGCTCTGCTGCTGTTTTCCTAATCCTATCTAGTGCAATATTATTCCACATAGACTGGATTGCCACAGCAAGATAGAACCAATCATAGTCTCCTATATAGTTGCTTTTCTCATCCCATAACTGCACGTAATCATCAAACAAGTTTGCGTGAGCTGCTCCTTTTTCTGTGGAGAAGTACCGTGTTCTATGATTTATGCCCAGTTTTCTTTTTATCTCTTCTGGACTTTTGTTTACCATTAGTACCCTGTTTGTATGGTCTTCTAAAAACCAGCTATACATACTTTTAATTAAATGTTTCGCTAGTAACTTCAGATATTTTCTCTCCTGCTCATTTGGTTTCTTTAATATTGTTTCCTCTTTTTCCTGTTCTTTTTCCTGTATTTCCTCCGGAATAGCTTCTCCTGGCTCTTCTTCCAATTCTTCTTCCGTTATTGTCGAAATATCTTGTGCACTTTCCTGTCTATTATCTGTGCTTGTTTCCTGTTCCAGGAACTCCTGTATTTCCATCTGTCCTTCCAGATTTTCTTCTTCTTTTTGCAAATTATGCAATTTCTCTGTATCGGAAAGAGTTAAGATTTTATTTTCCAAAAATGTTTCCCATGCCTGCTGCTGGTAATCATCTGACAATCTGGATAATTCATAAGCCACGGAAATCCCAAAATCATTATTTTTAAATGCTTGCATAAGTTCTAAAGATAAATGGTTCATAATAGCATTGTATCTAGCAATCTGGGTTCCCTTAATTCCGGAAAGCTCTACTTGCATTTCTCGTACATTCCCTTTTAACTTTCCAAGGTTTTTCAGTTCTTTGATGATACTGCCTATCTGTAATGTTTCTTCCATCTTCTCCCAGTCTGTTTTTTCCCGGAAGCTGTTGGCCGAAATAATATTTAATTTTCCAATTAACTCTTGTACTTCGTCAGGTTCTTCTTCTGTGTCCTCTCCTTGTATTTTCCCATCCGAGATAATGCAAGGAACTTTCCGAAATTCTTCTTTTCCTTCGTCTACCAGTTCTTCTATAGCTTGTCTTCTTCTACCGCCTCCCAGAACGGTGTATTTCCCTTCTATCTTTGCCGGTATTACTAAGATAGGCTGTAACAGCCCATGCAAGGAAATGGAGGCTTTTAAAGCTTCCAAATCCCGAAGACCATAGAAGTTTTCTTTTGATGCTTCTAAATCCTCTATGTCTATGTATACAATCTGCTTTTCCTGCTGCTCGTTCTGACTTTGCTTTTCTTCCTGGCTTCTTAGAAAATCCATAATTACTGACTCACCTGCCAAATCTGTCCCTCCTTTTTATGTCCGACTCGGACATGTTTTATTCCTTTTCTTCTCGTTCGTTTTTCTCTACTTTTTCTAGGATTTCTTCTGTAAATGCCTGGTAGTCAATAGCAGCCGCACTACGCTTTGAGTAAAGAGATATTGGCATCCGGGCTTTCTGACTTTCTGCTACTTTTCTGCTTGTCCTTATTCTCGTATCGAAAACTGGCCAGCCTAATTTTTCTTTTACTTCCTGTATTGCATCTCTATGCGCTTTATTCTGGTTATCGTATTTTGTAATCAGTACATTTACATGTTTCAAAGAAGGGTTTATATATTCTTTTACTTCCCGGATATTCTCCATAATAATATCCAACCCTTCCATGGTGTTATCATCCAGCTCTACCGGAATAATGACATACTGTGATGCAGAAAGGGCATTGATCACACTAATATTGATATCCGGTGCATTGTCTATGATGCAGAAATCATATTCATTTTCCACTTCTCTTAAAAATCTCTGAATACGGTCATGCTGCGGACGTTTTAAGTTCATCATCACTTTTTTATTGGCTGTAATCAGGCTCATGTTGGCTGTGATGATATCTAAGTTTTTATAATCTGTTGCTTGGATAATTTCATGCACGATACTATATCCTTCCATAATAGCATCTATCCCTGGATGGTCTTCGGATCGTCTATTGTACTGTCTGCTGCTATCTCCCTGCTTATCGTTATCAATTAACAAGACACGATATCCTATGCTGCTAAAATTATAGGATAAGTCCCTGGCGGTAATACTTTTACCGACTCCCCCTTTTAAATTTACGATTGATATGGTCTTCATAATTTGCTCCTCCTTTTCGTACTAATGGTTCTCCGTGCATTTTTCTGTAATTGTTATAATCTTTCTCCCAATGTTTGTATTCCTGTACAAACTTTCTTATGTTAGGTTCAATCATTCTCTTTTCTTTATCTGTTTTCTCTGGATGAATGTCTTTTCTGTTTATCTCGTCCGGAAAGTTATCTGCAAAAACAGCATTCTGTTTCATTTCCTGTTTCTTATCTCTCCACATCTCTCTTCCGGCCAGAATAATCAAAATAGCTACAAGCAGGCAAAACAGGATTACAGACGTTTTTATCAAGAATATTCCTATTTCCTGCATTTGTAATAACATGTACACGCTATTCCCTCCTTACCCAATCCATAAACAGGCAGCATCCATTTTCAAACTTTACTTCAAATTCTGCCGCTTCTTCTCTGGTTATATATTTTCTTCCATAGAGCTTCTGCATATCTCTCCATACCTCCCACGGTATAGTGGCGAATATATCCCAAAAGGAAACGCATACCCCGCATTTCGCACCTGCGGTATAATATTTTTCCAGTACGTCTTTCTGCTTTGCTGTTAAGGCATTGTAGTGTATTCTATCTGTATCTGTGTGTTTCGCTTCAAAACATACGGCGGTTGTACTGTCGTAAACAACTCCCATATAATCCGGCAGGGCATGTCCGATAAAGCGGCCAGTGAATGTACCGTCATGGTATTTTTTTAGTACACGGAATGGTTCCGGTATCTTTTCTATGTATGCCTTCCCCTGCTCCTGATAATACTTGCAGGCGGCATCCATACACCCTTCCAGATATTTCCCTGCGGCATTGTTCCGTCTGGAAATCTGGCTTCTGTGTTCTCCTTGTCCTACTCCTTTGGAAATCTTATTCCGAAGGAGGTCCTGCTCATAAAGGCTTAATTCTCTGCTCATTTCTTTCTCCTTTCAAATTTCTGTTCTCTTCTATTTCCATATCGGTCACAGCGTTCTCCCATTTCTATTGCACCTTGCCCTTGACTGTACCAGAATTGTTCCATGCCATTGCAGCTTTCCAGATGCAGAGAGGTTATTTTGTATTTTTCTTTTACATTCTGCATGGTTTCAAAAAGCTTTCGTATTTCTGGTTCTACTGTGTTATAGAGTTCTGTTCCTTGCATTTTCTTCCCTTCTTTCCTTTATTTTTCCCTTTCTTCTTTCTTCTCTTTGATTTTTCCGGTGGTTTCGGTATTTTGGAGCTTGTCCTTTCTTCTGTGTCCTCTCCCAGCTTCAGAAGCGTATAGGTGCGGTATGGATATCCATTTTTCGGATTTTCTCCCTCGTGTATACTTTCCGGATCTAAATAGTAACCTTCCGGAATTTTAATTTTGTTCCAGGTCTTCCAGTGTAGGTATATCTTTTCCTTTGGTTCTGGAAGTGGCATATTTCTGCTTGCATCAAAAGCAGTTTCTTTAAGACGATTGTCTGTTTTCGGTGTCTTGGTTATGTACGCAGCCAGTTCTTTGTATTCCCCTTGTTCATAGAGAAGCTGGTTTACTACTTTTCCCTTTGTCCATGCTTTTTTCAGAATAACGTCTGTATCCGGTATTCGATTGATAATCAAGTGGATGTGCCATGCACCTTTTGTCCCTACTTCTATGTTCCGCATCCAAAAGAGCTGCTCTCCACGTTTCTTGTATTCCCTACGAATAATATCCAGGGCATTTCTCCAGTCTTTCTTTGCTGCTTTCATATCCGGTGGTCTTTCTTCAACCTTGTAGGTAAGACAGGAAAAGTAATCGTTTTTGTAAAAGTATGTACGAAGCCTGTGCCTCGCTTTCCTCTCTTTGGTATACTGGTTTACTTTCTCCATGTCTTCTTTTGTTGGTTTTTTCTTTTTCTCTCTTTTCTGTCCCGGTGCTCCATATCTCCCTGTATGGTATTCCATTACTTCTATGGCTCTCCGAAACTCCCATGTCTTTTTCTTATATGCCATATCTATGTATCCTATCTTTAATACTTTTAACAAGTGGTAAAACGGCTTATTTCCGCCGTTTCTGCCGCCTTTCCTGTGCTGCTATATTTTTTATGCCAGCGTTCTTTTTTTTCATAGTTCTAATTCTAAATGGTTTACATAATATCTTTGCAAATTTCAAAAAAAATAAAAGGAAGCTATAAAAAGTTTCCGTAAAGGATTGTATTTTTATCTGTTTTATGGTAATATAATCATATCTTTAATACTTTTATTGAATAGCCTTTGTTCTTTGTCCGGAGCAAAGGCTATTTTCATGTATTCATTCCGTCTTGTCATTTTTGTCTTCTCCTTAAAGCTCTCCTCTTTTATATGCCTCATATCTAGGTCTAACAATGTAATAAGTATCTCTGGCATGACCTGTTTTCTCTTTCGGAATTCGCACCCCGATTTTATCAAAAGGAGGCACTTTTCTTTTTATATGCTCCCGGATAAACCCACCAGATAAATTCATCATTTTTGATGCTTCCGGAATTCTTATAAAATCTCCCATTTTATCATTCCTTTCTATGATGTTTGTCTATTTCTTTCCTCATTGTTGCAAGTTCCCTGTTAATCTCTTGTATTTCTTCTTCATATTCTGGATTCCAGCTATTACCGAAAGCCAGTACAAGTTCTGAATAACGCTTTGCTAAGGCTGTATACCTCGCTATTTGTTTTACTGTCATAAATACGCCCCCTGTATTCTCTCTTGCTTTTCCAAATTATCCCATCTATAATTTACTTACAGGCACTACCGTGCCGAGTAAGAAGGAAAGGAGAATTATGTTTATGAATGTCCAATCTATAGATTGGAGTGCCATAGCTGCTTGGATTGCTGTTATCATTTCAATTATCGGTGTTTCTGTCGGTCCTCTTTTAACTGCTTGTATAAACAATAAGCATCAACTAAAACTTCGCAAATTAGATATTGAAGAAAAAGAAATGTCCGAATACTGTTCAAGACGAAGAATTGTTATCGAAAATTTTCTTTCCAGCACTTCCAGATATCTTTCTGATTGTCAATACAAAAACCTAGAAGTGTGCGGCGAGAATTTCTTTCAGGTATATCCCTATGTCCCTAAAGAGTTATGGAAAGACCTTAACCACCTATATACCTGCATTTGCGAAGAAAAAGTAACCGTTGCCCGTTCTTTCTTCTTTAAAATATCTAATCAACTAGCCGAGATATTAACAGAGCCACACCAATTATCTCATTAAGAACAATCCAGCTAATTTGAAGCTTCCAACACGGAAGCTTCATTTTTTTCACAAACGCAATACACGCAATTACTGCAATCGTTAAAATAATAAAGCATATAATGTTTAAGCAATCTGTTGGTGTTAGCATATTTCTTTCCTCGTTTTCCCCATTCTATTTTTTCAATGGAACAATTTCTACGACTCTGTTTGGTGTTTTTTCCTTCTCTAAGGTAGGATGTATTTTGGTCTTTGACACTTCCTCGTCGTATCTTTTCATCACTTTTTCAAGCAAAATCTTTCCTGCAGCACTGTTATTCCAAGTTTCTTCTCTCATGCGTACATGTATTGCTTTCTTCAATTCCCCGTATGTTTTACACTGGGATTTCATCTTCCTATATAATCGGTCTGCTTCTTTTTCCAATATTTCTTCAATTTTCGTAATCTCCATTTTTCACTCCCTCTCATTTATCGCTCTTACCATTTCATCCGATAAAAATGCCATTATGAAAAACACAAACGTAAATATGACATTTAATACCGGGCAAAAGCACATCATAACTACTTTTAGCACCCTGCCTCTTCTTTTTTTTTGCCTTTGTATCTTTGATATTCCTCTTTATACAATATTTTCATGATTACTATGCCAATCCAGCACAAAACGCTAATAGCTATATGTGTCTCTAAAATCCACAATTCTTTCTCACTCCGTTTTCTTTTTTATAATAAAATCACCCAACCATTGTGTTTTCTTCTTTTCTCTCCTATAATTTACTTACAGGTCACTGGCATGACCGAGTAAATTGAAAGGATGGTAAAAATTATGAATAAGCTTACATATTGTCCATTTATCAATGGAACTTGTCGCTCAGATTGTGTTTTTCATACCCCGTTTAACATAGCCCTCAACAACGGAAATAGTGCTCAATGCGAACTTGCTGCTTTTGTTAGCTGTTCTGATGAAGATGCCGTAAAAATGGTCACAAATTCTTTAAAGCGTCTTCATCCTCAAAATGAATAAACTTCCCTACTTTTGTATCCTGTGCAATTTTATTCTTTGTGAAATCTAAGATTGCACAGGCTTGAGAAACAGAAACTTCATTTTCATGTAATGTCTTTATTATCAATTCACAAATCTTTAAATTCTTTTCCGCAGCGTGCATACAGTTCATTTTTCTCACCCCGCTTTCTTTTCCATGCCATGAGCCATACGCACACCTGCAATAGCCCCAGCAACGAAATCTTTATACTCTTTTCCAGTACCTTTAATATTTTTGATGATTTCAGCAAATTCTTTTACGTCTTTAACGTTCTCTTTAAGTTCTGGCATTTTGTTCGCTCCTTTCTTTGAGTTCTTTAACTCATTTTAAATCTTATTTATGAGTTTGTCAACTCTTTTTAAAATATTTTTCGTTATTTAATGGGTTGACATACTCATTTTACAGATGTATAATTCACTTAAAGGTGGTGATTAAATATTGGAGTTACACGAAAGAATAAAGCACATACGAAAAGAAGAATTAAAACTAACTCAGGATGCTTTTGGTAATTCTCTTGGTGTTAGTCGTGATGTAGTAAATAACTGGGAACGTGGCAGAGTTGATATTAAAGACTATGTTCTTAAACTAATTTGCAAAACTTTTCGAGTTAATTACGCTTGGCTTTCCGAAGAAGCAGGAGAACCGTTCGTATCCGTGCCAGACATTATATTGGACGATGTAGCCGAAGAATATGGTCTTGATAAAGAAGACAGACTTCTAATTGAAGAATACGCAAAACTTCCAACAGATACCAGAGCAGCAATAAAGCAAATGCTCAGAAATGTCTTTCAAAGGAGTGATTGCTAAATGAGACTATACGAAAGGATTAAATATGTACGAAAATCCTTAAATAAATCTCGCGCTGCATTTGGCGAAGCTTTGGGTGTAAGCGGAGATGTAGTAAATAACTGGGAGCGTGGCAGAGTTGATATTAAGGACTATGTTCTTAAATTGATTTGTAAAACCTTTCGAGTTAGTTACTCTTGGCTTTCCGAAGGAATAGGAGAACCATTCGTATCCGTGCCGGACATTATATTAGACGATGTAGCCGAAGAATATGGTCTTGATGAAGAAGACCGCCTTCTGATGGAAGAATATGCAAAACTTCCCCCAGAAGTAAGAGCAGCAATAAAACAGATGCTGAAAAATGTTTTTGTAAAAGAAAAGACGCCAGAATAAAACTGGCGCCGAATTCTTACGATCTGACAAAATAAAAATGCACAATTTCAAATATTCTATTTAGTGCTTTGTTGTCATTGATTTTTTCAATCATTTTAAGTATTTGTTTTTTGAGCTCTTCATTTGTCATGTTTATGTACCTCCCTATTGTCTTTGCAGTGGGAACATATATTCTGAATATACTATACTATATTTTAAATAGCTTTTCAAGAACGTATGTTTGTTTTCCTCTTTTTTTACTGCTATACTATATAGTCGGTTTAGAAAGGCAAAAACCCTCGCATTATTTTTAATTTTTTTAAAAATTTTTATTGGAAATTTCAAGTTCTGTATTACCAGCGCAGGAGTTATCGGAACAAAATTTTTCCACAGAAAATAATTCTCCTGAAGACGAGAAAACATTGGAATTTCCGGATACATATATTGCTTTTGATGTAGAAACTCCTAATAAAAATAATGATAGAATTTCTTATGCAGGAATACTTTTAATCTGTAATGAGGAAATAATAAAAAATTACAGCACACTAATTAACCCCGAAACACATTTTGACCATTTCAATACAGTATTAACCGGCATTGATGCCTCCGCTGTTTGTCATGCTCCTACTTTTAAAGAATACTGGTCCTCTATTGAAGACTTATTTAAAAAGTATGTAATTATTGCTCATAATGCTAATTTTGACTTATCCGTACTAAGCAAGACTCTTTCTCATTATGATTTAAAAGTACCACCAATAAGATATGTCTGCACTTACAACGAGTCAAGGAATAAATTTCCACAGCTCGGAAAGTATTCCCTAAAGTCAATGGCTGAATATTTTGATATTCCTTTGGAAAATCATCATGACGCAACAGCTGATGCACAAGTTTGCAGCGCAATATTTGAAGCAATAAAATCTCAAAATTTTATGTTTACTCCTAAAGAGTTTGAATTTCATGAAGAAAAATCAGTTTCACCTAATATATCTCCAACAACCAATACTGAAACGTTTGCTCTTCCTTATAGCCTTCCTGAGTTTCCGCTTATCACCGGTATGCGCTTTGTTTTAACTGGTATTTTTACTTTAATGCCTAAATCTGAAATAGTTGATTACATAGAAGCTCATGGAGGGAAAGTTACCAGTGCTGTCTCTGGAGTAACAAATTATTTGATTGTAGGTTCTGAACCAGAGCCTGCATGGAAACATGGGAATTATGGAAGCAAAATAGAAAAAGCTTTATCTTTAATATCAGAAAATAATAAACACATACTTTTTATAAAAGAAGAAGATTTTATTTCATTCTTTGCATCTGAAAATAGTTAATAAAAACCGCCCGGTGTTGGTGCACCAGACGGCTTGAGATACATCCGAAGATATACCAAATTTGAGCAAATATATTGTATCATCTTCGGAAACAGCTTGCAACAGGAACTAGCGTTCTTTGCTGGCTGTTATTTTTTATACCCATTTAAGTTTTTCAAAGAAAGGAAGATGATTATGCCAAGAAAAAAAGCAAGAAAAAAATATCCCAAACTCCCAAGTGGCTTTGGCAGCATTCGTTATCTCGGTTCTGGCCGTAGAAACTGCTATGCTGTACATCCTCCCTCTGATGGTCTTACTTTAAACGGCAGCCCTAATAGACCTCCTGCTCTATGCTATGTAGACGATTGGATTAAAGGTTTTACAGTCCTTACTGCATATAAGGCAGGTACTTATGAGCCTGGCATGGAAAAGCATCTGGATATCGAAAATTCAAATAATCTGGAAGCTCTGGCTGTACGCATTATGGCTGATTATAGTACCATAAAGGGAGTTGATAGCAGAACCCACCGTTCTGAAAAAACTTTTCGTGAAGTTTATGAAGATTTTTACAAATGGAAGTTTGAAGAGGATACTTCTAAATCCTACTCTAGATCTTCTATATATGCTGTACGCTGCGCTTTTAAAAATTCTTCCGCTTTACACGATAAAGTTTTCAGGGAGTTAAAATATGATGATTTGCAATCTGTTGTAGATAATTGTGATAAAAAGCATGCTACGCTTGAATTGATTGTTTCTCTTTTCAAGCAGATGTATGCCTATGCTGATATCTATGAATTATGCGATAAAGACTATTCTGTGCATTTAAAGATTAAAAAGCCAGATGATGATGAAGGTGGTGTTGCCTTTACAAATGAAGAGTTAAAAAAATTATGGAAAAACAAAGATAATGAAATTATAGAAATGATATTGATTATGTGTTACAGCGGTTATCGTATTAAAGCTTACGCAAATCTTGAAATTAATTTGGAAGAAAACTTTTTTAAAGGTGGTGTAAAAACTGCTGCTGGTAAAAACCGAATTGTACCTATGCATAGCTCTATTATATCTTTGGTAGAAAGACGAGTCCAGGAATATGGTTCTCTCCTGCCTACCAGCGTTGGAAAATTTCGCTTGAATATGTACGAGGCATTAGAGTCTATCGGAATTAAAAAGCATACTCCTCATGACTGCCGCCATACTTTTTCTATGTTGTGTGAAAGCTTCGGAGTTAATGAAAATGACAGAAAAAGAATGATGGGACATAGCTTCGGCAGCGATATTACAAATGGCACATACGGGCATAGATCTGTAGAAGAATTAAGAAATGAACTTGAAAAAATTAAAATCCCCATTTGTGACTAATTTGTGACTAATCAGCCTTTTTTAACCATATTTTTTACCTCTTAAAATTCACTATAAAAAATGGTTGCAAACCGCATAAAATAAGCGTTTTCCTGTGGTTTATGCGGTTTGTGTTAATACCATTCCTTTTAAGATTTTCTTAAGATTTGAAAAGGTATATTCTTTAATTATGTATGATTTTAATTTGACTTGTGGATAATTATTGTAAGTCTCTTTCACTTATACTCGCAAAAATTTCGCAAAGAAAATAGTCTATTTTGCTATACTGAAATATGGACATCTCCACTCCACAATATAACATTATTAGTGCATACCCGAATGACAAATATTTCATACTATGTTCTCCCAACATAGAAGCCACTGTCATATAAAAACTCAAAATAGCTATTCCAGATATGGCTACTTCTTTTAGTTCTGTTGCAATATGATAAAATCTCATCTCCTTTTTTTGATATACAAATTTATAGTACAATAATTCCTCTAACGGATTATTTAATTTCTGTAAACTTGTAATAACAATTCCCCTAAATTCCTGAAATTCTACAAATCCATATTTTTGATAGCCTTTTTTCTTGGCTTCTTTTAGGTATTCTTTACAATTCTTTTTAAAATCAATATACATTTTCTATACCTTTCTCTATTTTGATTTTTCTATATTGTAATTCTATAATTTTTAATAATTTAATTCAATTCTACCTATTATTTTCTGGAAAGACTAAGCTGAAATCAATACCTTCCTCATTTTGAATTTTATCTATTTCGGAGGGCATAGGAATTTCCTCTTTCTCCTCTTTTCGGTTCACCAACGCAAGTCCCAGAGCCTCTACTGCCATTTCATAAGCCTGTTTCATATCATCTCCTTCTGTAAAACATTCCGGTAAATCGGGAAATGAAATCCAAAAACCACCTTCTTCTGCTTTATGAAAAATAGCCGGATAAAATAATTTTTCCATACATAATACCTCCATTTGTTTACTTGCAACTCATTACTTTTCCGGAAGTACAATCTGAAAAACCGTCTCCTCCTGTTCACTTATAGCAGAAATACTTCCCCCGTGAAGCTCCACAATCTCTTTTGCAATAGCAAGTCCAAGACCTGACCCTGCACTATCTGAGCTGCGTGCCTCATCAATTCGGAAAAATTTCTGAAATACTCTGGAAAGCTTTTCCTTTGGAATTGTTTTTCCTTTATTTCGGAAGAAAAGGCACACTCCGTCTGAATTTTTCTCTCCCTCAATCGTAATAACAGAAGACGGATAACTATAAGAAACGGCATTCCGAATAATATTATTAAACACCCTGGCAAGCTTATCTGCGTCACCGTAAACCTGTAAGTCCTCCGGCACTTTCAATTCTATTGTATTTCCCTTCTGTGCCAGAACAGGATAAAATTCTTCTTTCATCTGTATAAGCATATAATATAAATCAATATTCTCTTTTTCCAGCGTAATATTCTGTAAATTGTAACGGGTAATTTCAAAAAATTCCTGAATAAGACTGTCTAAACGCTCTGCCTTTTTTCTGGCTATATGAGTATATTTTTCGCGTTGAGCAAGGGGCATATCCGGTGCATCTTCCAGTAAATTCAGATACCCCATAACCGATGTAAGCGGTGTCTTCAAATCATGTGCCAGATAAGTAATTAAGTCATTCTTTTTCTGAGTTTCCATTTTCAAATACTGTTCTTTTCTTTCCATATCTGCTTTTATCTGAACCAACTGTGTACTTATTTCTGAAAATTCCTGAGGGAAAATTTCCGATACATCACATTCTTTTTTCATGTAATCATGTATCATTTCCGCTGTTCTGGAAATCAATTTTTTCTGTTGTTTTTTCAAGGAAAAATGCAAAATAATATATACAGAGCTTCCAATTATACCTGCCAAAAAAACAAAAGAAACAACTGCAATATACTTAAATGCTTGCCAATCCACACGCTCATAAATATATTGAACCTTTTGTTCTCCGTCGTACCATCCGGTACGTTCCTCATGAACGAAATGATTGCTAATCCAATCTAAAATCATGCCGTTAAAAACCGTATCAAATAGATAGTAAACCCCGTAAATTCCCAAAAGGAACAGCAAAATCAAAAGAATAATTTTCACAATTTTACAAATATTTTTCTTCTCATTTTTCAATTTTATAGCCGCACCCCCACACTGTTTTAATATACTTTGGATTTTCAAAAGAGTCCTCCATTTTTTCTCTTAAGTGACGAATATGTACGGTGATGGTATTATTGCTTTTGCTGTAATATTCATCTTTCCAAATCTGATGAAACAGCTCCTCCGCACTGACTACATTGCCTTTTTGTTCGCACAAAATAGCTAAAATAGAAAACTCTGTGGGTGTAAGAGACAATAAACGTTCATTTAAGAAACATTCATGCGTTTTTTTATTCAAAATCAATCCTTTATGCTCTAAAATCTCCTCTGCTTTCACTGTTCCCATATTATAACGCTTATATCTGCGCAGCTGCGCCTTTACTCTTGCCACTACCTCAAGCGGCTGAAAAGGCTTGGTAATATAGTCATCCGCTCCTAAAGTCAAGCCTTGAATTTTATCAATTTCCGCTCCTTTTGCCGTCAGCATAATAATAGGATAATTATATCGTTCACGTATTTTTTTACACAACTCTAAGCCTGAAATCTTTGGCATCATAATATCCAAAAGAGCCAAATCCAGCTCTTCCTTCTCCATAAAATTCCACGCTTCTTCTGCATCGTAAAATTTATATACGAGAAAATCTTCATTTTGCAAATATAACTCGACTAAATCTGCGATTTCTGTTTCATCATCTACAATTAATATTTTTTCTTTCATATCTGCCTCCCAGCCCATTATAACAGAAAAAGCAAAAATGGAGCAATGTTTTTTCCACTTCCGCTTTTTAGTTTGCATAATATATTTATTGTAAATCAAAAGCAAAGCATTATCATTTAAGGATAAACTTTTGCTATTGGCTATAAAAAACAATTCTGTTATAATAAAGTTATTAGAATGGAGGGGTAAAAAATGAGCATGCAATCAGATGTAGAGTCTTTATCTATTCAAGCTTTAGAAAATTATGCAAAAATACACAATCTATCAGAAAATGACGCAATCGACGAGACTTCGGTCGTGGATTTTATTGTACTGTACTAGAAACTCAAGCTAAAGAATGGGCGCATCGTTTATATATGCGAACTTTTTCTGGCAGCGAATACGTATATCAATACATTTTTCATCCTTCTAATTCACTGAATATCAAACATTTTAATACTCTTGATGCAGAATGGTTAGAATTTATCAAAAACAATCGATTACATGGCGGCATCCAACATAATTATGATATAGTCATAGGTCCGGTGGCCGATGATAACACAATGGAAACCGTTCAACTTTATATGTCAGGTATTTTAAAATCACATGAAGCAGTAGACAGACTTCGTTATAGTAAAATTAACAATCAAGTGTCTTTCCACACACCACGTGCTTTAGAATATCTATATTTTGAATATCGAAAGGAGATTGCTCATGATTAGTAATAAATATTTTTTCAATGGAAAAGACATTACTATGAATTTATGTATACAAATTCGAGATGTTATAGACATTATCCAAGAAACAACAGGTATGAATTTTCCTGAAGCCACCGTAGCTTTTTACCACTCTAAGACTTACAAAGCTTTGCAAAACACTGAAAATACACTTTGGGCAGAGTCTGCCGGTT